>Ga0315544_1000450_pt1 | contig 38747 bp, 43 predicted proteins | sample SalMarSW160130MG_2_FD_202543 | JGI IMG/M metagenome (GOLD analysis project Ga0315544, IMG submission 202543) | Salt marsh sediment microbial communities from the Plum Island Ecosystem LTER, Massachusetts, United States - Salt Marsh Sediment SW1601-130 ... | reverse complement strand
ACCAGAGCCTGGCCCCAGGGAGCCGGCCAGGATAAACCTGTCATATCGCCCAATACGATTGGAACAACTTCCGAATCCTCCCTCGGGGACGGCCAAGCCAAAGCCCTCGATGAACAGTTTGAAATTAATAAAAATGTCCTTCTCGAAGCTCCTAACGAACAGATACGTATCAAAGCGGCAAACATCCTGTTGTTTAGTGATAATCCGCAGGTAAGAGAGTTCCTGATTAAAGATGTACTAAGTCAGGGCGGCAACAGCGCTGCACGTATGGCAGTTTGTAAGGCTTTGATTCAAACGAGGTCATTGAAGGAACCCGTACCAAATAAGATAGACTTCATTCAACCTTTATTGAGTGTTTTTGACACTGATAATGATACAGAGGCGCAGTTGGCCGCAGAGGCGACCCTGATTTTTGAATATGAGGAGATAGAGGAATTACTGGCCAAGATAGTAACAGATGTTGAAAAGCCGGCCAAAACAAGAATAAATGCAATACGTGCATTGACACTTCGATTGACACTTCGTCCGGATATGAACGCTACGATAAGGCTCATAAGACTCGTGGATGACCCGGTAAGGCAGGTGGCCGATGAAGCCGAAAAAGCACTGCATTCGTTAGGAATACCTATCGGTACGAATCCCAAGATGCGGGAGGTAATTATCAGGGACCTTATCCTCAAGGGCAGAGATGCATTTCTGCGGGATTGGCTGATTAACCAGGAAGCACAGATGCGCCAGCTCAGGGCGGAACTGGATTCCTGGCAAAAATCATATTTGGCATTGTTGGATAAGACTTACCGTAGTAAGAATGACGACACAGAAAGAGGTAACTTTCTGGTTGAGTATCTGGGAAGCCCCAAAGCCGCGGTTAAATTATGGGCTTTGGAGCAGGTTTCACAATGGATGCAGGGCACTAATCCCAATTTACCCAAGGCACTTGAGCCGATTCTGTTGAATCTGATTTCGGACCAGGAAAAAGTTGTTCGGCTTAAAACCACCGAATTGCTGGCTTTAATGCGGACGCTGAATTCGGCTTCGCCTCTGATGGCTCAGCTTAAGGTTGAAACGGACGAACAGGTCAGAGGGCAGTTACTGGATGCTCTCGGATGGGTATGTTTCTACGCTCTTTCGCCGTCGGCGTCATTCAAGATTTCGCCGGAGATAAGACAGCAGGCCCTCGATGAGGCGGAGGTGTTTCTTTTTGATAATGATACCAACAGAGCACGAATCGGCGCTCGAGTGATGAAAAAACTGCTCGAACGTAATGGTTTAAAACCGGAAGAGGTCGATAAAAAACTCAGCTCGCTTGTCGAAAGATACAACCGGCAAAAAGACGAGCCGGATGAAACTTTACAGGGAGCATTGCTTAATGCTATGGCTGCTTTGGTTGCAAAGGACAGCGCATGTAAGGCCAAGGCGGAAAAGCTTTTTAAGCCGTTCTTTTTGGAAGCTCTAAATAGTAAGAATGATATCGTCAGGGAAACAGCGGTTGACGGGCTTGGCTATATCGATGAGACAGAAACATTAACAATATTAAGAAAAAAAGGTTTTACAGACGACCCGAGTCCTAATGTCATCAATAAGATGATAGAATTTGCAAAAAGAGTCGGGGGTAAAGAAGACTTGAACTGGCTTTCAGGAAAAATGGGTATGAATTCCGAAAGCAAGCTGGCCTGGCAGGCAATGCTCAGAATATTTCAAGACTCAGAGGCAGATATCCTGAACGAATGGCTGGATGAATTAACCGACAGTAAAAGTAAATTATCAAACGGGCAAAAAATCGCCTTTCTTAAAATAGTTGAGGCTAAAACCACCGACGAAGACAAGTTAAAGGTCTGCGACAAATTAGCCGAGCTTTTTTATCGGACCGGTCAGTTTGAACAGGCTGCCGACTACTTCGGCAGACTGCGGAAATTTCCCCAGAGCCCTGAGGCACAAGAGATAATCGTCTCCAAACTATTAGATACTTACTTAAGGTGGCCAAACATAAATCTTGCGGCTAATTTGGTAAAAAACCGTCTATCGGAAAGAGACCTGGATCCAAATGATTTGATTATACAATCGTTAGACAATTTTCTTAACAATCCACCATCCGGGGTAGATAGAAGCCCCATACTAAAGCTGCTGTCGGGTATTGAAAATTCTTCACCAAGGCCAAAATGGACGGAACAATTAGAAAACTGGACCGATAGTTTTAGAACGATCAATGAGCCGAACAATCCGGAGATGCAGATCAATTAATAATTATCCGGAACTCGATATGTTTTTTATTGATTGAAATCGGCATATATCCCATTTATTAATATTATTAAGCAGGATCGAAATAAAATCTAAATAAGTTCATTTATTGCCAAATCCTTTATTCTCTCGGCTTGTAGTATTCTTTTTCTTTCCCATACTGGTAATTGTTTGGAACTGTGGAGTGAAGAACTGTAAGGCGATGGCGATACCCACGGAATTTCCGGCTGTATTAGTCGAGACGATGGCTAAGGCTGTAAAAATAGGCAAGATAGCGTGTCTTTTTATGATTTTTTCGGGAGGGGGTAAAAAAAATCAAAGATTTTTCTTTTTTTTATGCTTTTTATATTTGCACTTGCACACATTTTTTTATAAATTACTAAGTTTTCGTATGGAATTGAATTGGGAGTTTTTGTATTCACCACCTGAAAGGTGGCCAATATAATAGTTATATGCTGCTGTAGCTCAGTGGTAGAGCGCGTCCTTGGTAAGGACGAGGTCCTGGGTTCAAGCCCCAGCAGCAGCTAAATGCAGGTAGCTCAGGCCGAGATAGTTGCTTTCTTTTGTGCTAAGGAGAGACTATATTACCATTAGATATGGAATTAGGTAAATATTGAGGCTTGTAAACATTTTAGAAAATAGAGTTGAGACAAACTAAAATACTAACCGGGCACATTGGAGGTTAATGTTAAAATGGCTAAGGCGGTATTTGAACGAACAAAACCACATATCAATATTGGAACTATCGGTCATATTGACCACGGAAAAACTACATTGACGGCCGCAATTACTATGCGATTGGCGCACAAAGCTGGTAGTGGTAATGTCAAGAAATTTGAGGATATCGATAATGCACCTGAAGAAAGGGAGCGTGGTGTAACTATAAATACTGCGCATGTCGAATACGAAACGGTTAAACGCCATTATGCTCATGTGGATTGCCCGGGACACGCCGACTATATTAAAAATATGATTACCGGAGCGGCACAGATGGATGGGGCTATTTTAGTTGTAGCCGCCGGCGACGGCCCGATGCCTCAAACACGCGAACATATTCTTCTCGCTCGTCAGGTGAATGTGCCGAGTATTGTAGTTTTCCTTAATAAAGTGGACGAGGTTGACGACCCGGAGTTGATCGATTTAGTCGAGCTGGAAATCAGAGATCTGTTGAATAAATATGAGTTTCCCGGCGATGACATTCCCATTATCAGAGGATCGGCTTTGGCGGCCATGCAATCCGAAGGCAAGGATGATGAGGCCTGTAAGTGCATCGATGATTTGATGGAAGCTGTAGATGATTATTTTCCTCTTCCTGAACGCGATATCGATAAGCCGTTTCTTATGCCGGTCGAGGATGTTTTCAGCATTAAAGGCCGTGGTACGGTCGGCACCGGTCGAGTGGAACGAGGTATTATCCATACTGGAGATGAGATTGCAATCGTCGGACTTGCAAAGGAAATACGCAAGACGGTTGTTACCGGCGTGGAGATGTTCAATAAAACACTGAATGAAGGTCAGGCCGGTGATAACATCGGTTTACTTTTACGAGGCGTCGAAAAGAAAGAATTGGAACGTGGGCAGGTTGTTGCAGCGCCCGGTAGCATAACACCGCATACTAAATTTATTGCCGAAGTATATGTACTATCCAAAGAAGAAGGCGGCCGTCATACCCCGTTCTTTGCGGGTTATAAGCCGCAGTTCTACTTTAGAACGACGGATGTTACAGGTTCGGTACATGCGTTAAAAAGTCGTGAAGGTAAGAGTGCTGAGATGTGTATGCCTGGTGATAATATAGCGATGGAAGTGGAAATCATATTTCCAATCGCTATGGAAGAAGGACTTCGTTTTGCTATTCGTGAAGGTGGACGAACCGTTGGTGCCGGTGTGGTTACCAGTATCATAGCCTAAAAACTCTGAATTAAATGTCTCATTGGAATTTTCTGCCGTTGAAACGAGTTTATCTACACTGGCTACGATCATCCTGGCAGGCATCCTCAAGCTCACAAGAGTTGATTCGGAAAGTAGTGAGCCTGCCTGGTGGGGACGAATCTTATGGCTAAAAAGAAAAGTAAAAGAGAGTATGTCTGGCTTGAGTGCACACAGTGCAGCAATAGAAATTATCGCACAAGCATAAGTGTGGCCGAAGGTACTCCGAAATTGGAGTTCAAGAAGTTTTGTAAGAAAGAGCGAAAACGTACTGTTCATAAGATACGACGCAAGTGATTGAAGAATCGACAACCGATTTAACAGGCCAGTAGCTCAATTGGCAGAGCGTCGGTCTCCAAAACCGAAGGTTGGGGGTTCGATTCCCTCCTGGCCTGCTTTGAAGCGAGATAATGAACTACGCTTCATAATACGGAGTAAATATGTTTTTTAATATATATAAACGTGGACAAGGCAAGTATACAAGGCTATGCAGTGCGTTTACCGTGGCAATTATTGCCGGTTTGGGCTGTTTGCAACTCTATAATCAGTTGGAAGCAACATCGTGGGGCTTAAGTAACAGAGCGGCAATGTGGATAGCGACAATGGTTCCTACGGGATTGCTCGTTGTCTTTGCTCTATTGATTTTCTGGCTTGTTAATAAACAACAGGTTGCAGATTTCATGATCGCCGCTGAAGGTGAAATGAAGAAAGTTAGCTGGTCCAGTAAACAAGAGATAGCCGTATCGACATTCATTGTTATTGTCGTGGTTTTTATTATGGCTATACTTCTTGGAGCCGCGGATCTTAGCTTTCAGACATTTTTTAGCTGGCTCTTCGGTTAAAATCGTATCTCAAATGCGATATGAAATAAGGTGTTAATATGCAGTGGTACGTATTGAGAGTTGCGGCAAACAAGGAAGCCCAGGTCAAGGATACTCTTATACAGAAGGTGGAAAGGGAGGGCCTAAGCGATATCATTGGCAGAATTGAGGTTCCTGTTGAGCGTATCAAGCGTATCCGTGGTAATAAACAGACGGTCCATAAACGGAAATTGTATCCCGGTTATGTTTTTATGGAAATGGAATCCACGGATGACGGCAGGGTCCCGGAAAAAGCCTGGTTCATGATTAAAGGAACCGCCGGAGTAGGGGATTTTATCGGGACCGAAGGTATTCCCACTCCTATGCGGGACACGGACGTGGCTAAGATGCTTTTAGAGGCGGACAAGCCCGAAGAAGCTCCGAGTATTAAAGTTGAGTTTGCAAAAGGTGATATGATTAGAATCCGGGAAGGTGCATTTGAAAACTTTGAAGGTGTCGTCGATTCGATCGATTCCGAGCGTGGAATAGTAAAAGTGATTGTTACTATTTTCGGTCGAAGTACACCGCTGGATATAGAGTATTGGCAGATCGAAAAAATATAGTTGTGCGAATAATTGCCAATACCATTCTAAAAGAGAACAAACCTAAAATTGAAGGTAAGCAATGGCAAAAGAGGTAGCAGTAAAGATTAAGTTACAGGCGTCAGGCGGGCAGGCAACACCGGCCCCGCCTATAGGGCCGGCCTTAGGTCAGCACGGCGTAAATATAGGTCAGTTTGTTTCACAGTTTAATGAAAGAACAAGAGAACTAAACGGAACAACTGTACCGGTCGTGATAACCGTCTTTATGGACAAGAGCTTTACGTTTGAGGTAAAAAGCCCACCTGCGGCGGTTTTGCTGAAACAGGCAGCCGAGATCGCAAAGGGAAGTGGTGTGCCAAATAAGGAGAAAGTCGGAAAAATCAGCGCCGAGCAGTTACGTAAAATCGCCGAGACCAAGTTCAAGGACTTGAACGCATACAGTTTAGAGCAGGCGGAAAAAATAATAAGAGGCACCGCCCGAAGTATGGGTATAGAAGTAAGTAATTGATGACTTTTAAGAGACTTATAAGCAATGTGAGATATTAGTTATGCGAGTCAAAAGCAAAAGATACAAGAAAGAATCACAACAGACGGTTAAAGAGGCTCTAAGCCTTGCTGAGGCGGTGGAAAAGATAAAATCGTTCAACTCCGTCAAATTCGACCAGAGCATAGAATGCGTGCTACACCTGGGCATTGATTCAAAACAGGCCGATCAGGCGATACGGGGGTCTTTATCTTTACCTCATGGTATTGGAAAAAAGAAAACAGTCATCGCTTTCTGCGAGGATTCAAATATAGAAGCCGCCAAGCGCGCGGGGGCCGTTGAGGCAGGCTGTGATGATCTGATAAAAAAGATATCTGATGGCTGGATGGACTTCGATGTGGCTATTGCATCACCGAAAGTTATGGGTAAAGTTGGCAAGCTCGGCCGGACGCTCGGACCGCAGGGGAAAATGCCTTCTCCCAAAAACGGCACGGTAACAAACGATGTAGTTACGGCTGTTGCCGAGTTTGCTGCAGGTAAAGTCGAATATAGAAACGATGCCGGCGGAAATGTCCATGTAGTAGTCGGTAAGCAGAGCTTCGATGCAAAACAATTGATAGAAAATATCGAAGCCTTCGTTTCGCATATCAAGAAGATCAAGCCGTCGTCGGCAAAAGGCACATACATTAAGAAAATGTGTATATCTGCGACGATGAGCCCCGGCATAGCTGTTAATTACTGATGTTTGTTTATTGATTACCAACGAATAAATACGAGATACGAACAATGAGCAAGTACGTAAAAGCATTACTGCAAACGGAATTAGAAAAGAAAATTACAGATGAAAGTATCAGGGACTTTTTAATTGTTAGCATCAAGGGCCTCGGCGGAGTTGACAATAATCTGATACGTGGAGAGCTTCAGGAAAAAGGCATCAAACTATCAGTGGTCAAGAACTCTTTGTTTAAGAAGGCTTTACGCAACCATAATATGGAATCGGCAGCCGATATGTTTAGCGGTCCTTGTGCCATAGCCTACGGCAGTGACAGTATAGTTGATGTAGCCAAAGAAATAGCCGATTGGGTCAAAAAGAATCCGGTGATAAAAGTCAAGGGGGCATTTCTCGACGGTTCGGCCCTGGATTCCAGGGAAGCTGAGTCACTCTCAAAAATGCCGACACGAGCGGAACTATTGGGCGAAATTATCATGCTATCGCAGTCTATCGGCCGGAAATTAGCTGCTACAATTGGTGCTCCTGCAGGAATTATTGCAGGTTGTATAGAGACAATAGCAGAAAGCGAGGAAAAACAGGCAGCGTAAGAACAGAATATTAAAATTGCTTGCGTGGCTGTCCCTGCCTTTGTTAAGGGGGTTAAACGAAACGACGGAGTTTCGGCTACCACCAGGCGTTACATGATAGGAGTTAATAGAAATGACAGAAGATCAAAAAACAGAAACCAAGGAAACTACAGAGGCCAAAAAAGAAGACGTTCAAGAGAAGAAATGGAGCAGCGACGTAAAAAAACTCGGAGATAAAATAGTTGCTCTAACTTTAATACAAGCCAAGGAATTAGGTGACTATCTCAAGGAAGAACACGGTATTGAGCCTGCCGCCGGCGGTGCTGTCATGATGGCCGGTCCCGCTGTACAGGCACAGGGCGAAGAGGAAGCCGAAAAAACCAGTTTTGACGTCATTCTGAAGGAGTTCGGGGAGAAAAAAATTCAGGTTATAAAGGAGGTCAAAGCGATAACCGGATTAGGCTTAAAAGAAGCCAAGGAGCTTGTCGATAATCTGCCCAAGCCGGTTAAAGAAGGGTTGAGTAAGGAAGATGCAGAAACCGTACAAAAACAGCTCGAAGCTGTCGGTGCAGTTGTCGAATTGGCATAAACAAGTGCAAAGACATTGGCCTGCTTTTTAGTTACGGAAGATCAAGACGACTACATAACGTTGTCCCTTTAAATCGGCTGGGACGTTTGAGGTTGGAGATTACTAATGCGTGAGAATAGTACTGAAAAAATTGTACGTAATTTTGGCAAACTCCCCGATGCTGTTGAGATCCCGAATCTGGTTGCGATACAAAGGAAAAGTTATGATAGTTTTCTACAAAAAGATGTAGCACCAACAAGAAGAAAACCTATCGGGCTCGAAGCCCTTTTTCAGGAGACTTTTCCTGTCGAAAGCTACGACAAGAAAATGCTCCTGGAATATCTCTATTATGAACTGGAAAAGCCGCATTACACCCCTGTTCAGTGCCGGCAGTTACGTTTGACGTACGGTTACCCCTTAAAAATATGGTGCAGACTACGTACTCGTGAAGGCGAGGATTTGGCCGAACAGGCAATGTACCTTGGCGAAATACCGGTTATGATAGGGGGTGGCGAGTTTATTATTAATGGTGCTGTGCGTGTTATCGTAAGTCAGTTGCACCGAAGTCCCGGCGTTGATTTCCTCATCGAAAGCAAAGAAGGTGATAGGGTGCTGCATGGTGGCAGGATCATACCGGAAAGAGGCAGTTGGATAGAAATAAGTGTTACCAACAAGGACATTTTAGTCGTTAGAATCGACCAATCCAGCAAAATACCGGCAACCGTTTTTCTGCGGGCCACAAGTGCTGACTATGGAACTACCGAACAAATCCTGCGGATGTTTTATCCAACTGTAAAGGTGCCGGTCAACAAACTGACTCCCAATATGTGGGCGGTCGAGCCGATTGTCGACAAGGAATCCGGTGAAATCATAGTGGAAGCGGGCGGGCAAATCAGCGATAAAGCCTCTCTTGTACAAGCTGCGTTTGTAGAGCCGAAAACCAAGGAATCCAAGAAAAAAACAAAGTCCAGGGCGTCCTCGAAAAAATCCACAGCGACCGTCGAAGTAATCAAAGACGTTCGAGATACCATCATTTTGAATACTCTTGCCGAGGATGATTGCCAGAGTAATAAGCAGGCGTTGTTGAAATTCTACATAAGATTAAGACCCGGCAATCCGCCCAACGAAGAGAAGGCACAAGCTTTCTTTGCAGAGAAATTTTTTGATTCGAGCCGCTATCGTCTTGGTAATGTCGGCAGGTTCAGATTAAATCGCAAGTTCGATCAAACAATAGACGAGAATGAGATGACACTTCGGCCGGAGGATTTTCTCAACACGATGAAGTACATCGTAGCTTTGCGTAATGATCGTGGCGAGATTGATGATATCGATCATTTGGGCAACAGAAGGTTACGCACGATTGATGAACTTGCGGCAGATGAAATTAGAAAGGGGCTTCTGAAGCTTCGCAGGACCGTACAGGAACGGATGAGTATGAAACGGGACTCTGAAGATACACTGCATATCGCCGATCTGGTAAATTCCAAGAGTGTATCGAGCAGCATCAATTATTTCTTTGGTCGTGGGGAATTGAGCCAGGTCGTCGATCAGACCAACGCATTGAGTCAATTAACCCATGAAAGGCGTTTGTCGGCTTTGGGGCCGGGTGGTTTAAATAGAAGGCGGGCAGGTTTTGAAGTTCGCGATGTTCACATCAGCCATTACGGCAGAATATGTCCTATAGAGACGCCCGAAGGAACTAATATCGGTTTGATTGCTTCGTTGGCGATATTTTCCTCGATTGATGAATATGGATTTCTGCTTACACCTTACCGTAAAGTGAAAAACGGAAAAGTTATCGACGAGGTGGAGTATTTGCGGGCTGATGAGGAGATGAAGGCAGTATTTGCACCTCCGAGTGCGGTGGATCTGAAAAGCGGCAAGATCCCCAAAGGTCTTGTCCTTGCAAGAAAAGCCGGCGAACTTGCGCATGTATCGAACGATGAAGTTGGCTATATTGATATATCGCCGAAGCAAATTGTCGGCGTTTCAGCTTCCTTGATACCGTTTTTAGAGCACGATGATGCAAACCGGGCTTTAATGGGTTCAAACATGCAGCGACAGGCCGTGCCGTTGCTCAGGACGGAGCCGCCTTTGGTAGGAACGGGCATGGAAAGTATCGTCGGTCAAAACTCCAGTATGGTAGTTCGTGCTCAAACCAGCGGCACAGTTACCTCTGTGGACGCAATTAAAATTATCATCAATCATACCGATGAATACAATCTCGAAAAGTTCGTCGGTTTGAATGAAAGAACCTGCCTGAATCAAAAACCTATCGTAAAGCTTGGTGAAAAAGTAAAGACCGGGCAGATTATAGCAGATGGTGGGGGTACCGCCAACGGTGTATTGGCTCTTGGTAAAAATATCCTTGTAGGATTTGTTTCTTTTGACGGATTTAACTTTGAAGATGCTATTATAGTCAGCGAGAAACTTTGTAAGGATGACAGTTTCACGAGCATACATATCGACGAATTTACGGCCGAAGTTCGTGAGACACGTCTGGGTAAGGAGGAATTTACACGTGATATTCCCAATGTCAGTGAAAGAGCTCTGCGCAACCTCGATGAACACGGAGTTATTTGTGAGGGAACCAGAGTATGCCCGGGTGACATTCTGGTTGGCAAAGTTGTTCCCAAGAGCAAAACGGAACTGACGCCCGAGGAAAAACTTTTACATGCGATATTCGGCAGAGCCGGTGAAGATGTCAAAAATGACTCGCTTGAGTTACCCAGCGGTTATGAGGGTGTAGTAATAAAAACGGAACGATTTACCAGACGTGGAGCCGGGACGGATGAACAGAAAAAGGTGCTCTTAGCTCAGATAAAAGATTATGAAAAACAGATGAAAGTCAAAGAATGTGCCGTGTTTCGACAGATGATCGAAGCTATCCACAACAAAGCTGAAGTCAACCTTGTCGATCCGTCCACACGTCAAAAAGTCGGTGCCAGTTCCGATGATGAAGTTATTTATGAACAGATAGAAAACTTCAATATCAAATGGGTCAAACCCGCTTCGCTCCGCGACGATGTACAGAAGATTATGGACAAGTACTGGGCTAAGATCACTGAAATCCAGGAAGAAAAGAAGCAAAGGATTGCGAATTTGAAACACGGTGATGAGTTGCCCAGCGGTGTGCTGCAGATGGTGAAAATTTACGTCGCGATTAAAAGAACTTTATCGATCGGCGACAAGATGGCCGGGCGTCACGGTAACAAGGGAGTTATCGCCAAGATTATGCCCGAGGAAGATATGCCGTTCCTCGGAGACGGCAGGAGTCTCGATATATTGTTGAATCCCCTCGGCGTTCCGAGCCGTATGAATGTCGGTCAGATTCTCGAAACACATCTTGGCTGGGTGGCTAAGGTGCTGGGCTTCAACGCTATTACACCGGTCTTTGACGGCGCTACCGAGGATGACATCCAGAGATTAACCGAAGAAGCGAATGAGCTGATGAGCAAACGAAAAACCGAACTTCGGGAAAATAAGCAAGTACCGCCGGCCGACGAGTTTTGTATAGATATCCCGGATATTTTGAAAACTCAATTGCATGACGGAAGGACCGGTGAGCCTTTTGATCAGAAGGCAACCATCGGTTACATCTACATGATGAAACTGCATCACCTTGTTGACGATAAAATTCACGCACGGGCAACCGGGCCTTATAGCCTGATTACACAACAGCCGTTGGGCGGAAAAGCCAGAACCGGCGGACAACGGTTCGGTGAAATGGAAGTCTGGGCGCTGGAAGGGTACGGCGCTGCTTATACACTGCAGGAGATGCTCACCGTTAAAAGCGATGATGTTGAGGGGCGAACAAAAATCTATGAGTCGATGGTCAAAGGACAAAACACTCTTGAAGCCGGAACTCCTCTGTCCTTTGATGTATTGTGTAATGAGATAAGAGGGCTTGGACTCAATATTCAACTTGAAAAGAAACGGCTGGGAAGTGCCGCTCTCTGAGCGAATCATTATTTAATTACCAATTGTCAAGTGTCACTGGTAAGGGGCTTTAAATGTTAGGAAGTATTTACGACCGCATTAATGACTACGGCTCGGTAAAAATATCGTTGGCCAGTCCCAATGATATCCGAAGCTGGTCTTTTGGCGAAGTGCGAAAACCTGAAACTATCAACTATCGTACATATCGACCGGAGAAAGACGGATTGTTCTGCGAACGAATCTTCGGACCTGAACGCGACTGGGAATGTGCATGTGGGAAATATAAAGGCACGAAGTTTAAAGGTATTATTTGCGATAGATGCGGAGTCAAGGTCACACATAGCCGCGTACGAAGAAAACGCATGGGGCATATCAATCTCGCAGCCCCGGTTGTGCATATTTGGTTTTTTAAGGCCATTCCAAACAGATTGGGCAGCCTTTTGGACATGAAAAGCGCCGACCTGGAAAAAATTATTTATTTCCAGGAATATGTCGTCACTGACCCGGGACAAAGCCCGTTAAAGTTGGGCCAACTGCTTAGTGAGGAAGATTACAGGGACGCCACAAACAAATACGGCAAATCCTTTAAGGCAACCATGGGTGCCGAAGCCATCAGGATTTTACTGGAAAATCTTAATCTCGATGAAATCGCAATCCAGCTCAGGCAGGCGATAACAAAAACCAACAGCAAGCAAAAAATAAAAGATTTAACAAAACGCCTCAAGACTATTAACCAGGTCCGAAACAGCAGTAATAAAGCTCAGTGGATGGTACTTGAGGTCATACCTGTTATACCTCCAGACCTGAGACCTTTGGTTTTGCTCGAGAGAGACAATTTCGCTACCAGCGATCTTAATGACCTTTACAGAAGGATTATCAATCGAAATAACCGTTTGAAAAAATTGATGGACCTCAACGCTCCCGAAGTTATTATCCGTAATGAGAAACGAATGTTGCAACAGGCGGTGGATTCCCTTCTTGACAACGGTCGATGTAGGCGATCTGTTTTAGGCAGTAATAATAGACCGTTGAAGTCCTTGACGGACATGATCAAGGGCAAACAGGGACGGTTTCGCGAGAATCTGCTTGGCAAACGCGTGGATTACTCAGCCCGTTCGGTCATTGTTGTGGGGCCTGAGCTTAAACTGTACCAATGTGGTCTGCCGAAGAAAATAGCTCTCGAATTGTATCAGCCGTTCATTATTCGCAAGCTCAAGCAACACGGATTGGCCGACACTATCAAAAGTGCCAAGAGAATGATTGAGCGACGTGACGATCAGGTCTGGGATATTCTTGAAGAAGTCATTCATCAGCACCCCGTCTTGCTGAACCGAGCCCCCACCCTTCATCGAATGGGTGTTCAGGCTTTTGAGCCGGTGTTGGTCGAAGGTAATGCAATTATGCTTCATCCTCTTGCCTGCAAAGGATTTAATGCCGACTTTGACGGCGACCAAATGGCAGTGCATTTGCCGTTAAGTGTTGAAGCGCAGGCCGAAACTCATATTTTGATGATGACTACCTCCAATATTTTCTCACCTGCAAACGGCTCTCCAATGGTTGGACCATCTCAGGATATGGTGATGGGCAATTATTATCTAACGTATACAGAATACCGTAAGGTCCCGGAAACTGAAAAGCCGAGGTTGTTTAGAGATCCGTTCGAAGCGATGATGGCCCTTGACGTGGGTAAAGTGAATTTGCATGAGAAGATTATGGTCCGACTCGGAACCGATGTCAGAGTTGTCAGCGAATCGGGAATTGAAAATGAATCCGTCATTCAGACAACGGTTGGTCGGTGCATATTTAACGATATCCTTCCCAAGGGAATGCCGTTTTATAATACGACGATGTCTCAGAGAAGATTGAGCCGGGCAATTAGTGACTGCTACGAATATGCCGGTGCTTCTGAAACGGTCACGCTTCTTGATCAAATTAAAAATCTGGGCTTCAAGTATGCCACACTTGCAGGACTCAGTTTTGGCATAACAGACCTCAAGATCCCCCAAAGAAAACAGGAGATAATTGAAGAGACCGAGAATAAAGTCGGTAAAATATACAAGAACTACAATGATGGAGTTTTAACCGAGGGCGAGAGATATAATCAGGTCATTGACGCATGGACGAATGCACGAGTTGCAGTTACGAATGAAATGATGCGGGGCCTTAAGAATGATACTACAGCCGACGGCCTGCCGTATCTCAATCCGATATACCTTATGAGTGACTCCGGAGCAAGAGGAAGCGTTGACCAGATTCAGCAGCTTGCCGGAATGAGAGCACTGATGGCCAAGCCGAGCGGAGAGATTATAGAGACACCGATTAAATCAAACTTCCGCGAGGGCTTAACTGTTCTTGAGTACTTTAGCTCAACTCACGGGGCACGTAAGGGCCTAGCGGATACGGCATTAAAGACAGCCAATTCTGGCTACCTTACTCGTAAACTCATCGATGTGGCACAAAACGTGATTGTTATTGAACGCGATTGCCAAACCTTACAGGGCATTACTAAAAGTGCAGTCAGTCCGCCGAGAGCTGAATCGGTTGATGTTCCGCTGTCTCAACTTATTATCGGCAGAACCGCCAGAGACAATATCCGTAATCCGATAACCGATGAGATGATAGTTCGTGAGAACGAGGTTATTAATACCGAAGCGGCGGAAAAAATCGAAGCTTTGGGCCTTGATGCTATTAGAGTCAGAAGCCCGCTGACATGTGACAGTCCGTTTGGGATCTGCGCAAAATGTTACGGATGGGACATGAGTACAGGGCAGTTGGTCGAAGAAGGTGCGGCGGTTGGCATTATAGCAGCTCAGTCCATCGGTGAGCCCGGTACACAATTGACATTAAGAACATTCCATACCGGTGGAGTCGCAGAAAGAGCTATTCTCGAAAGAGAGCAAAAAGCAACGCAGGCCGGAAATATTCAGTATAGGGACATAAATGCGGTTAATATTAAACAGGATGACGGTAGCACGGCGGTTATTGCACTGAAACGAAACGGTGAAATAGCTCTTCTTGATGCAAAAGACAGAGAGCTCGACCGATTTAAAGTGCCATATGGCGCCACCGTTTTTGTTCAGGACGGCAGTAAGGTTAAAACCGGTGTTCCATTATTTGGTTGGGACCCCCACCGTACCCCGATCTTAGCCGAAGTAGCCGGTTCTATAAGATTTGTTGATGTCATCGAAGGTGAGACAATTGGTATCGAAGAAGAAAGAAAAGGGCAGGCCGGCAAACCGATAGTAATCGAGCACAAAGGCGATAAGCACCCACAAATTATCATTGAGGACCGTGACGGTAAGATACTCGATGTTCACTATCTGCCGGCGGGAGCGAGAATAGAGGTCGTCGAGGGACAAAATGTTCAGGCCGGCCAGTTGCTTGCTCATCAACCCAGAGCCACCGGCGGTACACAGGATATCACAGGAGGCTTGCCGAGAGTCACTGAAGTATTTGAAGCACGCAAGCCGAAAGATCCTGCCGCTATGGCTGAGATTAGCGGTCGTGTCGAGCTTAGAAGCGATAAACGCAAAGGCAAGATGACTATCATAATCAGAAGTGAAAGCGGCATGGAAAAGGAACACCATGTTCCGCGCGATAGACATCTGAACGTTCATACCGGTGATAACGCTGAAGCCGGCGATGCTCTTACAGATGGCCCGCTGGTGCCGCACGATATTCTGCGAATCAAAGGTGAGGAGGCCTTGCAAAGATATTTAACGACGGAAATCCAGAACGTTTACCGTTCGCAAAACGTGAATATTAACGATAAACACATTGAAATTATATGCTCTCAGATGATGCGAAAGGTCGAAATTGAATCAGTGGGTGACAGTGCATTCCTGCCGGGCGAGGTCGTTGATAGATTTATGTTCAAAGAAGAAAACGAGAAACTAACCAACAGCCTCAAGATTGCAGATATCGGAGATGTGACTGATTTCGAGGTGGGTCAAATTGTCAGTAAAGAGGAATTGGCAGTCAATAATGAAAAGATAGAAAGTATTGGCGGCCACGGCGCCACAGGCAGAAAACCGAGACCTTCAACCGCCAAAACATTGCTTTTGGGAATCACCAAGGCTTCGCTTTGGTCGGAGAGCTTTATAGCAGCGGCCAGCTTCCAGGAAACAACAAAGGTTCTCACTGAGGCATCTTTGGCCGGTAAGATTGATGAGCTTCATGGTTTAAAGGAAAACGTAATACTCGGTCACCTGATACCTGCCGGTACAGCTTTTAAGCAATATTTGGAAATAAAGGTCAAACACCTTGTTGAAGCTCCTCTGCCCAAGGAGTTCGGAGAAGCGGCGGAAATCAGGGAAGCGAAAGAAGCCGAAGCGAAAGCAGAGGCTGCCGTCAGAGAAGCACTGGGTATTGAATAACTACGGGAATCAAAGTTCGTTTTCTAAAAAAGATGTCCCCGTCCTCAATTTGTTAAGGTTGAGAAAATCGGATAATATTCATTTAATTTGCTGTTGTCGATTGTTCCTTCTCAACCGTTTCGCCAGTTCCGCTACGGTCTTGAGTTCTTTAACATCCAACGGCACATCGTTATTTTTATATTTTTGTGCTTCTTTAGTGTTTTCTCTCGGTCTATCGTCAGTTTTATCGACTGGGGATAGATTATGTTGGGTTTGTTCCTTGATCATGATTGGCAAAGCAAGCTGGGGCTCGATATTTTCCGTGGTGGGTTCGCTTTTATTGATTTCATAGGCGATTTGTTTCTTAGATTCTGTTAACTCATTGCTTTGCTTGTGTTCGGAGATTTCATACGGGGGTTGGTTTTGTGTGCTGTTTGATTCTGCTGACTGCTGTCCGTGCTGCTGTTCCTCGGTTTTTTTGAGTCTGGCAGACGCATACTTTAGTTTCCTGCTTTGTTCAGTCGCTTTTCTCCATTCTTCTATGGTTCGTCCCCAGCTTCTGTGTTTTTCGCCTGTTTCAGAATCGAAAGCCAACTCGTTCTCTTTTCCGTCTTCGATTTTTGTAGCACTCGATTTGTGGGCAGTCAATCGGGTACCTATAATTTCCGGGCGGCTTCCGGTGTTGATTGTGTGTATCTTATTAAATTTGAGTTTTGTCTTTCTCTGTTTTTTCGCTATGAATATCAATACTGCCAGGACTACCAAAGTTACAGTTAGCAGCAGCCACCGAGGTAATCCCAATGTAGAATATAGCCATGAAAAAAATTGCGTGAGTTTGTTTAATATAATATCTATTGTTACCATTGTTCACTTCCAAAACTTTATTCTATTATGAATCTGTTTAGGAACTATATATTTTTAATAGAGCCTTCGTCTGGCCGTGTTGGATTCATCATACCCCCGCTCCGTTTGAGATGCTTCATTTGCAAATCAGCAGCAATTTATCAGTTCATCATACATCTGTCAAAGATAAAATCCCATCGGTTATTACCGATTACAACCGTTATAAAGCAACGTTATCGATAGTAACGTACCAGAACAATGCTTGTGTATTAAATGGAGGCCGGAAGAATTTTCCCCGGTTGTTAGCTTAACCGATGGAGAAACCTGCCCGGTCGGATATTGTGAATTTGAGGTAGAAAAGTCCAGGTTTTTTGCCTATTTAGAAAAAAAATTGCAATTGAGGCATAAAATTTGTTGGAATTTGCATGGCTAATGCTACAATAGCTCCCCGTTTTATCTATTAATGAACAGAGTAGTACTTATTAACAATAATTTGGAATTTGTGAAATTATGCCTACTATAAATCAGTTAGTTAGACATCCAAGGGCTAAATCGAAGGGTCATAAGCGAGTATCCGATATTAGCGGGTCACCACAGAAACGTGGCGTGTGTCTTATTGTAAGGACTCAGACGCCGAAGAAGCCGAACTCCGCTTTACGAAAGATAGCCCGTGTCAGGTTGACTAACGGCAAGGAAGTTACATCTTACATACCTGGTATTGACCACAATCTTCAGGAGCACAGCACCGTTATTATTCGGGGAGGCCGTGTTAGAGACCTTCCGGGTGTGCGATACCATATTGTTCGAGGGGTCCTCGATTGTGCCGGTGTGACCAATCGAAAACAAGGCAGAAGCAAATACGGAGTAAAAAAGGCTAAATAGAGTAATATTTAATCCTTTACCGATATAAATGATGAAAACTTATATATTAGAGCCGGAAATTGAAATATGAGAAGATTTACCGCTTCAAATCGACAATTAAAACATGATGCTGTTTTTAACAGCAAGTTAGTTTCTAAGTTTATTAACTGTTTGATGCTGGACGGCAAGAAAAGCACTGCACAGAAGATTTTTTACGATACTATGGATTTAATAGGTCAAAAGGTCAAAGATGTTGAAGCCCTTGAGGTATTTGAGAAAGCGATAAACAACGTCAAACCATTGATCGAAGTTCGCAGCAAACGTGTTGGCGGAGCCAGTTATCAGGTCCCGATGCAGGTGAGTGCGAAACGCCAGCAATCGCTTGCTTTCAGATGGATATTGTCTTCATCCAGGTCCAAGAAGGGCAAACCAATGTGTCAACGTTTAGCGACCGAACTGACGGATGCATATAACGAACAGGGCGGTGCAATGACTATGCGGGAAAATGTACACAGAATGGCAGAGGCGAACAAAGCCTTTGCTCATTTTGCCTGGTAATAATTTTCGTTTACTACTGCCACGGTAAGATTGTAAAAAGACCGTGGCATTTTTTTTATCTGTTGTTTGTGGTCCGTTATTTTATCGGGCCGCTATATATAAATTGAGATACAAATGGGCGCCTTGGCAAAATTACGTAATATCGGGATCATGGCACATATCGATGCCGGCAAGACAACGGTTACCGAGCGTATCCTGTATTATACAGGTAAAACGTACAAAATGGGGGAAGTGCATAACGGAACTGCTGTGATGGATTTCATGGAAGAAGAGCAACAAAGAGGGATTACCATCACATCCGCCGCGACGAAATGTCCCTGGAAAAGCGTAGAAATTAATCTTATCGACACGCCCGGACACATAGATTTTACCGCTGAAGTAGAGAGGTCGCTGCGGGTTCTGGATGGTGCAGTTGCTGTATTTGACGGCAGTGAAGGTGTGCAGGCACAAAGCGAAACAGTCTGGAGGCAGGGACAAAAATACAGCTTACCCTGCCTTTGTTTTGTGAACAAGATGGACAAGATAGGCGCCGATTTCGAGATGACCATTGATAGTGTGCGCGACAAGCTCATTGCCAATCCGATTTTAATGCAAATCCCGATCGGCGCAGGGGATTGTTTTAAAGGAGTGATAGATCTGATTAAGATGAAGGCTGTCTTTTATAAAACTGAAAAGATGGGAGCGGTTTTCGAAGAAACTGAAATCCCGGAAGAATTACGGGAAACCGCCTTTCAAAATCGAAACCATACAATCGAACTTGCAGCCGAGTACGATGAAGAACTAATGGACGCCTATGTTCACGATAAAACAATCGAAATGGAAATGATTACCAGAGCAATCAGAAAAGGAACGTTGCAAAACAAACTTCATCCGGTTTTTGTTGGCTCTGCACTGAAATACATTGGTGTGCAAAGACTGCTCGATGGTATTGTGGCATATCTGCCTTCTCCATTGGATAAACCCGTTCTTATAGGACACAAACCGAATGATACCGACAAAGAGGTATCTATCAAATGTGATCCCAATGGCAGCATGGTGGCCCTTGCATTCAAGATTACCAGCGATGCGCACGGCGATCTCTATTTTCTTAGGATGTACCAGGGCATATTGAAGTCCGGCAGCAGAGTCCTTAATGCAAATCGCAACCGGCGGGAGAATATTACCAGAATATTTGAAATGCATGCCAACGAACGAAAAGTCCTGGAATCAACAAGTGCCGGTGATATTGTCGCAGTTGTGGGTTTAAAACAGACCCTAACAGGGGATACAATTTGCGATCCTAAAAAACCTGTCTGCTTGCCAAATATAACTTTCCCCCAGACAGTTATCAATATGTCTATAGAACCTCGAACTGCCGCCGAAAAGGTTAAATTGGCAGAAGCACTGGTAGCCTTAAAACGCGAAGATCCGACTTTTAAATTTAATGTAGATAGTGAAACTGGGCAAACTATTATCAGCGGAATGGGTGAATTACATCTGGAAGTATTGCAGCACAAACTAAGACGGGAGAAGGGGGTTGACATAAGGATAGGCAAGCCACGAGTTGCTTATAAGGAAGCTATCACAAAATCTGCCCAGGCAGAAGGGAAATTTATACGTCAAACAGGAGGGCATGGTCAGTATGGGCATGTTATTTTACAGGTTGAACCGCTTTTAACCAAGGATGGCCACTGGAGTAGTGAGATTGAGTTTACCAGTAATGCCCCTGCCGATGAGGTTCCAAAAGAATATACCCCTGATGTTGAAAGGGGTTGTAAGGATGCGTTGAGCAGTGGTTTATTAGCGGGCTATCCTGTTATAGGAATTAAAGTTACGTTAATTGGTGGCTCATTCCATTCTGTGGATTCTTCAAGTCTGGCTTTTGAGCAGGCTGCTGCAATAACGATCGAAAAACTGGTTAAAGATGCCGGACCGATCATGCTTGAACCGGTAATGCGGATTCAGGTGGTCGTGCCACAGGTTAATTTTGGAGCGGTACAGGGCAATTTGCTTGCCAAAAGGGGCATGATCACTAAATGTCGAGTACACGGGAGTATGCAGGTGATTGATGCCAAAGCCCCACTTGCAGAGATGTTTGGATATTCCAGTGAAATCAGGAGTATAACCGCCGGTCGGGGAACCTATACTATGGAACCTCTGAGCTATGAGAAGATTCCCGAGCAGCTTGCCAAGCAGATTATTTTTTAATAAATTGTATTTTTTTTGAATTTGAACCGAAAAAATTTTAACATTTTATTGACAGTTTAATATTTGTTTGCTACCCTCAGAGGTTTTCAGCCGTAGCGAGCATTGTCAAGGACGACTTTGCGTGAATGAAGTTGGGCTGTGGCAAGTCAGAAATAACATATTCAGGGATGGTTAAACGACTTTTTAGGGGTATTATAAGAGCCCGGAAATGGTTGTGGATGCGTACTGAGATGGGCTTAACCCCAACTCTTATAAGGAAGGCAAATTTGATAGTTTGACGTTGGTTGCAAACAACAGGAATGCAGAGTCGGCAATCAACAGTCAATGAAAACAGCCTTTCCTGCCAGTACCAAATAGATTAAGTATGGTAAATAGCAGAAAGACTGTAGGCTGACAGAAAAATATTTTGCTCTTTATTTAATAAGTTAATATTAATCCGGCTCATATGAGTCGTAAAATATCGTGATTGTTTTTTAGGAATTCAGGCTTCGGACGGTATTATAGTTGGAAATGGGCGAATTTCTAAGAAGCAGAATAGAATTTAAGACACTGCTTTTGTAAGTGTAACTCGGAGTCAACAGAAGCGTCAGGCAGAATACAGTAGTGCCGAGGACAATTATGGCTGCTGAAACTGAAAGAATTAGAATCAAGATGGAATCCTACGATCCCAGGTCTCTTGATGCATCTGCTAAAGAGATAGTAGAGCATGCTCGAAAGACTAATGCCCGTGTCAGTGGTCCTGTGCCATTGCCTACACGCGTTGAAAGATATACTGTCTTGCGAAGTCCTCACATTGATAAAAAATCGCGTGAGCAGTTTGAATTGAGGACTCATAAACGTCTGATTGATATTCACGAAGCCAACGCAAGAACAGTCGAGGTTTTGAACCGCCTGGTTGTCCCGGCGGGGGTTTTTGTACGGATTAAGGCCTGACGAGTTATAAGACGGCCTAAATGGGAAGCACGAAATAATGGCAATGCTGCTGGGAAAAAAAGTTGGAATGACACAAGTTTATGACGAATCGGGCAATTTGTTGCCTGTTACTGTCATTCAGGCCGGCCCTTGTGTCGTCATGCAGGTCAAAACGGTCCAAAGCGACGGGTATAACGCTGTTCAGTACGGTTTCGACGATATAAAACCCGGATGCAGAAAAAACCCGGAAATTGGACATTCTCAAAAAGCCAAAACCGCTCCGAAGAAATTCGTTAGAGAAGTACGGCTGCCGGATGATGCCGAACAGCAGAACGAGATTGGGGATTCTGTTACAGTATCGGTTTTTGCCGATGAAAAAATTATCGACATAACAGGAACCAGCAAAGGTAAAGGTTTTGCCGGTGTTATGAAACGCCACGGCTTTGGAGGATTTCCTGCTTCGCACGGTACTGAAAGAAAACACAGGGCACCCGGCTCGATAGCAGGTTTCGCCACTGATCGCGGTCACAGCGGCAAGATTAAGAAGGGCAAGAGGATGCCGGGTCACCTTGGTGATAGTCGCGTAACGGCTAAAAACCATGAATTGGTGGCGATTGACGAGGAGAAAAACTTATTGGTTATCAAGGGTTCCATACCCGGCTCGGCCGGAAGCTATTGTATAGTTCGAAGCGCTAAAAAAGAAAAAGCCAAGAAAAAGGTGTAAATAATAAAACTGATTCACTGAAAAACTTGTTATTGTCATTCGGACAGGAACCGGATACGAGATAAAAGAAAATGATTGATTTGGCTGTTTACAACAAAGACGGGCATGAGGTTGAAAGCTTGAAGGTTGATGAAGATGCCCTGGGTGGTACTGTTAGATACCCGTTACTGAAGCAGGCCATTGTTATGTATCACGCCAATAAGCGTGTTGGAACGGCGGCAAACAAGGGCAGAAGTATGGTAGCCGGTTCGAGTAGAAAACTGTTCAGGCAAAAAGGAACCGGAAACGCTCGCGTTGGAAACATAAGAACCGGCAAACGTGTCGGTGGTGGTGTCACTTTTGCCAAGAGCTTCAGAGATTTTGGTAAACGCATGCCCAAGAAACAAAAAAAATTAGCCAGGAACTCGGCAATATTGGCAAAACTTTTAAGTAATAATGTCGTGGTTGTTAACGAATTGAGTTTTGAGAAACCACGCACTCGTGACTTTTTAAGCATTCTGAATAATTTGAAGATCGAACGCAGTTGTCTTGTAACGATCAGCTCGGCGGATGCGAATCTCTACAAGTCGGCCAAGAATGTTCCCAGAGTGGCTGTTATGCCGGTTAATGATTTGAACGCCGGTGACATCTGCAGATATAATAAAATGATGTTCACGAAAGAAGCATTTTTATCTATCTTAAACAAAGACCAGAAAAGAAGTAATTAGCAGGTATTAGTGTGGATGACTATGATATCATAATTCGACCTTTGGTTACAGAGCAGGGAATGCATTTTGCCAATACCAAAGGTGCATACTCTTTTGAGGTGAATAAAAAAGCCAATAAGGCACAGATAAAAAATGCTGTGGAAAAAATATACAGCGTCAAGGTATTGAAAGTCAGAACGGCGAACTGTCCGGGAAAATATCGCCGGAGAGGTCTGAGTCACGGACAAACTCCGAGTTGGAAAAAAGCTGTTGTTTTTCTGGATCCGGAGTTCCATATAGATTTATTCTAATATACGACAGACGGGATACGAAATATGGGTATTCGAATTTATAAACCGACAAGTGCTGGACGAAGAAATAGCTCGGTCAACGATTATGCCGAACTAACGACCGCACAGCCGGAGAAGTCACTTTGTAAGCGGATAAAAAAGAATGGCGGCAGAAACCATCACGGTATCGTTACTTCTCGGTTTAGAGGCGGCGGGGCAAGAAGAATATATCGTATAATCGATTTCAAGCGAAATAAAGACGGTATCCCGGCAAAGGTAGCAACGATTGAATATGATCCCAATAGACATTGTTTCATATCGCTATTGCATTATTCTGATGGTGAAAAAAGGTATATTTTAGCCCCTCTGGGCCTAAAAGCAGGAGACCAGATAGAAAGTGGCGAGACCTGCGAGCCTAAGATAGGCAATGCAATGCCGTTGTCGGCGATTCCTGCCGGTCTTGAGATTCACAATATTGAAATGAGAACCGGCCAGGGGGCGAAACTTGTCAGGGGCGCCGGCAACGTTGCGAGAATTGTGGCAAAAGAGGGTGACTGGGTTACTGTTATATTACCGAGTGGTGAAATGCGGATGATTCGCAGGGAATGCCGAGCGACAATTGGCAGACTAAGTAATCCCGACCACCAGAATATTCGGATCGGTAAAGCAGGCAGAAAACGCCATATGGGCCGTAAACCACACGTAAGAGGAAAGGCAATGAATCCCGTTGCTCATCCGATGGGTGGTGGAGAAGGCAGAGCAAACGGCGGAAGGCATCCCTGTTCTCCTACAGGTGTACTGGCAAAAGGCGGAAAAACGAGAAATCCAAGGAGTACGAGTAACAACAGGATTATTCGAAGACGAAAAAGTAAAAGGCAGAAGCAACTGAACATATAATTTAATCGTGCAGTAATGGCACGCGATACGAGAGACGAGAAATGGGAAGATCTCTAAAAAAAGGACCATTCGTGGATGAGAAGTTGTTTGCAAAGGTAAACAAGCAGGTTGCTTCAGCTTCACACGAACCGATAAAAACATGGGCAAGGAGATGCACCATAGTTCCCGAGTTTGTTGGAGTAACATTTCTGGTCCACAACGGCAAAATATTTAATAAGGTTTTTATTACAGAGGATATGGTTGGACACAAACTTGGTGAGTTTTCGCCCACAAGAACGTTTAAGGGTCATTCAAGTAAGAAAATAAAGTAGTAAACAACCATAAATAATTTCGAGAAGCAGGACATGTTAAGTACCGAGAAGTTAAAACAACATAGCCGGGACAGACAGATAGACGTTGAGCAGATAGCTAAACATCTTGTCAAAGCAGGCCTTAATCAAAAAGAAGCAGTAGCTGCTGTTAAAAACTGGCAGAGAGGTCTTTTCAAACCTCAACCTCGTACTGATGATATTCGCCGTATAGCGGCTGCTCTGTCGGTAGAAGTCAATGATTTGGCCGATTGGCAATCTTCCTGCCGTTATGCACCGATTTCAGCACGAAAGGCGCGGTTAGTTGCTCAGTTGATAGCGGGTCGTAGTGTCCAGGATGCGATGGATATCCTGAAGTTTACAAGAAAACGCGCTGCAACGATGATAGATAAAGTCTTAAAAAGTGCAGTGGCAGATGCGGATGAACAGCAGGCCGATGTTGATAATCTATATGTATGCTCTGCCCGTATCGATGATGCAGGAACCCGTATCGGTACAAAAAGATGGATAGCGAAAGACAGGGGTAGGGCGCATCCTATTCGTAAGAAAGCCTGTCACATACATATAACAGTAACACAATTGTAGGTAGTACAAAAGATAACAATAAACAATATACGATAAACAAGATTATGGGCCAGAAAGTATCTCCAATAGGTTTTAGAACGGGAATAACGCTTGGGTGGCAGAGCACGTGGTTTGCTCCCAAAGCCAATTACGGCGATTTCCTTGTCGAAGACCAAAAAATACGTCAGTATATCGATAAAAGATTTAACCGCAGTGTTCCTAATGGTGCAGTGGCGAAGACTCAGATAATCCGCACGCGTAACGAGGTTAAAGTAACACTGCATAGTGCTCGACCCGGTGTGGTGATTGGTCCCAGAGGCGGTGAGGTTGACAAGTTACGGGAAGAGCTTGAAGAAATGACAGGTCGGAAGATAGGTGTTAATGTCATCGAAATTAAGGAACCCGACCTTAACGCCACTTTAGTAGCCGAAGCAATTGCCGAGCAATTAAGCAAGCGTGCGTCATTCAGACGTACTATGAAGCAGTTTTGCGAGGCCGCCATTAATGCCGGCGCAAAAGGGGTAAAGATTATTTGTTCGGGAAGACTGGCCGGTTCGGAAATGGCAAGAAAGGAAACGCAAAAGCTTGGCAGTATTCCCTTGCATACTCTCGAAGCCAACGTAGATTATGCCGTTGCAACATCGAGGACAACTTATGGAGCAATTGGAATTAAAGTCTGGATTTACAAAGGAAAGTTTGGCGAAGAAGATGAACAGGGTTACCAACGTCGTCGGCGTCGCCCGCCGAGACGGGTTACTTCCGGACATGGAGAAGCTCGGAAAGATGCTGTAAAGAGCAAAGACCAAAAGGGTGCTGTAAAAACCGAAGAAGCTGCTTCACCTACAAAAGAACAGAAGAGTGAATCTGATTAATATGCAGGCAGAAAAATTGAATGTGCATTGTTGAAGAACGCACCATTTTTTAAATAGAAGTTTTAAGAAGGCAGAAAACTATGGCAATGATGCCAAAAAGAGTTAAATTTCGCAAGAGCCAGCGTGGCAAAATGAAGGGCAACGCATCTCGCTGCAACTTTGTGGCATTTGGAGAATACGGCTTGCAGGCCCTGGAAACCAGCTGGATAACCGCGAGAAATATAGAAGCCGGCCGAGTTGCGGCAACTCATTTTTTGCATCGTGAAGGCAAGGTTTACATAAGGATATTTCCACATAAGCCGGTTAGTGCCAAGCCGCTGGAAACACGAATGGGTAAAGGTAAAGGTGAGCCTGAATTTTGGGTTGCCAGAGTAAGACCGGGACAGATTTGTTTCGAGATAGGTGGTGTGACTGAGGATGTGGCAAAACAAGCACTGGTCAGAGTGGCTCATAAAATGCCGATTAGATGCAGGTTTGTTAAGAGAAGACATTCGCTCTGAAGGAAAGCTTTGAGATGAAAGCGCAGCAATATAGAGAAATGAGTAAGGATGAAATCGAGGGTAAACTTGAAGAGCTCGAAAGGCATTTGTTTGATTTGCGCTCACAGGCGGTTACAGAGAAACTGGAAAATTCCAAGGCCATAATTAATACCAAGCGTGATATCGCCAGAATAAAAACTATAATGCGTGAAAGTAAATAATTGTTCCGCATTTTTTCGATGACTGGAAATTAAGGATGCAGGATCAAAAATTAAAAACTTTAACTGCCATGGTGACGGGCAAAAGTGGAAATAAAAGTATCAAGGTTGCTATTGACTATAAAGTCAAACATCCGAAGTATGGTAAATATATTAAACGTAGAACGAAGCTGATGGTTCATGATGAGCACAATCAAAGTAGGGTCGGTGACCTTGTCGAGATTGCCCAGTCAAGGCCTCTTAGCAAGACTAAAAGCTGGCGTCTTGTAAAGGTAGTGGAAAAAGCTTCTCAGTTATGAGTTGAGAAACGAAACGATGATTCAACAGGAAACAATGTTGGATATAGCCGACAACTCAGGAGTAAAGTCGGCGCAGTGTATAAGGGTTCTTGGGAAAAGTGGAGCCCACGGCAAGTTTACTCGGTCTGTCGCAGGCATAGGAGATGTTGTCTGCGTTGCGATTAAAAAGTCACTGCCGGGTTGTCAGTTAGACGATAAGAAAGTGCACAAGTGTGTTATTATTCGCACCAAGAGTCCTGTTAAGCGCTCGGACGGAAGTTATGTGAGATTCGACAGTAACGCCGCCGTGATGATTGACAATGACGGTAATCCGATAGGAACCAGAATTTTTGGTGCTGTTGCTCGTGAACTTCGTGAGAAAAACTATATGAAAATTATTTCACTGGCCAGCGAGGTAGTCTGATTTTGTAAAACGTGAAGCAATAACAGGAAAAACGGAAATAGTTTTATGGCTTTGCATATAAAAAAAGGTGATACGGTAGAAATTATAGCTGGTGACCATAAGGGAGCCACCGGTAAAGTATTACGTGTAATACCTGATAAAAACCGCGTTGTGGTCCAGGGACATAATTTAGTAAAGAAGCATGTTCGGCAGTCGCGCAAGAATCCTCAGGGAGGAAGAATCAACATTGAACAACCGATACATATTAGCAATGTCTTGCCCGTGAGTCCGAAAAGTTCCAAAGGCAGCAAAGTACATTATCGAATAGATGATGATGGCAGTAAAAAACGCCTCGTTGAAAACAACGTGGAAATTGGAGTTGTTAGAAAGGCAAAATGATCGATAGCAAATGATCAGTTGATTAACAATATTCAGCCGACTGAATAATCAGAGATGTGGGATGGCGCGTTTAAGAGAATTATATAAATCGAAGATAATTGCAGAGCTAACCAAACAGTATGGTTATAAAAATCCTATGGCGGTGCCGCGGATGGAAAAGATCATTGTCTCTATGGGCTTAGGTAAAGCAATACAAGACAAGAAATTTCTTGAACTGGCTAAAAAGGATTTGACCATGATTACAGGTCAGTTGCCTGCTGTTTGCAAAGCCACGAAGAGCGTCTCGAACTTTAAATTACGTGAGGGAATGGAAATAGGTTTAAAAGTCACAGTTCGGGGCATTAGGATGTATGAATTTATGGATAGGCTGATTAGTCTTGCAATCCCACGGGTTAGAGACTTCCGAGGCCTTAACCAGAATAGTTTTGACGGCCGAGGCAATTATTCAATGGGTTTGTCTGAGCAGAGTGTTTTTCCTGAAATCAACATTGCAAAGATTGAGTTCCAGCAGGGCATGAATATCACCTTTGTGACGACGGCGAAAACGGATGATGAAGCAAGAACGATGCTTGAACTTTTCGGCATGCCTTTCAAGAAAAACTGAACGTAAAACAAGTTTGGAGCATGTGAATGTCAACTAAAGCACTGGAAAACAAGGCAGAAAAGAAACCAAAATTTCGTGTCAGAAGATATACACGTTGCCAGCTTTGCGGTAGATCAAAGGCGGTTTATCGCAAATTCAAGATATGCCGGATTTGTTTCAGGGCTTTAGCGAACGAAGGAAAAATACCCGGAGTTAAGAAAGCCAGTTGGTAAAGGATACTATATAAAGTTGAGATTGTATTTTAATGTAACGATTTGTAGGCAGTATAACAGAGATATTAAATATGAGTTTGAGTGACCCAATAGCCGATATGCTGACGAGGATTCGTAACGCTACTCGCGTCAATAAAGCAGATGTTACAATTAAGGCCTCAAATATTTGCGCAGGCATAGCGGCCGTACTAAAAAGTGAAGGTTATATCGAAAATTTTGACCGAATCGATGACGGTAAGCAGGGAATACTGAGAATTACGCTAAAATATGATCAAGATGGACTGCCCATTATTAAGGAATTAATAAGAACAAGTAAACCCGGCCGCCGAATTTATGCTCCCGTTGATAAATTACCGCGCGTTTTAGCCGGTATGGGCATAGCAATAATATCGACAAGCAAAGGTGTAATGAGTGACAAAAGTTGCCGAGAAGCCAACATCGGCGGCGAGGTTCTTTGTACGGTAAACTAATGAGTCGCATTGGAAACAAAGCTATTAATATACCCGCAGGGGTAAAGATCGAGCAGAAGGGACTTTCTATCAAAGTATCGGGGCCGCTCGGCCAGCTTCAGATGGATTCTCACCCGCGAATAAAGGTAACAGTTGACGAAACCGAGAAGAAAATAATGGTTGTAAATGATCGCCCCCAGAACCGACAGAACAGGCAGCTACACGGTACAATGCGAGCTTTGATAGCCAATATGGTCACCGGTGTCAGTAAGGGTTTTGAAAGAAAGTTGGAAATATACGGTACCGGATACAGTGTTAAGGATCAGGGCGGAAAACTTGCTTTCCAGGTTGGCTATAGCCATCCGATAGAGTGTGCGATACCAAAGGGTATCACGGTAAAAATTGATGTAGGTGCTACTCGGGGTAATGACGTACCTGCTAAATTCCTGCTTTCGGCGATAGATAAGTCACTGTTAGGGCAGTTTGCTGCTGATATACGAAAAATAAGACCTCCCGAACCTTATAAGGGCAAGGGTATCCGCTATGCGGATGAACATGTACGGCGTAAAGTCGGAAAAGCATTTGCCTCCGGAGCAGCCTAATATGAAGACAGGAAAGATTAAAAAAGCGGCGGTAAGACGCAAATATCATGTACGTAAGAAGGTCTTCGGAACCCCCGACCGACCTCGACTGACCGTATTCCGCTCCAACAGGCATATTTACGCTCAGATCATAGATGATACTGCTGGAGCGACACTTGCGTCGGCAAGTACAAAGACAAAAGCATTACAGGGCCAACTGTCCAACTCCGGTAATAAAAAAGCAGCGGAGATTATTGGTGAAGCTGTTGCGAAGCAGGCGCTTGGCGTTGGTATTAAATGTGTTTGCTTTGATAGAAATCAATATAAATTTCATGGCAGAATCGGTGCTCTTGCTGAAGGGGCCAGAAAAGCAGGACTGGTCTTTTGAGCAGCAGTAGCGATTAAATTTGGAGAAAAAATTGGCAGTAGAACCCGTTAAAATTCCGGACCAGGAAGGAAAGCCGCTTGAAGATACAGTTGTCAAGGTGTATCGCTGTTCCAAAGTGGTCAAAGGCGGCCGAAGATTTAGTTTCGCGGCATTGGTTGTTGTCGGTGACCGAACAGGAACCGTGGGAGTCGGCTACGGAAAGGCTAACGAAGTCCCACAGGCAGTCGAGAAGGGCGTAAAAGATGCCAAAAAGAGTCTGTGCAAGATAGTTTTGGTTGAGAGGACAATTCCACATAAGATAGAAGGTAAGTATAGAGCTACGAGGATAACCCTGGTGCCGGCCAGCCCCGGTACCGGAGTTATTGCCGGATCGAGTGCTCGTGCGGTCCTTGAATACGCCGGAGTGCAGGATGTTCTTACAAAGGTTTATGGAAGCACATCCGCTAAAAATGTAGTCAAAGCTACGCTCGATGGCTTGCTGAGATTACGCAGTAAGGAAATGGTTGAATCTCTTCGTGGAGTGGCAATTAAAGTATAGTAATTGCCGGTTAACGATTGGGTGAATTGAATGCTAAATCATGAAATAACATCTATTGCAGGTAAACATACCAGACGTCGTCGTATCGGTAGAGGTACAGGCAGCGGTCATGGTAAGACTTGTGGTCGTGGCCATAAAGGCAGCGGTAGCAGAGCCGGCTCAACGGCTGTATCTTTATACGAAGGCGGACAAATGCCTCTGTTTCGCCGTGTACCTAAGCGTGGCTTTAATAATTACAAATTCGCTAATCGCTGTGAAATTGTTAACATTTGGCAGTTGGAAAGATTCGATGATGGCGCCGCTGTAGGGATGGAACAATTATCTGATGCCGGACTGATTGCCAAAGACACAAGCAAAGTCAAAATTCTTGGCAAGGGAAACCTGACTAAAAAGCTGCAGGTAACTGCTCACAAGTTCAGTAAAACAGCAGAGCAGAAGATCGTGGCTTCCGGCGGCAATGTAAACCTTGTAACACGTCGCGAGTGATTTTCGAAGTGTAATACGAGCGGTATGATTCGAGATACGAAGTATGCTTGGAACAATATTAAACATATTCAGAATTCGGGACCTGCGCAATAAAATTATTTTTACTGTTGCGCTGCTGGTACTATACAGGGTTGGCTTTCATATCCCTGTTCCCTGTTTTGACCAGTCTAAAATCCTGGATGCGGCGACGCAATCAGATACCCCGCTCGGCAGAGCTGCAGAATATATGCAGATGTTCACGGGTGGAACACTGAGTAAAAGCAGCTTGTTCGGACTGGGAATTATGCCTTATATTACCGCATCGATTATTCTTATGCTTTTGGGTGAGGTATACGCGCCTTTGAAAAAGCTGCGTCAGGAAGGCCAAACAGGTCATAAAAAGATACAGGAATACACTCGATACCTGACTGTGCTGATATGTGTAGTTCAGTCACTTATGTTTATGAAGTGGTTGGGGGGCAGCAATTTAACCTATCCCGGTATGGAACGACAAGCCATCCTGATGGGTGTTGTTGGCATGACAGCCGGCACAATCTTCCTGATGTGGCTCGGCGAACAAATAGATGAATACGGCATAGGTAACGGAATCAGCCTGATTATTATGGCCGGGATTATTTCTCGAATGCCGGGAACAGTGATTCGGGTTTGGCAAAATACGGATTTTACTCTGACAGCAGCGCCGGGAAGCTATGGTCCGGCAAAAATATTATTTCTTTTAACGGCGTTTGTATGCGTGGTTGCCGGTGCGATTCTTATAACCCAGGGCCAGCGCCGAATACCAATCCAGCAGGCCAAACAAATGCGGGGTCGCAGAATGACCGTCGGTGGTCGAAGCTATTTGCCGTTACGGGTTAATCATGCCGGTGTAATGCCTATAATCTTTGCATCGAGCTTTATGATGTTTCCACCGATCGTTATTGGACAGTTGGCATCAAGGTTCCCGCAGTCAGGATTGCTTGGTCTTTTGAATGGTGCATTCAGATATAACGCCTATACTTATAATGTTCTATATATGTTATTGATATTTTTATTCGCTTATTTTTGGGTAACAGTGCAATTTCAGCCCAAGGAGCTGGCTAAAAACCTGCGGGATTCGGGCAGCTTCATACCGGGGCTTCGGCCCGGCAGAAGGACCGCCGAATACCTGGAAACCGTAATGACCAGAATCACTTATTTTGGTGCCGCATTTTTGGCAATGATTGCTGTTATACCGATTGTGGTTTCAGCGGCCCTGGGAATTGAACAGATGATAACAATGTATCTGGGTGGAACCGGTTTATTAATTGTTGTCAGTGTCTCGCTTGATCTGGTTCAGAAGATTGAGGCAAACCTTTTAATGCGGAGCTATGATGGTTTCAGTAGTGCAGGCAGGATAAAAGGAGCGTATTCATGAGAATAGTATTGTTAGGCGCCCCGGGTTCAGGTAAAGGGACACAATGTAAGAGCATCGTGGAACGATATGGCCTGCTTCATTTATCCAGCGGTGATATTTTGCGAAAAGAGCGTGCCGCCGGCAGTGAATTAGGGAAAAAAGCCCAGAGTTATATGGATTCAGGAGCGCTTGTTCCGGATGAAATTATCATTGAAATGATGGCTAACGCGATAGGCAAAGCTTCCGATGCCGGTTTTATTCTGGATGGTTTCCCCAGAACCGTTAACCAGGCGGCAGAACTTGATAAATCCCTTAATCATTCCGGCCAAACAATTGATATTATTTTGAACCTGGACGTAAACGACAACATTATTCTGGATCGGATTACCGGCAGAAGAAGCTGCCCACAGTGTGGAGCGGTTTACCACATTCGCAATTTGAAACCGAAAAATGCCGGTTTATGCGACAACGACGGCACGGAACTTGTTCAACGGCCCGACGATACTCCCGAAGTGGTGGCAAATCGTCTTGAAACTTACCATGAGCAGACAGAACCATTGGTGGATTATTATAAAAACAAGGGTACTGTATTCGATATAGATGCTAACAGAAGCGCCGACAAGGTGAAGAACGAAGTTTTTGAGATGTTGGATTCTCTTGTTATAACCTGAAGCGCCGATTGCAAAGAAAACGATAGCTATGAATTTGAACTAAGAGATAAGAAATTAAATGGCTATAACGCTTCGCAGTCGAAGAGAAATTGAGTTAATGCGTAATGCAGGTGCTGTTGTAGCAGATGTTCTTTTAAAATTAAAAGAGTTAGCAGAACCGGGAGTCACTACGGCTCAGTTGGATAGCACGGCCCTGGAAATGGCTGCTGATGCACGAGCTGAGGTTTTGTTCAAAGGAGTTCGTTCCCCGTTGGCTAAAATCCCGTTTCCAGGTGCAATTTGTGCTTCGTTAAATGAGCAGGTTGTTCACGGAATACCCTCTGAGAAAGTAAAACTTAAGGATGGGGATATTCTCAGCATTGATTTCGGTGTTAGACTCGAAGGTTATTGTGCGGATGCTGCGGTTACAATTGCCGTCGGCGATGTCTCCGAGGATAAACTTGCATTGATGGATATAACAAAGCGTATCCTTGATACCGCGATATCAAGATCCGCTCCGTCCGTCAGATGGTCTCAGATAGCTGCGGAAATGCAGAAACTTGCTGAATCCGCAGGATTTTCAGTAGTAAGAGACTATGTCGGCCACGGCATCGGCAGGAAAATGCATGAGGATCCGAGAGTGCCGAACTTTGTCAGCAGAGAGTTACTGGAAAATGATATAGTCCTGGCTGAAGGGATGGTATTGGCTGTTGAGCCGATGATTAATGCCGGTTCTTGTGCTGTGCGAACACTGCGAAATGGATGGACAGTGGTGACGAGAGATAGCAAATGCTCGGCTCATTTTGAACACACAATCGCGATAATGAAAGATGGTTGTGAAGTGTTAACCGTTAGAAGTTAGTGAGTCGAGTCTTGAACGGAACACGAGTCATAAAGTAAGAAGTACAATAAATGGCAAAGAAGGACACAATAAGACTACAAGCTACCGTGACCGATGCTTTGCCGAATGCGATGTTTAGAGTAGAGCTTGAGAACGGCCATAAGGTTTTAGCGCATGTTTCAGGTAAAATGCGGATGAATTTTATCCGGATTTTACCCGGCGATACGGTTATTGTTGAAATGTCGCCTTATGACTTGAATAGAGGCCGAATAGTTCTCCGGAATTAATCGGGATTTGAATAAGAATAGATGGGAATACATCTATAGTTGTTCCCATAAGTTATAAAAAAGGTATGACAGATGAAAGTTAGAAGTTCTGTAAAACGTATATGTGAGAATTGTAAGATTATCCGTCGCAAAGGTGTTGTGCGGGTGATTTGTACTAATCCGCGACACAAACAACGCCAGGGTTAATTGAATTTTAAGTTAAAAGTTTATTGACTTTAAGAGTCGTTAATTTAAGGCTAAAAACTAAAAAGGAGCTTATATGCCGCGTATAGTTGGTGTTGATATACCCAACGACAAATCCATATGGATTTCGCTGACCTATATAGTTGGTATAGGTAAAAAAACTTCTGAGCAGATTCTCAAAGAAGCCGGAATCGAGAAAAATGTCAAGGCCGGTAAACTCACTGAAGACGAGCTAAGTCAAATAACCCAGATTATAGATCGGAATTACACTGTTGAAGGTCAGCTTCGCAGGCAGGTTTCTCAAAATATAGCTCGGTTACGTGATATAACTTGTTACAGGGGAGTTCGCCACAGGAAGGGTCTTCCCGTTCGTGGGCAGTGTACGCAGAGTAATGCACGAACCCGTAAAGGCCCAAGAAAAACAGTTGCGGGTAAGAAGGGTGTTAAGGAAAAACGATAGAAACCATTTAGTCTGGATAAATCGGTTATACGAGTGGAATAATGGCGAAAAAGACAAAACGAAAAGTTCGAAAGAATGTCGTCAGGGCTATTGTGCACATAAAAGCGACATTCAATAATACATTAATAACAGTAACAGATTTGGACGGAAATGCAATATGCTCGGGCTCAGCCGGCTGTGTCGGTTTCAAAGGCTCTCGTAAAAGCACGCCTTTTGCCGCTCAAAGAGCTGCACAGCGTTGCGCTAATTCTGCTATGCGTAATGGTGTACGTGAGGTTGAAATCCGGGTTAAAGGGCCAGGTTCAGGTCGAGAATCTGCTATATCGGCTCTGCAACAGGCTGGTTTGCGTATAGCTTCAATAGAGGATGTTACGCCCCTTCCGCATAATGGTTGCAGACCACCGAAGAGAAGAAGAGTATAAAATAAAATGAATATCCTGTTTTTTGGAGATTAATAAAACAGATGGGACGTTATTTGGGTTCATCTTGTAAACACTGCCGTCGTGAGGGAGTTAAGCTCATGCTTAAAGGCATAAGGTGTGAGACGGCGAAGTGTCCGGTTGAGAAAAAGCAACGTAATCTAGCTCCCGGAATGCACGGGTGGCGCAGGGGCAGGGCAAGTGAATTTGGTGTTCGATTGCGTGAAAAGCAGAAGGTTAAAAGATATTACGGTATCCTGGAAAAGCAGTTTATGAGATGTTATCGTCGAGCTGAGAGGGGAAAGGGTAATACCGGCGAGGCACTGCTGCAATTACTGGAAAGACGCCTGGATAATGTTGTGTATAAATTAAATTTTGCCCCGTCACGAAAGGCCGCCAGACAGTTGATTGCTCACGGTCATGTTTATGTGAACGGACGCAAGGTCGATATAAGCGATTATACGACGAAAATCGGGGATAAAATCACGTTAAAAGGTAATAGTAAGAGCATCAAAAAAGTTAAGGAACAATTGGAAAGTAATCCGAATTTTACTACGCAGGGCTGGCTGCAATTATCCAGAGAAAAACCTGAAGCTACTATTGTTGCTTTACCTTCTCGCGATGATGTTCAGATTCCGGTTGAAGAACAGTTGGTTATTGAGTTTTGTTCAAGATAAATAAAATTTTCATTTTTTAATTTTGAGTTCCGGTCAAATCTTTTTGCAGTGTACGGGATTTTGGTCGGCTCAAAGGATAATAGAGGAGACATGTATGCGAGTTACATGGCGTGGTTTAGAACTGCCGACTCGTGTTGAACGAGACACGATAGTATCGAGCGAAAACTATGGCCGATTCTTCATCGAGCCTTTCGAACGTGGTTTCGGTACCACTATAGGCAACAGCCTCAGACGCATATTGCTTTCCTCTTTGGAAGGTAGCGCTGTAACATCCATCAAGATTTCGGGCGTAAGCCATGAGTTCAGCTCCATAAAAGGAGTTATGGAGGATGTAACGGATATAGTCTTGAATATAAAAAGTCTTATCATCCGGCTCCATGGTCTTGTGCCGAAGACAATGAGTGTTTCTGCAAACAAAACCGGCGTTATAACCGCAGCCGACATTGTTACTGACCCGGCGGTTGAAGTAATAAACAAAGACCTGGTACTGGCAACTTTGACCGAAGATATAAATTTTGATATGGAAATGGTTGTTGAAAACGGTCGCGGCTATATACCGGCCTTTGAACGAATTGATGCAACCGACAGATTCGACCAGGAAATCGGGAGGATAGTGCTTGACACCGTATATTCTCCCGTTACAAGAGTACGATACACAACGGAGAACACACGTGTAGGTCAGCGAACAAATTACGACAAACTTATTCTGGAAATCTGGACGAACGGCACGATAACGCCTGAGATGGCACTGGTTGAAGCCGCAAAGATTTTACGAAAGCACGTTAATCCTTTCGTACAGTATTTCGAGCTCGGAGAAGAGACGGCTCCGGCTTCTCAGATTAGTGATGAAGTGGTATCGGAAGAACAGGCGGTCAACGAAGAATTGGCCCAAAAACTGGCTATGCCTATTCAGGAACTGGAACTGTCGGTGAGAGCCAGTAATTGCCTTGAATCAGCCAAAACCGAAACCGTGGGGCAGTTGGTAAAGATGACGGAGGCCGATTTGTTGAAAATTCGCAGCTTCGGTAAAACGTCGTTGCGGGAAATCAAGAGGAAGCTTGCCGATATCGGCTTATCATTGGGTATGACCGATATCACCGTATAGTTAAAAGTATGATTTGATATATGATTCAGGCGGGATTGCCTGATGAGAGGATTTTGATGATATGCGTCACAGAGTAGCAGGACGTCGGTTAAGTAGAACCAAGGAGCATCGTCTGGCGATGCGGCGGAATTTGGTCGCTTCGCTCATCCAGCACGAGACGATTTCAACTACGATTGAAAAAGCAAAAGAGGTAAAACCTTTTGCCGAGAAATTAATTACTTTAGCCAGGAAAGGTACATTATCGGCCAGACGCAGGGCCATTGCTTTGCTCGGAAATCGCGATATCGTGGAAAATGAAGACGGACGGGAGGTAAAAAAGGGCACTGTAGTTGGAAAGTTGTTTAGTGAACTTGGCCCCAGATACCTCGAAAGACCGGGCGGTTATACAAGAATCATCCGGTTATCTTTGCGAAGGCTGGGTGATAACGGCCAGCTCGTCCTGCTTCAGTTGGTAGGTTCGGAAGAGAAACCGGAAAAAGAAACAAAAACTACACGTAAAAAACGCTTCGGCAGAAAAGCAAAAAAACCTGCCGAATCTGAACATGCCGTCGAAACACAGGAAGTTGCCGAGGCCGAAGAAAAAGCCGAAGCTCAGGAGCCGGCTGCAACAGAAGAATCAAAAGATGTAAAAAGCCCCAACGGCAAAACTGATGAAAATCAGTAATCGATAAGTTGCGGAATTTCTTTGTTATGAATGCGGATAATTGCCTTTTTTGTAAAATAGTAGCCGGTCAGATTCCAGTTACAAAGATTTACGAGGATGACGTTGTTCTTGCTTTTCTGGACATAGGACCGATTAGTGACGGCCATACTTTGGTTATACCCAAGCAGCACTATGAACAATTACATGATTGTCCCGCGGAGCTTTTAGCTCAGATTGCTTCGCGCCTCGGCAAGATCGCAGGGGCGGTATCGTCCGCCATGAATTCTGACGGTTATAATCTCTTATGCAATAATGGAAGGGCGGCGGGACAGGTTATTGAGCATTTGCATTTTCATATAATTGCTCGTAATATAGACGACGGTGTATTCAGTCGTTGGCCTTCTTATAAATATCAGGCCGGGCAGATTGAGTCTATCGCCGCCCGGATTTGCGAACATTTATGATTTTTTTATGTAGGTATTGATAAAGCCGGCGTTTTATAGTATGTTCTATGTAAGTTTCGGGTAGTTGTTTTAATACTGCTCAAATAGTTCTATAAAAATTTGATTTTATCTATGAATCGATTATCGCGGGGTAGAGCAGTCTGGTAGCTCGTCGGGCCCATAACCCGGAGGTCGGAGGTTCGAATCCTCCCCCCGCTAGTGTCTTTCAAAGATAATTTTTTGGTAACGTTTTGCTTACCAAGGAGTTATCTTTTTTTTTGCAACCTTGCTTTTCACCCGTTACGAACCTCCGACCTTGCCCATTTTAACTGGTCGTAGGTATGAAGGCATCCCCCGCCATTTTACTAAGTCCTTTTTAATCAATAGTTTATGAAGGGCTTTTTTGATGTGCAGACTTACCAATTTCCGAGTTAGGCTTGCCTAGGGCTTGTCTGGGTGTGCCGGTTTTAAGCAGTGTTTCAGCATGTTAAAAACAACCTTTACATTTTGACAAAGTAAATTGTTTGTTTTAGCATTGGAATAAGTAATAGCTATCTTAGGTAATATAAGCATCGGCTTTATTAAGGAAGTCAACATGAAAGATTGGTCTAGGAGTCTGTCGGAGAACTTCATTTCAAGGTGAGTAATCATGCAATTCTACAATAACTGTGTTATAATGCGTTAATGAAGAATCAAAAACGTTTCAAGCCATATCATCC
>Ga0315544_1000449_pt1 | contig 38766 bp, 35 predicted proteins | sample SalMarSW160130MG_2_FD_202543 | JGI IMG/M metagenome (GOLD analysis project Ga0315544, IMG submission 202543) | Salt marsh sediment microbial communities from the Plum Island Ecosystem LTER, Massachusetts, United States - Salt Marsh Sediment SW1601-130 ... | reverse complement strand
TAATTAGTCAATTTCCTACCCTGAATGCTAGAAGAAAGGAGGTTATAGAGATGACGCACACGAGAGATCCTTGTTGGCCGGTTATTTCCGGACAATGCAGCGCCAGGCGATAGGCAGCGGTAGCCCGGGCAGGGCGGTAAAACTGCCCAACAGCTTTTGCGAGACGGGGATATGAAAGTCTTGCATCTGCTGACGCAGCACATTTCCGTTTCGTGAATGGAGGTGAGATGGATTCCAAACATTGTCCGCGAGATTGGGTTTTTTAAACACCCATAGTAGTTAACTCTCTACGTAGGTGTGGCGGCGCCGTATGGTCACCAAATATGTGGCGTCAATTTGGCGCCGCCACCCACAAACTCACTTCCTTATTCAGTCCCTGTTTTCCCCGCAGGGCCTTTTTCGTGATATACTAAAAAAATATGGACTCAATTTTGAGAGTGGCACCAAAAAATCTTAAAAAAATAGTTGAGATAACAGCCAAGGCTATCAAGCAGGGAAAAGTGGTAGTTTGCCCCACTGACACCCTTTATGGTTTAATAACCGATGCCAGAGACCAAAAAGCAGTTAAAAAACTTCTTAAAATAAAAAAACGCCAAAACTCAAAGCCAATCCCTATTTTTATTAAAAATATCAAAACAGCAAAAAAGTTTGCTAAAATTAACAAAGGACAAGAAGAGTTTTTAAGAAAAGTCTGGCCTGGTAAGGTCACCGCAGTTTTAGAAAGAAAAGGCCAGCTACCCAAGATTTTATTTAGCCAGAAAAAAACCATCGGCCTAAGAATTCCTAATTATAAATTAATCAATGAATTACTTAAAAAAATAAATTGTCCTTTAACTGGCACTTCAGCTAACATCTCTAATCTGCCACCTTCTACCAAGATAGAAGAGGTTATAAAACAATTTAAGAATCAAAAATATCAGCCAGATTTAATCATTAATGCTGGCGATTTAAAACCTTCTCGACCCTCTTTGGTGATTGACTTAATTCAGGGTTTTAAAATTTTAAGGCAATAACATGTTAGTTCCTTTCTCTCCACTCCATTTTTTCCATTATTTTTTAAGAAGAAAAGCCACTCAGTTTTTTACCAGTATTGCTATTCGTTCTCTGGCTTTAGGGATGATTTTAATTTTTGAACCAATTTATCTTTACACCTATTTTAATGACCTTCCTTTGACTATTTTGTTTTTCGCCGTCGTCCATGGACTCTACGGAATTTTGGCAGTTTGGGGTGGAAAAATAATGGCCAAGATCGGTCTTAAGCATGCTATGCTTTTTAGCCATTTTTTCTTTTTTGGCTATTACTTATGTTTATTCTTTCTTTACCACTCTTTTCTATTAATTCCTTTAGCTATTATTTTAGGAGCAGCCGGTATGACCTTCTTTTGGCCCGCTTTTCACACCGATTTTGCCCATTTTTCAGAAAAGGACTATCAAGGGAAGCAAGTTAGTAGAATGAATATTGCTCTCTCTATTCCTGCCATTATTAGCCCGATTATTGGCGGAGCTATTTTGAGCGCAGCTGGATACTCAGCTTTATTTATTACTGTTCTGGCGGTTCTTTTTGCTTCTTCCATTCCAATGTTTCTTTCTAAAGAGACCCATGTAGTTTATTCCGACTCCTACGCCAAGGCCTGGGGAAGAATTTTTAAAAAGGAGAATCGTAAAATCTCCTTGGCTTTTGCTGCCGATGGTGCAGAGTTGGGAGTTGATATATATCTTTGGCCCCTCTTTATGTTTGTTTTGGCTATTGGATATGCGGCGATGGGCGGAATCGCCACCTTTGCCTTAGCTGTAGCTACCATTTTTACTTTATATATGGGAAGAATTTCCGACAAGATTATTAATCGGGTAGAATTTTTAAATATTGGTTCTTTTTTGACTTCTATGGCTTGGGTAATAAAATATTTTGTCATAACTCCTTTTGATGCTTTTTTAGCTCATACTCTTTATCGAATTTGCCGAACTTCAGCCAGCATTCCTTTTCAAACTTTCTTTTATAAGAAGGCCTATTTAAAAGGAGCAGAGGCAGATGAATTTATAATTTATCGAGAAATTCTTGTTAACCTTACCCGCTCTTTTTTGTTTATAATTTTAGCTATAGTTTTTTTCTTTATTCCTCAAATTAATTTAGCTTTTATGGTTGCTGCCGTTATTTCTTTAGGCTTTATGTTTTTAGGCGTCCCCCCAAAATTTAAATTTCAATGATAAAATACGCTTTAATCAGTGTTTGGGATAAAACCGGAATCTTGGATTTCGCCTCTCAATTAACTAAATTGGGCTGGGAGATAATTTCCACTGGCGGTACAGCTAAAGTTTTGCAAGCAGCCAAAATTAAAGTAATTCCCATTGAGAAGGTCACCGGTAATCCAGAAGCTTTTGATGGTAGAATGAAAACTATCTCCTTTCAAATTGAATCAGCCATTCTTTACGATAGAAAAAACAAAAAACATCAAAAAGAAGCCAAAAAGTTAGGAATTCAACCAATTGATATGGTGGTTTGCAATCTTTATCCTTTTGAAAAGAAAAACTCCATAGAAAACATTGACATTGGCGGCCCGACCATGATTAGGGCAGCTGCCAAGAATTATAAATATGTAACGGTAATTATTGACCCCAAAGATTATCAAAGAGTTATAGAAATTCTTAAGAAAAAAAACAAAATCCCAGAAAAAGTTCGCTTGTTGTTAGCTCAAAAAGTTTTTCAGAAAACAGCCAAATATGATAAAGAAATTACCCAATATTTTAAGAATAGAAATTAAAAAATTTTTTGAAACTCGCTACGGTGAAAATCCTCATCTGAGAGGAGCTTTTTATCTTGATTCTAAAAATAAAGACCCTTTAGCTCTTCAGAGATTTAAAAAAATTCAAGGGAAAGAGATTTCTTTCAATAATCTTTTAGATGCTTCAGCTGCAATTTTAGCTATTTCTGAATTGGGAGGCAAAAAACCAACCTGCGTAGTTATCAAACACGGCAATCCTTGTGGAGCAGCTTTTGGTAAAGACATTAAAGATGCTTTCTTTAAGGCCTGGGAGAGAGGAGATTCTTTAGCTGCTTTTGGCGGAGTGATTATTTTAAACAGAGAAGTTACCGAAAGTTTAGCTAAATTAATGGCAAAATTTTTTTTTGAGGCATTATTAGTACCAAAAATTAAAAAACCGGCTTTAGCGGTTTTTTCAAAAAAACCTAAATTAATTATTTCAGTTAATCCGGCACTGAACTCCCCAAAACCATCAAAAGAGTTGGATATTAAAAAAATTAGAGGAGGATTTTTAGCTCAGGAGCCGGATTTAAAAGAAATTACGGAAAAAAACTTAAGGGTAGCTACTAAAATTAAACCAACCAAAAAACAAATAAAAGACCTTCTCTTTGCCTGGAAAATTTGTAAGGTTTCTAAATCCAATGCTATAATTTTAGTGAAAGACAAAACTCTCATTGCTTCGGGGGTAGGCCAGCAAGACAGGAAGAGATGTTGTGAATTAGCAGTGAACAAAGCTGGCAAGCGAGTCCCAAACACGGTGGCTGCTTCAGATGGCTTTTTTCCTTTTCCTGACAGCCCAGAAATTTTAATTAAAGCCGGGGTAAAAGCAATTGTTCAACCTGGCGGTTCAATCAAAGATAAAGACGTTATAGCTATTTGCAATAAATATAAAATCCCAATGGTCTTTACTGGAATTAGATGTTTTAAGCATTAAAAATATGTCTGCGAAAAAAAGAAACAATCAAGTATCCAAATTAATTGAAAAAGAAATAAAACGGCAGCAAGAAGGAATGGAGTTAATCGCTGCGGAAAATTACGCTTCAAAAGCAGTGCTTGAGGCCTTGGGCTCGGTTTTCACCAACAAATATTCGGAAGGCTATCCCGGTAAAAGATATTACGGTGGGCAGACTTTTACTGATGCTGTAGAAAATTTAGCTATTGAACGAGCGAAAAAACTTTTCAAAGCTGAACATGTCAATGTTCAGCCACTTTCCGGTGCGCCAGCCAATATGATCGTCTACAGCGCGATTTTAAAACCTGGCGACAAAGTTTTAGGAATGGACTTGTCTCATGGAGGTCACTTAACGCACGGACATCCCGTTACTTTGGCTGCCAAACTTTACAATTTTATCCGATATAAAACGAAAACCGATGGCTTAATTGATTACGAAGAACTCAAAAAAATTGCCCAAAAAGCAAAACCAAAATTAATGCTGGCCGGATTTTCCTCTTACACAAGGCAAATTGATTATAAAAAGTTCTGTGATATTGCAAAAAAAGTTGGAGCGGTTTCTATGTTTGACATGGCTCACATCGCCGGTCTTATTGCTGGTAAAGCTATTCCCAATCCAGTCCCTTATTTTGATATTGTTACCACGACAACTCATAAAACTTTGAGAGGGCCGAGAGGAGGGATGATTTTATGTAAAAAAGAATTCGCCCAAATCATAGATAAAGCGTGTTTTCCAGGTTTTCAGGGTGGGCCACATATGAATAATATCGCCGCCAAAGCAGTGGCTTTCGGGGAAGCTTTGAAGCCGTCATTTAGGGTTTATGCCAGACAAGTTCTAAAGAACGCAAAAGTTCTGGAGAGAGAGTTGAGAAATTACGGATTTAAAATTATATTTGGGAAGACAGAAAATCATATGGTTTTAGTCGATGTCCTTAAATCGAAGAATCTAGGCGGGAAAGAAGCTGAAACTGTCTTAGACGAAATAGGTATTACTGTTAATAAAAATGTAATCCCCGATGACGCCAGAAGCCCGGTAGATCCAAGCGGGATTCGTATTGGTATCCAGGCAATTACTACGAGAGGTATGAAAGAGAAGGAAATGAAACAAATTGCCAAATGGATAAATGACGCAATTAAAAACCGTAAAAATAAAAGGTTTTTGAAAAAACTTCACAAAGAAGTGATCAAGACGTGCAAAAGATTTCCTATTCCAGGAATTTCATGAAACTTCTTGACGGAAAAAAGCTCTCAGAGAAAATTCTGGCTAATCTTAAAAAGCAGATTAGCCAATCTAAGTTACGTTTAAGATTGGCCGTAATTCAAGTGGGAGAAAATTTAGTTTCCCAGGTTTTTATTAACCAAAAGAAAAAGGCCTGCCAGAAGACAGGCATTGATTTTAAGTTGTTCAAATTTCCGGCAAAAATCGGAAAGTTGGAATTAAAGAAAGAGATTGAGAAAATTGTTAGAGACCCTGCTAATTCTGGAGTAATTATTCAACTGCCAGTGCCGAAAAAATTTCAACCAGAAGAAGAATTTACGAATTTAATCCCCGACGAAAAAGACATAGATGTTTTATCTGAAAAAAGTTTTGGAAAATATTTTTTTACCGGTCTTAAAATCTTACCACCTGTAGTCGGGGGTATTTTCCGCCTCTTAAAAACTTATAAGATTAGATTAAACGGAAAAAATGTTGTTGTTGTTGGGATGGGAAGATTGGTTGGCATTCCCTTAATTCCTCAACTTTTAAGAGAATTTGCCACCCCTACGATTATAAATGTTTTCACTAAAAACCCTTCTTTTTTTACAAGAGAAGCTGATATTTTAATCTCAGGAGCTGGAAAACCAAATTTAATCTGCGGGGAGATGGTTAAACAAGGAGTGATAATTATTGATGCCGGGACAACCCTAAAAAAGGGGAAATTAGTCGGCGATGTTGATTTTAAATCGGTTTCTCGAAAAGCCAGCTATATTACTCCAGTTCCTGGCGGCGTAGGACCCTTAACTGTTGCCTGTCTCTTGGAGAATTTAGTAGAGCTCAACAAATAAAATGTGCCGCGGGTGGGACTCGAACCCACATGGGATTACTCCCATACGATTTTGAGTCGTACGCGTAAACCAATTCCGCCACCGCGGCCTGCTTTTGATTCTAACAAAATTTCTCTTATTTTTCCAGCCGGTAACCACATTCCTTATTGGAGCATTTGATTTGTCCCCTTTTTGTTTGCATTAAAAGAGAACTGCATTTAGGGCACTTTTCGCCAGTAGGCTTATCCCATAAAGCAAAATCGCATTTGGGGAACAGATTGCAGCCATAAAAGACCTTCATTTTTTTAGTTCTTTTTTCTACTATCTTGCCCTTGCCGCATTTGGGGCATTTTACGCCCAAATCATTTTCTTCCAAAGATTCAGTATATCTGCACTTAGGAAATTTGGAACAAGCATAGAATTTCCCAAATTTCCCCAAACGAATTAAAAGAGGAAAGCCGCATTTAGGGCAAGTTTTTTTGGTTGGTTTTTCGGTCACTTCTTTTTTAGAAACCTCCTGGTATTTCTTTTGAAGATTTTCTTCAAAAGGTTCATAAAACTCTCTAATTATCGGAACCCATTTTTCTTCGCCTTCAGCAATTTTATCTAAATCTTCTTCCATTTCAGCTGTAAACTGAATATCAACAATTTTGGGAAAGTGTTTCACTAAAAGGTCGTTGACCACCGTACCGATTTCTGTCGGCCGGAATTTCCGGTTTTCATCTTTTTCAATATAATTTCTTTCTTGAATAGTTGATAAAATAGGAGCATAAGTTGAAGGTCTGCCGATACCATTTTCCTCTAAGGCCTTAATTAAAGTGGCTTCGGTATATCTGGGAGGAGGTTGAGTAAAATGTTGAGAGGGGATTAGCTTAATAAGTTCTAAGATTTCATCTTTTTCTAAGGGCGGTAATTCGTTCTCTTCATATTTAATCGGGCAGACTTTTAAAAATCCATCAAATTTTAAAATTTGACCGGTAGCTCGAAACCCATAATTTTCAGCTTCAATATCAACCTTAGTTGAATCAAAGACAGCTTGGCTCATTTGACAAGCAATAAATCTTCGCCAGATTAGATCGTAAAGCTTTAATTGCTGGGCGTCTATCTTAATTTTTCCCGGTTCTCTGTTAGGATAGGTTGGCCTAATAGCTTCGTGGGCCTCTTGTGCTCTACCTTTTGCTTTATACTTTCTTAAAAATCCCGCCCAATATTTCTTTCCATAATTTTCTTCAATAAATTTTTTGGCCGAAAACAAAGATTGGTTTGAAAGATTCAAAGAATCGGTTCGATGATAAGTAATAAACCCTTTTTCATAAAGCCGTTGAGCCAACTGCATGGTCAGTTTGGCGGGAAGTCTAAGTTTTTTCCAAGATTCTTGCTGCAAGGTAGAGGTAGTAAAAGGTGGCAGGGGATTTCTCTTAACTTCTTTCTTCTCAGTATTTATTATTTGATATTCCGCTCCTTTTAAATCTTTAATAATTTTATCTGCTCCCTTTTTATTTTTGATTGTCAACTTATCTAAAACTTTTCCGTCCTTCTTTATTAGTAAAGCCTTAAATTCATTTCCGATTTTCGATTTCAGATTTTTGATTTTTTTCAGAAGTGCTTCAATAGACCAATATTCTTCGGGTTTGAAGTTTTGTATTTCTTGCTCTCTTTCACAAACTAGCCTTACTGCTACCGATTGGACCCTTCCAGCTGAAAGCCTTCTGGCTACTTTCTTCCATAGGAAAGGAGACAGCTTGTAACCGACAATTCTGTCTAAAATTCTTCTGGTTTGTTGAGCATCTACCAGGTTTATATCAATCTTTCTGGGTTTTTTTAAGGCCTCTTCAATAGCCGACTTAGTAATTTCATGAAACACAATTCTTTGATATTCTTTTTTGCCGTCCAAGTTCAAAAGACAAGCTAAATGATAAGCAATAGCTTCTCCTTCCCTGTCTTCATCTGTCGCCAGGATCACCAAATCCGTATCTTCGACAGCTTTTTTTAATAAATTGACGGTTTTTTTGGCTTTAAGAGGGACGACGTACTTTGGCTGGAAGTTATTTTCTAGATCAATCCCGAATTCAGCTTTCGGCAAATCCCTTATGTGGCCATAAGAAGACAGAACTCTGTATTTAGAGCCCAGAAATCTTCCTATTGTATTTGATTTAGTTGGGCTTTCAACGATAACTAATGGCATAAATGTTTCCTCCCAAGTTTCGTATAGTACCTTTTATTTCTAAAACCGCTAAAAGGGAAGCCACTTTTGGAGCTGGCAATTTTGTTCTTTCAATAATTTTATCAACGTCCAAAGAGCCTTCTTTTAAGATGTCTAAAATTAAAGCCCCCTCCTTATTGTTGCTTTTGGCAGGTCTATTAATTTCATAAATTGATAGATTGAGGTTCAATTCTTTTAAGATATCGTTGGCATTTTCAACTAATTTAGCTCCGTGTTTGATTAAATAATGGCACCCTTTGGAATTAAGCGAACGAACGGGGCCGGGCAGAGCAAAAACTGCCCTTTTTTGTTTTCTGGCCCAGTCGGCAGTAATCAAAGCGCCTGATTTTTTCTTGGCTTCTACTACTAAAACTCCCAAGGATAGTCCGGAAACTATTCTATTCCTTTGAGGAAAAGTAAAATGGGTGCCAGAAGTTTCCGGTGGATATTCAGAAACAAGAGCGCCGCTGGCTTCTAAAATTTCTTTAGCCAATTTTAGATTTGATTGAGGGTAAATACTCTTTTCGTCCAAGCCAGTTCCTAAAACCGCAATAGTTCTTCCTTTCTTTTCCAAGGCAGCTAAATGAGAAACAGTATCAATTCCCGGAGCTAAACCAGAAACAATAGTTAAGCCAGCTTCAGCCAGGTCGCCGGCAATTTCCCAAGCCAACTCTTTACCATAGGGAGAACATCTTCTGGTTCCGACGACGGCAAAACAATTTTCTTCAGGGCTAAGCTTTCCTTTGAAATACAGAACTTTTGGAGGATTTTTGATTTCTTTTAAAAGCTTAGGATAATCCTGATCTTCAATAGTAATTTTTCTTATATTTTGCACGTTCCTTAAAGATATCACTTAGCTTTCATTTGGCAAGCTTCCATTTATGGAAGTGAAGGTGGAAGAAGAGGATGAAGTCCTCTTCGCCCTCTCAATAGCTTCAGAAAGCATTTGGCAGTAGAGGTTGAGACCGACCGAATTTATGTTGCCGGATTGTTCTTTTCCTAAAATATTGCCAGCTCCTCTGATTTCTAAATCACGCAGGGCAATTTTATAACCTGAACCCAGTTCGGTAGCTTCCTTGAGGGCGTCCAATCTGGCCTTAGCACTTTCCGATAAATGACCACTATAGAAAAAGAAAGCTGAAGCCGGAATAGACGATCTGCCAATTCTTCCTCTGATTTGATAGGCCTCAGCTAAGCCCAACCTGGTAGCGTCAGCCACAATTAAAGTATTTACGTTAGGAAAGTCCAAACCATTTTCAATAATAGTAGTAGCCACCAAAACATCAATTTCTCTGTTCTGAAAATTCTCCATCACTTTTACCAGTTCTTTTTCTTTCAATCTGCCATGGGCTATACCGATCCGCCAGCTGGCTGATGCTTTGGGTACTAACTTCTCTAAGAATTTTTTAGCAGTTTCAATGGTCTCCACTCTGTTATGCAAATAATAAACCTGCCCTTTTCTTTTCAGTTCTTCTTTAATCGCCTGAGCGATAATTCTTTCTGACCAAGGCAAAATGCTGGTTTTGACTGGTAATCTACCAATTGGGGGAGTTTGGATGATGCTTACATCTTTAAGTGAAGATAAGGCCAAATAAAGAGTACGAGGAATGGGAGTTGCTGAAAGCGATAAGACGTCTAAAGAAGTCCTAACTTTTTTTAATTTTTCTTTCTGCCTTACACCAAATCTTTGTTCGTCATCAATAATTAAGAGCCCCAACTTTTTAAATTCAATATCAGAAGACAAAATTCGGTGAGTACCGATAACTAGATCTGTTTTGCCAGTTTTTAAGTTTTCTATAACTTTTCTCTGCTCTTTTTTGGTTTGCAGACGGGAAAGAAGAGAAAATTTAATTGGTAGACTTTCTAATCTTCTTTTAAAACTTTGAAAGTGCTGATTAGCTAAAATAGTTGTCGGGCAAATCATAGCTACCTGATAGCCGGATTTAATTACTTTTACCGCCGCTCTTAGAGCTATTTCGGTTTTACCAAAACCGACATCTCCGCAGACAACTCTATCCATAGGTTTTTCTTCTTCTAAATCTTTCTCTACTTCCGCTAAAGTTTCAATTTGGTCAGGGGTCTCTTCGTAAGGAAAGCCCTCGGCTATTTTAAAATCTATTTCATCGACTACCCGAGCGCCAGCGAAGGGTGAAGATGAATGGAATTCATCGACTACCCGAGCGCCAGCGAAGGGTGAAGATGAATGGAATTCATCGACCGCTAAATAAGGAGGCCGAGTAGCTACTTCTCTTTTGGCATAAATATCTAAAAGCTCTTTAGCTAATTTTTCGGTTTCTTCTTTAACCTTTCTTTTAGTTCTTTGCCAGAAAGAAGAGCCCAATCTGGAAATTTTTGGCTCAATGAAACCAATGTATCTAGACAATTTTCTTTCCAAACCCAGGGGCACCAATAATTTATCCCCCTGAGCATAATCCAAAGTATAATAATTTTGCTTGATTCCAGAGAATCGAGCTACCCCATGGTCTAAGTGAACTAAGTAATCTCCAGACTTCAATCCCTTTAGATCAGAGAATAATTTTTGGGACTTTAATTTCTTTTTTAATCTTTCTTTAGCTTCTCTCTCATCTTTTATTTGGTAGGGGAGCTTTTCAATATTTTCAATTTTATTTCCCAGAAAATCAAAGCGAACAGCTGAGTTCAAATTAACCGGAAAAACATCAACAATTCCGCCTCTCTGGGAAAACTCGCCAAGTTCGGTGACTTTTAACACCTTCTCGTAACCCATTTCGTCAAGTTTTCTTAAAAGTTGAGAAAAGTTATACTCTCGTCCTTTTTCTAAAAAAAGAGTGTTGTCCTCAAAAAAGGATTGAGTTTTTCTGGCCACCAGAATCTTATTTAGATTCCGTTCAAACCAAAAGCTCCCCTTTTCCAAAAAGTAGGGGGTGATACCAACAATTAAGACCCCGCCAGCAAAACTGGTCCTTGACAAATTCATCTAAAGTATTATAATATATTATCTAGAACCTATCAATATTTTATTTTTTCTTGCGGTCTATCTGCGAGTGGCTTACCGAGCACATAAATTTTTTTATGTGCTCGGGACGAAATCTAAGTAATCCCTCCTTTAACTTAGAGCCAAAAGTTATGGATTAAAACTTATGTTTCGATTTCATAACGCTCGCAGGTAGGCCGGAGGATGAAAATAAAAAAAAGGAGGCAAAATTGCTGGACTTCTTTTTTAAAATAGCAGAGGTGACGGCTGATGTGGTTCTCATTTTTGCCGGCGTCTTTCTTTTGACCATTGCAGAGTTTGAACTTAAAAAGAAACAGCGGAGGAAAGAAGAAAAAGAATATCTAGAATTCCGACGTCATCACCTCTCAGGACCCCAAGCCCAGCGTCACCGTCGGTAGCGCTGGGTTTTCTCATTTATTAAACTTACTCATCGTTTTTTCCAATCCTTCTTTCAGAAACAATTCAACCGCTTCAGCGGTTTTTTTTATTACTTCTTTAATAATTTTCTCTTCATCCTTATTAAATTTTTGAAGGACAAACCTTTCTGGATTTTTTGGTTTGCCGGTTTTGGGGCAAATTCCAATTCTAAATCTAATAAAATTTTTAGTTTCTAATTCTTTAATAATTGATTCTACTCCCTTATGGCCGGCTGAACCTCGACCTTTGACAATTCTAATTTTCCCCAAAGGCAAATCGATATCGTCATGCACAACAATCAGTTTGGAATTTGGAATTTGAAATTTGTTAATTAACTGTTTTACAGCTTTCCCGGAAAGATTCATAAAAGTTTTTGGTTTAGCTAAAATTACTTCCTTTAGACTTAAGGATTCGAGCTCGTCAATGATTCCGGTGCCGATATTATGACGAGTTTTTTGATATTTTTTCCCGGGATTACCCAAACCAACGATTAAAATCATGAGATTCATTTATTATATTATATATTGTAAAATAAAAAAATCCTGATATAATTATATATATGAAAAACACCCTTTCTTTTTTTTGGGAGGTTGCCAAGATTGTCATTATTGCTTTATTAATAGTCATTCCTATCCGCAGTTTTGTATTTCAGCCGTTTTTTGTCAGGGGTCAAAGCATGGAGCCCAACTTTGAAAATGGCGACTATTTAATTATTGATGAAATTTCTTATTATTTTAACGAGCCTCAAAGAGGAGAGGTGGTGGTCTTCAAATATCCCAATGATCCTTCTCAGCGCTATATTAAAAGAATTGTTGGTCTGCCCGGAGAAGCAATAGAGATAAAATCCGGCCAAGTTTTAATTTTTGATCAGGAAGGAAGCCAGATTTTAGATGAGTCAGATTATCTTGATTCTTCCGTTCAAACTCTGGGCGACAGTAAGGTTACTTTAAGTAAAGATGAATATTTTGTTTTGGGCGATAATAGATACGCTTCTTCGGACTCCCGACGCTGGGGAGTATTACCCCGAGAAAATATTATTGGTCGAGTGTTTGCTAGGGCTTGGCCCTTTACTGTTTTAGCCAAATTCGAAACTCCAGAATACCAATGAAATAAATATGAGTAAAAAACCCAAGTTTCAAAAACCTACCGGAATGCGCGACATCTTACCGGGAGACCAGAAGTATTTCCAGAAAATTTACAATATTTGTGAGAATATCGCCAATTTTTATAGGTTTGAAAAAATAGAAACACCTATTGTTGAAGAAACTGAGCTTTTTTCCAAAGGAGTTGGTCTGGCTACAGAAATTGTCGGAAAGCAGATGTATAGTTTTAGAAGTAAAAGTGGGGATCATCTTACTTTAAGACCGGAAGGAACCGCTTCGGTTGTCCGCGCTTACATTGAGCACGGTATGTCGAATCTTCCCCAACCAGTGAAACTCTGGCACTTCGGCCCTTATTTTCGTTATGAGAAGCCTCAGGCTGGCAGATATCGTCAGTTTTGGAACTTTGGTTTTGAAGCCCTGGGGGAAGAAAATCCCGTAGTTGACGTCCAGATTATTCAAATTTTTTACAATATTTTAAAAGAGCTGAAGTTTAAAAATTTAATTATAGAAATAAACAGTATTGGTGATAATCAATGCCGGCCCTACTATAAAAAACTTTTAGTTAATTATTTTAGGTCCCGCGAGTCAGCTTTATGTGCTGATTGCCGCCGTCGCTTAAGAGAAAATCCTTTAAGGATATTAGATTGTAAAGAAGAGAAGTGTCAAAGGATAATCACTCAAGCTCCTCAAATGATTGACCACCTTTGCGAAGATTGCCACTCTCACTTCAAAGAAGTTTTAGAGTTTTTAGACGAGATAGAATTACCCTACCGTTTAAATCCTCATTTAGTCCGGGGGTTGGACTACTACACTAAAACTGTTTTTGAAATATTCGAAGAGGACACATCCTCTTCTCAAGCCCTCGCTGGCGCTCGGGCTTCCGATGAATCTAAGGAAGAAAAAACTCAAGGAGCGCTGTTGGGCGGGGGAAGATACGATAATTTAGTTAAGCTTCTGGGGGGAAAAGATACTCCGGCTTGTGGCGGTGCTTGCGGAATAGATAGGGTAGTCAATTTGATGAGAATTAAAGCTATTAAACTTCCTCAGTTTCCTTCCCCAGGGGTTTATTTAGCTCAACTGGGTAGCTTGGCCAAAAGAAAAAGTTTAAAATTGATGGAGGAATTCAGAAAAGATAAAATTCAAGTGGCTGAATCTTTAGGCCGGGATTCTTTGAAAACCCAACTTAAAACAGCAGATAAATTAGGAACCGAGTATGCTTTAATTTTAGGTCAAAAAGAGGCCTTGGAAGAAACTATTATTCTTAGAGATATGAAAACTGGTCAGCAAGACACAATAAAATTAGAAAAAGTGGTCAGCGAACTTAAAAAAAGATTAAAAAGTCGATGAATCTAAAGATTCATCTCCATCTGCGCTTTTATTTATAAAAGCTTGCTAAATAACATGGACTGTCTTTTTTGTAAAATCGCCAATAAGGAAATGCCATCAGAAATAGTTTACGAGGACAATGCCGTTTTAGCTTTTAAAGATATTAAACCGGTAGCTCCGGTCCATCTTTTGGTTATTCCCAAAAAACATATTCCTTCAGTTAATCATTTAACCTCAGAAGATAAAGACTTAGTTGGAGAACTCTTTTTAGTTGCTCAAAAAGTGGCCAGAGAACAGGGGGTAGCCGAGACCGGTTACCGGTTAGTTTTTAATATTGGAAAAGATGCTGGCCAGACAGTCGACCACTTACACTTACATTTAATAGGGGGAGAAAAACTATCATGGGCCTAGAAGTAAAAAGACAAGATAAGGAATCAAGTCAGGGCTTAATTCGCCGTTTTACTAAGAAACTTAAACAAAGCGGAATTTTGGTTAGGGTCAGAAAAACTCGTTATAAAGATAAACCTAAAAGTCGCCAAATGAAAAAAAGGGCCGCCTTAAGAAGAGAAGAAACAAAAAAAGAATACGAGAAACTTAGCAAATTGGGCAAAACCCCAAAATAATAAATGACTCTTAAAGAGAAAATTCAAACGGACTTAAAAACAGCAGTAAAAGAAAAAAATGAAACTTTTACTTCTGCTTTACGTTTACTCTTAGCGGCTGTTTTAAATAAAGAAAAAACAAAAAGGTATAAAATTAGTCAAGAAAAACCGGACTTGACGGAAGATAAATTAGTCAAAGAAAGTCAACTGACTGACGAAGAGGTAATTGAAGTAATATCCTCTGAAATTAAAAAGAACAAAGAAGCGATTGTTGATTTTGAAAAAGGGGAAAGGGAGGACTTAGTAGAAAAAGAAAAAGCAGCAATTGAAGTTTGGCAAAAATATTTACCAGAGCAGCTTTCTGACCAAGAGCTTAAAAAAATAATCAAAGAAGCTATTGAAAAAGTAGGAGCTAAAGAAGCCAAAGATATGGGTAGAGTAATGGCAGAATTAATGCCTCAAATCAAAGGAAAAGCCGAAGGAAGTCAGGTTTCCAAAATAGTCAAAGAATTGTTAGAGATAAGATGATCGCAGTTAATAATTTGACTAAGGTCAAGATTGATAAGGAGCTTTTAAAAAAAATTGCTAAAAAAATTTTAGAAAAAGAATCCGCCAGCCGGCGGAAAAAAGAGTTTGAAGTATCAATCGTCTTAGTTGGAGCAGAGAGAATAAAAGAGTTAAATAAAGAATATAAAGGGAAGAATCAAACAACTGACGTATTGGCCTTTTCCTATGATGATTCTGGAGAAATAGTAATTTGCCCGAAAGAAGTTAAGAAAAATTCTAAAAAAATTAGTTCTGATTTCCAAACTGAGTTAGCGCGAGTTTTAATCCACGGTCTTTTACACCTTTTAGGTTTCCATCACCAAAGCTCAAAAGAGGAAAAATATTTATCTCAATTCTATGGCTAAAACCCATATTATAACCGGTTTAGATGTTGGGAGCTCTAATATAAAAATACTTCTGGTTAGTCAGGAAAAAGAACAGGAGCCCCAGGTAGTTTTTCAGACCAAGGAAAGCTCCACCGGCATTAGAAGAGGAGTGGTGGTAGGGGTTCAAGAACTCTCCAATACTCTGACAAATATCTTTTCTCAAGTTGAAGAAGAAGCCGGCTTTAAGATTGACTCAGTTTTTGTTAATGTCGACGGTGGCCATATTTTTTCTCTTCCTTCTCGAGGCACTATAGCTGTATCGCGGGCTGACCAAAAAATTTCTGAAGAAGATATCAGCCGAGTTTTACAAGCGGCCCAAACTATTTCTTTACCATTAAACAAAGAAATCTTTGACGCTTATCCCCGAGAGTTTATTATTGACGGGGAGCGGGGGATAAAAGAAGCTTTAGGATTACAAGGGGTAAGGCTGGAAGCCGAAGTTTTAGTATTAGGAGGATTCTCGCCTTATTTAAAAAATCTTTCCCAGGCAGTTTTAAATTCTGACTTGCAGGTTTCCGATGTTATCCCTTCGCCCATGGCGGCAGCCAGGGCAGTTTTAACCCCCCGCCAGAAAGAATTGGGAGTGGCAGTGGTAGATATCGGGGCTGGTACTACTGGCTTGGCGGTTTTTGAAGAAGGAGATTTAATCCATTTAGCTATTTTACCAATGGGATCTGGCAACATTACCAACGATATTGCCACGGGCTTAAAGTTAGATGTAGACGTAGCTGAAAGAGTAAAAGTTGAATTTGGTTCTGCTTTAGCTAAAAGAGAAAAAAAATCTGGTTCCCGAATCAAAGAAAAAATTAAACTGGCTGAAGAGGAAGAGCCCTTGGTTTTTTCCAGGAAAGCTTTAAACAGAATTATTGAAATAAGAACATGTGAGATTTTTGAAGAGGTTCAAAAAGAATTAAAGAAAATTTCCAAAGAGAAACTTTTGCCAGCCGGGATAGTTCTTACTGGCGGGGGAGCTAAACTATCCCAAATAGTGGAGTTAGCTAAAAGAGAGTTTAAATTGCCTTGTAAAATCGGTAAACCCCGAGGATTCTTAGATTTAGAAAGCGACCCCGCTTGGGCTACTGCCTGCGGCTTAGTTTTAGGCGGAGTGGATGATTTAACGGGAGAAGAATCTTCTGGCCTGGGAGAGTTTGGTAAGGGGATTGGCAGTAAAATAAAAAAAATCTTTAAAACCTTCCTTCCCTGATAAAAATTTTAAAGAAATTTTTGTCAGGGTCGATGAAATCTTAATGATTTCAGAAGACTCTTAAAATTATGAAACCAAATAAAAAAATAAAAGTAGTAGGAGCAGGCGGTTCCGGGTCTAACGCTGTTTCCCGGATGAAAAAATGCAAAATTTCGGGAGTAGAATTGATTGCTCTTAATGCTGATGCCCAGGACCTCAAGAAAACTAAGGCTGATCTTAAAATAAGAATCGGCAGAAAGCTAACTCAGGGTTTGGGAGCCGGAATGAACCCTAGCGTTGGCAGGCGGGCAGCCGAGGAACAACGAGAGGAAATTCAGTCAGTCCTTAAAGGAGCTGATATGATTTTTATTGTTTACGGAGCTGGCGGAGGCACTGGTACAGGAGCCGGTCCCGTGGTGGCAGAAATTGCCAAGAGCTCCGGAGCCCTGACCGTGGCAGTAATTACTCGACCTTTTTCTTTTGAAGGAGAATTCAGGCAAAGATTAGCTCAGGCCGGCATAAGACGAATTAAAGAAAAGGTAGACAGCTTAATCGTTATTTCCAATGATAAACTTTTAGAAATTTTAGATCCCCAGACCACTATTATGAATGCTTTTTGGGCCTGTGATGAAGTTTTAAGGCAGGCAGTTCAAGGTCTCTCTGATTTGGTGATGTTGCCAGGCATTATTAATGTTGATTTTGCTGATGTTAAAGCAATTATGAAAGATTCTGGTACCGCCCTTTTTGGTGTAGGTCGGGCCCAGGGGGAAAAAAGAGCAGAGAAAGCAGCTAAAGCAGCCATTACCAACCCTTTATCCGATATTTCTCCCAGGGGAGCCAAAGGAGCATTGTTTAATGTCTCTGGAGGTAAGGATATTTCTCTTTCTGAGATAGATGAGGTAGGAAAAATCATTGCCGAGGAGATAAATCCGGGGGCAAAAGTTATTTTTGGGGCGGTTCAAGACGAAAAATTAAAGAAAGGAGAGCTAAAAGTGACAGTAATTGCCACCGGCTTCTAAGTTTTGAGGTTTTCCACAGGGTAAGCTCTTGACCTCCGATTGACGGAGGTCTTTTAAATGGTTAAGATGAAATAACCTTCCCTGTTTTTTTATTGCCTATGTCAGAAAATAAAATTACCAAAGTTCAAAGAAGAGACGGAACCATTATTGATTTTGATCAGAGCAGGATTACTAACGCCATCTTCAAAGCTATTACTGCTACTGACCAGGGCGATGGCCAAAAAACCAAAAAACTTTCTGATAAAGTAGTTCAACTTCTAAACCGAAGGTTTAAAAAAGAAGAAATCCCTCAAGTAGAACAGATTCAAGACATTGTTGAAGAGGTTTTAATTTTGGAAGGTCTGGTAGAGACCGCTCGAGCTTACATATTATATAGAGAACAAAGAAGAAGAATCAGAGAGGCGGTAGCCGTAGTAGATGAATCCACCGAAATGGTAGATAGATATTTGCAAGAGCTTGACTGGCAGATTCAGGAGAATGCCAATATGACTTATTCTTTGCAAGGGCTTAATCAATACTCCATTTCAGCTATTGCTAAAAAGTATTGGTTAAATAAAATCTACCCCAAAGAAATCAGAGAAGCTGCTTCTTCTGAGGATTTTCATATCCACAATTTAGAAACCTTGGCTCCCTATTGCGAAGGATGGGACCTTTATGACATATTGTTGCGAGGATTTGGCGGAGTGCCGGGAAAATTAGAATGCCGGCCGGCCAAACACTTTAGAGTAGCCTTAGGCCAATTAGTAAATTTTTTGTATACTCTGCAAGGAGAAAGTGCTGGAGCTAACGCAGTTTCCAACTTTGATACTTTATTAGCTCCTTTCATCCGCTATGACCGCCTCAGTTATCCGGAGGTTAAACAAGCACTGCAGGAATTTTCATATAACTGTATGGTGCCGACTCGAGTTGGTTTTCAAACTCCCTTTCTAAACGTCACCTTAGACATCAAAGTACCATCATTTTTAGCTAAACAGCCCGTCATCATTGGCGGGAAACCCCAAGCTGAAACTTATAGCCAATTTCAAGAAGAAATGGATATGTTTATTCGGGCTTTTTACGAGTGTCTAATGGAAGGTGATGCCAAGGGTAGACCTTTTACTTTTCCCATCCCTACCGTTTCTATTGGCAAAGATTTTGACTGGAACAACACCGCCCTAAATCCTATGTGGGAAGCTACGGCTAAGTACGGAGTTAATTATTTCCAAAATTTTGTCCAGTCAGATATGAACCCTGAAGATTTTCGTTCAATGTGTTGTCGACTTCGTTTATCAAACAAAGAACTTTACAAGAGAGGCGGCGGGCTCTTTGGTTCAGCTCCCCTCACAGGCAGTATTGGCGTGGTTACCATTAATCTGCCTCGAATTGGCTATCTTTCCAAAACTAAAAAAGATTTCTTTGAGAAATTGGGGGACTTAATGGATTTGGCTAAACAGAGTTTGGAAATTAAAAGAAAGGCCTTGGAAGACTTTATGGAAAAAGGCCTTTATCCTTATTCTAAATATTATTTGGCTTCGGTAAAAAAATTAAGGAATTCTTATTTTGGCAATCACTTCTCTACCATTGGTTTGATGGGGATGAATGAGGCCCTGCTAAATTTTATTGGCGAAAATGTTGCTTCGCGTCAGGGAAGAAGATTTGCCATTGAGATTTTAGATTTTATGCGAGAGAAGTTAGTGAAATATCAGAAAGAAACCGGAAATCTATATAACTTGGAAGCCACGCCGGGTGAGGGGACCAGTTATCGTCAAGCGAAAACAGACAAAGAAAAGTATCCTGATATTATTACGGCTGGCACCAAAGAAAAACCTTATTATACCAACAGCAGTCAATTGCCGGTTAATTATACTGATGACATTTTCGAGGCCTTAAAACTCCAAGATGAATTACAATGTAAATACACGGGCGGCACGGTGGTTCACCTCTTTTTGGGCGAGAAGATTTCCGACCCACTTGCTGCCAAAAACTTAATCAGGAAAGTTTTTGAAAGCTTCCATTTACCCTACGTTACTTTGACTCCGACATTTTCCATTTGTCCCGTCCACGGCTATATTACCGGAGAGCACTTTTATTGTCCTCAATGCACCATTAAGCAACCTTGCGAAGTTTACTCACGAATTGTGGGATATTTGCGGCCGGTATCTCAATGGAATACCGGCAAACAGGAAGAGTTTAAAGAAAGAAAAGAGTTCAAAATTAGAAAGCCCGAATTAGCTAGAACATAGTTATGGAAATTGGCGGGTTGCAAAAAAATACTTTAATTGATTATCCTGGCCGCATAGCGGCCACTGTTTTTCTTTGCGGCTGTAATTTCCGCTGTCCTTTTTGTTATAGCGGGGAATTAGTTTTACCAGAAAAAATTAAAAAACAACCAAAAATTCCAGAGAGCGATTTTTTTGATTTTTTACAAAAAAGAAAAGGATTGTTAGAAGGAGTAGTTATTTGCGGGGGAGAGCCTACTGTTCACAAAGAATTGCCGGATTTTTGCCAAAAGATAAAAGATTTGGGTTTTTTGGTCAAATTGGACACCAACGGTTCCAACCCCGAAATGTTAAAAGATTTAATTGAGAAAAAATTAGTAGATTACGTAGCTGTGGATGTTAAAGCCCCTCAAGAAAAATATGAGTTTTTTTCCGGAAAAAAATTAGTAAAAAAAGTGGAAGAAAGCGTTAATATTTTAAAAGAAGGCCAGGTGGATTATGAATTTAGGACTACTGTAGCCCCCGGTCTCAAAAAAGAAGATATTTTAAATTTATCTGACTGGATTGCCGGGAAAGAGGTAAATTATTTTCTTCAAGAATTCAATAATCAAAAAGAAGTTTTAAACCCGGACATCCTTAATTTACCTGTTTTTAAAAAGGAAGAATTAGAAGAGATTATTAAAAAAATAAGGCCAAAATTTAAGACTTGTCAGCTAAGATAGATGGCTGTTTCTAAAATTTTTTTATATTTTTGTCTTTCCTTTATTGGAGGGATTTTTTTAAACTCAATTGTTTTTATCTCTCAATTAAACCTGCTGGGATTGCTCATTGCTGGGATTTCATTGGTTTCAGTTTTTTGGAAATATCAAAAGTTAGCAGTAATTGGGTTTTCTATTTTATTTTTAGTCTTAGGTATTTACCATTATCAAGCAGCCTTATTAAAAATCGTCGCTAACGAGCTTCAAAAATACAACGATAAAAATTCCCCCGTCGTTTTAATTGGTCTGGTTTCAGCCGAACCAGATACAAGGGAAGATAATCAAAAATTAACCATCAAACCAGAAGGAATTGAAGGAAAGATTTTGGTTACCACCAATCTTTATCCGTCATATCGCTACGGAGACAAACTAAAAATTAAAGGAGAATTAAAAACTCCAAAAGAATTTGAGGATTTTAACTACAAAGATTATTTAGCCAAGGAAGGCATTTATTCGGTAATTTATTGGCCAGAAATTGAATTAATTGGAAGAGAGCAAGGAAATTTTATTTACAGTCAGATTTTGTCTTTTAAAGAAAAACTGAGAGAAGGCATTTATCAAAATATATCTCCGCCTCAAAGCTTAATTTTAGGAGCTATAATTTTGGGAGATAAAAAAAGAATTTCCTCAGAATGGAAAGAAAAATTAAATCTGGCTGGGATTAGACATCTAACTGCTGTTTCGGGAATGCATGTAGCTATTCTCACTAGTATTTTAATGACTTTGCTAATTGGTTTGGGCCTCTGGCGGGGGCAGGCCTTTTATCTGGCTATAATTTTTATCACTTTTTTTATTATTATGACTGGTCTTCAACCCTCAGCCGTTAGAGCGGGTATTATGGGAGGACTTTTTCTTTTAGCCCAGTATTTAGGAAGAAAAGGGGTTTCTTCTCGGCTTTTAGTTTTTACTGGGGCTGTAATGTTGATTCAAAATCCTTTGCTTTTGAGATTAGATGTTGGTTTTCAACTTTCTTTTTTAGCCATGCTGGGCATAATTTATCTTTCTCCTATTTTTCAAAAATATTTAGGTAACATTTTAGCTCTGACCCTTTCAGCTCAAGTCTTTACCTTACCAATTTTAATTTATAATTTTGGCTACTTCTCTTTAGTTGCTCCTTTTACTAATGTCTTAATTGTTCCTTTTTTACCTTTTTTAATGAGTTTAGGATTTATCTTCGCTGTTTCAGGAGTAATTTGGCAATCTTTAGGCTGGGTTCTTTCTTTTCCAGCAAAGCTCCTTTTAATTTATCTAACAAAAATCGTGGATTGGTTTTCTAGTTTTTCCTGGTCAGCTTATCATTTGGATATTTCTTGGATTTGGTTGCTGGTAGCCTATCTAGTTTTGGGACTGGTTACCTGGAGAATAACCGAGAAGCAAAAATTAAAATTTCTAAATTATTAAAATTAAGATACAATTAAATATATGGAGCAAAAAGTTTGGGTTATTTCTGTCAATATGGGTTATGGTCACCAAAGAACCGCTTACCCTTTGAAGGACTTAACTCCCGCAGGCCAGGTTATTAATGCCAATGATTATCAGGGTATTCCCGATAAAGATAGAAAAATTTGGAGGAGGACCCGCCTCTTTTATGAATTTATTTCTAATTTCAAAAGAACTCCTTTAATCGGTTCAACCACCTTCGCTCTTTATAATGAATTTCAAAAAATCCTTAGTTTTTATCCCAAAAGAGACTTATCCCAACCGAATTTTCAGCTAAAACAAATTTATTCTTTAATAAAAAATGGTTGGGGAGAGAACTTGATTCAAAAACTATCAAAAGAACCTTTACCCCTAATTAGCACTTTCTTTATTCCGGCTTTTATGGCCGAGGTTTTTAAATATCCCGGAGAAATTTATTGCGTCGTCTGTGACACTGATATTTCTCGGACCTGGGCTTCTTTAAACCCACCTCAAAGCAAAATTAAATATTTTGCTCCTACTTCCAGAGTAGTAGAAAGGTTAAAACTTTATGGAGTAAAACCGGAAAATATTTTTTTGATTGGTTATCCTCTACCCATAGAAAATATTACTGCGAATCCGCCAGCTGGCGGATTAGAAATTTTAAAAAATGATTTATTACACCGACTTTTAAATCTTGACCCTCAAGGAAGATATCAACATTATTACGGAGCCTTAATTAAAAAATACCTGGGAAAGCTTCCTCAAAGAGCAAACCACCCTTTAACAATAATGTTTGCTGTTGGGGGAGCGGGAGCTCAAAAAGAAATCGGAGTTAAAATCGTCAAAAACTTAGCTAAAAAGATAAAAGAAAAAGAAGTTAAGATTATTTTGGTGGCCGGCATTAGAGAAAAAGTTAAAGAATATTTTGAAAACTATACCAAAGAGCTAAAAGGAGTGGAAATTATTTTTGATGAAGATATTAATAATTATTTTCAAAAATTTAATCAAGCCCTGAGAAAAACTGATATTCTCTGGACGAAACCATCAGAACTTTCTTTTTATGCCGCTTTGGGCCTCCCGATTATTATCGCCCCTTCTATCGGTTCTCAAGAAGATTTTAACAAAAGATGGCTTTTAAAATCGGGTTTCGGCAATTTTCAGGAAAATCCCAATCACACCGACCAGTGGCTTTTTGATTGGTTATCACAAGGATATTTGGCCGAAGCTGCTATGCAGGGCTTTATTGAAGGTGAAAAACTAGGAACTTTCAATATCCAAAAGATAGTAATCAAATGAAAAAAATTCTTCTTGGTTTATTAATCCTTTCCTTGTTACTTATCAGTTGTTTTTTTATTGGTCGTCCTCCCCAGCCAGAAAAAATTGACTGGGGAGTTAATTTTTCTCAAAAACATGCCGAACTTTTAGGATTGGACTGGCGAGAAACCTATTCAGCTCTATTAAAGGACTTGGGGGTAAAACAAATAAAATTACTGACTCAATGGAATTTACTTGAACCTGTCCCAACCCAATATAACTTTGACGATTTGGACTGGCAGATAAAAGAAGCGGAAAACCAAAATGCCAAGATTCTTTTAGTGATTGGCATGAAAACTGGTCGCTGGCCAGAATGTCACATTCCTGATTGGGCTGAAAATTTAAGTAAAGAAGAACAACAAGATAAAATCTTAAAACTAATTGAAAATATTGTTTTACGTTATCAAAGCTCAGAGGCAATTTGGGCTTGGCAGGTAGAAAATGAGCCTTTTTTCCCTTTCGGAGAATGTCCTTGGGTAGATAAAACTTTCTTGAAAAAAGAAATTCAATCAGTAAAATCACTTGATTTAAAATCGCGACCAGTGGTAATATCAGATAGCGGCGAAGGCTCTTTCTGGATTACTGCTGCTCAGTTCGGAGACATAGTCGGAACCACAATGTACAAAAAAGTCTGGTTTAGACAGCTAAACACTTATGTCTATTATCCTTTACCGCCGGTCTTTTATTGGCGAAAAGCTCAGTTAATTGATAAAATTTTTGATAAAAAAGTTATAGTCGGGGAACTCCAAGCTGAACCCTGGGGTCCCAAGCTTCTTTATGAATCGCCAATTGAAGAGCAAGAAAAATCTATGAACTTGGAAAGATTTGAATCTAATATTGAGTTCGCTAAAAAAACCGGTTTAGATAAATTTTATCTTTGGGGGGCTGAATGGTGGTGCTGGTTGAGGGTCAAACAAAACAAGTCCGAGATTTGGCATGAAGCCCAAAAACTATTTTAAATTATGCTTTCAATCATTATCCCCACTTTAAATGAAGAAAAATATCTTCCTCTCTTGCTGGAAGAAATCAAAAAACAGGATTTTAAGGATTTGGAAATAATTGTGGCTGATGCCGGGTCAGAAGATAAAACTTTAGAAATAGCCAAAAACTTCGGTTGTAAAATTGTTCCTGGCGGCCTACCAGCTAAAGGAAGAAATGAAGGGGCCAAAGAAGCCCGAGGCGACACCCTTTTATTTTTAGATGGAGATAATATTTATCTGCCCCCTAATTTTTTGAAAGATCTTTTAGCAGAGTTTGAAAAAAGAAATTTAAAAGTGGCTTCTTTTCCTATTTTTCCCAAAGGCAATTGGTTTGATAAAATAGCTTATGGATTATATAATTCTTGGACTTGGCTGAGCCAAAAATTTTTACCTCACGCTACCAATTCAGTTTTAGTCAAAAAAGAAATTCATGAAAAAGTCGGCGGGTTTGACGAAGAGATGACTATAGCTGAAGATCATTTCTATGCCAGGCAAGCTGCTAAAATTGGCAAATTCGGGTTTATTAAAACAAAGCCGGTTTTGACCTCCTGCCGACGGTTTGAAAAGGATGGTAGATTTATCACCTACTCAAAGTATTTAATAGCTGCTTTGCAGATGCTTCTTTTTGGGAAAATTAAATCAAACTTCTACCGTTACCGCTTTAACCAGTATTCTCAACGCCCTAAAAATGAGGTATAATAAAAAATTATGGAGCTATATCAACTGCCCAAATTTGAATCACCAAAGCTGAAATCGCCTAAATTTACTAAATTCTGGCAGAATAAATTTTTTTGGCAGATTCTTTTAATTATTTTCATTTCTTCTCTTTGTGGTTTTTTGACCGGAGCCGTCTCTGGCAGTTTATTTTATTCTGAGATAAAGGATCACCTCGCTAAATTAGAAACTAAAATCCCCGAATCTCAAATTATTGAGAAGGAAACTGTTAAAGAGTATCAGCCTCAGACTACCCAAGAAGAAAAGATTATCAGCGTGGTCAAGAATGTTTCTCCGGCTGTAGTTAGTATTATTATTACCAAAGATGTCCCTATTATTGAACAATATTATATTGGTGAAGGATGGCCTTTTTTTGAGTTGGAAATCCCTCAATACCGTCAACAAGGGACCGAAAAAAAAGAAGTTGGCGGCGGGACAGGTTTTCTTGTCTCTGAAGAAGGTATGATTTTAACCAACAAACACGTAGTTTTAGATACTGAGGCCGATTATACTGTTTTCACCAGTGACGGGAAAAAATATTCTGCTCAAGTTTTAGCCCGAGACCCTGTTCAGGATTTAGCTATTTTAAAAATTGAGCAAGATAAGATAGTTAATCAGCAAGGCAATTTAGTCCTGAAAGAATTTCCTACTGTCCAGCTCAGCGATTCGGATAATTTACAGATTGGCCAAACCGTAATTGCCATTGGCTATGCTTTAGGTGAATTTAGAAATACGGTTTCTGTCGGAGTAATTTCCGGCTTAGGCAGAACCATCACGGCCTCTGGCGGGGGATTAGTAGAAACTCTTGAAGATGTTATTCAGACCGATGCTGCTATTAATAAAGGAAATTCCGGAGGCCCCCTTTTAAGCTTAAAAGGAGAAGTGGTGGGAATAAATACGGCCACTGTTCTTGAAGCTCAAAGTATTGGTTTTGCTATTCCGGTTAATAAAGTTAAAAAAGACATTGAGCAGGTAAGAGCTTTAGGGAAAATAGTTTATCCTTTTTTGGGAGTGAGATACGTAGTGATTAATGAACAAATTCAGGAAGAGAACGACCTGCCGGTAAATTATGGAGCTTGGATAATGCAAGGAAGTGAGGGAGAACCAGCCATTTTCCCGGACTCACCGGCTGAAGACATTGGACTTAAAGAAGGAGATATTATTTTAGAATTTGACGGAAAAAAAATTACTACCGAAAATAATTTAGCTAAAATTATTATGGAGTATGATCCGGGATATGAAATAGTTTTAAAAGTTTTAAGAGGAGAAGAAGAAAAAATCTTTCAGGTGACTTTAGTTGAAAGAAGCGGGTAAAACGTAACAAACTTTTTTTTCATCATCTATTAATATCCCGCTTTCGGTGGGATTGATTTTTTTTGAATCTTATATTACAAAGAAAGTGTAAGTATATATGAATGGTCCTCATAATTTTACTCATAAAGCTCAAGAAGCAATAGTAGCTGCCCAAGATTTGGCCAGAGAAAAAGGCCAGCAGCAGATTGACGCCTTGCATCTTTTATTGGCGCTTTTATCTCAAGAGGAAAGTGTGGTTTTGAATTTACTTCAGAGGTTAGGGGCCGATATTGAAGGACTAAAAAGAAAAGCTAAAAATGCTTTGGAAAAAATTCCCGTCCTTTCCTCTCCTCAAACTTTCGGTCAATTCTATCTAACCCAAGATATGGCCAAAATTCTTGAACGGGCCCGCCAGGAATCAATAAAAATGGGAGACGAATATATTTCAGTTGAGCACCTCTTTCTAGCCTTGTTGGATGCTGAGACCAAAGCTAAAGAAATCTTAGAAAAAGCCAGTTTTTTGCAGCCGGGTGGTGGTACTGCTTCTTTAGAATTTGGCAAGCTAAATTACGACACTGCTCTTAAGGTCTTAGCTAAAATTAGAGGCGGCCAAAGAATTACTGATCCTGAACCTGAATCAAAATATCAGGTAGTAGAAAAATATGCCAGAAATCTGACTCAATTAGCCCGTCAAGGGAAATTGGATCCGGTAATCGGTAGAGAAAACGAAATTCGTCGGTTAATGCAGGTATTGTCGCGCCGGACCAAAAATAACCCGGTTTTAATCGGTGAAGCTGGCGTGGGGAAGACAGCCATCGTTGAAGGTTTGGCTCAGAAAATTATTTCAGGGGAAATCCCCGAGTCATTGAAAGAAAAAGAAATTATCGGTTTGGACTTAGGAGCTTTAGTGGCTGGCACCAAATACCGAGGCGAATTTGAAGATAGGGTTAAGGCCCTTTTAAAAGAAATTAATCGGGCCGGGGGCAGATATCTTTTATTTATTGACGAACTTCACACTCTGGTGGGAGCTGGCGCAGCCGAGGGAGCAATTGATGCCTCCAATTTATTAAAACCAGCTTTGGCACGGGGAGAACTAAGAGCCATTGGCGCTACTACTTTGAAAGAATATCAAAAATACGTAGAAAGAGATCCAGCTTTAGAGAGAAGATTCCAGCCCATTTTTGTTCCCGAACCCTCAACTGAAGATACCGTTGCTATTTTGAGAGGGATAAAAGAAAAATACGAACTGCATCACGGAGTAAAAATTAAAGATTCAGCTTTAGTGGCGTCAGCTGAATTGGCGGCCAGATACATTACCGACCGATTTTTACCAGATAAAGCCGTAGATTTGATGGACGAAGCTATGAGCTCTTTAAGGTTAGAAATTGAGTCAGAGCCTACTGATTTAGAACAGCTGAAAAAAGAAATTCAAAAATTGGAGATTGAAAAACAAACCCTGAAAAAAACTCAGAAAAAATATAAAGCCATTACCCGTCAGTTGGCTGATTTGAAAGAAAAAGCCAAAACTCTTGAAGCTAAATGGCAGTCAGAGAGAGAAACCATTTTGAAAATTAAAAATCTCAAAAAAGAAATAGAAACAGCTCGTTTTGAGGTAGAGAAAGAACAAACCGCCGGTAACTTAGAAAAGGTGGCTGAAATAAAATACGGGAAAATTCCTCAGTTAATGAAAGATTTAAGGGCGGTCGAAAGAAAACTAACCCGGTTTCAAAAAGACCGACCTATTTTAAAAGAAGAGGTTTCCGAAGAAGACCTGGCCAGAGTGGTTTCCCGCTGGACTGGCATTCCCGTTACTCGGCTTTTGGAAGAAGAGGCCAGAAAATTGGAAAAGATGGAAGAAATGATTTCCCGGAGGGTGATTGGCCAAAAAGAAGCCATTTTAGCTATTTCTGATGCCATTCGCCGATCGCGGGCCGGAATTTCTGAAGAAAATCGGCCTTTGGGTTCTTTTATGTTTTTAGGCCCCACTGGCGTAGGTAAAACCGAAACCGCTCGGGCTTTAGCTGGATTCCTGTTTAATGACGAGAACGCTTTGATTCGTTTGGATATGTCAGAATATATGGAAAAGCATACTGTTTCCAAAATGATAGGTTCGCCTCCCGGTTACGTTGGCTACGAAGAGGGCGGTCAATTAACTGAAAAAATCAGAAGAAGGCCTTACAGTGTTATCCTGCTGGATGAAGTTGAAAAAGCTCATCCCGAAGTTTTTAATATTTTACTTCAGATTTTAGAAGACGGCAGATTAACTGATGCTAAGGGCAGAACGGCTTCTTTCAAAAACTCCATTTTAATTATGACCTCTAACGTCGGTTCTGATATTATTGCCAAAGAGGCCTCTTTAGGTTTTGTGGGCGGAGACGAAAAGATGAGCCAAAGGACCTCCTTGAAAGAAAAAGTGATGGCCTCCCTAAAAGAAAATTTTAGACCGGAGTTTTTAAACCGGATTGACGAAATTATTATCTTTGACTATCTGGGTAGGCCGGAAATTAAAAAGATAGTGGAGTTAGAACTTCAAAAAGTAGCCAATCGGTTAAAAAACAAAAGAATTGAAATTAAGGTTACTGAAAAAACTAAGGACTTTTTAGCCGAAAAGGGTTTTGACCCCAACTTGGGAGCTCGACCTTTAAAGAGGGTAATTCAAAGATTAGTTTTAAATCCGCTTTCTTTGAAAATTGTAGCTGGAGAAATAAAAGAAGGAGAAAAAATAGTAGTTGATTTGCCAGAAGATAAAATTGTTTTCCGCAGCTCCAAAGACCTAATAAAAGAAAAACCTTCCAGAGAAAGGGTTGCTTTAAAATCGTGAAGAAAAACATCTTTAAAATTATCGGCCTTTTCATTGTTGGAAGCATCGGTGGCATTTTTGCTGACCAAATTCTCTGGCCTTACTTTGTAGAGAGGCCGCTTTTTTATCAATATGGACTGGAGCAAAGTCCGGTTTATGTTACCGAGAGAAAAGAAGTAACCATTCAGGAAAACACGGCCATAATTGAAGCAATAGAAAAAGTAGAAAAAACCGTCATCGGGGTAAGGACGGAAATGACCTCGGGAAAATTTATCGAGGGCTCCGGTTTAATTCTAACTTCTGACGGTCTGGCGGTCACTTTAGCTGAACTGGTTCCTCAAGGTTCAGATTTCAATTTCTTTGTTAATGGAGAGCAGCCTGCCTTTCAAATCTTGAAAAGGGACTCAAAAAACAACTTAGCTTTAATAAAAATTGAAAAAACCAATTTGCCTACGGTTAGCTTCGCTAATTTAGATAAATTAAAACTCGGCGAAAGAGTTTTTTTGGTAGCTACCGTCTTTGAGAAAGCCCAACCTTCCCAAATTGTCAACGAAGGGATTGTTAAGAGTTTTAACTCAGATTACGTTAAGACCAATATGTTTGAAAAATATCTCATTGCCGGTAGCCCCTTATTTAATATTCAAGGCGAAGTGCTGGGGTTAAACACCATTGACCTGGAAGGCAAAGTTATCGCCATACCTATTTCCAAAATCAAAGAATTCGCCGGCTTCTAAACTTGACATTTTAAGAAAAATTAGTATAGTTTAATCTAGTTGGAGGGCTAAATCATTAGCTCTTTTTCATTCCGGTTAGTATAACGAAAAAGGAGGTGATACACCTTGGAAAAAGCCAAAGTGTTCCTGATAGAAGCAGACGAAGGAATTATGGAGATGGCCACAAAAGTTTTGAAGTTTAAAGGACATCAAGTAGTTCTGACTGCCAGCAATCACTCTCAATCCCTGCGTGCTTACCAGTTAATCCCATCTAGGAAAGTCAATGTAGCAGTCATTGATAGCTCCCAGGAATACAGTCAGGAGATCGCTGAGCGTTTAAGGTCAATAAACCCGGGTATTAAAATCGTGGCCTTCGGCTGGGGCCCTCCACCCAAATGGAGCGATGCTTGGGTAGACAAATATACCAACCCTGGTGACCTCGGTAAAGTCGTAATTCAACTTTAATCCAACACACTTCTCGTAATTGAGGGGCGCCCACGCGCCCCTCAAACTTTTTTATACGCCCATAACCGGTAGTTATTGACAATTCGTTAATTTTGTTTTATACTAATAATAAGCACTTTTCATTATTATCTGGAAAGATAATCAGGTAGAATTGGAGGCTACCGACTATTGATAGATAACGAAAAAAAGAAAGGAGTTGTCAAAGATGCTAGGATATATATTGTTTGGTTCTCTATTCTCAGTCTTCATCGCCTATGTTCTTCTTAGTGAACGATGGCTAAGACACGAAGACCTATGGTTAAGGCTGATTTATGCCATATTTTGGCCAATAACAGCCTTGGTATGGCTGGTACGCCGGCCAGTTCTAAGACCCATGTGGTTCTTCATCGGCAGGGGCTTTGCATTCCTGGGCCGGGGACTATCATTCTTGCTTCTTCATACTCTGGAGCCGATTCTCATAATAATCGTTGCCTTATGGTTTCAATGGCTAAACCGTTGGCCGGAACCAGAAAGGTTGCGGATTCACTTGGCAACCATAATAGCCGTTACCTGGACGCCTGCGGCACTTGTCAATTGGTTCCGTCACCATGAGGTAGCAATAACCATTTTCCTTGGGATCGGGGTAGTTGCAGCCTTTGTCGTAATTCTTGTTATTTTCCACCGTCTTCGAAAAGCAAAACAGGCAAACTCGAGCTGAAATTTCAGCTGCCTCCAACGAGCTTGCAGATTTATAGAGCCGGACATTAGTTAATCCTTCATCCGGCTCTTAACATTATAAGGCCGAACCTTTACGTCGTACTACGCATCTTGTAAGATTACTCTCTATAAACAGTCAAAATAAAACGAAAAATAAGATATATTTTGAAACATAATCTATTTGATTTTAACCATTTAATAGTTTATTATCTTTGTAATGGATACGAAATTGCCTGAAAAACCAAAATTGGGATTATATATAGATGACTCTAACCTCTATTACGGGGCAAAAAATGCTGGCTGGAAAGTTGATTATAAAAAGTTATATAAATGGGTCGCTCAAACTAACGTAATAGTTTATGCTAAATATTTTATGGGGATACCCGAATGGGAACCAGCTAAATCAATCAACAAGGTCTTGGCAAATTATTATAAAAGCATTGGATATGAAATAATTGAAAAACCATTGAAACGAATCGGAGGGAGAAATAAATGCAACTTTGATGTAGAAATACATGATGAAATAATGAAAGATCTAAAAGATTTAGATATTGTTTATTTAGCTAGTGGAGATAGCGATTTCATGAGAACGAAGAAAAATATTTTACAAGCAGGTAAATGGATAAAGTTTTTAGCATTTAAAGATTATTGTGCTTGGGAAATAAGAAAATCTTGGTATATATTTTTTGACGATATAAAAGAAGAAGTTATAAAAACCTCTATTGCGTCAAGGGGATCTTGACAAGCATATTTGAAAATTATACTATTGTAGTAGGTTAACTCACCAGGCCTCGTGCCTGGCTTTTTCGTTTATATAGTCTTGCAACATAGATCGTCACACAAGATGCGTTATACGAAAAACATAGATTTACTGAATAGTTAAATAAAAATTGCCTACCAATAGGCCTTTTATAATGAACGTGTTAATTTGACGATCGTCAAATTAACACGTATAAAGAAAAGAAGAGTTATGTCTCAATATAAATATTATTTCCGAAAACCGAAATCAGAAATTGCAAAAGATGTCCTCCGTGGATTAATAATTACTGGCGTAGTAGGTATCGCTGCCACCTCGCCTTATTTCGGTCTTAATTTGTTGAAAGCCTTAAAACAAAGACAAAAATATAAAAGGAAAAAAGTTTACGATGCTTTTTATGAATTAAAAAAACAGGGTTGCATTGAAATTAAAAAGAAAAATCACCAGGTTTATATTTCTCTTACAGAAAAAGGAAAAAAGAAAGCAGGATGGTTACAAATCGATGCTTTAGAAATTAAGAAACCCAAAAAATGGGATCAAAAATGGAGATTTGTTATATTTGACATCTCTCAATTAAAAAGATTTTATCGAGACACTTTCCGGGGGAAATTAAAAGAATTAGGGTTTTACCCATTACAAAAAAGCGTCTGGATTCACCCTTTTGATTGTCGCGATGAAATAGAGCTTTTAAGAAGCTTTTTCGGACTAACTGAAAAAGAAATGAGATTAATTTTAGCCGAAGACATCGGTGAAGAGAGATGGCTTAAGAAGTTTTTTAAATTATCCTAGATTTTTGTTCAAACTAATATATACGTGTTAATTTGACGATCGTCAAATTAACACGTAATGGAAGTTTTCCACAGATTTTGGCTTGTGGAGATTTTTTGGAGCGGGTATGATTATAAAATATGTTTAAAGTTGGAAATTTTGGAAAAACTGGAAAAAAGAAAATTATTGTTTTAACGGTAATTGTTTTACTTCTCTTAATCGGAGGAGTTTTTTGTTGGCAAAAAAGTCAAAGAGAGATTAAAGGAAGTCCGGAAGATTACGCAGTTATAGAAACAGCGGAAGGAAAATTTGTGATAAATGAAAAAGCAGGATTAACCGTTAAAGTGCCCGAAGGATGGATAGAGGAAAAGATTGAGTTTAAGGAAGGATCAGTGGTGTTTTACTCACCGGACATCGAAAGCGTAAGAGAAGATAAAAAATTAACCCCGTCCTTTAAAAAGGGTTGCACAATAGGAATAGCGGTAGGTTATCAAAAAACAAGCTTTGAAGAAATAAGAAAAAAAATAGAAAGCGCACACGAATCATTAATTATAAAATCCGATGAGTTTGAAATAATAAATATAGATGGGATAGCCGCTCTTAAAAATTCGTTTGAGAGCGTAGATTTAGGTTATTCTACCGACGTATTTATGATGCTAAAAGAGAATATTGTGGGTAGAGTTGCGCTTGTTGCTGCGCTACAAGATATTGAAAGATGTACTCAAGAATTTAATCAATTTTTAAAATCAGTTTCAATTCAATAGCTCTTTTTATTAAAGCGGACCTCGGCTAGAGAGAGGTGTGGCTCTTTGATAATAAAATAAAAATTTAATAGCGTGCAATTTATTTTTATGAGGAATTGCTTAATAGGTAAGCGATTTTTATGTATTTTTCTGCTATTTTCTATAGTGGGGTTTTTAATTTTTCCTCAAAATATTTTAGCTGACGTTGAACTTTCCAGATATGAAACTTATCTTCTATTAAATTCAGTTCAAACAGGATTAATGGAACGATGGATTAATTTAACTGCTTCGCCTGATTTTTCTGAACCGGAAAAGCAGGCTGCTATATTTTTAATTCGAAATGCAATTCAAGAAAAAGAACTTCAATATATCCTGAAAGAACTTCCAAAAGAATTTCTTAAAAAGACGGTTGAAATAGCTGCTTTTTTATTGGGTTCGCCAGATGCCGGAACAATTTTAGAAAAAATTGAAAAAGAAAGCGTCAAAGAAGCAATTAGGATTGCTGAAGAATGGTTGCAGCAAAAAGAAATTAAGGTCGCCAGCGGTACTTTAAATTATAGTTTTACTTCTTATAAAGGGAATAAACAAGACCCGATTTTTTATTATAATCTTGCTTACCATCCTTTAACTAAAAATTCCGGAGAATTATCAATTGCATTTTATTCACCAGAGGAAATTGAGCCACCTCCACCGACCGGATACTCTATAGGTTTAAATGCATTTCCATGGGAATATGGTTATGAATATGTTACTGGTAAAGAAAAAATAGAACCATTTATTATTAAAATTAAAGGGCAGGTTTCTGAATGGGAAGGTATCGGTTATAAATGGGATAAAACTTTAAGTATTGAAGTTACTTTTCCGGAAAAAATGCCGAATCTACCGGAGGTAAAACCACTTACTTTTTGGGAGAAAATACAAAACTTTTTTACTGAAAAATTTGGCTTTATTCAAGAACTCGCTACTTTATTCGGGGGAGGTCAGGTTGCGCCTCCAGAGTTTTCGGAGATCGGAACTCCAGAAGAAAACGAAGAAGAGATTTTAGAAATAGAAGAGACCGTTGAAGAATTGAGCGAGGCCGTTGAAGAAGTGAGCGAATCCGAGCTTCAGCCAATTGAGTTAAAGCTGGAAATAGAGCCGGATTCAGAGCCGAAATTAACTTTAGAAGAAATACAGGAAATATTGGATGATATTTCAGAGCAGGTAGATGTGATTACTCAAAAAACAAAAGAATTAGTTGGAGAAACAGCCGTTGAGCCAGAAGAAGTGCCTGAAATAATTGAAGGTGAGCGAGAAGAAGAGGAGGAACCTGTCGGTGAACAAGAAGAGGAGGAAGAAGAGGAAGAAGAAGAGGAGGAAGAACCCCCGTCTTTTTCTGGTGGTTATGTTCCTGACCAAAACCTGCCGCCACTTTTAATCTCTGAAGTTTGCGCGGGTTGGGATAGCTCCGCCAATGAATTTATTGAATTATATAACCCTAATGATGAGCAAGTTTCGCTCAATAAATATAATTTTAAGCTAAAATTAATTAATTCTAGTAATCAGATTACTACTAAGGAAATTGCCGAGTTTCCTAAAACTATTCCAGCTAAAGGCTATTTTCTCTTAGTTGGCGGTGAAATCTCAGGAATTACTCCTAATGCCACTTTTTCTGCGCAATTGACCGGCAGTAGTGGAGTAATTATTACCGACGGTAGGGAAAATGTGAAAGATAAAGTAAGTTGGGGCGACTCAGAAAAAGAACCACCTTCAGAGGCAGTAGAAGGAACAGGAATAGTTTTAGAAAGCGGTTTAACTACGGGCAAAAGTTTAGAAAGAATTAAAAATGGAGAGGAGTTAGTGGATACAAACGATAATTCCCAAGATTTTATTTTGAATACTAATCCTTCACCAACTAATTCTTCAGGACAAACTGTATATTTGCCTTCGGAAGAACCTGAGCCAGAAGGTGGTGGCGAGCAAGAAGAAGAGGAGGAAGAAGAGGAGGAAGAAGAGCCAGAACTTGAACCTGAATATGAAGAAATTCCTCCTTTAGCTGTAGTAATAAATGAGGTAGCTTGGATGGGAACCAAAGCTAGTTCAAACGATGAGTGGATTGAACTTTATAATAACACCGATACAGACATTAATCTTGAAAATTGTACCTTAAAAGCAACTGATGGGACCCCAGAGATTAATTTATCAGGAACCATCTTGGCTGGTGGCTATTATTTATTAGAAAGAACCAGCGATGATACTATCTCAACCATTGAAGCTGACCAAATTTATACTGGAGCGTTAAATGACACTGGAGAAAAATTAGAACTGGAAGATGGCCATGGAAATATTATTGATTCAGTCGATTGCTCCGGAGGTTGGTTTGCTGGAGATGGTGAAGGTAAGGTTTCAATGGAAAGGGTTAATAGTAATTGGGCTAATAATAATTTAATTACACGAAACGGAGTAGATGCCGATTCAAATAATATTTACGGCACTCCCAAAGCAAAAAACTCTGTTTCAATTTCTCCCACTTCAATTTACGGTCCCAACTTAAATTCCCAGGCCTTTCAAGATTTTTCTGAGATAACGTTTCCTCTCTACAGCAGTCCTTATTTGATTGACGGCACTATTTCAGTCCCCGAGGGGAAAACCTTAATCATCGAACCTGAGGTAGTTTTAAAATTTATTGATTCCACTTCCAGATTAGAAATAAACGGAACCTTAAAAGCAATTGGAGAAGAAGGAAATCAAATTATTTTTACCAAAACAACTGAAACAAATTACTGGCAGGGGATTTATTTTAGTGAAACCAGCACTGATTCTGAATTAAACTGGATTCAAGTTGAATACGGCAAAACCTATGAAAAATCTGCCAGTATTTTTGTTGAAAATTCCTCAATTTCTATAAAAAATTCTACTTTTCTAAATTATCCTCAGCGGGGATTACGATTGAAAAACTCCCCCGGTTCTTTAATTGAAAAAGTAAATTTTTTTGGTCCGGGACAAGACAGCACTAACTTTATTGGCATTGAGATTGAAGGCGGTGAGCCAACCGTTAAAGATTCTTCTTTTCAAAATCATTATTACGGAATTTACATGCCCTATGGAACTGAAGGAATGCCTTTGATTGAAGCTAATAACTTTGAAGAAAACAAATATCCCGTTTGGAGTATCCCCCAAGTTGTTTTTAAAGAAAATCAAGGTCAAAATAATAATACTGAGGGCATTATCCTCAGCGGTCAGATAATTAATGAGAGCCTTATTTTATTTGAAAATCAACTTCCATATATTTTCCGGAATATTGTTGAAGTTTCAGAAAATAAAATTTTGACTATTGAGCCAGGAGTGATAATTAAATTTGATGAAAATACTAAGCTAAAAGTTAAAGGTCAACTTTTAGCTCAAGGAACTTTAGAGAAACCAGTTCTTTTCACCGCCTTAACTCCTTCCTCCGGTTATCGTGATGGAATTTACTTCTTTCCCGCCAGTCAAAACTCTCTTATGGAAAATGTGATAGTTGAAAATTTAGGTTATTATATCTGGCAGGGAGGTTCAGAACCGGCCATTTATGTTGAAGAAACTCAGGTTACCTTTACCAACTTGACCTTAAGAAACAGCGCCAAAACTGGTATGTTGCTGGAGAATTCAAATTCCATTATTAATAATTCTCAATTTACCAATAACAAAATAGGAATTAGCATTAAGGGGACAGATATTTATCCTCAAATAACTAATTCCCAATTTGAAGATAATGAGTTGTGTGATATTTATTGGCCGGATGGCGGAGAAAATTGTGAAGAGCTAAAGACAGAACCAACTCTAAAAGTTGAATGTAATTGCTGTCCTTACTAATTTTTAATATATAAGAGAAACGTCCCTATGAATAGGGATTTTATTTGCAAACGGGGCGGCCGTAAGAATATTCATCTACCAAGAGGCCGTTTTGGTCTCGCAAATAAAGGGTATCGCAGTCATCACTAACAACAATGTTAGTATTCATATAAATATGCCAGTCATTACCGATGAAATCTTCATCTCGAGAATAATTTCTATAACAGCCAGCGTAGTTAAAATTTTCATTAAGGTAAGCCACGCACTCTGAATCAGTGGAAACCTTTAAATTATTAGAGTAATCTGGAGCTTTACATCTGCCTAGCCTAAGAATAAATTCTTGGCAGCAAGGTTCAAGATGGGAAATTTCTTTATTTGTTGGTTTCGGACAAATTTTTGATAAGGGAATAGGGAAATCCTGATAGTTGTCTAAATAACCAATACATTTATTGGGCCGGAAATTTCTGCCTCTCCCTAAAGGATTTGAAGCAGAAGATAAATAGATTCTATCACCTCGTTTAACAAAAATACTCTCATCAGGAACTGGATTATAATAAGGATTATATTTTACTATTCCCCCGGGAATAGTAAAGCTTCCTTTTTTCCCTCTAATCCGCCATCCGGTGATGTTAATTTTTTCTTCTCCAAGAGAAGTACTCAAGGTAATTAAAGAAGGGTAAGAGGAAGCTTGAGAACGGGCGCTTGAAATTTTTACTTTACCAAAATAGGGTGAAGTATTTACTTTAAAAGTTCTCCCTGCCGGAGTTTGATCAATCACATTGTTTATTTTTGCCCTGACCCAAAAAGCATATTCTTTGGGGCCCGCAGGTAGATCTATCGTTCTTTGATTATAAGAAGTTTCTTGCCAATCTGTATCAAGTCCTTCCACTTTTGTTTCAAACGTTATTCGTCCCTCAGTTTCTTCAGGTAAAACTGCTGCTTTAAACTCAAAAGTCACCCTATTTGTTTCATCTATAATCTTTCCTTCTTCTGGACCAGAAACTATATATGTATTGACTGAGATGGTAGATTTTGATGCGGGGGGCTCGGTGGCAGATTTTACTGGGCCTAAAAAAGTTTGAGTTTTTGCCGGAGCACCTGTTTGAGTTTGGATAAGGGTTTCTTGGGATTGTTCGGAGGGCAATTCTTTTGCTTGCTCTGAGAACTGTCCAAGGTAAACATAACCCAGCAAGGCAATACCAATAATGATAAAAACAGCAATAGACTGCATAATAGTCTTATTAAAACATAAAATAACAAAAAAAGCAAGCCCAAATATTCTTTTTGACCCCTTTTTTAAATTTTGTTATACTCTTTAATAATGCAGTTATGGACAAAGATTTTTTAATTCAATTGACTAACAATCTTTATAAGATGACTTTGCTTTTCCCCAAAAAGGAGCCCTTGAGATATAAAATGAGAGAGCTGGCAGATGAGATTTTAGTCAAACCAAGCGCAAAAGATTTTGAAACCTTAAACAGTTTTTTTGAAGTGGCTAAAATTCAGAATTGGGTGAGTCCGGCTGAGCTGTTGAAAATCCAAGAAGATTATAGTAAATTGAAAGAAGGATTAGGTTCTCAGAAAATTGAGAAAAAAGTAGTGTCAGTAAATACGGCTTTGGTCAGGCAGGAAAAGATTTTAGAAATTTTAAAAGAAAAGGGGAAAGCTCAGGTTGGAGAGTTTAAAGTAATTTTTCCTGAAGTGACCAAAAGAACCTTGAGAAGGGATTTTGAGTTTTTGCTCCAACAAGGAGCTATTGAAAGAATAGGGGAGAGGAATGATACTTATTATACCCTAGTGAGGCAAAGCCGAACGAAGGGTGGAGAAGAAGATTTATCTTCTTCGACCCAGCTAAAAAGCA
>Ga0315544_1000446_pt1 | contig 38814 bp, 31 predicted proteins | sample SalMarSW160130MG_2_FD_202543 | JGI IMG/M metagenome (GOLD analysis project Ga0315544, IMG submission 202543) | Salt marsh sediment microbial communities from the Plum Island Ecosystem LTER, Massachusetts, United States - Salt Marsh Sediment SW1601-130 ... | reverse complement strand
ACTTCCCTGCTAGGCTGGTCGCTGCATCGATCGCATCGGCGACGTCCGAATCCGTCACGGGTGCGGCGTCGTAGATGTCGTTGTGTCTCTCTCCTGACAGACTGAGGAAGTAGTCGATGTCTTCGGCCTCCGCACCGAGTGTGTCGGCCAGAGCTTCCAGCGCGACTTGGTGGTGCCTTCGCGAGCTGGTCACGCGATAGCCCTCAACCCGGAGGGCAATCCGGGCGCTACTGAGAATGGCGCAGTATGCCTGTTCGAGCCGGGTCCTGTTGGGATTGGCTTCGAGGTTGGCAGCTTGAAGCCTCTCCTCGATCGCCCCCAGATGGCGGGCGACCTCGCCTGACGTGAGTGCCTCACGCGAGAGCTCACCGCTCAACTCCATGTCCTGCAGGCTCATGGCCCGAGTCTACGTACAGATCGATCCGTTTGCCATGGTGTACCCTTGACACAAAGGAGTCGCTGTCTTGGAGCGCCTGGCCGTACTCGGCGGGCTGGTAGAACATCGCGTTGATGTCGCGCTGTAGCACCCTCTCGGTCCTCCGTATCGCCGTACTGAGTTCCCTTCTCGTAGCTAGGCCGACGACCATCAGGTCTACATCGCTGTCAGCTCGCTGCTCTCCACGCGCGTGACTACCGAAGACATAGGCGAGCTCAATCCCGCCGGCAAACGGCTTGAGCATGTCCTTCAGGACATCTGCAAGCCCCACGGTCTTTCTCACAATGCCTTGAAGGTCTTCGTAGATCGGGCATTCGGGATCGAACCTGTAGACCACTACGTTGCCAACCCGTGTTGGGGCGATGATTCCGGCATCGCGAAGGGCATGAAGCTCGCGAATGAGCTGCCGGCTGTTGATTCCGGTCGTTCTCTCGAGTTCTCGCAGGTATACGCCTTCTGGCTTCCTGAAAAGCTCGCCGAACACGGTGCTGCGTGTTCTCGAGAAGAGGGTATCGGCAAGTGATTTTGTAGACATATCTGTCTTCAATTGTAGACAGATATGTCTTCAATGTCAAGCGGCCAGCACCCCGCCGAAGCCGAATGGCCGTGAGCCGGGCGGAGTTCCAGGGACACAGGCGGCTTGTGCCAAGTCGCTTGCTTCGTGGGTCAGATCTCTACTTCTGAATTCTGATCGAAGGCGCAACAACGATTCCAAGGTCCTCTCCGCCCGACCTGGACGAGGACCAGAAGATCGAGTGGGATAACAGGATCCTGGGACTCGGCCTCCGCCGGGCTGGCGGAATCGGCGGCCGGGATTCAAGATACGGCTCAGAGGAAACATGAAGCGTCAAGTGACGGCTGCGGCCGGTCCGGTGGAGGCAGCGAGATTCAAGAAGGGAGACGGATGGACAACGAGAAGATTTCGTTTCGCGCGATCCGTTTCATGCACGAGACCCTGTACGGGCTGTTCCGAGACGCCGAGCGCCCGTTGCGCGATGCAGGCCTGAAACCGGGGATGCAGGTTCTCGAGGTCGGCTGCGGACCGGGCTTCTTCACCCTGCCGGCGGCGCGGATCGTGGGCGAAACCGGCTCGGTCTTCGCCATCGACCTGAACCGGCACGCGGTCGAACACGTGCGGCGGAAGATCGCGCAGGCTCGGGCGACGAACGTCCAGGTCGCGCGGGCCGACGCGTCGTCGACGGACTTCACCGATGGCTCCTTCGATCTCGCGTTTCTCTTCGGCTTGCGCAGAACTGTCGGCGGCATCGCCGCGGTTCTGGATGAGATGCACCGCGTCCTTCGCCCCGACGGTCTCCTGGCAACCGAGGGTCCGCTCGTCCCCTCGGAGGCCCCGTTCCTCTTGCACGCGAGCAAGGGGCGCATCCGGCTGTACGAGAAGGCGTCCGTCGAGTTGTAGCGTCGTAGCGTCGTGGTCCTCTTCGAGGATCGGGGGACGCAAACTGCTGATCTGACGTTCTCCGCGCCCTCTGCGTTTGAGCTTGTGCGGTTCCTAGACGATCTCGACGAACGACCGCTTGCCGACCTGGACGAGAACCGGCGTCGACCAGGGAATCGGAGTCGTGTCGAGCGTCCAGGTGTCGTAGACATCGCGGTCATCCCACCTCGATGAAAGAACGGACATCGTCCATACTTGGTGCATGCGCGCGCATCGTTTCCGGCTCATCGGGCTCCTCCTGATCCTCGCCTTCGTCGGCATCGGGACCTGTCTCCTGTCCGGATGCGGCGACGCTGCATCCGGCCGCGTCCTCGTCGTGCTCGACGCCGGCCACGGCGGCCGGGATCCGGGCGCCGTCTGTGACGGCGTGAAAGAGGCCGACGTCAATCTCGCGATCACGGAACGCGTCGCGTCCCTGATCGAGGCCGACGACCGGCTCGACGTCGAGAGAACGCGAACGCTCGACATCTACCTAACGCTGGAGGATCGGATCGCCGTCGCCAACGACGCGAGCGCGACGCTCTATCTCTCGATCCAGAGCAACGCGTGCGAGTATCCCGACGCCGCGGGCGTCGTGACGCTGGTCTCCGACACGCTCGAGGCCGGGGCCCCGAGCTGGCAGTTCGCCGAGATCCTGCAGGACGCGGTGACCGACGCGACCGGCGCGCGCGACCGGGGCGTCCGCGCGCAGGACCTGTATCTCCATCGCGCCGAGATGCCGGCCGCCCTGATCGAGGTCGGCTTCCTGACCAACGACGGAGAGCGGACGCAGCTCGCCGATCCCGACTACCAGCAGACGATCGCGCAGGGGATCTACGAAGGGATCGTCGCCTACCTCGAGTACGCCGACCTGTCGTTCGCTGAGCCCTAGCCGCCCGACTGCAAACCCTCCTCTACCGCGAGGAGTCGGGGGTGAAAGACTATACCTCCGCCGTTCTCTGCGCTCCTCCGCGCCCTCTGCGCTTGAGCTTGTGGTGTTTTTTCTAGACCAGCTCGACGAACGACCGCTTGCCGACCTGGACGAGGACCGGCGGGTCGAACGGCACGTCGAGGTCCTGGGAGTCGACCTTCTCTTCGTTGACCTGGACGCCGCCTTGCTGGATCAGCCGCTTCGCCTCGCCGCGGCTCGTCACCAGGCCGGACGCCTGGAGGAGATCGATGATCCAGACCGTCCCGTCGCCCTTGAGGAGCGAGCGGTCGAGCTCGACCTGCGGAACGTCCGTCGGCCGCTCGTGGTGAACGTGGATCCGATCGAACTCATTCTCTGCTAACCCCGCTGCATCGGGGCTGTGATACATCGCAACGATCTCCCGCGCGAGGCGCCGCTTCGCGTCCCGTGGTGCGTCCGCGATCGACCGCTCCAGATCCTCGTCGAACTCGGCGTCGGTCAGCCAGTCGAAGTACGGACGGATCAGAGCGTCCGGGATCGAGAGAAGCTTTCCGTAGATTTCGTTCGGCTCCTCGCTGATCCCGACGTAGTTCCCGGTCGTCTGGCTCATCGCCCGTTCTCCGTCGAGGCCGATCAGCAGCGGAACGGTCATCACGACCTGCGGCTCTTGCCCGTACTCCCGCTGGATGTCGCGGCCGACGAGCAGGTTGAACAGCTGGTCGGAGCCTCCGAGCTCGACGTCGGCCTCGATCGCCACCGAGTCGTACGCCTGCGCCAGCGGGTAGAGGAACTCGAGGACGGAGATCGGCTGCCCGTCCGCGTACCGAACGGAGAAGTCGTCGCGCTCGAGCATCCGAGCAACGGTGTACTTCGCCGTCAGGTGGACCACGTCGGCGAACGACAGCTTTCCCAGCCACTCGGAGTTGTAGCGGAACTCAGTCCGGTCCGGATCGAGGATCATGAACACCTGGTCCCGGTACGTCTCCATGTTCCGCTCGATCTCCTCGGCGGTCATCAGCGCCCGAGTCGACGACTGGCCGGACGGGTCTCCGATTCTCCTCGTGAAGTCGCCGACGACGAGGACGCCGACGTGGCCGAGGTCCTGGAACTGCCGCATCTTCCGCAGCGGGACGGAGTGGCCGAGGGTCAGGTGCGGGGCGGAGGGGTCGATCCCAAGCTTGATCCGAAGCGGCTTTCCGGTCTCCTCCGATCGGCGCAGCTTGCCGATCAGGCCCTCCCGCGGAATCAGATGTTCGGTCCCGTGCGCCAGATCGTCTGCCAGCGAGGCGAAGCGATCGCTCATGTCGTCCTGACGACGGAGACGATCCGATCGTCCTCCTCCAGCTGAACCAGCCGGACGCCGCGCGCGTACCGCCGGTAGACGTTGATGTCGCCGGCGAGGATCCGGATGACGTGCTGCTCGGTCGTGATGATCAGCTCGTCCTGATCGGAGACGACGCCGACCGAAACAAGGTCGCCGGACTCGGCGTCGAGCTTGATTCCTTGCACGCCCTTCCCGCCGCGTCCTTGAAGCGGGAAGTCGTCGAGCGAGACGCGCTTTCCGTAGCCGCGCTCCGTGACCATCAGAATCTTTTTGTCCATCGTGATGTCGCGGCCGAGGCAGGCCATCCCGATGACCGCGTCGCCCTCGTCGAGGCGGATTCCGATCACGCCGCGCGACGGCCGCTTCGTCAATCGGACGTCCGATTCGCGGAAGCGGATCGTCTGCCCGTTGAGCGTCGCGAGGACGATGTCGCCGCCGCCCTCGGTCACCGCCACCCAGACAAGCCGATCGTCCTCGTCGGCGTTGATCGCGTTGATCCCCGTGATGTGCACGTTCGAGTAGTTCGCCAGCCGGTTCTTGTTGACGATCCCGTTCGCCGTGGACATCACGATCAGCTCCTCCTCGACGTCGTCGAAGCTGCGCACCGGCACGATCGCTCGAACGACCTCCTCCTGCTCGAGCGGGACGAAGCTTCGCAGGTTCTTGCCGGCCGCGTCGCGATTCATCGACGGGAGCTTGTACCCCTGGGTCCGGTAGACCTTCCGCTGGTCGGAGAAGAAGAGGAGCTGGTCGCGCGCGTTGACGAGGCTGCACAGGAGGACGTAATCGTCCTCCTTCGTCCGCTGGCCGATGACCCCCTTCCCGCCGCGTCCCTGGCTCCGGAAGTCGATCGCCCGCGGCGCGTTGACGTAGCCGCGGTTCGTCACCGTCACCATCAGGTCGTAGTCGGGGATCAGCTCGTTGAAATCGACGTCGCCGTTTTCGTCGGTGATCACCGTCCGACGGGCGTCGGTGTGCCGGTCGGCGATCTCCTGGAGTTCGCGCACGATCGTCCCGTCGAGCACGACGTCGCTGCCGAGGATCTCCTCGTAGCTGGCGATCGCCTTCAGCTTCTCGTCGTACTCGGCGTCGATCTTCTCCCCTTCGAGGGCGGTCAACTGCGACAGTCGCATCCGGAGGATCGCCTCGACCTGTTCGTCGGACAGGGCCAGTTCCCCCTGGAGCGTCCTCTGCGCCATCGCGGTGTCCTTCGAGCCGCGGATGATCTCGATGACCCGTTCGATGTTGTCGAGCGCGGTCCGATATCCCGCGAGGATGTGGGCCCGCTTGCGCGCGGCGTCGAGCCGATGCTCGGTCCGGCGGCGGACGACCTCGCGACGGAAGTCGATGAAGCAGTTGAGGATCTCCTTGAGCGAGAGCGTCCGCGGATTCCCGTCGATGATGACGAGAAAGACCGCGGCGAACGTCCGCTCGAGCGGCGTGTACTTGTACAACTGGTTCAGGACCACGTTCGGGTTCGCCGAGCGCTTCATCTCGATGACGATCCGCAGTCCTTCGCGGTCCGACTCGTCGCGGAGATCGGAGATCCCGTCGATCTGACCCTCTCGAACCTTGTTGGCGATCGACTCGACGATCGTCGACTTGCGGACGAGATACGGGATCTCGGTGATCACGATCCGGTCGTCGTCGATCGCCGCTCGGGCCCGAACGGTCATCTTTCCGTGGCCGGTCCGGTACATCTCCTCGATTCCGTCGCGCCCCATGACGAGTCCGCCGGTGGGGAAATCCGGCCCCGGGATGTGCCTCATCAACTCCTTGACCGTCATCATCGGGTTGTCCATCAGGGCGATCACGCCGTCGATCAGCTCCCCGAGGTGGTGGGGCGGAATCTGCGTCGTCATCCCGACCGAGATCCCCCACGCGCCGTTCATCAGCAGGTTGGGCACCTTGGCCGGCAGGACGACCGGCTCTTCGAGCGAGTCGTCGAAGTTCGGGACCCAATCGACGGTCCCTTCTTCCAGCTCATCGAGGAACTCCATCGCGATCGGGGCGAGCCGCGCCTCGGTGTATCGCGTCGCCGCCGCCGGATCTCCGTCGATCGAGCCGAAGTTCCCCTGACCGTCGACGAGGGGATACCGGTAAGAGAACGGCTGCGCCATGTTAACCATGGTGTCGTAGATCGCGAGATCCCCGTGCGGATGGTACTTTCCCATCACCTCGCCGACGACGCGTGCCGATTTCCGATGCGGCTTTCCGGGGGTGACGCCGAGCTCGCGCATCCCGTACAGGATTCGCTTTTGAACCGGTTTCAGCCCGTCGCGGACGTCCGGGATGGCGCGACCGCGGATGACGCTCATCGCGTAGTTGATGTACGACTGCTCCATCTCGTCTTCGATGAACGTTCGCTCGATCCGTTCCATGCCCCACCCCCTCACTCAGACGAACACCATAGGATACCGAAACTCCTGTCCCCAAGCAAGTTTAGCGGCGTTCCGCCGACCCCAAAGAAGAACCCTCGCTCTCGACGAGCGAGGGTCGATGTGTGCGCGTGCCTCGGGCTAGATGATCGAGTACGGATCGACCGCGTCTCGCACCGCGTCGCCCATGAAGTTGAACGCCAGCACCGAGATCACGATGAAGACCCCGGGGATCAGGATCCACGGGTGCTGCTCGATCGCGCCGATGTTCGTCGCGGCATTGAGAAGGGCCCCCCAGCTGGTCATCGGCTCCTGAATCCCGTAGCCGAGGAAGCTGAGCGCCGCCTCGGTCAGCATCATCGCCGGGATCGTCAGTGTGGCGTTGACGATCAGGTAGCTCGTCACGTTGGGGATGATGTGCCGGAGGATGACGCGCAGGTCCTGTGCTCCGGCGGCCCGCGCGGCGGTGACGAAGTCCATCTCTCGGATGGCGAGGACCTGCCCGCGGATGACGCGCGCCGTTCCTCCCCATCCAGTAATCGCCAAGGCGACGATCATCCCCATGAAGACCATCCCCGCCGACAGGCCGAACCCCCGAAGGGCCGCGCCCATCGCCATCAGGATCGGCAGGGCGGGGATCGCGAGCATCACCTCGCATGCCCGTTGGATGAACATGTCGACGCCGCCGCCGTAGTACCCGGACAGACCGCCCAGGACGATCGCAATCGGCAGGACGCAGAGGATCACCAACGGTCCGACGGAGAGCGAGACCCAGCTCCCCACGAGGCAGCGGGTGAACAGGTCTCGGCCGAGTCCGTCCGTCCCCAACGCGAAGACCTCCGCCGCGGAGCCGTCCTCCGCGACCGCGCCGAACAGGTGGACGTTCGTCGGAATGAGCCCGAACAACTGGTACTCCGCCTCGCCGCGGACGAAGAACCGGATGTAGTACTTCGTGCTCGTGTCCTCGACGTACGTCGTCTGGTACGTCGCCCGGTCGAGCGTCCTCTCGGTCTTGTAGACGAACGGCCGCGACAGCGAACCGTTCTCGTCGCGGAAGTGAACCGTCGACGGCGGCGAGTACGGATAGGCGCGGTACTGCTTCCCGTAGTGATACGGGGCGACGAACTCGGCGAACACCGCCAGAAGAACGAAGATCAGGACGACCACCGTGCCGACGTTCCCGACGCGGTGGCGCTTGAACGCGCGCCAGATCATCTCCCCCTGCGAGCGACTGACGAACTCCTTCGGGGCGCCGTCGACCGGGATCGGTTCGGTCTCCTTCTTTCGTCGTAGCCATCGTGCCATCTTGGTCCCTCGATCTCCTTATGTTTGCCCGCTCAGTTGTAGCGGATCCTCGGATCGACCCACGCGAGCAGGAAGTCCGCGATCAGGTTCCCGATCAACAGGAACAGGCTGAAGAAGAGCAGCGCCCCCATGATCACCGGGTTGTCCTGCCTCTGGAGCGCACTGAAGAACGCGCGGCCGACCGTCGGGAGGTTGAGCACGATCGCCGTGATGACCGAACCGCCCACCAATGTCGGGAGGGTCAACCCGAGGACCGTGACGAGCGGGTTGATCGCGTTACGGACCGCGTGCTTGTAGATCACCACGCGTTCCGTGAGCCCCTTCGACCGAGCCGTCTGTACGTACGGAAGCTGCAGCGTGTCGAGAAGGTTCCCGCGCATCAGGCGGATCAGGCCGGCCATCCCGCCGGTCCCCAGGACGAGCCACGCCGGCCACAGGTGCCAGAGGTAGTTGCAGAACTTCGCCCAGGACATCGACGCGTCGTAGAAGCGGCCGTCGAGGAGACCGCCGACTCCCAGCCCGTGGTCACCGACCCTGAACACCACGACGAGCAGCCACAACAAGACCAGCGCGAAGAAGAAGTTCGGAATCGACAGTCCCAAGAACCCCAAGAACGTCACCACGTGATCGCTCGGTTTGTATTGATGCGTCGCGGAGTAAATCCCGATGGGGATCGCGAGGAGCCACGTCAAGACCAGCGTCGTCGACGCCAGGATGATCGTCCACAGGAGTCGGTTCCCGAAGAAGAGCGTCTTGAACACGCCCATCCGCGTGTCGAAAGACTTGCCGAAGTCGCCGCGAACGACGTTCTTCAGCCAGAACCAATACTGAATGATAAACGGTCGATCCAAGCCGTACCGCGCCACTTGGGCCCGGAACGTCTCCTCGGTGATCTGCGGGTTGAGACGGGCCGTCGTCATGTAGTCGCCCGGCATGAGATGAATCAGGGAGAACGAGATCAGCGAGACGATCAGCAACAGGGGGATCATGTACAGCGTCCGCCGGAGGATGTATGTCAGCATCTGTCTACCTTCCGATTGACAACGAGCGCGGGATAAAGACGGGGTGCGGCGCGAGGCGAAGCCCCGCGCCGCATCCCCAATGCTCGCTTCCTGGTTAGATTCTCCTGTCGAAGCAGAGCTCCGTCAGCAGCCCGTTGTTCCCACCGGGGGTCGAGATCGGGCTCGCAGCCTGAGCGTTCCCGACGTAGTTGTAGTGCGCGTACTGGAAGGTCCGCAGCACCGTGTACACGTACCCCAGCTGGTGCGCCAAGAGCTGCTGGTACTCCTTGTAGTACTCGAACGCCTCGTCCAGGTCGAACGTGTTCGCACCCAGACCGAGTAGCTCGTCGATCCGCAGATCGACCTCGTCCGGGTCCTCGCACGCCGAGTATCGATAGGCGTGCAGGGAGCCGCACGAGTTGTAGACGTTCGAACCGCTGTTCGGCTCGTCTCCACCGGTCAGACCAAGGTAGATCAGGTCTCCGGTCGAAGAGAACAGCTGACCGACCAGCGTGTTGAAGTCGACGACCTGGAAGTTGCAGTTCAGGTCCACCGCGCGGAAGTCGTCCTGAAGGATCAGGCAGTATCCGACGCGGAGGGTGTTGTCGTTGGTGTTGAGCTCGATCGTGAGCGGGGCTCCGCTCGGGAGATCCCGCCAGCCGTCGCCGTCTGCATCGACGACACCGAGGTCGTCGAGCTTGCTCGCCGCCAGCGCCGGGTCGTACTCGAAGATGACCGCGTCGGTCTCGGTGATGGGGCCACCGTAGTAGTCACGGCCGGCGTAGAACGGGGACGGAACGGACAGCGGGCCCCACTGCGGGGCACCGAGGCCGTTGAGGACGTTCTGGATCATCGTGTCCTTGTCGATCAGGTGCGCCAGCGCCTCGCGGAACTCGACGGTTCGGTACAGCTCACGCTTTTCGTCGTCGGTACCGTCCGCCAGCCCGACGTCCTGGTTGATCAGGAACCAGGTCGTCCCGTAGGTCGCTAGGTCGGTGATCATGACCGAGAAGTCCTTGCTCGCCGACTCGGGGAGGAGGATCGGAATGTCCTCCGGACGGAGCCCGTAGACGTCGACCTCACCGTTGCGGAACTTCAGCATCGAGACGTCTTGGTTCGCCACGATGTGGGAGACGATCTTGTCGTAGTACGGGAGCTGCGTCCCCGCCGGGTCGTACCCGTAGTAGTAGGGGTTGCGCTCCATCGTCACGCTGACGTTCACTTGGTAGTCGGTGACGATCCACGGACCGTTCCCGACCAGCTCGTCAAGCGGCGTCTCCAGCGTCCACGTCTCGTTGAACGTTCCGGCCGGAACGTCCGGGTTGAGCTTGTGGACGTACTGCGCCAGCTTGTGCTTCGGCATGATGTTGACGCCGATCGAGTTGAGGATCGGGCGGAAGATCGTCGACAGCGTGAACGTCACGGTGTAGTCGTCGACCTTCTCGCAGATCGGGTAGGTCCCGTCCGGAAGAAGCTGTCCGTCGCGAGAGTTACAGTCGACGTCCTCGTTCAGAACAACGTCGTTGTACGTGAAGAGAACGTCATCGGCCGTGAGCGGCGTCCCGTCGGACCACTTGATCCCCTCGCGAAGGTGGAAGGTGAGGACCAGACCGTCCTCGGAGATCTCGTAGCTCTTGGCAAAGTCGGGCACGATCGCACCGGTGATGTGGTCAAGCGCGACCAGACCCTTGTGCATCCGGTACGTGAACCACGTGGTGCTCGTCTCGTGAGCCGTGTGGTTGTTCCACGCTTTCGGATCCTCGATGTTGGCGATGTTGAGCGTACCGCCCTGGACACCGAGCTCCAGGTCCGCGTAGGCCGTCCCATCGACGCCGATTGGAATGACGTGGGCATCCGCCGGCATCGCGTCGTAGCCCTGTCCGAAGACAGCGAGCGACGAGACGAGAAGCAGGCCTGCCAGAATCAGCACATTCTTCATTGAGAACCTCCTTCGTTCCCGCCTATCCTAGAGTTCGAGGCTGAACTGATACGCCAAGTACCCCTGATAGGCCAATGCAAGTTCCGGATAGACCAGCGTGACCGACAGGATCTCCTTTCGGATCTGATCGATCGTCAGCGGCTGATCCATAATCCAGATCGCTGTAAGCGCAGTGGCAGCAGCGACTCGCAGTCCGAGGCTCTCGCCGTTCTTCGCCAGCTCGACCAGCTCGTCCTCCGTCTTCGCGCCGATCGGTGAGCTGGGAATGTAGAAACCTCCGAGAAGTTTGCCGGCGGCGATCTCGAGGGTCTCCACCTCAGCAGTGGCGATGTACTCCTCGACGAGTTCCGGCCGCGTGAAGCTGCTTCGGTTGTGGAAGAACCACATGTCCGCAGCGTCCTGGTCCCCGGCTTCCGCCAGGGCGAGCAGCGCGTCGTCGTCCATCGCGAAGAGTTCCATCTGCTTTTCGTTGAGGACGAAAAGCGCCCGGTCCGCAGCGAGTCGGACGCCAGGGGTCCGGCCGGTGGCCGCCAGCTCCTCCAGCTCTTCCAGCGTTTTGAGGGTGTAATCTCCGACCAGTGCCAGCCCGGCTGCCTTGCTGATCTCCTCGATCAGTTCGTTCTCGACGATCGACGCCACGTCGACCGCCGCGAAACCGATCAGCGAAACCAGAACAACCGCGCAGGTCGCTAGTCCTAGTGCCCGAAGGCCATTACGCTTCATTATTCAACCTCCTTGTGCTCTCGCCCGAATGATGATAGGCACTCCTTCTACTCGTAGACCACCTCCCAGGCAGAGCTCGATCTAGTGTGGAAAGGCATACTCGCCTGAAATACGATTATACAGTTCGTTTCAGAGACTGTCAATCCTCTCGCCCCTTTCAATCGCAAACCAGAACGGAATTCAACAACACCTGTTCGATGTCCCGTCTCGACGTTCCGGCAAGCTCCAGAATCGCACTGTCGAAGGACATCCCGCCTTCCCGTGAGGTCGCGCGCCACAGCTGCCGTACGATCTCCAGGCCTTGACCATCGATCAGATACCGAATCATCAAGCCCGTCTGGGTTCGAAACTGCCCGGAAGTGACCCCGCCGAACCCCAACTGCCACAGCGGTGTCCATTCCCCGTCGGTGAGGATTCGACACCCCTGTTCGGCGAGATCCTCCGCCTCGACCGTGACCGCTGTTGCGACGCCCGTCCGTAGGAGATTCGACGCCGTGCTGACGCGGTACGCGTAGGCCGGCAGCGTGGACGCGAGGGCCCATGCGACGTCCTCTCCGAGGACGACGTGCCAGGCCGTCTGATGCATGCTGGCGGCCGGCGTCACGCTCTCCCCCGCCTGCCGCGTCTCCGCGTCTTCGTAGAGGAAGACCGTGATCCGCTGCGGAAGCTCGTCCTCCGTGAACGCCAGCCCCGTTGCGACGCGCTCGCGGGCTTCCTGCACCTCGGCGAGCAAGCGGGTCAGCTCTTCTTCGGAGCGGTCACCGAACACGCTGACGTCCTCCCCCACGACGCGCCGCCAGCCGCTGAACAGCGCGACCCAATCGGCCGGCCGACCGGAAGACAACCCGGCACCCTCGATCCACTCCGAGGCCTCCTCGAACTCGCCGACGGAGATCGCGCATCGGGCGGCCAAGACGACGTCCTCGTCGGTCAGCGCTCCTCTCCCCCACGCCTGCGTCAGTCGATGGGCCTCCTCGAACTCACCGGCCTCGAACAGGGACAGCGCGCGATAGTAGTCGTACAGCGCTCCCGTCTGCCCCTCGGCGATCGCCGTCCGATGCCACGCCTCGCCCAGATCGGCCAACGGCCCGCTAGCGAGTTGCTCGAACAGCGCCCGTGAAGCCCCGGGGCCCCATACCGCCTTGAGCGCCGCCATCCCGTCGCTGCACTGAATCAGATACTCGACCAGCGAAGCCGACTGAAGGGAGGCGAAGTCCTCTTCGGGAACGAGATTCCCCTCGTCGCCGAACAGGGAATAGAAGACCGCGATGCTCTCAAACGAGCCGAACGCCATCCGCTCCGAGTACGGGGAGTCGAACTGCTGATACAAAGTCTCGGAGAAATGGCCGTTCGCATCGAGCTCTAGCAGCGCCTCGAGCGAGTACCGGAGGCGCGACGGTGCGGCCGCGACCGTCGGATGAAAACTCCGATCCGGATCGGCCAGGAGCATGGTGGTCCCGGTGTAGAGCAGCTGCGAGTAGCATTGCCCCCAGCCGAAGGCCAGGACGAGCTCCGCGAGGCGGGGGTACGGATCCTCCCCGGCGAACAGGTCGATCACGGCGGCGCCGAACGTGTAGGTGGCGAGGGAAGACTTCCGCTGGATGATGCTCGACTGCAGCTGGCCCGGATCGTCATGAACCAGCACATCGATCGGCAGCGGAATCTCGGAAGAATCGACGTCAAGCCGCACGAGCAGGTCGTCCAGCGACTCCTCGAGCCGCGCCTTGAGTTCGGTATACCCGGCTCGCTCGGGAGATCCGTCGTGGTACCAGACGTTGAACCGATCGTCGCGAACCGCATAGATGCCGCGGGTTTCCACCGACATCTGGGGTTGGATTACGTAGTTGAGGAGCACGACGAAGATACCCGCACCGGCCGCGCCGAGGAAGAGACCCCCGATCGTCATGATCCAAGGCTTCCTGAGTTTCGAGAAAACTCCCTTCCAATGTGCCTTTGGGCGCATGGCGCGATCATTGTAGCGAGCGAGCACGGCGGGTGCAATCGATCGAAACGCTCTTCACATTGCGCTCACATCCTCTCCATAGGAAGCCCACAGATCCTCTCAGCAATTGACACGGGGAAACACCGAGAATATACTGGCTGCGCTGCTTTGGGAGACGTCGTACACCACAGGAGGAGGGGCATGGAGATCCTGAAGGTCGCTTCCCGCTCGAACCCCAACTCCGTCTCCGGGGCCATCGCGGGAGCGCTGGAGCAGCACGGTGTCGTGGAGCTCCATGCGATCGGCGCCGGCGCCGTCAACCAGACCGTGAAAGCGATCGCTATCGCCCGACGCCTGATCGAGAAGGACGAGTCCCGGCACATCAAGGTCATCCCGGGATTCATGGAGCTCGACATCGGCGGCGAGAAGAAGACCGGAATCCGGTTCATCGTCGAGAAGTAGCCGGCGGCAGCGTACCATCTGAGCATGCCAACGTATCGGAATACGCGCCTCAAAGACTTCGTTGAAGATCAGGTACTTCGAGCCTATCGCACCCTCCACGCCGTTTCGAAAACCGTCGCCGTCGACATTCGCCAGAGCGACCGCCCTGAATTCGGAGACTACTCGACCAACGTCGCCATGATCGAGGCGAGCAAGAGCGGCGCGAATCCGCGCGCGCTGGCCGAGGATCTGTCTCGGGCACTGTCGGCGTCCCTTCCGAAGGAGGACTTCGTCAAGTGCGAGGTCGCAGGCCCCGGATTCATCAACCTGTTCCTCACGCCGCAGCGAATCCAGCGGGCGCTCCAGTCCGTCCTCGCCGAGGCCGAAGAGTACGGGAGGCAGAACCGCGGCGCAGGCGAGAGGCTTCAGGTGGAGTTCGTCAGCTCGAACCCGACCGGACCGCTCACCGTCGGGCACGGGCGGCAGGCGGTCCTCGGCGACGTCCTCGCGACCCTCTACGAATGGCTCGGCCACGACGTCCATCGGGAGTACTACTTCAACGACGAGGGGCGCCAGATCGAGCTTCTCGCCGAGTCGGTCTGGGTCCGGTACCGGGGGCTGCTCGGGGAGACACGGGAGATCCCCGAGGGCGGCTACCACGGGGACTACCTCGTCGCCGTCGCCGAGGAGGTACGCCGCGATCTCGACGACGGTTGGTCGGTGTTCGACGACGACACGCGGCAGCGCTTCCGAAGGGAAGCGGTGGCACGGATGACCGATGGGATCAAGCGGGACCTTGCAGCGCTCGGTGTGGAGTTCGACACGTGGTTCAGCGAAGCGAGCCTCCATCGCTCCGGCGAGGCCGCCGCGGCGCTCACCGCGCTTCGAGAACGCGGCGGCGTCTACGAGAAGGACGGCGCGGTCTGGCTGAAGGCGGAGGCGCACGGAGGGGTCAAGGACTCGGTCCTGATCCGAAGCGACGGCTCGCCGACGTACCTGATGGTCGACATCGCCTACCACGTCAACAAGCGGGACCGCGGGTTCGAGCGGGTGATCGACGTCCAGGGCGCCGATCACCACGCCGAGCAGGCGTGCGTCAAGGCGGCACTCCGGATCCTCGGCGTCCCCGACGGCTTCCTCGACTACGCCGTCCACCAGTTCGTCTCCCTCAAGGAGAAGGGGGAGGTGCTGAAGATGTCGACCCGGGCCGGCCGGTTCTTCACGCTTCGCGACCTGATCGACGAGCTCGGTAAGGACGTCGTCCGCTACTTCATGATCTCCAGAAAGCCGGAGGCGCACCTCGACTTCGACCTCGATCTGGCCCGCGCCGAATCCCTCGACAACCCGGTGACCTACATCCAGTATGCCCACACGCGGATCGCGTCGGTCTTCCGAAAGGCGGGAGAGCCGAAGGCCGACTGGGCTCGCGTCGACCTCTCGCCGCTCGTCGAGCCGGAGGAGCTCGAGCTGATCAAGACGCTCGACCGGTTCCCCGAGGTCGTCCGAACCGCTGCGTACGACTTCGCGCCGCACCTGATCGCCGAGTACGCGCTCGACCTCTCCCGTTCGTTCCACGCCTACTACGACAAGCACCGCGTCCTCACCGACGATGAGAAGCTGACGCAGGCGCGGCTTGCTCTCCTCAGCGCGCTCCGGACCGTCCTCCGCAACGGGCTCGACGTCCTCGGCATGGACGCCCCATTGGAGATGTGATGCCCTGGATCGACCGGTTGAAGGCCGGCCTGAAGAAGACGCGAACCGGGCTGACCGAGCCGATCGGCAGGATCCTCGCCGGCCGCAGGAGCCTGACCGACGAGGAGACCGAGCGACTCGAAGAGGTCCTGATCCGAGGGGACGTCGCCGCCGGACTGGCGATCGATCTGGTCGAAAACCTCGCCGAGGAGGCTCGCCGGGGCGGCGAGCGCGATCTCCTCGCGGCCCTGAGAGAACGGATCCGAGAGCGCCTGGCGGGATGCGAACGCACCCTCTCCCTGCGAACGGACGGCGGCCCGACCGTGTTGCTGATCGCCGGCGTGAACGGGACCGGGAAGACGACGACGATCGCCAAGATCGCCGCACACCTTCGCGAGGAGGAGCCGAACCTGCCGATCACCTTCGCCGCCGCCGACACGTTCCGCGCCGCGGCGATCGAGCAGCTCGCCGTCTGGGCCGATCGCGTCGGAGCGAACCTGATCCAGCATCAACCGGGCGGCGACCCGTCCGCCGTCGCGTTCGACGCCGTCGATCACGTCGTCCGAACCGGCGGGGTCCTGTTCGTCGACACGGCCGGCCGCCTCCAGACGAAGCACAACCTGATGGAGGAGCTGAAGAAGATCGAGCGGACGGTGGCGAAGAAGCTCGGACGCGGATCGGACGAGCGACTCCTTGTGCTCGACGCGACGACCGGCCAAAATGGCCTCTCGCAGGCGGAGCGCTTCCACGACGCGATCGATCTGACCGGGATCGTCCTCACGAAGCTCGACGGAACGGCGAAGGGCGGCGGGATCCTGACGATCTGGGACACGCTGAAGATCCCGCTGATGTTCGTCGGTGTCGGCGAGACGACCGAAGACCTGCACGCGTTTTCCGCGGACGACTTCGTCGAGGCGCTCTTCTCGGCGTAGCGAGAGACTGAACGACGACACGGAGGTAGCACGGATGAAGAACGTCTTCTTCTTCAGCAAGGGGCAGACGGACGGCGACGCCACGATGAAGGAATCGCTCGGCGGCAAGGGGGCGAACCTCGCCGAGATGGCCGGGATGGGGATCCCCGTTCCGCCGGGCTTCACGATCACGACCGAGGTCTGCGCTTACTACCAGGAACACGACGGGGCGTTCCCCGAGGGCCTCGAGGCCGAGGTCGCCGACGGCCTTCGGAAGATCGAAGAGGCGACCGGGAAGGCGTTCGGCGATCCGTCGAATCCGCTCCTCGTCTCGGTCCGATCCGGCGCGGCCGTCTCGATGCCGGGGATGATGGACACGATCCTCAACCTCGGTCTGAACGACGAGACCGTCGCCGGGCTGGCGGAGAAGGCGGACAACGAGCGGTTCGCCTACGACTCGTACCGGCGGCTCCTCCAGATGTACGGCGACGTCGTGATGGGGCTGAAGCCGGAGACCGAGTCCGATCCCGATCCGTTCGAGGAGATTCTCGACGCGGTCAAGGAAGAGCGGGGGGCGAAGCTGGACACCGATCTCTCCGCGGACGATCTGAAGACGCTCGTCGACCGATTCAAGAAGGCGATCGAGGCGAAGGCCGGTCGGCCGTTTCCGCAGGATCCGACCGAGCAGCTTTGGGGCGCCATCGAGGCGGTCTTCCGGTCGTGGGACAACCCCCGCGCGATCCGGTATCGCGAGCTGAACGACATCACCGGGCTGCTCGGGACCGCGGTCAACGTCCAGGCGATGGTGTTCGGGAACATGGGCGAAGGCTGCGGAACCGGCGTGGCGTTCACGCGGAACCCGGCCACCGGGGAGAACGTCTTCTACGGCGAGTACCTGATGAACGCGCAGGGCGAGGATGTGGTCGCGGGGATCCGAACCCCCCAGCCGATCAAGGCGCTCCAGGACGAGATGCCGAAGGTCTACGACGAGCTCCTCGCGATCCGATCGAAGCTCGAGGAGCACTACCGCGACATGCAGGACATCGAGTTCACGATCGAGGGCGGGCACCTGTACATGCTCCAGACGCGAACCGGGAAGCGGACCGCTCCTGCCGCCGTCCGGATCGCCGTCGAGATGGTCGAAGAAGGGATGATCGACAAGGAGACCGCGGTGACCCGCGTCGCGCCGGAACAGATCGATCAGCTGCTGCATCCGATGTTCGACCCGAAGGAGGAGGAAGCGGCGGACCTTCTGACGAAAGGGCTGCCGGCGAGTCCGGGGGCCGCGTCCGGCGCGGTCGTCTTCTCGGCGGAAGCGGCCGAGCAGGCGGCGGCCGAGGGGAAGGACGTCATCCTCGTCCGCATCGAGACGTCCCCGGAGGACATCGGCGGGATGAACGCGGCCCAGGGGATCCTCACCGCGCGCGGTGGGATGACCAGCCACGCGGCGGTCGTCGCCCGCGGGATGGGCAAGTGCTGCGTCGCCGGGGCCGGGGACCTGGCGATCGACTACGCCGCCCGCCGGTTCCAGGTCGGCGGGAAGACGGTCGAGGCGGGCGACGCGATCAGCCTGAACGGAACGACCGGCGCCGTCTACCTCGACCGGATCGCGACGATCGAGCCCGAGCTCTCGGGGACGTTCGGGACGCTGCTCGAATGGGCGGACGAGTTCCGGACGCTCGGCGTTCGGACCAACGCCGACACGCCGGGGGACACGGAGACCGCCGTCAAGTTCGGGGCCGAGGGGATCGGCCTCTGCCGGACCGAGCACATGTTCTTCGAGGGGGACCGGATCATCGCCGTGCGCGAGATGATCCTCGCCGATGACGAGGCCGGACGGCGAAAGGCGCTCGACAAGCTGCTCCCCGTCCAGCAGGGGGACTTCGAGGGGATCTTCCGCGCCCTCGACGGACGGCCGGGGACGATCCGCCTCCTCGATCCGCCGCTGCACGAGTTCCTCCCGCACGACGCGGAGGGTCAGAAGGAAGTGGCCGACGTCCTGGGGGTCCCTCCGGACGTCATCCGCGAGAAGGTGGAAGCCCTTCACGAGTTCAACCCGATGCTCGGCCATCGGGGATGCCGCCTCGGGATCACCTACCCCGAGATCTCCGAGATGCAGGTGCGCGCGATCCTGGAGGCCGCGTGCGCGGTCCACGAGGAAGGGATCGCCGTTCGCCCGGAGATCATGGTCCCGCTCGTCGGCCACGTGAAGGAGCTGAAGCTCCAACGCGAGCTGGCAGAGCGCGTGGCGCAGGAGGTCCTCGCCGCCCACGGGCTGAGTCAGGAGGAGATCCCGTACCTGATCGGAACGATGATCGAGGTGCCTCGCGCCGCCGTCACCGCCGACGAGATCGCCGAGGAGGCCGAGTTCTTCAGCTTCGGGACGAACGACCTCACCCAGATGGGCTGCGGCTTCTCGCGCGACGACGCCGGCAAGTTCCTCAAGGAGTACGTGGCGCTCGGCATCTACGGCAAGGACCCGTTCCAGGTCCTCGATCGAGCCGGCGTCGGCAAGCTGGTCGCGACGGCGTGCGAGCTCGGCCGAAAAAGCCGTCCCGAGATCAAGCTCGGCATCTGCGGCGAGCACGGCGGCGAGCCGTCGTCGATCGCCTTCTGCCACCAAGTCGGATTGAACTACGTCTCCTGCAGCCCGTACCGCGTTCCCATCGCACGGCTGGCAGCGGCACAAGCCGCGATCGAGGAGTAAGCGCGCGAAGGTCGCTCGGCACTGGAGGCGCGAACGCCCGCGTCTTCTTGAGGATCTCTTGTCCGCGCCGAGGCCCCGACGTACAATCCGCCCCGGCCGAGCAGGAGGAGGGGCAATGTCCGATCGCAACGTCGTTCTCGGCGTCACCGGATCGATCGCGGCGTACAAGGCGGTCGACCTGGCAAGCAAACTGACCCAGGCCGGCGTCTCCGTCCATACGGTGATGACCGAGAGCGCGACGAAGCTCGTCGGCCCGGCCTCCTTCCGCGCGATCACGGGGCTTCCGGTCTCGACCGACCTGTTCGAGCTGACGAACCCGTTCTCGATCGAGCACGTCTCGCTCGCCGAACTCGCGGATCTCGTTCTGATCGCGCCGGCGACGGCGAACGTGCTCGCGAAGCTGGCCGGCGGCATCGCCGACGATCTGCTTTCCTGCACCGCGCTCGCCACGCGGGCACCGATCCTCGTCGCCCCGGCGATGCACACCGCGATGTGGGAGAACCCGGCGACGCAGGCGAACGTGAAAACGCTGCGATCTCGCGGTGTCGCCTTCGTCGGCCCGGTCGAGGGCCGTCTCGCCTCCGGCGGGGTCGGCGTCGGTCGATTCGCGCCGGTCCCGGAGATCCTCGGCGAGGCGCTCCGGATCGTCGGCCGCAAGGGGGACCTCTCCGGGACGCGGATCGTCGTCTCCGCCGGCGGGACGCGGGAGCCGATCGATCCGATCCGGTTCGTCGGGAATCGCTCGTCGGGGAAGATGGGGTTCGCGATCGCTGAAGCGGCGCGCGACCGGGGCGCGGACGTCACGCTCGTCTCCGGCGCGACGCAGGTCGCGCCCCCGGCGGGGCTGACCGTCGTCGACGTCGAGACGGCGGCGGAGATGCGCGACGAGGTCGGTTCAGCGTGCGCCGATGCCGACGCGCTGATCATGGCGGCCGCGGTCGCCGACTACGCGCCGGCCTCGCCGGCCGGTCGAAAGCTGAAGAAGGACGCCGAGAGGCTCTCGATCGAGCTCGAACGGACGGCCGACGTCTTGGCCTCGGTCGACGGCCCGCGGGTCCGCGTCGGCTTCGCCGCCGAGACCGAAAACCTGATCGAGAACGCGCGGAGGAAGCTCGCCGACAAGCGGCTCGACTTCGTCGTCGCCAACCGCGTCGGCGCGGAGGAGTCCCCGTTCGGCTCCGACGTCAATCGCGCGATCCTGATCGACGCGGAGCGCGAAGAGGAGCTTCCGCTCCTCGCGAAGCGGGAGCTCGCCGACCGGATCCTCGATCGCGTCCGCGACCTCCTCGCCGCCGAGTAGGAAACCATGGCGACTCGAAGCAGACCGCGTCTCGGCTTCATCGGTCCCGGCACCGTCGGCAGCGCCCTCGCGCGGGGCCTCACCGCGGCCGGCTACCCCGTGTCGCTGTTCGGTCGAAGACCCGAGCGGCTACGCCGCGTCCTCGACCGGATCCCGGGCGGCCGCCGCTCGGCGAGCGCTCAGGCGCTCGTCGACACCTCCGACGTCGTCTTCCTCACGGTGCCGGACGACGCGATCCGCCCCGCGGCCGAGTCGCTCGCCTGGGACTCCGGAAAGAGCGCGGTCCACTGCTCCGGCGCGTCGTCCCTCGACCTGTTGGCTCACGCTGCGGACCAAGGCGCGGCCGTCGGCGTCTTCCATCCGCTCCAGTCGTTCGCCACCGCCGAGCAGGCCGAGAGGAACCTGCCGGGGAGCGCGTTCGGAATCGAGGCCTCCTCCGACGCCCTCCTCGCGGACCTCCGGGAGATGGCCGCGTCGCTCGGCGGAACGCCGCTCACCGTCTCCGGCGACAAGGCGATCTACCACGCGTCCGCCGTCTTCGCGTCGAACTACCTGGTGACCCTCCTCGACGTCGCGTCGAGCCTGTGGCGGACCTTGGGGCTGTCGCAGGAGGACGGCCTGAGGGCGCTGCTGCCGCTCGTCCGCGGGACGATCGAGAACCTCGAGACGATCGGCCTCCCGGACGCGCTCACCGGCCCGATCGTTCGCGGCGACGTCGGGACGATCGAGCGGCATCTCTCCGCCCTCGCGGAGGTTGCGCCGGACGTGCTCCCGCTGTACAAGGAGCTTGCCCGAAGGGCGATCCCGATCGCCCGCGCCAAGGGAGGGCTCGACGAGGAGGCGGCGGACCGGGTGAGCGAGCTCCTCGATCGCCGGGAGGGAGGAGGATCATGAAGAGAGTCACCATCGCGGACGTCCGACGGATGAAGGAGAACGGCGAGCGGTTCGCCGCCCTGACGGCGTACGACGTCGTCACGGCCCGGCTCGTCGACGAGGCCGGGGTGCCGGTCATCCTCGTCGGGGACAGCCTCGGGATGGTCGTGCTCGGCTACGACAGCACGATCCCCGTCACCCTCGACGCGATCGTTCACCACACCCGTGCCGTCGTCCGCGGCGCGCAGCGGGCGCTGGTCGTCGCCGACCTCCCGTTCATGACCTACCACAAGTCGGCCGAGCAGGCGCTCGACAGCGCCGGCCGGTGCATCCAAGAGGGCGGCGCCCAGGCGGTCAAGCTCGAGGGCGGACGACCGGTCGCCGGGACGATCGCGCGGCTGACGTCGGCCGGGATCCCGGTGATGGGACACCTCGGGCTGACGCCGCAGTCGATCCACCAGCTCGGTGGGTACAAGGCACAGGGGAAGACCGAGGCCCAGGCGAAGGCCCTCGTCGAGGACGCGCTCGCGGTCGAGGCGGCGGGCGCCTTCTCGATCGTCCTCGAGTGCGTACCGGCGGAGCTGTCGCGCCTGGTCACCGAGCGGCTCGCGATTCCGACGATCGGGATCGGCGCCGGGCCTCACTGCGACGGCGAGATTCAGGTGGTCAGCGACGTTCTCGGCTGGTTCTCCGATTTCGTCCCGAAGCACGCGCGCCGGTACGCGAAGCTGTCGGAGGCCGCGGCCGAAGCGATCCGCGAGTACGCCGACGACGTGCAGGGCGGACGGTTCCCGACCGAGAAGGAGTCGGTCTCGGTCCCGGCGGACGTGATCCGCCGAGTCGAGGAAGCCTTCCCGATCGAGCCATGAAGGTCGCGAAGACGATCCCCGACTTCCGCCGCCTGCGGCGGAAGCTTGCTGCCCCGGTCGGATTCGTCCCGACGATGGGCTTCCTCCACGACGGCCACCTGTCGCTCGTCCGCAGGGCGGGCGCGGAGTGCGCCTCGGTCGTGGCGTCCGTCTTCGTCAACCCGACCCAGTTCGCGCCGAACGAAGACCTCGCCGACTACCCCCGAGACCTGGACCGCGACGTGGGCCTCCTCGAGGAGGCGGGGACCGACCTCGTCCTCGCGCCGCCGGTCGAGGCGCTCTATCCGGAGGGGTTCGACACGTGGGTCACCGTCGAGCGGCTGACCGAGCGGCTGGAGGGGGCGTCCCGCCCGACCCACTTCCGCGGCGTCGCGACGATCGTGGCGAAGCTGTTGAACCTGGTCCGTCCCGAGCGTGCCTACTTCGGGCAGAAGGACGGCCAGCAGGCGCTCGTCGTCCGGCGGTTGATCCGCGATCTCGACTTCGACATCGATCTCGTCGTCTGTCCGACCGTCCGCGAGCCGGACGGGCTGGCGATGAGCAGCCGGAACGCGTACCTGTCGCCGGAGGAGAGGGAGGCGGCGACGGTCCTCTATCACGCCCTGCAGCGCGCCGAGACGATCTACGCAACCGGAGAGCGGGACGCCGTGACGCTCCGCGAGGCGATGACGGAGATCCTCGAAGGTGAGCCGCTGGCCCGACCCGCGTACGTCAGCGTCGCGGACGCGGAAGACCTGGCCGAACTGGAGACCGTCGACCGGAAGGCCCTCGTCTCGCTCGCGGTCCGGATCGGGAAAACTCGGTTGATCGACAATACTGTCCTGCCACCGGGACAGGAGTTGACCTAGAGGAGGTCGCGATGCTCCTCACATTCGACGTCGGCAACACGAACACCGTCGTCGGGTTGTTCGACGGCGACGAACTGACGGCGCACTGGCGGTTCACGACCGAGCGCAACCGGACGGCCGACGAGCTTCGCCTGACGACCCGCACCCTCCTCGCCGAGAACGGCGTCGGGCCCGCCGATACCGAGGGGATCGCCGTCGCGTCGGTCGTCCCGTCGATCGACGCTCCACTTCGGAAGGGGCTCGAGCGGTTGACCGCCGGGGAGATCCGGTTCCTGACGCACCGGTCCTCCCCGATCGAGCTGCGGGTCGACGAGCCGTGGTCGGTCGGCGCCGATCGGATCGCCAACTCGTTCGCCGGATATGCGCTGCACGGCGGGCCGATCCTCGTGATCGATTTCGGGACCGCGACGACGTTCGACCTCGTCTCCGAGGACGGCGCCTTCCTCGGCGGCGCGATCGCCCCGGAGATGCACCTCACCGCCCGCGCGTTGACCGACCGGGCCGCGCAGCTCCCCTCCGTCGCGCTCGATCTCCCCGACTCCGTCGTCGGCAAGACGACGGCCGAGAACCTCCGCGCCGGGATCGTCTTCGGCTTCCTCGATCTCGTCGACGGGCTGATCGCCCGCTTCCGAGCCGAGGTCTCGGGCGATTTGAAGGTCGTCGCGACCGGCGGGAAGGGCGAGCTGTTCTACCGCGAACTCGACGCGATCGGGCTGTACGACCCGCACCTCACGCTGACCGGCCTGCTCCGATGGTGGCGAACGACGGCCGGACCCGCCCCGGTCGCCTAGAACCGCGACGCGTAGATCAGGCCGCCGATCACGCCGGAGACGATCCCCGTGAGGCCGCCGAAGACGAGCCCCGCGAACAGGCCGGGTGGGTTCAGGACGAATCGGAAGATCCCGGCGTCCGGGGGCACGACGGCCATCGACGATACCCAGGCGATCATGACGGGCACGACGGCCGCCAAGCCGCCGCCGACCGCCATCGCCGAGAAGCCGTCGTCGCCGCCGTTGCGGATCGTGGTCCGTCCGAACAGGAAGCCGATCCCTCCGCCGAGAGCGACGTTGAAGATCGCTTCCACCCTGGGAACGTGGACGAGCCGGAAGAGGAGGCTTCCCGCAATCGCGACGACCAACCCCCACACCGCCGCCTTCACGATCGACCGCACGTCGAGCCGCATCGAGCCTCCCTCTCCCTGCATAGGTTCAGGGATAGGGTAGCTCCATCTATTGGTCGAGGCAACCGGTAAGAACGGTCCGATCCCTGTCCTCTCACCCTTCGGCCGTCGGCTCGAACCACATCTTCGTCCCGTACTGGTAGAACTTGGCCCAGTCGGCGGCGAAGCACAGCACGGTGTAGTCCAGGTCGTCGATCCCCTGCGGGTAGTACCGCTCGCAGCCGTCCTCCCACAGGCGCTCGCGGGAGGCACGGTCCCGGAGGATCTCCATCCGCCCGCCGAGCGTCAGCCCGCGCCACGGCTCCCGTGCCCACTGCGCGAAGTAGACGCAGGCCCGAGGATCCCGCTCCAGCTGCCCGACGTGCTCGCTCGACGTGTTCGTGGAGAACCAGATCGTCTTCATGCCGTCGTGCTCGGCCACGATCATCGCCACGATCCGAGGCGCTCCGTCTTCATCCAGCGTGCCGACCGTCGCGATCGTCGATCGCTCGACCAGCTCCAGCGCGCTCGCCTTCACCTCGTTCTCGTTCATCGCGCCTCCCTCTTCTCCCTGCACCGTTTACGGATCTCCGTCTTCGAACGCGATCAGGTTGTCGAGGATTCGCCCGAGGGTTCGCTCGAACGCACCGATCTCCTCGTCCGTGAGACCGCGATAGAAGACATCGGACATCGCAGCCGAGACGCGTTCGTACGCCGCCTGCGCCGCGCGGTCCTTGTCGGTCCGCTTCACGCGGATCACGCGACGATCGGCCTCCGAACGCTCCCGCACGACGTACCCGGCCTCCTCGAGGCGATCGAGCATGCTGGTCAGCGTCGACTTCCCGAGCGACGTCCGCTTCGCCAGCTCGCGAATCGGAATCCCGTCCTCGCGCCAGAGGACGAACAGGATCCGCCCCTGCGCCGGGTTGATCTCGATCTCGCACTCCCGCAGCATCCGCGCGAAGACGCGCCCGGTGAGCCGGTGGATCTTCGAGAGGAGAAAGCCGCCCTGACGTTCGATTCTCATCGATCGAGCGCGAACTCGAACGTCTCGGAGCCGGTCCACCCTCGCGCGCCCTTCGGGAACAGACGCAGCAGCGTGTAGTCCGGATCGTCGGGTCGGCCGGTTGTCCGAAAGTACCTCTCCCATCCGTCGGCCCAGACCGCCTCCTTGATCTTCGCGTCCTCGACGATCTCGACGTCGCCGACCAACGACATCCCGAAGAACTCGGTCGGTCTGCAGTAGTACAGGCCGATTTGCGGGTTCGCCTCGATGTCTTTTCTCTTCTTCGACGACGTGTTCGTCGAGACGTAGACCATGAAGTCGTCGTCGTGCCCGTCGTACAGGTGGACGTGATCCGGATACTGGCTCCGATTGCGCAGGTTGAGCATCGCACGGGTCCGCGGGTAGCCGTCCGCATCGACGGTCGACAGGTAGACGACGTCGGCTGTCGCCATCAGCTCGAGGCACCTCATCCGGAGTTCCTTCTCTTTCATCGGTCCCTTCTCAGTCGTTCGATGGCGTATCGTACGATATAGAACTATAGAAGTCAATACTCCGAAGGAGTTCGCAGATGCCGAGGCTTACGAAGATCAGACGGTAGCGGCTCGACCACCCAGGAAGGAAATCCTCCGCGACATGGACATCGGACGACGCCAACCGCCAGCGCCGCCCGATGACCCGGGCACAACCAGAAGACTGCACATTCCCGGGCGGAATCAGTCTACAGGGCGTTTTCCTCCGGTGTCAAGTCCCTACTGTGAAGCAGTTCCCGCGCGTGCTGAGTTCCGCTGCTTGTCTGTCCGATCCGGATCATGGTGGGCCTCAAGAACAAGTGCTCACCACAACAACAGCAACCAGCGACACCGTCGGCAAACGACGTGCGTGGAATCGTCCCAATGTGCGGGGTCCCCATGCGCGCGATAGCAACCGCCCCAACTCTCCGAAGCACAACACAACTATGGAAACAGAAGAAGGCCGTGAGGCCCCGCGCCTATCCGAACGCCCCCGACCCGGTCAGTCCCGGATAGAGGCGGACGAACCGACGGTACAGGTCTTCGTACGCGGCAACGAGAACGGGGTCCGGCGCCTCGACGTCCTTCCGGACACGCACGGCGCGGGCGACCGCCTCGCCGACGTCGGCGTACACGCCGCTCCCCACGCCGGCGAGCAGCGCGGCCCCGAACGGCGCCCCCTCCTCCACCTCCAAGCGCCGGAGCGGCGCGTTCAGGACGGCGGCGAGGATCCTCCGCCAGAGCGGGCTTCGCATCCCGCCGCCGACGGCGCGCAGTTCGTCCGGCGACAGATCGAGCGCCTGGATGCGGACCAGCGAGTCCTTCAGGGCGAACGCTACGCCCTCGAGGATCGATCGCACGAGATGGGGACGGCCGTGCGCCAGGCTCAACCCGATCCACGCGCCGCGTGCGTTCGGATCCATGTGGGGCGTCCGCTCCCCGGCCAGGTACGGAAGGAAGAGCAGGCCCTCGGCGCCCGGAGGGACCGGCACGGCCTCCTCGCACAGGAGCTCGTACGGATCGCGGCCGAGCCGCTTCGCCGCCGAGGTCTCCTCGGACGCGAGCGTGTCGCGGTACCAGCGCAGCGCCCCGCCGGCCGAGAGGACCACACCCATGAGGTGGTACTTCGAAGGGACCGCATGACAGCAGGCGTGGATCGCCCCGGCGGGGTCGGTCTTCGCCTCGTCGGAGTGGACGAAGATGACCCCCGACGTGCCGAGGGAAAGCAGGCCGGTGCCGGACCGGACGACCCCGGCGCCGACGGCCGAAGCGGCGTTGTCCCCGCCGCCTCCCACCACCGGCGTGCCGGCCGGGATCCCGGTCCGCTTCGCCGCGTCCGCGTGCAGCTCGCCGGTGACGTCCGGCCCCTCGAACACCGTCGGGAACCAGTCCTTGGGCAGTTCGATCGCATCGAGGATCTCGTCCGACCAGTCGCGCTCGATCAGATCGAGCAGCAGCGTCCCGGCCGCGTCGGACGTGTCGGTGGCGAACCCGCCAGTCAACCGGAATCGGACGTAGTCCTTCGGCAGCAGGATCCGGCGCACCTTCGCGAAGCGGGTCGGCTCGTGATTCCTCAGCCACAGGATCTTCGGCGCCTGGAAGCCGGCCAGCGCGGGATTCCCGGTGATCTCCTGGAGGCGCTCGCGGCCGACGCGCCGCTCGAGCTCGGCGCACTCCTCGCCAGTGCGCGCGTCGTTCCAGAGGAGGGCCGGCCGGATCGATCGACCGCGCTCGTCCAGGAAGACCGAACCGTGCATCTGGCCGGTGAGGCCGATTCCGACGATCCGGCGCCCGTCCGCCTCGTGGGCCAGCTCGCGAAGAACGGTCACCGCCGCCTTCCACCAGTCCTCCGGGCGCTGCTCGGACCAACCGGGGCGCGGCGTGTGCAGCGGATACTCCGCGAACGCGCGCGCCAACACGGATCCGTCCGGGCTCACAAGAAGCCCCTTCGTCCCGCCGGTTCCGATGTCCAGTCCGATCAGGAAGCCGTCACGCATCGCTCTCGTAGGGCAACCTCGGGCCCCCTTCTCCTTCCCCCAACTACGGCCGGTGGCGTCGCTCCTCGATGATCCGGCCGACGTACGCATCGTCCAGGCCGAGGACCTCGTAGACGATCTCCTGGCCGCGCACGGCGTCCTTGTTCCGCCACGCCGCCTCCAGCGCCTCGTCGTCGATCTTCGCCGCCAGATCCCAGATGAACTCCCACTGGAGGAGCGCTCGGCGGACGGCGGCCACCTGGTCCTCGGTGTAGGGAAACAGGTCGGCACCGACGCGCTCGCCGCCGGCCCCGTAGCCCGTCCGCTGGAGGACCTTGGCGAGCTCGAGCGTCTGCATGAAGAACGAGGCACCGGTGATGTTGTCGTCGTCGAAGCTCCCCCACCCGCTGTTCGCGTGGTGATGCCCGAGGAGCCCGTCGTGCGCGAGGAGCGCCGCGTACTCGGCGAGGTTCTCGCCGTTCATGATCAGATGCTGCCAGTCCATGTTGATCTTCAGGTTCGTCGTGTCGGTGCCTCGGTCCTTGATCTTGTGGATGGTGTAGATCGCCATCCCGATGTTTCGCATCAGGATGTTCATCGCCGGCTCGCTGTTCTTGTGCTCGAGGAGCACGGTCACGCCCCGCGCGTTCGCGTGCTCGACCGCCTCCTGGATTCCGCCGAGGAACCACTCCCACGCCTGAACGTAGTCGATCTGGAAGTTGTAGTTGTACCCCTCTCCGCCAGGCCAGATGATGAACTTGGCGCCGATCTCGGCGGCGAGGTCGATCCCCCGTTGGGTGATCCGCATGTTCTCCTGCCGGAGTCGAGCGTCGGGATTGACGAACGTCCCGAGATAGAAGCTCGGGTCGTTGAACGTCCCGAGCGCGAGGGCGTAGATGTCCTTCTCGCCGAGCGTCTCCCGAATCGCGTCGATGCTCTCCTCGTCGACCTCCCCGGGGAAGTGGTACTCGAACCCGTCGACGAGATCGCCGAGACCTTCGGCGGCCCGCCGGGTGCGCTCGATCATCGTCTCGGCGCCCTCCGCGACGTGGTATCCGTCGGGCATGAAGCGCGTCGCGTTGGCGCCGAACGCCCAGATCCCCACGCTGTTCTTCAGTCGCTGCATCGCTCGTCCTTTCGCATCCGCTGCCTCCACCGGTCGTGGCGGAGCGCTCACCGCCCTTCGCCGACCCGACCGTCCTTCCTATTCTTCCACGTTCGCCGCGCTGAAGTAACTTCGCGGCCCGCTCAGCACGTGCGTCTCGCCGGCGATTTCGAACCGCCCGCGCAGCCGGACGTCGGCGGCCGAGCCGCCGACCAGAACCTCGTACTCCCCCGGCTCGACGACGCGTCGCATCTCCGGATCGTAGAACGCGAGCGCGTCGAACGGCACGTCGAACGCGACGCGACGGGCGTCGCCGGGTTCCAGGCGGATCCGCCGGAATCCCTTGAGCTCCTGAACCGGTCGCGTCACCGAGGCGTGCTCCCGCTTCACATAGAGCTGCACGACTTCGTCGCCGGCGCGGGCCCCCGCGTTCCGCACGTCGAGGACGACGCGAACTGCCCCGTCTTCCGCCGCGCCCCGGACGTCGACGGCCAGGTTCGAGTACTCGAACGCCGTGTAGGAGAGCCCGTGACCGAACGGGAAGAGCGGCGCGGCGCCCTCGTCGACGTAGTCGCCCCACCACTCCGTGTGGCCGCCGGACGGCTTGTGGGCGTAGTAAATCGGGATCTGCCCCGCGCTGCGAGGGAACGTCACGGGCAGCTTCCCCCCCGGATTGGCGATCCCGAACAGGACCTCCGCCAGCGCCTCTCCGCCCGTCTCGCCAGGGAGCCAGATCTCGACGATCGCCGCGACGCGATCGACGAGCCGCGCCAGCGCATACGGCCGGCCGGACGCCAGGACGAGCACGACTGGGGTCCCGGTCTCCGCGACCGCGAGGACGAGCTCCTCCTGCACGCCGGGCAGCTTCAGGTTCGCCAGATCGCGCGTCTCGCCGGAGGTGCATTCCGCCGTCAGCCCGGACCGGTCGCCGACGACCACGACGGCGACGTCGCACGTCCGCGCCGCCTCGATCGCCTCGTCGAACCCGTCCCGACGATCGCCGGTCACGTCGCAGCCCGTCGCGTGGACGATCCGATCGCCGGCGACGTATTGCGAGACCGCGGCGAGGACACTCGTGACCTCGACCGACGCCACGATCTCGTCGAGATCGACCGGCGGACGGACCGAGCCCTCGCCGCGCGTCGCGAACATCAGCTCCATGTGAGCCGGGTACGCGTAGTCGCCGAGCAGGTTCCTCGGCTCGTCGGCGCTCGGGCCGATCAGCGCGATCCGTACCTTCTCGGCGTCCAACGGGAGGACACCGTCGTTCTTCAGCAGCACGATCGACTCGCGCGCCAGCTCGAGGGCGGTCTCCCGGTGCCGCGGGACCTGCGCCGCCTTCGATCGCTCGACGTCCACGTACGGGCGCTCGAACAGGCCGAGGCGGAACTTCGTTCGTAGGACGCGGAGGACGGACCGGTCGACCGCCGCCTCGGGCACCCGACCGCCCCTCACCGCAGCGATCAGCGGCGCGGCGTAGCAGTCCGGGTCGGGCAGCTCGAGGTCGAGACCGGCCTCCAGGCAGCGCGCCGCCGCTTCCTGCCTGTCCGGCGCCACGCGGTGATGCTCCACCAAGCGGAGGATCGTTCCGTAATCGGCGACGACGACCCCTTCGAACCCCCACTCGTCGCGCAGGATCTCGGTCAGGAGCACCCGCGACATCGCACAGGGGATCCCGTCGATTTCGCCGTAGGAGTTCATGACGCTCATGGCGCCGGCGGCTCGGATCGCGCACTCGAACGGGAACAGGTAGACCTCGCGCAGCTCGCGCTCCGGGATGTGAGCGGGGGCCATGTTCATCCCCCCTTCGGAGGCGCCGTAGCCGGCGAAGTGCTTGACCGTCGCCACGACGCCCTCCGACGGGTCCTCGCCCTGGAGGCCGCGGACGTACGCGACGCCCATGGACGCTACGAGGTACGGGTCCTCGCCGAACGTCTCCTCCACGCGTCCCCAGCGCGGGTCCCGGGCGACGTCGAGGACCGGCGCGAGGCCCTGGTGGACCCCGACCGCGCGCATCTGCCGTCGAAGGACTTCGGTCATCCGCTCCACGGCGTCGGGATTCCACGTGCTCGCCAGGCCGATCGCCTGGGGGAACAGGGTGGATCCTTTCATCAGGAATCCGGAGAGGCACTCGTCGTGCATCAACGCCGGGATCCCGAGGCGCGTCTCCTCGATCAGGAATTCCTGAATCGCGTTGCTCAGTCGCGCTGACTCCTCGGCCCCGTATCCGGATCCCCCCGCCGGCCGGGCGATCTGCCCGATCCCGTTCGCCAGGACCTCCTCCGCCCGCGAAGGGGAGTACGCCCCGTTCTCGAACAGCCGGAAGCTCCAGAGCCCGGCGAGCTGCGCGACCTTCTCCTCCAGGCTCATCCGCTCCAGCAGATCGTTCGCTCGGTGCTCGATCGGCCGCGACGGATCGCGGTACCGTTCATCCGACATCGGCGGCCACCTCTCTTCCTTTCGTTCTCATCGTCGCCTCGTCGTACAGGAAGCACTTCACCTGGACGCCGTCCACGTCGACGTCGGGCGGCACGGTCTCGCGGCAGACGTCCATGACCTCCGGGCACCGGCCCGCGAAGCGACAGCCTCGCCTCAGGTACTCCTCGTGCTCGATGTCGGTCAGGCTGATCCGCGCCTTCCATCTCTTGCTCGGATCCGCCTCCGGGATCGAGGCGCGCAGGAGCTTCGTGTACGGATGCCTGGGGGACATCAGGACGCTTTCCACCCCGCCCATCTCGACGACGTTCCCTCGGAACATGACGGCGATCCGGTCGCAGACGTAGTAGGCCGTCGCGAGATCGTGCGTGATGTAGATCACGCTCACGTCGAACTCGTCGCGAAGCCGCTTGAACAGGTTCACGATCGACATCCGAAGCGACGCGTCGACCATGGAGACCGGCTCGTCGGCGAGGAGGAGCGACGGCTTGGTTAAGAGCGCCCTGGCGATCGAGACGCGCTGTAGCTGGCCGCCGGAAAACTCACTCGGATACCGGCCCGAGACCTCCCTGAAGCTCAACCCGACCGCCTTCAGCGTCTCGTCGATCAGCGTCTCCGCCCCCTTGCGGCCGCTCGAGAGCCCGTAGTTGTGGACCGTCTCGAAGAAGTAGCACTCGACGCGGCGCAACGGATTGAACGTCTCGAACGGGTTCTGGAAGATCGCCTGAACCCCCTGCGTGAACCAGACCTTCTCCCGCTTCCTCCGTCGGCCTTTCCGGTTCGCCCCGTGCAGGATCGAGCCGGCGGTCGGCTCCTCGAACCCGAGGATCAGCCTCGCGGTCGTGGTCTTGCCGCACCCGCTCTCTCCGGCCAGCGCGAAGATCTCCGCCGGCATCACGTGGAAGGAGACGTCGTCAACCGCCGTGATGCGGAGGCGAGACAGCAGGCTGCCGAACGCGAAATCCTTGCGGAGGTTCCTGATCTCAAGCAGCGCGCCCATCGCGATCCCCCTCGACCAGCCAGCAGGCGACCTTGTGATCCTCCCCGATCGTGACGATGTCCGGCATCTTCTGAACGCAGACGTCCATCGCGTGTGGGCACCGTGGATGAAACGGGCAGCCGCCAGGCAGCTCCGCCAGGGACGGAGGGCTCCCCGGCGCGCTCTGCTTCAACGACTTGTCGCCGAACTTGGGCAGCGAGTCGATCAGGTACTGCGTGTACGGGTGAAGCGGCTTCTCGAACACCCGCTCGACCGCCGCCTCCTCGATCATCACCCCGGCGTACATGATCCCGATCCGGTCGGCCACGTTGGCGTGAACGCCCATGTCGTGCGTCACGAGCACGATCGTGTTCTTCAGGGTCTCCTGGACGCTCTTCAACAGCTGAATGACGCCGCGCTGCACGATCACGTCGAGCGCCGTCGTCGGCTCGTCTCCGATCATGATCCTCGGTCCGAGAAGCGCCGCGAGCGCGATCGTAACCCGCTGCCGCATGCCGCCCGAAAGCTGATGCGGATACGCGCTCAGGACCTTCGGCGGCAGCCCGAGCTGGTGCAGATGCTCCCTGGCGATCGCCAGCGTGCCGCGTCTCGTCTTCCCCGCCACGTGGCTCTCGAGGAAGTCGCCGTAGGAGTCCTTCAGCCGCTTCACCGGATTGAGCACGCTCATCGAGCCCTGCGGGACGTAGGAGACGTACTCCCACCGCAGCCTCCGCTTCTCCTCCTTGCCGAGCGAGTAAACGTCGATCTCCTCGCCGTCCCGGACGTAGAACACCTTCCCACCGATCCGTCGAAGCGGCGGCTCGATCGCGGAGTACAGCGCCTTGAGGAGCGTCGTCTTGCCGCAGCCGCTCTCGCCCGCGATGCCGTAGACCTCGTTCTCGCGAATCTCGAGGTCGACGCCGTTGACCGCCTTGACGATCTTCTCGGTTCCGAACGCGTCGAGGACGTAGAACGTCTTCAGCTCCTCCGTCCTGAGCACGAGCCCGCCGCCAGCGCCCGTCATCGCGCACCGACCCTCTGAATCCGCGTCCGCGGATCCAGGTACTCGCTGATGCTGACCGAGAGCCAGTACAGCGCGACGAACAGAAAGATCGCCAGGACGATCGGCGTCAGCAGCCACCACCACCAGCCGAGGAGGAGCGCCTGATAGCTGATCGCCCACTGCAGCATCGTGCCCAGCGTCGGGATGTCCATGTTCGACAGCCCGAGGATCGCCAGCGTGATCTCCATTCCGATCGCCCACGCCATGTTGTTGATCAACGTCGAGAAGATGAGCGGCGTCGCGAACGGCAGGTACTCCTTCATCACCAAGCGCATCGTCTTCGTCCCGGACAGGATCGCCGTCTGGGTGAACTCGCGCTCCCGCAGGGAGAGAATCTGCGAGCGGATCACCCGCGCGTCCCACGCCCACCCGAAGAACGCCAGCAGGAGGCCGAGGTTGACCAGATTCATGTGCTCTCGAACCAGCATCGCCAGCAGCACGATGATCAGGAACAGCGGCATCACCAGGAAGCTGTCGCTGACGAACATCAAGACGCGGTCGGTCAGCCTTCCTCGATACCCGGCGATCATCCCCACGAGGATCGCGATGACCCGCGAGACGGTCCCGGCGATGACCGAGATGATCAGCGAGTTCCGCACGGCGTACGTCGCCTGCCAGAAGACGTCCTGGCCCTTGGAGTTCGTTCCGAGGAAGTGCGTCCAGGAGGGCCTGAGATCCCTCGTCGCGTGCCACCAGAACGTCGGGTCGTACGGCGAGAACGCCGACAGCAGCGCCAGAATCAACAGCAGGCAGAGGATCGTGAAGCTGAACGCGAACCGGTAGTCCTTGAAGAGGTCCCTCAGCACTCTCACGGTCTTCGCCCCCTACATCAGCCTCACCCGCGGATCGAACAGCGGGTAGACCAGATCGATGAGCAGAATCGCGGACGTGATCGCCAGGATCGACAGGGCGGTGATCCCCATGATCAGGTTGTAGTCCCCGGTCACGATGGCGTTGAACAGCAGCGTCCCGAGCCCCGGATAGGAGAAGACGATCTCGGTGATCAGCGCGCCGCTCAAGATCTGCCCGAGCGCCAGCGCCAGGTTGGTGATCTGCGGGAGCATCGCGTTCCGGATCACGTACCTCGACACGATCCGTCGTTCCTTGACGCCGCCGAGCTTCGCGTACTGGACGAAGTCCTCCGCGTTCACGTTCTGCACGATCAGCTTCATCGTCTGGAAGGTGGTCGCCACGCCGAGCACGATCATCGACAGCGCGGGAAGGAACGCGTGACGGAGCACGTCCACGATGAACTTCCAGTTGAACGCCGCCCTGCGCCCGATGTCCGTCCCGCCGGCGATCGGGAACAGCCGGACGACGTACGCGAAGAGGATGAGGAGCGACAACGCGAAAATGTAGTACGGCATCGGCCGGACGACCATCGCGACCGTATCGAGCGCCCTCGACCATCGGCTTCGCGCGTAGTAGCCCGCCAACCCGCCGAGCAGGTTGCCGACGATCCACGAAAGCAACGTCGCCCAGAGGAGGAGACCGGCGGTCCACGGAAGGGACGTTCGGATGAGGTCCATCACCGGCGTCGGGAACTGGAAGAACGAGACGCCGAAGTCGCCGGTGAAGACCCGCTTCCAGAACGCGCCGTACTGCTCGAGCATCGACCCCTCGAGGCCGTACATCTCCCGCAGATCCTCGACCATCTCGTCGATCGAGCCGGGATCCAGATACGAACCGTGCGATTGGAGCTCGGCGATCGTCCGTTGGACCGGATCGCTCGGCGTGAACCGGGGAATGAAGAAGACGGCGGTGATCCCGAGGAAGATCACCAGCACGTACTGGATGAATCGCGGAAGAAGGTACCGCCTGACGAATCGCATCCCCTCCTCCTCAGGACCCTTCGCTCACGTCCGGATGAACAGGCCCCCGGGCAGGGCCTGACCCGCGCCCGGGGGCAGCCGTTTCCTGCGTCTAGTTGCCCGTCGGCTCCAGGAATGGAGTCATGTACTTGAACGTCCCCCAGTGAGCGTACGGTCCGATGTAGGAGTTCTCCGCTCCGGGCCAGTTGGCCCAGTAATACTCGTCCCACGTGACGAAGCCGATGTACCCGAACGTCGGGGTTCCCGGCATTTCCGTGAACGCGATCTTCAGTCCCTCGATGCCGAGGGCGATCGTCGCTGCCGTGTCGGCCGGATCGGTCGCTCGCAGGTCGGCGAGGACCTCGTCCATCTCGGGGCTCGACCATCGGGAGTGATTCCCGTTCGTCAGTTCCCCGATCGGCCGGACGTAGGTGGAGTTCCACGCGTTAAGCGTTCGATAGAGGTCCGGACCGGCGCCCCACGGCTCCTGGGCCGGCCAGTTTCCGGCGATGTCGAAGTCGCCGTTCTGCGTCAGGGTCGCGGCAGCGTCCGTCGGGACGTGCACCGCGTCGATCCCGAACTGCTTCCACTGCTGAACGGCAGCCGAAGCGTTCTTGAACTCGAGATGCGACGTGTCCGACCGGCTGACGACTTCGATTCGCCAAGGCGTGCCGTCCGGCAGCAACCAGTTGCCTTCGGCGTCCTGCGAGAAGCGGTTCTTCTCGAGCAGCTTCGCCGCCGCCTCGGGCGCGTACTTGAACCAGCCGAGGCCGAACGCCTGCTCCTGTGCTTCGGGATCGTCGGAGACGATGTATCCCCTGCTCCGCGCGTACGCGACCACGCCCGCGGGCGCGTCGGGATCGTACGGCTGGAACGTCTCACCGTTGCCGAGATCGAGCGTGAACGCCTCGAGCCAGTCCTCCATCGGCTTGATGAAGTTCGCGGGATAGGAGCCGAGCGACGGAATGTGCACCGGGCTCAGCGTTCCCATCCCATCGACCGCCTGGCCGGCGTACTCGACGATGTCGATCGCCAGCGTCAGCGCCCAGCGGACGTCGGGGTTGTCGTACGGCGCCTTCGCCGTGTTGAAGATGAACCCCGTGATCGCCGGGTCGTTGTTGACGACCCAAGGGAAGCTGAGCTGGTACGCCCGGACCGTGTCGCCCTGCGCCAGCGCGGCCTTCAATCCCTCCGCAGAGAGATCGACCCCATCGAGTTGGTGGGTCAGCTGCGCGATGATCTTCGCGCCCTCGTTGGCAAACGCCTGGAGGACGATGTACGTCGGCTTCGGCTCGCCGTAGAGGATCCCCGTCGGGCTGTTCGCCCAGTCGTCGCGCTTCTCCCAGACCGTCCAGTAGCCGGCCGGATCGTACGAGTGCAGCTTGTACGGCCCGCAGCCGATGAACGGATCGAACTCGAACGTGATGGGGTCTTCCACGTCCTCGAAGATGTGCTTCGGCATGATCCAGGTGCAGCCCCAGCGATCGAGGAACGTGGTATGGAACCGAGAGTTTGCCAGCTTGAGATCGAAGCCGACACGGTAGTCATCGATCCTGTAGACCAGTTCGACGTTCTCGGCGAAGAACGCGTGGTTGTTGAACCCCGGTGTGTCCATCAGGAGTTCGACCGTGAACACGACATCGTCCGCCGTGAACGGTGTACCGTCCGACCACGTGACCCCCTCGCGCAGGGGAATCTCCACGTGGAAGAAGTTGCTGTCGTAGACGGGATCACCAGCGGCCAGCCCGTTGATGATCTCGCCCGTCGCGAAGTCGATCGACCAGAGCGGCTCGTTCGCCAGGTTCTGCATCCCGCGATCTCGCCACTTCCAGCCGACCCACTCGTTGAAGTTGCCCGGCGTTCCGACCCGGCCGGTGAGGATGCTCATGATCAGCGTCTCGCTGCGCGGAAGGTCCGCGAGCTGCGCGACACCGACCAATGGGAGCACCAACGCCACGGCAACCGCTAGCGCCAAGCACCAGTGCTTACGCCACATTCAGTCCACCTCCAGCTTGCTTATCGGTTATTCTCAAGGTCCGAGGAGCTGGTCGCGGTTTCGGTCCAACACTCGTGCGCGTACGTCCCACGTTTGCGGGACACGACAAGTCACGATGCGGATCGGCGTTGCCGCGGCCAGTTCTTCTTCCTCAGTCTTTGCATCATCCTTCGTCTCTGTCCTCGTTCTTCCCTTGTTGCCCGTTCTCGTTCCACCGCGTCCTGCGCTCCGATCACCTCCTCGCGATCCAGATGGAGAGGTATTGCTCATGTCCGTCGATGGCTCGCTCCCTGAGGCACCCGTGCCGACGACTCGCGCACCCGCAACGTGCACTCAAGGCAGACTTGCTCTGGCGGACTGGAGTTTCCTTCGATCCGCCGAACGAGCATGTCCGCCGCCTGGTAACCCATCTCGAACGGCTGCTGCGCCACCGACGTGATCCCTGGGTAGAAGGACGACGCCCACGGAGGATCGTCGAAGCCCACGAGCGAGACGTCCTCCGGATAGCGCAGCCCTGCGGTCTTCAGATGCCTGAGAATGCCGAGCGTCATCAGGTTGTTCGAGCTGAAGATGGCCGTCACACGATCGGCCGTGCCGAGGAGCGCCTTGGTCGCCATCTCGGCGCCTTCGATCTCGAGGCCGGCTTGGCGCACGTCCCCATCGCGGACCTCGATTCCGGCGTCGGCGAGACCTCGCCTCCAGCCGCGGATCCGATCGTCGAAGCTGCGAATCCCCGAGATCTCGACGATCGCTCCAATGCGGCGGTGACCGAGCTCTACGAGGTGCCTCGCGGCTTCGTAGCCTCCGCGTTCGTTGCCCGAGAAGACCTGATCGACCGGAAGCGTCACCGGCCGATCGACCACCACCAGGGGGGTCCCCTGGCTGACGAGCGGCTCGAGGGTGCGAACCCCCTCCAGCGTCGGCGCGACGACGAACCCGTCGACGCGCTGCTCGGCCATCATCGCGAGGTTTCGCTCCTCGACCGACGGATCCTCGCCCGTGTTGCACAGCATCACGTCGTATCCGCTCTCGAGGACCCGATCCTCCACGCCGCGAATGATCTCGGAGAAGAACATGTTTCCGACGTCCGAGATGACGACGGCGATGGTCTCGCTACGACCGCGGCGAAGGCTTCGCGCGCGGCGGTCGGGCTGGTAGTTGAGTTCGGCCACGGCTTCGCGAACGCGAACGACAAGGTCCTCGCTGACGAAGCGAGTGCCGTTGATGACGTGGGAGACTGTTGTAAGGGACACTCCAGCGTGTTCCGCGACATCACGCATCGTCGCCATCCGGCAGCCTCCGTCCTCGGAATCGGTGATGCAAACCTTTGCGCAAACTATTGCGCAATCGTTTGCTTATAGCACGGATCGGCCCGTATGTCAACAGGCAAGGGGGAATCGAATGCGGGAAACCCTTTGCAGGTCTTGCAATCCGACAGCCATTGTGCCCGAGTTCGCCGCGCGGTCGGGTCGGAGGCCGAAAAGCGGCCGTCCTTGATGCGGGCGGGCGCCCCCTCGTGCGCGAACTCACGGCACCGCTATTCCGAGGCGAGCTAGCCAGCGAGCTGAGGAACAGCAAGAACAAGTCCCGCCTGCAATCCGATCCGGCATGCACAGCCAACTTCGCGCGTGCAGCCAGTCTCAACACGGCTATTCCGAGGCGAGCTAGCCAGCGAGCTGAGGAACAGCAAGAACAAGTCCCGCCTGCAATCCGATCCGGCATGCACAGCCAACTTCGCGC
>Ga0315544_1000434_pt1 | contig 39432 bp, 39 predicted proteins | sample SalMarSW160130MG_2_FD_202543 | JGI IMG/M metagenome (GOLD analysis project Ga0315544, IMG submission 202543) | Salt marsh sediment microbial communities from the Plum Island Ecosystem LTER, Massachusetts, United States - Salt Marsh Sediment SW1601-130 ... | reverse complement strand
TTTAGATTATTACTTCCTCTTCCTTCAACTTGGCAATATCATCCCAGCTATAGCCCAGCTCCAATAATATCTCCTCGGTATGCTGACCAAGTTCAGGTGCTTCCCGCCTGACTGATGCCGGGGTTTCAGCAAACGTCCACGGGAAACCAAGCATCTTTATCTTGCCCCAAACCGGGTGGTCAACCCCGATAACATAATCGTTAGCTAAGGCTTGGGGGTCTTTAAACACCTCGCTGGATGACTGAATGGGGGTACAGATTACATTCTCCTTTTTGAAAATATTCATCCATTCATCTCTGGTCTTGGTGGCAAACTTCTTATCTAGGATAGCCACCAGCTCCTTACCATTATCATGTCTAGTCTCTATAGTATTGAACCTTGGGTCGTGCTCCAGTTCTTCTATTCCCATTGCCTTACACACATTGGGCCAGTATCTATCCGGCTGAAGGTGAGCAATGACAATCCATTTATCGTCCTTGCACTTATAGTGGTTGTAGATTGGGTTACCGGCTTCAGCCCTGATGAATCTGGGAAATTCCTTCCCCAAAACCCCGGGAGCGGCAAAGTTAACCCCATGCAAAGCAATCAGGCTGCCCATTAAGGATGTATCTACCAGCTGCCCCTTGCCTGTCTTCTCCCTGGCATACAGGGCAACGGTTACCGCCCAGGCACATATAAGTCCACCTTGCTCATCACCCATCCCTGGTATAAGGGTTGCCGGTGGGCCATTCCGCTCCCCGCACATCATCATTGTTCCAGCCCTGGCTATTCCGGTATAGTCAAAAGAGAGCTCATTGGCATCAGGGCCCTGCCGTCCCCAGCCCGAAGCATGAGCGTAGATAAGACGTGGATTCAGAGACGACAGCTTCTGGTAATCAATCCCCATTCTCCTGGGAGCATCTATGCTCAAATTAGTCACAAAAACATCAGCTCGCTTAATCAGCTCAAAAAATATCGCCTTTCCCTTTTCCGTGTTCAAATCCAGGGCGATGCTTCTCTTGTTCCGATTGTTACTTTCAAAGTAATAGTTCCTGCCTTTCAAGCCAGTATCAGCGCCGATAATCCTCATCATTCCTCTTGCCGGGTCTCCCGTCTTGGGCTCCACCTTAATTACCTCAGCGCCTAAATCCCCCAGCCTCATCCCAGCCACAGGTCCCTGCTGAAACATGGATATTTCCACCACCTTAACTCCGTCTAAAGGTCCAGCCATCTCCTTCACCCTTCTTTCAGTGATGGTGATATCTACAAAATTGAAATAGGCATATGTCAGTAATGAATAGAACTATAGACATGGCTTCTGCAATACTACAGTCCTTTTCAGGCAAAACAGCTGTGCCACGATGTTAGACCCCGACCTTACTTTTGTCAAGTCAATCGGGCTCTATATCAATGTGTGATAGATAACAAGAAGGCTGGATATGCCAATAACACACATATCCAGCCTTGTCTGGAAACCCTTGATACCCCCTATTTTAGCTCTTCCCTATTCTGAACATCTTGGTGCCACACACGGGGCACACCCCTTGAGTTGCCGGCCTGCCGTTCTTCATAGTTATACGCTTGGGATCCCTCATTTCTCTTTTGGTCCGGCACTTGACACAATAGGCTTGCATTGGGTCTACCTCCTTTTTTTATGAACAATAAACTATTTACCTTATAATGTCAATAGGTATAACGTCTAAAATGGTGGTCTTTATTCCCTTTTAGCCATACTGAATTAAAAGTTGTATTATATGAGCATCAAGACAAAGGAGGAGAGATAACGTGATAAATGACTTATTCCCAGTCGGGGGGATTATAGCCGGTCTTTTCACCATTGCTGCTGGAGTTATCATACTCATCTGGCCTAAGATACTGCCTTACATTCTCGGTATATACCTTATCATTGTCGGCTTGGGTACTGTAATAGTTGCATTACGATGACTTTGGTTACGGTTTCAGGCGTGAATCGGTAGCACTTTGGGTAGTCTTTACTCCCTAATGATAGTTAAAAGCCCTGACATGTCTCCCTTTATGGTAATATCAGCGCTCTGCTCAACTTCGCGGGTTTTAGGATTGAAGGCTACCCCCAGACCAGCTTGCCTTAGCATGCATATATCAGCAACATTATCGCCAACAGCTATAGTTCTTTCCAGCGGTATTTTAGTCTTTTCTGAAAGGCTGACCAGGGCATTTAGCTTGCATACCGAGTGCTTCAGACACCCCGTTCTATTGCTTGTCCAATTTAACGGCATCTCTACCTCTCCAGTAAGCTTCCCCCCTTTTACAATAAGCTTATTAGCTACAGTATAGTCAAAGCTCAGCCTTTTCTTTAGCCGCTCGGTAACCAGGGTATAACTGTCACTGATGATAGCCAGCACGTGCCCTTCCCTTTTGAGTTCCTCCACTGTCATCTGGACGCCTGTTGATAGTGGAATTTGGTCGAAGGTATCAATGACTTCCTTAGTCCTCACTCCTTTGAGTAGAGAGACGATGCTTCTTGTCTTCTCATACTCTGGAATGTTCCTTGACATTATCTCCCTTAGCTCTGCCTCAAAGCCAAATCTACGAGCCAGCCTGAAAATAAACCTGTCAGCAATTAGAGTGCCATCCATATCAAAGGCTATCAGTTTCGGCTCTGTGGAATAATCTGGCATGCTATGCCTTTAGTGCTGAGTATGATTCCATGCGCTCAGCCATAAAGTTGATGAAGCTTTTGATGTCCGCTTGGTGGGGAGGGGGAGTAATGCGGGGCTTGGGTGGTTCTTCACCCCGCTTGAGAACACGCTGGGCGGAGAGCTCTCTGAGAACCAACCGCCTCGTCTCCTGTTCACAAAGTGGGGAATGATAAATAGTGCTAAGCCCCTGGAGCAGCATATCCCGCAGGTGCGCTGTGCCCCTTTCCTCATGGAAGTGAGGGTTTCTGCTTTCTATCTGGAAGATATCTACGCCATCTTTGGCTATTTTCCGATTAGCCGTGGGTAATACCCCGCCGTAGTCTTCGCAGAGAGAGACGATTTCTTGCGGTTCAACGGCATAGCCCGAAGCAAAGGGGATTATTTTGGCCAACTCAATGCTCATGGCATGTTCGCCGGCGTTGCCTGTCTTTATGATATCGGTCTCAAATCCGGTATTGGCTGAAATTAAAGAGTTCATGCACTTATTTGTGGTTTCTGATACTCGCCCCCATTTTCGGAAGTAGATTTCGCCTGATACCTTCGGTTTGTATCGCCATAGAATCCTGACCATAGCATACGGCGACTTTGAAATGCTGAAGCCAGCAGCGTAACACCTTGCATATTCCCAGACTGAGCCAGGAAAGTAATTATCAGCGTCAATAAAACCGACGTATTCCTTTTCTGCCAGCATGGCTATCAGTAAACCGACTACCATTCCTTCGCTTTTACCATTCCTTACTGCCTTTCCATCCTCATCCAGCAAATCGGTGTATTTAGCTTGAGCCAGAGCCTGAGCCAGAGCCGGGTCTTTCTGATGGATAATCAAGGCTGGGCGCTGAGTGAAGTGGCAATACTGTTCCAGGGTATCCCGTTCCATGCCGAATCTGTCAACTGGCTCGTGCTCACTGTTAGAGACTACTATTATCAGGCACTCGTGAGGAACGCCGCTGATAACCCCCTCAAAGAGTTTGAGCTTCTCATTCTTAACCGGGATAACGATAGCCATTTTCTCCTCAATCCCCTTAATGGACTCCTCTTCTATCTTGTCTACGGCTATCGCTTCTACAAGCGGCTCATCGGCTCTCCTCCCGGAATCAAGCTCCAGGACCTTTTGCACATCATTTATCTTTATTGAGCCGAAGCGCTCAGTATATCTCTGCTTCTCTATCCGCATCTTCTTATCCCCAACACCAGCATGATAGCTGATACTAGCACAATAATAGTTTATTGTAAACATAATTTGCTAAATAAAGCAAAAATGCAAATCTGACTACATATCCAGCCGACTGGAAAATATACCATGAACAGTGTTAAAATAATTTTGTGCAGTAAGCCACAATGCACAGGAAATTTTGGAGGGCGATAAATGGACAAGCTAGAGGTACTGAAAAGGTCTGATGTATTCCATTACCTGGAGGATAGCGAGCTTAAGGAAGTAGAGAAGATGTGCATGCCTGAAGTATTTGAGGCGGGGACCATCATATGCAAGCAGGACAAGGAGCAGGACAAGCTATATATAATTGAAGAAGGGCTGGTATCCGTTCTACTGGAGTTGGGACCGACGGACAAGCGACAAATCCAGGCTGCCTCCAATTTTGAATGTTTTGGCTGGTCAGCTTCAATACCACCATACCGCTGTACTTGTTCAGCGAGAGCCCTGGAAAAGACCAAGGTGCTCGCCTTTAACGGCAAGGAATTGCGCAACTTAGTTTACTCCAACCCTAAGCTATGCGCCGCAATTGCCGGTGGAGTAGCCTACGTGATTTCACAAAGGCTGCGGGCGGCATTCACCCAACTTATGGGTATAGCTTACCAGGATTAACCCTCAGGTGTCATAACCGTTACGGCGGAGGGTCAGCCTCTAGTATAATTTAGTTAGGGTGATATAAAGTGATACCGTTAGATTGTTGGGCAATTTAAGGAAAGGGTTTGGAGCTAGAAGGAGAGCTATATATGACAGAGGCAACAACAATTACCTCTATGATGGAAGAAAAGAGGGTATTCAACCCTCCGGAAGAACTCAGTCAAAATGCGTGTATAAAGAGCCTGGATGAATATAAGAGAATTTATCAAAGGTCTATTGACGACCCTGAGGGTTTCTGGGGAGAGTTGGCCGAGCAACTTGATTGGTATAAAAAGTGGGACAAGGTGCTAGTCGAAGATTTCAAGGAGGCTAAGCATGAATGGTTTGTTGGTGGTAAGCTCAATGTCTGTTATAACTGCCTGGACAGGCACCTTAAGACCTGGAGGAAGAATAAAGCCGCCCTGGTTTGGGAGGGAGACACTGGTGATAGTAAGACGCTAACCTATCAGCAATTGTATTATGAAGTGTGCAGGTTTGCCAATGTACTGAAGAAGCACGGTATTAAGAAAGGCGACCGGGTATCTATCTATCTACCTATGATTCTTGAGCTGCCAATTGCTATGCTAGCCTGCGCCCGGATTGGGGCTGTCCACAGCGTTGTTTTCGGCGGTTTTAGTGCTGAGGCACTGAAGGATAGAGTGCTGGGCTGTAAGGCTAAAATCCTTATCTGTGCCGATGGCTACTACCGTGGCGGTAGGATTATCAGGAGCAAGGATAATGCTGATATTGCCGTTGAGGCATGTCCTGAGGTAAAGAGTGTGATTGTGGTTAAGAGAGCCGATATCGGAGTAAATATGCAGTCCGGGCGTGACTATTGGTGGCATAAAGAAATGATTGCTGAAGATATCAAGCCATATTGTGAGCCTAGGGTGATGGACGCCGAGGACCCTCTCTATATCCTCTATACCAGCGGAAGCACAGGCAAACCTAAGGGGGTTCTCCACACCCAGGCTGGTTATCTCCTGTTTTGCTACCAGAACCTTAAGTGGATATTTGATGTCAAGGAGGAGGATACCTTCTGGTGCACGGCAGATATCGGCTGGGTAACCGGGCATAGTTTTATCGTCTACGGACCATTAGCTTTTGGTGCCACCAGTCTGATATTTGAAGGAGTCCCCACCTATCCCCACCCCGATAGATTCTGGGATATTGTGGAAAAGTATCAGGTTAATATCTTCTATACTGCCCCTACTGCCCTTCGGGCGATAATGAGAGAGGGCGATAAGTGGCCTAATAAGCATGACTTAAGCTCCTTGCGCATCCTAGGCTCGGTGGGTGAGCCGATTAACCCCGAGGTCTGGATGTGGTATTACAATGTGATTGGCAAGGGTAAGTGCCCAATCGTAGATACCTGGTGGCAGACGGAGACCGGTGGTATATTGATTACCCCTCTGCCCGGGGCTACCCCGCTTAAACCAGGCTCAGCTACATTGCCATTCCCCGGGGTTGAGCCGGCGGTGCTTAAGGAAAATGGCTCTGTTGCCGGTGTCAACGAGGGTGGTTACCTGGTGATTAAGCGACCTTGGCCGGGTTTGATGCGGCGGGTCTACGGTGAGCCAAAGAGGTTTAAGAATACCTATTTTATCCAGTTTCCCGGTATGTATAATACTGGAGATGGCGCCAGGGTGGATGGTGATGGTTACTACTGGCTGATGGGGCGAATAGACGATGTTATCAATGTCTCCGGTCACCGTATAGGTACTGCTGAGGTTGAAAGCGCTCTGGTATCCCACGAGGCGGTGGCTGAGGCGGCAGTTGTTGGCATGCCCCACGAGATTAAGGGACAGGGCATATATGCCTTTGTTACTCTAACCGCCGATGTGGGGAAGTCTGATGCTCTCAAGAGGGAGCTGGTGGCTCACGTTCGTAAAGAGATTGGACCGATAGCTACACCAGATGAGATCCAATTTGCTGACGGTCTGCCCAAGACCAGAAGCGGCAAGATTATGCGCCGGATACTGACCAAGATTGCTGCTGGCGATGTTCAGAATTTGGGCGATACCAGCACCCTGGCTGACCCTTCAGTGGTTGATGTCTTGGTCAAAGAGAAGCAGCAAAGGCAATAGTAGCCCGCACCAAACAATGTTACCCCTCTTCACAAGATAGGCAAATACCTCTTGAGTTCGTATTCAGTCACCTGAGTTCGGTATTGGTCCCACTCAATCTTCTTGTTCTTGATGAAGGCGTGAAAGACATGGTCGCCAAGGGCTTTTCGCACCACCTCGCTTTTTTCAGTAAGCTGGATAGCCTCCCAGAGGCTGGCAGGCAAGGACCCTATCCCCCTTTTCTTCCTCTCCTCCTCGCTCATAACATACACATTTTCCTCCACCGGGTCTGGGACCTGGTATTCCTTCTCTATCCCTTCCAGCCCGGCAGCCAACATCACACTGAAGGCAAGGTATGGGTTGCAGGCGGGATCGGGGGACCTGAACTCTATCCTGGTAGCTTTTTCATCGCCAGGCTTATACTCCGGAACCCGAATCAGGTCGGCACGATTTCTCATCGCCCAGGAAAGGTAGACCGGCGCCTCATAACCAGAAACCAGCCGCTTGTAGGAATTGATCCATTGATTGGTCACGGCGGTGATTTCCGGGGCATGCTTCAGCAGCCCGGCTATATAGCACTTAGCTATCTTGGAAAGATGGTACTTATCACCCTTATCAAAAAAGACGTTCCGGTTGTCACGGAACAGCGACTGGTGGACATGCATACCGCTGCCATTTATGCCGAAGACCGGCTTGGGCATGAAGGTGGCATAAACACCATGCTTTAAGGCGATTTGCTTGGTTACCAGGCGGTAGGTCATCACGTTGTCGGCCATAGTCAGGGCATCGGTATACCTCATATCTATCTCATGCTGGCTGGTAGCCACCTCATGATGGGAATACTCAACGCCAATGCCCATCTCCTCCAGAGTAAGCACCGTTTCCCTCCTCAGGTCGGTGGCGGCATCCAGGGGGGTCATATCAAAGTAACCACCTTCGTCTAAAATCTGAGTCCCTTTTGAATCCTGGAAGTAGAAATACTCCAGCTCAGGTCCCACATAAAAGGTGTAGCCCATGTCGGCTGCCCGTTTCAGGTTTCTCTTTAGGACATACCTGGGGTCACCTTCAAAAGCCTTACCTCCAGGCCTAAGGATGTCGCAGAACATTCGGGCTACAATGTGCTCAGGGGGTCTCCACGGGAGCAGCTGGAAGGTATTGGGGTCGGGCAGGGCTACCATATCGCTCTCATCAATGCGGGCGAAGCCCTCAATTGAGGAGCCATCAAACCCCATCCCCCCCTGCAGAGCACCTTCTAGTTCCTCCACAGTAGTGGTAAAGCTCTTGAGGAATCCCAGGATATCAGTGAACCACAGCGTAATAAATTTTACACTATGCTCCTTGACCATCTTGAGGACATATTCTTTGCTTTCTTCTCTGCTTTTTTTGGCCAATTTTTTACCCCCCCTTCCTCAGCCTACGGCAACAATTATAATAGAAATCAGTAAAGAAATCTACGGGGTGGGGATGTTAATCTAGAGTTGATAAAACTATTTAGTTTGGGTAGAATGGCAAACGGTTGCCTATTGCCTGGAGGAGGGAGCATCAGTTTTGGGAGTTAGCGAAATGAAAGAGATAAGAATTATACCCTGCCTGGATGTTAAGGATGGAAGAGTGGTCAAAGGGGTAAAGTTTGTCAACCTGAGGGATGCCCGTGACCCGGTAGAGGCAGCCCAAGCCTACTGTGGGCAGGGGGCTGATGAGCTTGTCTTCCTGGATATCTTCGCTACTGTAGAGAATAGAAAAACAAGGCTGGAGTGGGTTAAAAAGGTCTGTGATGTGGTTACTATCCCCTTCGCCGTCGGTGGAGGTATCAGCAGTATTGAGGATATGGCAGCACTAATCGACCTTGGTGTGGACAAGGTTTCCATAAATACCGCCGCCGTGAAGAAGCCGGAGCTCATTAAGGAAGCTGCCAAGCAGTTCGGCAGGGAAAGGCTGGTGGTTGCCATTGACGGCAGGAAGAACCCGCCGGACGCCAATCTTCCCCGGCTTGAAGTAGTGATAAAAAGCGGCACCGAGCCCACTGGGCTGGAGATTGCCGGCTGGGCAAAGCGGGTGGAGGAGCTGGGGGCAGGAGAGATTCTGCTTACCAGCAAAGATGCTGATGGAACCAGGGAAGGGTACGATTTGGAGATGACCAGAGCGGTAGCCGAGGCGGTTAGCATTCCGGTTACTGCCTCAGGTGGGGCTGGTAAGCTGGAGCACCTTTATGATGCTGTGGTGACGGGCAAGGCATCCGCAGTTCTAGCTGCTTCTATCTTCCACTTTGGGGAGATATCTATACCTGAAGCCAAGAGATACCTAAAGGAAAAGGGAATACCGGTAAAAATATAAAAAAAGGAGTATGAGGATGAATCTGCAACGACCAAATGCTAATGAGGCTACTAGAACCGCTAATCGTTCCCGAAGTGTAGTTCCTATGAGCGGTCTCTGTACCCGTTGTCTTGACGGTTGCACCGGAAACTGTGAGGTGTTCAAGGCAAGCTTCCGTGGCCGGGAATTGCTCTACCCTGGCCCATTTGGTGAAATCACTGCTGGCGGTGACAAGGACTATCCCGTCGATTACTCTCACTTTAATATCCAGGGATATGCTCTTGGAGCTGAAGGATTACCGTCTGGTGTTATCGGTGACCCCGATACGGCTATTTTCTCGGTAGTAAATACCGAGACTGAGTATGGCTGGGATATTAAAGTAAAAATGAAGGTTCCCGTCTTTACCGGTGCTCTGGGTTCTACGGAGATAGCCCGTAGGAACTGGGACCATTTTGCTGTTGGCGCTGCTATCAGCGGGATTACTCTTGTCTGTGGTGAAAACGTTTGCGGCATCGACCCGGGGCTGGAGCTTAATTCAAAGGGCAAAATTACCTCATCCCCAGACATGGACCGACGGATTGAGATCTACCGGCGCTATTATCAGGGATATGGCGAAATCTTAGTCCAGATGAATGTGGAGGACACCAGACTGGGTGTCGCTGAATACGTCAGCAAGAAGCATGGTCTGGACACTATTGAGCTAAAGTGGGGGCAGGGTGCCAAATGTATTGGCGGTGAGATTAAGGTCAATAGTTTGGAACGGGCGTTGGAGCTCCAGAAACGCGGCTATATTATCACTCCTGACCCGTCAAGTCCTGTGGTTCGGGCAGCCTTTAAGGATGGTTCTTTAAAGGAATTTGAACGTCATAGCCGTCTTGGTTTTATTGGTGAAGAGGAATTTTATAGCGAGGTCAAGCGCTTAAGGGAACTTGGGTTTAAGCGTATTACCCTGAAAACAGGAGCCTATGGACTGCGTGAGCTGGCTATGGCTATCAAATGGGGTTCAAAGGCTAAAATTGATTTGCTTACCATAGATGGAGCCCCCGGTGGTACCGGTATGAGCCCGTGGCGGATGATGGAAGAATGGGGCATGCCCAGTCTCTACCTGCATGCTGCTGCTTGCGAGTTTTGCCAGAAGTTGGCTGACAAAGGTGAGCGACCGCCCGATATCGCTTTTGCCGGCGGCTTCAGTAGTGAAGATGGTATATTCAAGGCGCTGGCTCTTGGTTCCCCGTTCGCTAAGGCAATCTGCATGGGGCGAGCATTGCTGATTCCGGGCATGGTGGGCAAGAATATTGGGCAGTGGCTTCAAGATGGCAAGTTGCCGAATACAGTTGGCCAGTTCGGCTCAACACCAGAGGAGATTTTCCTCAACTACGAAGACGTTAAGAACATAGTAGGTGCCGACGGAATGAAGAGCATCCCTCTAGGTGCGGTGGGACTCTATAGCTATGTCGATAAGCTCAGGGTGGGGTTGCAGCAGTTGATGGCGGGTGCCAGGTGCTTTAGTGTGCCGGCAATTACCCGGCATGAGCTTATGTCTCTGACTGAAGAGTGTGCCAAGGTCACTGGAATACCCTACCTGATGGACGCCTACAGGGAAGAGGCGGAGGCTATTTTGGGAGGCTAGAGCTCGGGGTCATTCATCGCTTTACGGACTTGCCACTGATATAGTATGCTAGCAGCATATTGCTAATCTCTCAGATTCTGGTTTGGTTACAATATGTTGCCTGTCTTGCCATCATCCTATTCGCTGGGACAAGGCTAGCGCGATACGGTGATGCTATTGGGGAAAAGACAGGGGTGGGTGGACTGTGGATAGGGCTGGTGCTGCTGGCTGCCATTACCTCTGTGCCTGAATTGGTTACTGGGGTGAGTTCGGCAGCCCTGGTTGGTCTTCCCGATTTAGCCATAGGCACTCTCTTTGGGAGTTGCCTGTTTAATCTGACTCTCATAGCTTTGTTAGACATCCTCTTCCGTCAGGGTCCAATTTTGAGCCAGGCACGCCTAAGACATACGGCATCAGCCGGTGTGGGGATATTGCTTATTGGTATCGCTGCGGTAAGTATCTGGGCGGGGGAAAAGCTCTCTGGATTTGCCCTGGGGTGGGTTGGCATCCCCAGCATTATCATACTCATCCTGTATTTAGTTGCGGTGAGGCAGATGTTCCGCTTTGAGCGTAGCCATCCTATACAGCTCGAAACTGCCTCTCCCAAATATGCACAGATTCCGCTAAGGACGATTTACCTCAGATTTATACTGGCAGCGATAGCGGTTATCGGCGCTGGGATATGGGTATCATTCGTTGGTGGTGAGATAGCCGAGACCACCGGTTGGGGGGCTAGCTTTGTGGGCAGTCTATTCTTAGCCATCAGCACCTCAATGCCTGAGTTAGTGGTTACCATTGCCGCCCTCCGTTTGGGGGCAATTGATATGGCGGTGGCTGATATCCTGGGCAGCAATATGTTCAATATCGCCATTATTTTCGCCGTTGACCTTTTCTACACCCAGGGTCCTATCCTCTCCTCGGCGTTGAGCGTTCATCTTATCACGGCGGCGGTGACAATAGTGATGGGCCTTATAGTCATATTGGGACTCCGATTTCGACAAAAGCGCAAGACCTTTTCCTTTATAAGCTGGTATGCTCTGGCTTTAATCGTGCTTTATATCTTCGGTGCCTACGCTCTGTTCACCTCGGGCATAGGTCTCGGTTAAGCCCGTGTTTAACCTATTGCCCCCTTGATTGGGCTCTCAATTTAGGGTAGCATACTAGAGAAAAGCTAGGGGAACATTATGATAGTTAGATGCCGCTACTTCATATGGCTTACCTGGCGAAGGATAATCCACCGCCCGGTATTATCTATCCTCCTCCTGCTAGTGCTCATCTACTTTGGTGCGACTCTAACTATCATGGGTTATGAGAAAATTAGTTTCGTCGCCGCCAATATAGAAATCCTGCCCGCCTTCTTAGGCGAAATAGGAATAATAGAGAGCCCTTATGCAGCTGTCCAGATAAGTATTATCGTGGGCATGATAGCCAGTATTACCGTTCTGGTTATCGTCACTGCCAAAATCACCAGTGTTTTTGTTGAATTCGTGAGGAGAGGAGGAATCATGGCTAAGAAAGTCAACCTTTCGGGTCACATTATAATCTGTGGCTGGAATTTCCAAGGGGAGCTAATAGTTAAAGAACTGCTCTCAGCCGAGGTGAGACAACAGCGAGGAGTTGTAATTCTGACTGATAGTGAAGAGCGCCCGCTCAAAGATGAGCGGGTTGAATTCATAAAGGGAGACCCCTCCCAGGATGAAGACCTGGTTCGAGCCGGGATAATGAAGGCCGATAGCGTCATTGTGCTCACTGACCTTACCAAGGGAGCTAACGAGGCTGATGCCGAAGCCCTTATGGTGGTGCTGGCGGTAGAATCCCTAAACCGGGAAGTCCACACCTGTGTACAAATCGTGAACTCGGCTAACCGCATGCACCTGGAACGTGCCCATGCCGATGAGATTATCTGCCTCGATCAGGTGGGCGGCAGCCTGGCGGTGGCTTCAGCCCTAAATCACGGTGTTTCCCGGATAGTATCGGAGTTGCTGAACTTCAATCTAGGCAGTGAGTTTTACCGCTATGACCGGCATATATCCGACAAGCTGCTGGGCAAGGAGTTTACCGAGGCAGTGCAAGTGCTAGCCCAGCAACACATAATACTCCTGGCGGTGGAAACTGATTACTCGGAAGAACTGCTCCAGCAGCTAAGCGCTGACGTGGTATATAAGCTGCCTGAAGAGGACAGGGTAATGGTGGTTAACCCGCAGTCCAGATATGAGATTCGTCAAGGTGATGCCCTCTTTGTAATTGCCGAATCACAACCAACTAAACTCTGAAAATTATAGTTGGTTTATCCCTTCTTTGACGAACAAGGGCAGTTCGGCTATAATAATCTAGTTTTTCTTTATCTTCACGTAGGCTTGAATAGATGCTTACATTAGGCCAAATCCTTGCCATAGCTATCTTCGTTGTGATGTTTATGGCTATTATCGTTGGCAAGGTACATCGTTTTATTCCTGCCCTTATTGGTGCTGCCCTTACCCTGGGAATCGTCTTTCTGGTTGTCATGAAGAGCCCAGGGTCTATTGTTAGCGTTTTGAACCTGGAGCAGATTGGGCAGTTAAGATTCTGGATACCAAGGCAGGAGCATATAGCATCCTATGGTGTAAACTGGCAGACTATCATATTCATTGGTGGCATGATGACCATGGTGGAGGGACTGGGTGAGGTGGGCTTCTTTCGCTGGCTATGCCTGTATGTGGCTAAGATGGTCAATTACAAGGTTACCCCTATCCTGATTGCCTTTATGCTGCTCTCAGGCTTTCTGGCGATGTTCATTGATAGTATCACCGTCTTATTGTTCATGGCTTCAGTAACCATAGAGCTGTCTCGCCTGCTTAAATTTGACCCAGTCCCGGTAATAATTGCTGAGATTTTTGCTGCCAACACTGGAGGATCCGCCACCATGTGTGGTGACCCACCCAACATAATCATAGGCACTGCCTTTGGCTATACCTTTACCGACTTTGCTCTTAATACTGCTCCTATTGCCTGGATAGGGATGGGGCTGGCTCTGGGCATCTTCTATTTTGCCTTCCGCAAAATCCTCGCCTCTTCTCAGGGTGCCACCGATGCGCCTCTTAATCAATATCCTGAGCCCAGGGAAGCGATTGTCAACCCCCGCCTGTTCATAATAAATACTGCCATCTTTATCCTGGTAGTGATTTTGCTGATTACCCATGCTCAAACCGGGTTATCAGTGGCTCTAATAGGTTGTATTGCCGCCTTCCTTACCCTGCTGGCAGTAACCAAAGGGGCTCTGCACGTCATCAAGAGGGTAGATTGGCGCACTTTGCTTTTCTTTGTCGGTTTATTCATCTGTGTCGGAGGGTTAGAGGAAACCGGGGTATTGAAAATGCTTGCCCAGTATATCAGAGATATATCCGGGGGCAGTCTAATTCTGGTGATACCTCTCATCCTGTGGGTATCTGCCTTTGCCTCAGCCATTGTGGATAATATTCCCTTTGCTGCCACCATGGTCCCTGTAGTTGCTAGCCTATCACAGTCACCCAGCCTGGGGCTATCCACATTAAGCTGGACTTTAGCCTTGGGGACAGACATCGGCGGCAATGCTACCCCTATCGGAGCATCGGCTAACGTTGTCGGTACCGCCATTGCTGAAAGGGAAGGCTATCCGATAAGTTGGGGAAGGTTCTGCAAATATGCTTTCCCGGCTATGATTATGGTGGTTGCCCTATGCTGGCTGTACCTGGTGGTAAGATATGCTTAAAAGGAGGAGGAAATGTGGGAAAAGATTCTTGTTCCGTTAGATGGTTCCAACTTAGCTGAGCTAGCCCTTCCCTATGCCGAAGAGCTAGCCGCAGCCTTCAATTCTGAGGTTTTCCTGGTGTATGTCAGTGAGCCTGTGGAGGACCAGTACCGCCATATGCATCAGCGTTACATCGAAGATGTGGCAGGACAGATTAGGAAGCGTATTAAAAAGGTCAGCCCTTTAGTTCTATCCGGTAAACCGGCGAGGGAGATAATTGGCTATGCTGAGCAAAATGGTGTTGGCCTCATCATTATGGCGTCTCACGGTCGCTCAGGCATAACGCCATGGTCAACGGGGGGAGTAGCCGACAAGGTGCTTCATGTCACCAAGATACCGCTGTTACTTATCAAGGTTGCCAAGCCTCGGCAAAGGAAGCCGGGGAAGCGTTTAATAAATAGTATTCTCCTCCCCTTGGACGGCTCCAAAGCTGGTGAAGCAGCAGTCCGCTATGTTGGAGAGCTCATGGATAGATTGGAGGTGGAGGTTATCTTGTTTGGGGTAGTGCCGGCGGGGCAGCATATTCGCACTGTTGGCGGTCTGGATTACATCCTTTTCCCAGAACAGCATTTGGAATCGGTCAAGACAGAAGCCAGAGAGTATTTAAACAAGGCATACCGGCGATTAAAAAGGAGGAAGGGTGAGGTGAGGGTTGAGCTCAGGGTAGGCGATATTGCCCAGGAAATTATTAAGTTCGCTGAGGAAAGCGATGTCGGTTTGATTGCTATATCAAGTCATGGGCACTCAGGCATTGAGAAATGGGTTTTTGGCAGTATCGCCAATAAGGTGCTGCAAGCCAGCAATGCGCCGGTCCTGCTAGTGAGGGCATTGGGGAGAAAGGCATAGCCTGTTTGCATCATCTTTGGGTTATGGGTTATTATATAAATTGTATTCGCCCCTGTAGCTCAGGTGGATAGAGCACCAGCCCCCGGAGCTGGGCGCGAGCGTTCAAGTCGCTCCAGGGGCGCTTTGTATTAGCTGGGAGACTGAGGTGACAAGCAAAAACCGACTTATTGAGATTAGATGGCACGGGCGTGGCGGGCAGGGGGCAGTTACCTCCGCCGAACTGGTGGCACAGGCAGCAATAAACGAAGGCAAGTATGCTCAGGCTTTCCCCAGCTTTGGCCCAGAGAGGAGAGGGGCGCCGGTATTGGCTTTCGTCAGAATAAGCAGCCAGGAACCTATCAAGATAAGGGCTGAGATAGCCCAGCCTGATATAGTGGTAGTGCTTGACCCCAGACTGCTCGGCATTGTCAATGTTGCCTCAGGACTCAGGCAAAACGGTATAGTGATAATTAATACCACAAAGTCATTCCAGGATGTTGGAGCCCAGTTTAAGACTAAATGTAGACTAGCTAAGGTTGATGCCACCGGCATCGCCAGGCAGATTTTAGGCATTCCTATCACCAATACCACTATGATTGGAGCTCTGGTTAAAGCCACCGGCGTGGTTGAACTGAAATCCCTGGTTGAACCGTTAGACCGCCGGTTTGGCCGCCTGGCGGAAAGAAATATCAACGCCATGCGGAAAGCATATGAGGAGACTCAGATAAAGGAGTAGGGTAGTGACCAAGCCCGAAGGTGAGTTGACCTGGAGAGACCTGGAAATTGGCTCGATAGTAACTGAGGCAGGCAATGCCAGCCAGTACCAGACTGGTGACTGGAGGTCAGAAAGACCAATCTTCGACAATGATAAATGCATAAAGTGTGGCCTTTGCTACATTTTCTGCCCTGAGGGTTGCATTGGGCAGAATGCTGAGGGATATTTTGAGGCTGACCTGTTCTACTGTAAGGGGTGTGGCATCTGTGCCCGCGAGTGCTGGCCTAAGGCTATTAGCATGGTGCAGGAGGAGGAATGATGGCGAAAAGGGTAGGCATTGAAGTTTCGCTGGCAATCGCTGAAGCCGCCAAACTAGCCAGGGCTGATGTGGTGGCTGCTTACCCCATTACTCCACAGACCCACATTGTGGAGCACCTGGCTGAGCTGGTTGCTGATGGTGAGATGGATGCAGCCTACATTCCGGTTGAATCCGAGCACTCAGCCATGAGCGCTTGCCTTGGAGCATCCGCCGCCGGGGCTCGGACTTTTACCGCTACTGCCGGTCAGGGGCTGGAGCTGATGCATGAGGTGATGTATGTTGCCTCATCAATGCAGTTACCGGTAGTTATGACGGTGGCTAATCGGGCATTATCAGCGCCACTAAGTGTCTGGGGTGACCATTCTGATGTTATGGCTGTCCGTGATACCGGCTGGATTCAGATATTTGCCGAGAATGGGCAGGAGGCGGTGGATAATGTCCTGTGCGCCTTCCGCATTGGCGAAGACCGCAGGGTCTTGCTGCCGGTGATGATTCACCTGGATGGATTCTATCTGTCGCACGTGATTGAACCAGTGCTTTTCCCGGAGCAGAGCCAGGTTGATAAATTTATTCCTCCATATCAGCACCCCATGCCTCTGCATCCGGATAGACCGGTAACCATGGGAGCTTTCGGTCCGCCTATTATCTATGCTGAGACCAAGAAGGCACAGGAGGTAAATCTGGAAGCCTCCACAGAGGTAATCCTCCAGTGCTGGGATGAATTTGGTAAAACCTTTGGGCGTTATTATTCCCCCGTAGAAAGCTACCATAGTGAAAAGGCTAAGGTGCTGCTACTGACTATGGGCAGCTTCAGCGAGACGGCAATGACAGCTATAGATAAGATGAGGGGAGAGGGCAGGGAGGTGGGGTTGATAAGAATCCGCCTATGGCGTCCCTTCCCATTTGAGGAAATTCGGCAGGCGGTCAGAAATGCCGAGGCTCTCATCGTTCTGGACAGGGCGCTTTCCTTCGGTGGCCCCGGAGGTCCAGTTTGCTCCGAGGTAAGGTCAGCCCTATATGGTGAGGACAAGAGACCGAAGGTCATCGGCTTTGTCGGTGGGCTGGGAGGCAGGGATATTACGCCGGCTGGATTTGAGAGCATCATCAATCGAGGCATAGAAATCTCGCAGAAAGGTAGCGAGAACGAGTTTGAGATATTTGGAGTGAGGGAGTAATGGAGAATTACGGTGTCTATGTTCCCCGATTGGTAACCAAAAGGGAGAACTTTGCCCCCGGTCATCGGGCTTGTATTGGCTGTGGTGAGGCTCTAGCGGTGAGGCTTGCCTGTAAAGCACTGGGGCAGAAGGTGATAATAGTTACTGCCACAGGGTGTATAGAGATAATCTCGTCACAACTCCCCTATACCTCGTGGCGTGTTCCCTGGATTCACACTCTGTTTGAGAATACCGCCGCTGTGGCTGCTGGCATAGAATCGGGGCTGAAGATACTTATGAAGAAGGGCAGAATAGCTCAGCAGGAAATCACGGTGGTAGCCATGGCTGGAGACGGTGGCACCAGCGATATTGGAATCCAGGCGCTATCGGGAGCCTTGGAGAGGGGACACGACTTCCTCTATCTCTGTTTTGACAACGAAGCCTATATGAATACCGGTATTCAACGCTCTTCGGCTACCCCCTTTGGTGCTTCTACTACCACTTCCCCCGCCGGCAAGATGAGCATCGGGCAGGTTACCTGGAAGAAGAATATGCCAGCCATCGCTGCTGCCCATAATATCCCCTATGTAGCCACTGCCTGCCCTAGCTACCCCATTGATTTGATGGCTAAGGTGGAGAAGGGGGCAAAAACGCCGGGTCCGGCTTATGTCCATATCTTGTCGGTCTGCCCCACTGGCTGGAGATGCGCCACCGATTTAACCATCAGGGTAGGTCGGCTGGCAGTGGAGACCGGAATATTCCCGCTATATGAAGTGGAAAATGGCAAGTACAGATTAAATTTTGATTTCCCCAAGCTCAGACCGGTTACCGACTACATGAAGCTGCAGGGGAGGTTCCGGCACCTGTCTGAGGATGTAATAAATAAGATTCAGCAGCGGGTGAGTGCTGAATATGCCGAACTTAAGGAGAAGGCGAGTGAAGGCAAGGGATAAGCCAGCAGGGCAGAAGGTAAAATCAATACTGGACAGGTATCAGCGCGACCCGGGAATGCTGGTATCCGTTTTGCAGGATGTCCAGGCGGAGTACAATTACCTGCCCAAGAAATCCTTAGCCCAGGTCAGCCAGGGTTTAGATGTCCCGCTGACCCAGGTCTATAGTGTAGCCACCTTTTTCAAGGCTTTCAGCCTGAAACCGAGAGGACGACACATAATCAATGCCTGCCTCGGCACTGCCTGCCATGTTAGGGGAGCGGTTAGAATCAAGGAGGAGATAGAGCGAGAACTTGACATAAAACCAGGAGAAACAACCAAGGATTTCAAATTCACCTTAGAGACGGTTAACTGTGTTGGCGCTTGTGCTCTCGGACCCATAGTGATAATTGATGGCAAGTATTCCGGGCAGATGAAGACCGACAGGGTAAAAACTTTGCTGGAGAGTTACGATTAACCATGGCTAAGAGAAAAACTAAGCGGCTAAGTTCGCCACAGGAGCTAGAGGCTCTAAGGGAATCAATAATCAAGGACAGAGACCCGAACCAGACCTGCATCGTCATATGTGGCGGCACCGGCTGTCTGGCTCTGGGAGCCCAGGAGGTTATCGCCGCCTTCAGGCGGGAAATTGAAAAAGGCGGGCTGGAGAAGAAGGTAGACATCAGGATAACCGGCTGCCCCGGTTTCTGCGAGAGGGGTCCGCTGGTGGTAATCAAGCCGAAAAACATTCTCTACCAGCAGGTAAAGAGCGAAGACGCTGCTGAAATAGTCTCGGAGACGGTTAAGGGCAATATTGTTGATAGATTGCTCTATACCGACCCCGATACCGGCCAGAAAATAACCTATGAGCATGAGGTGCCATTCTATAAAAAGCAAAAGCGCCTCCTCCTCGGCGACAATAGCAACATTGACCCCACCATAATTGAGGACTATCTGGCTCTGGGTGGCTATGCTGCCCTGAGCAAGGTCCTTTTTGGAATGTCCCCAGAACAGGTAATCGCCGAGGTCAAGAAGTCAGGCTTGCGGGGGCGGGGCGGGGGCGGATTCCCCACCGGCGTCAAGTGGGAAACCTGCCGCCAGGCTCAGGGCAATACCAGGTATATCATCTGCAATTGTGACGAGGGAGACCCCGGTGCCTTTATGGATAGGAGCTTAATGGAGGGGAATCCCCATAGTGTTCTGGAAGGGATGATTATCGGCGCCTATGCCATCGGTGGTCATGAGGGCTATATCTATGTTCGTAATGAGTACCCGCTGGCAGTAAAGAATGCCCGGATAGCCATTGAGCAGGCTGAGGAGCACGGGCTTTTAGGCAAGAACATCTTGGGTTCCGGGTTTGACTTCAGCGTCAAGATAAGCAGGGGAGGTGGGGCGTTTGTCTGCGGTGAGTCAACGGCGCTGATGGCTTCGCTGGAGGGCAAAGTGGGCGAGCCGAGGGCAAAGTATGTCCATACTGTGGAGAAGGGCTTGTGGGAGCAGCCGACCGATCTTAACAATGTGGAGACCTGGGCTAATGTCCCGCTGATAATCAAAAACGGCGCTGATTGGTATTCTAAGGTAGGCACTGAGGGCAGTAAAGGGACCAAGATTTTCTCGCTGGTGGGTAAGATTAACAACACCGGCTTGGTAGAAGTTCCCATGGGTATCACTTTGAGGGAGATTATCTATGATATCGGCGGTGGTATCCCCGGGGGGAAGAAATTTAAGGCGGTGCAGACCGGCGGTCCCTCAGGCGGCTGCATCCCGGAAAGTTCGCTTGACCTGCCGGTGGACTTTGACCAGCTTACCAAAGTTGGCTCGATGATGGGCTCCGGCGGAATGATTGTCATGGATGAGAATAGCTGTATGGTGGATATAGCCAAGTACTTTATCAGCTTCCTCGAGGGTGAGTCCTGTGGCAAGTGTGTTCCCTGCCGTGAGGGGCTGAAAAGGATGGGCCAGATATTAACCGACATCACCGAGGGAAAAGGAAAAGAAGGGGATATTGAACTGCTTGAGCGCCTGTCGGCGGCGATTGCGGATAGCTCTCTGTGTGCCCTGGGCAGTACTGCCCCCAATCCGGTGTTGACTACTATACGCTATTTCAGAGACGAATATGAAGCCCATATTAAAGATAGGCGATGTCCCGCCGGCGTCTGCAAGGAGCTTATTACCTATCTCATCAATGAGGAGAAATGTCCCGGTTGCGGACTATGCGTGAAAGTCTGCCCGGTAGAGGCGATAACCTCTATGGGGAAGAAGAAGCCGGTGGTCTTAGACCAGGAGAAGTGTATAAAGTGTGGCGCTTGCTACGACGTATGCAACCTTGATGCCGTAATAAAGAAGTGAAGGCAGAAGAAATGGTTACACTGACAATTGATGGGCGAGAGATACAAGCCGAAGAGGGGACAACCATACTGGAGGCAGCTAGGGAGAATAATATCTACATACCCTCTCTCTGCTATCATGAGGAGGTAACCCCATACGGTGCTTGCCGCCTGTGTCTGGTTGAGGTCGCCAGGAATAGAAGGGAAAGGCTGGTAGCCTCCTGCCTTTATGAGGTGGTGGAAGGGCTGGTGGTAAAGACCAACTCAGAGAGAATCGTCAATAACCGCAGGATGATAATGGAACTACTGCTGGCCAGGTGCCCCAACAACAAAACAATACAGGATTTGGCTCGGCAGCTAGGCGTTGAGAAAACAAGCTTTAAGCTAGAGGATAAGCAATGCATTCTCTGTGCCTTATGCGTCAGGGTATGCCAGGAGGTTGTCGGCGTCTCAGCTATTAGCCTGGTCAACCGGGGCGTTGACCGACAGATGGCTACCCCCTTTTACGAACCTTCAGATGTTTGCATTGGCTGTGGTGCCTGTGCTTATGTCTGCCCCACTGGGGCAATAGGGTTTGAAGACGTTGGTGACACCAGACACATTCGCTGGCCTAACAACGAGATGGAGTGCAAGTTAAAGAAGTGTAAGACCTGCGGCCAGTACTGGGCTCCAGAAAAGCAGCTAGACTACATAATCAAAAGGGCGAACCTGTCCCCTGACGCCTTTGATAACTGCCCTGACTGCCGAGATTAGCCCCCAGATTGACCCTTAATCCCAGCCTTGCTATACTCTGTGATGCGGGGTGTAGCGCAGCGGGTAGCGCGCATGGTTTGGGACCATGAGGTCGGCGGTTCAAATCCGCCCACCCCGACCATAAAATGCCACCGGGGTATTCTCAATTGCTCTCTTTTGCTGACCCTTTTAAAGGAGACCTACTACGTCGCTAATGTTTATCTCCAGCATCTTGATACTAGCCAGGATACGGTCAACATTCCTGTCTACAGCTTGAATTCCCCCAGAAATACGCTTTAGCTCGGTTGCCGTTTGTTTCAAGAGCTGGATCTTTTTCGCCATATCCTCTATTTTATATTCTTTGACCACCTTGCTACTCCTTAGGCCTCAGGTCTTTAAACCTCTTCGCCTTAACATCATACCTGGGTAAGGTGCCATAATCGTGAAGCTCCAGGTTGTACCTGAGACTAGTCTTCAGCCTTAGCTGCTGAGCCAACTTTTGCTCAATAGCGTCAATATTGTGCTTAAAATCAGGGATTATCTCCACCTTCAATGTTATATCGTCGATATCGCCCTTCTTAGTTACAATTGCCTCATATTCGGCACCCAGCTCAGGAATACTCCTCACCACTTCCTCGATAGCCGTCGGCGCCAGGAGTACCCCTTTCACCTTAGTGATATCATCAGCGCGACCAATAACGCCGCCTTTTAGTAACCTGAAGGTTCGTCCGCACTCACATTTCTCTACAGGGTTCCACTCAATAATATCTTTTGAGTCAAATCTAATACAGGGGTGGGCGAAGCGGTCAAAGGTAGTAATGACCATGCTGCCCCTCTTGCCCGGCTCGGTGATAGCGGCGCCGGTCTCGACATCCTCTATCTCAATTAGATGGAAGGCTTCAAGAACATGTAGTCCAGCTTGGGCTTGGCACTCATAGCCCCAGTGCCCTATCTCGGTGGCACCAACCTGGTCATACACCTTAGCCCCCCACATCTCCTCCATGCGTTTTTTTGTTGCCGGGATACAAGCCCCCGGTTCGCCAGCACAGGTTATTTTCTTTATATATAAATCCTTGGCTGGGTCTATGCCCAGCTTGCTTTTTGCTACGTCAGCCATACCCAGAATATAGGTGGGCGTTGCCATGAGAGCCGTAGCTTCTAGCTCCTTCATCTTTAGTATCCTGGCCTCAGTATTGAGCACACCGCCGGGAACGACCTCACAGCCTATTTTCTCAGCGCCGTAGTGGCCGGCCCAGAAAGCTATATTAATACTGTAGCCGAAGGGCATAAATACCCTATCATAGTCGCGATAGCCGTGGGCATACAGGGCGTAAGCCCATGACTCGGCTGACCACTCCCAATCCTGCCAGGTCTCCGGGTGATAGACTGGCTGACCGGTGGTGCCGCTGGTCTGGCGATATTCTGTTACCTGCCGCAGGGGCACGCTGAGGATATCGCCGTAGGGGTATGGCTCTTTACCCTGCGCCGTTCTCAGCATTGACTTTTCCGTCTTGGGAACCTTCCATATATCATCAGGCGTTTTGATATCACCAGGCTCAAGCCCAGCCTTGACATATAGGCTGTGATAGAATGGCGAATTCTTATATGCCCACTTTAAGATGTTCTGAAACTTCTTAAATTGTAGTTCTTTCAGTTTTTCCTGAGGTAGTGTTTCCAGAATCGGATTCCAGTACTTTTCCGAACTCATGACTATAACCTCACCTCCTTAGAAGGGATACTGCCTCGGCGTTCTCTGCATGGTTATCCAGCGTAGTTCGGTGAACTCCTCAAGGGCAGCACGACCGCCAAGCCTGCCCCAGCCGCTCTCCTTTATCCCGCCAAATGGAACCTGCGGTTCATCAAGTACGGAGGAATCGTTGATGTGCACCATGCCAGTTTCAAGCCTCTCAGCCAGTCCTAAGCCCTTTTCAAAATCGCGGGTGATGATGCCCGCTGAAAGCCCATATCGGGAATTATTAGCCACGGCAACAGCTTCATCAGCGTCCTGGACAATTATCACCGGAGCCACCGGCCCAAAGGTCTCCTCACTAAGGACTTTCATATCAGCGGTGACCTCGGTGAGCACTGTCGGGTAGTAGCAAAGTCCCTCATACTTGCCACCGCAGAGAACCTTGGCGCCTTTGCTGATAGCCTCCTCCACCTGGTCTTTGAGCGTATCAAGCTGCCATCTATTGATGAGCGGTCCAATAATGGTATCCGGCTGGCGCGGGTCCCCGACCTTGAGCCTTTTTGCCCTCTTTACAAACTCACTGATGAACTCCTGAGCTACCGGCTTTTCCACGATAATCCTCTTTGACGACATGCAGACCTGCCCCTGGTGCATGAAGCGGCCAAACACCGCTGCGTTGACGGCACAGTCAATGGCGGCGTCCTGGAGGATAATAAGCGGGTCGCTGCCGCCAAGCTCCAGCGCCACCCTTTTAAGATGCCTTCCTGCTTTCTCTGCCAGCCACCTCCCGGTCTTGGTCGAGCCGGTAAAGCTGATGCGGCGCACCTTGGGGTTTTCGATAAATTCGTCCCCCACCTCCTGGCTAGAGCCCGGGGCATTGGTTACCACATTGAATACCCCCTTGGGGAAACCAGCCTCCTCAAATATCTCGGCAATGACCAGACCGCCGCTGACCGGTGTTTCCGCCGATGGCTTCAAGACGGTGGTGTTTCCGTAAGCCAGCGGAAAGGTGAACGCTCTCAGGGAGAGAATCAATGGGACGTTCCACGGGGATATTCCTGCCACCACTCCCACCGGCTGACGGACGGTCATAAAGAAGGCTCCGGGGAGGTCAGCCGGAATAATCTCGCCTATAGCGCCGTGCATCTGGGCAGCAGCCTCCCGCAGCAGACCGGGGGTGAAACCAAGCTGAAACATGGCCACACCAAAAGTGGTGCCAGCCTCCTCAGCTAGAATCTTTAGCAACTCTTTCTGCCTCTTTTCCAAAATATCGGCAGCTTTCAAGAAATACGATGCCCTCTCCGCAGGAGGGGTATGTGACCAGTCGGGGAATGCCGCATCAGCGGCAGCAATGGCTTGTTTTGTATCCTCTCGTCCTCCAGAAGGGACTTTAGCCAAAACCTCCCCGGTGAATGGATTGTAATCATCAAAGGTCTTGCCATTTGCCGCCCCAACCCATTCCCCGTTGATATACATCAGATATTCTCTTGTCATGTCCCCCTCCATAGTTACTTAAATAAAGGTTATCTTGTCTTAAGCCATCACCCCTTATCATATCACAGTTTTCAGGGATTGTTGCTAAACGGATTAGCCATAGGTTAGAATCCTACAGAAGATTTAAATATCAGGAGATGGGTTTCATGACAAAAATAAGCGAGTTTAATAACTACGGAGAGGAACTTGAGAGGTTACTGTTACTCAGGACATCACCGATAGCCGTGAAAATGCTGGAGAAGGAAGAGGATATCCCCAAAGAAGCCATCAGGCCGAAAAGAGACCGCGGCTATCACCTTGCTCAGTGTCAGGCATTTGCCATGTCACGCCGCCGGGGAGAGACGATAGCCATGCTCAGAGAGGATAACTGGTGCTGGGCACCTTTAATAGGCTACGGGCTGGAGAAACCTCTTGAGGGGCATTCTGCTTTACATTATATCTATATAGTTGAAAACATGGAGGCAGCCAAGAGGGTGGCTAAGAATTTTCCTCGCTTGACATGGACGTTGAGCAGCTATCACTGAGTGTGGATGAATTGGTCAGGTTCTTCCACACTCATTTTCTAAGCTTATCCTCTGGGTAACCCCAGTCCTCTTAGGGCAATTATGTTTTTTTGAATCTCTGAGGTGCCGGCGGCAATAGTTGCTCCAAAGGAAACCAGATAAAAGTGTTCAATCCACCCCTGCAAAGGGGCTATATCTTCTCTCTTGTCAAGCTGGCCGTACAATCCCAGCAATTGCATAGCCGCGCTAGCGGCATGCTTAAACAGGTCGGTACTATATAGCTTGGTCATAGCCGCATGCCAATCTGTAGCCATCCCCTTATCATGCAGCCAAGCTATTCGGTAGTTAATCAAGCGCCCTATCTCAGCCTCTATTGCTAATCTGGCTAGCAGGTCTCTAGCGTGTGTCGTCTGTATTCCGGGGGTAGCCCTTGCATATTTTGCCAGCCTCTCAATCATGCTTTGCACCATAGCCACGAATTCAATAGAACTCCGCTCATAGCCCAGCAGTGCTTGTGTTACCTGCCAACCCTCATTCTCTCGCCCGACAAGGCTTTCCCTTGGCACCCTCACATCCTCAAGGAATATTTGACTGAAATGCAGGTCCCCCGCCATATTCTCTATCGGTCTGAGGGTAATGCCAGGGGTGGACAAATCAACCAGGAAAAAGCTAAGCCCCCTGGCTCTCCTGGAGTGAGGGTCTGACCTTGCCAGCAGACAGCACCAGTCTGAATAATCGGCAAAAGTGCTCCACGTCTTCTGTCCGCTTATGATAAAGTGGTTGCCATCTTTCATAGCCTTGGTCTGGAGGGAAGCCAGGTCAGACCCAGCATCAGGTTCACTAAAACCCTCGCACCAAAACTCCTGTCCCTTAGCAATTGGCTTGAGATACCTCTCCTTCTGTTCTTCAGTGCCATAGTCAATAAGGGTAGGGGCTAGCATTTTCACGGCAATAGGGTTATACCCGGGTGACCCACGACGTGCTATCTCCTCCGAGAAGATAAGGTAATCTACGTACGACCGAGACTGACCACCGTATTCCTTGGGCCAGAAAAGAGATAGCCACCCCTTCTCCCCAAGTTTACGCGCTATATCCTTGAATATCTGCCAGCCATCATTACTATTAGCTATATGGTCGCCGGTTGTAGGCGCTACATAACCCACCCAGTCCGGTGGCAATTCCGCGTCCAGAAAAGCACGAATCTCCTGCCGAAATTTCTCCTGCTCCGCAGTAAATCCAAAATCCACTCTGTTTACCTCGTCTGCGCAAATTGTAGGGCTATCCATAACTAGCGTCAAGACCTGAGCCTGGGACGGGTTTCATGATGCAAAGGGTTAGTGTATTATATTGGGTATACAGGGAACTCAAAGAAAAGCGATGATTATCAAAAACCGCCGCACTTTGGCTACGACTGAGTTGAGAGACCAAGTTTTGCAGATAATTGAAGCTGGTATCAGGCGGGTTCTCCCGCTAGATATCATGAGGTCGGCGGTTAGCTATGATGCCGCCAGGCGAACTATTAAGATAAAAAGCGATGCCTTTCGCCTGGCTACCACCGGCCGGATATTCGCCATTGGCGGCGGGAAGGCAAGTGGGCTTATGGCGGAAGCCCTGGAAAGTATAATCGGCGCCGAAAACATAACCAGTGGCGTGGTCAACTGCAAAGGTGGAAATGTTAAGACGCAGAAAATAAAAGCCATAGTTGCCGCTCACCCCATTCCAGACCAGCGAGGTGTCAGCGGTGTTGCCGAGATGTTAGCTCTTAAACACCGATATTCAATAGGCGAAAATGACCTGGTCATATGTCTAATCTCAGGCGGGGGCTCTTCTCTCATGCCCCACCCCGCGGATGGAGTAAGTCTAAGGGATAAGCAGAAAATCACCGAACTGCTCATAGGCTCTGGGGCAGAGATAGATGAAATCAATATAGTGAGAAAGCACCTGTCCAAAATCAAGGGTGGTCGGCTGGGCGTTTTTTACGCTCCAGCAACAGTCATTTCACTGATATTATCCGATGTTATCGGTAATGACCTGGCTACTATTGCCTCCGGCCTCACCTTCCCCGACCCATCCACATTTTCCAAAGCCTACGATGTACTGAAGCAATATCACCTTCTAAGCCAAGCACCAGGAAGTGTGATTGATTTCCTTAAAAGAGGACGGCGGGGTGAGGTAACAGAGACTCCCAAGACGCTAAACAACTGCTATAACTACATAATCGGTGACAACGAGCTAGCCTTGGAGGCGATGTCAGCTAAAGCCGGGAAGCTCGGACTTACTCCGTATATCATTACTAGCCAGCAAACGGGTGATACCACGGCGGTTGCCCAGTCTAGAGCCAAAGAAGTGATGGAGCGCAGGTATACTGGATATGATGTCCTGCTCATCGGTGGTGAAACAACTATTAAGTTGCCTACCGGTGCCGGTAAGGGAGGCAGAAACCAGCATTACGCGGCGGTATCAATGCTGGCAATGGCGCAATACCCCGGCCAATGGATAGTTGCCAGCGTCGGCACTGACGGTTCCGATTTCCTGCCTGATGTAGCCGGGGCTATAGTTGACCAAAACTCGCTTGGCGTTGCCCAAGAAAAGGGGATAGACGTCAAGTCCTATATTGAAAGATACGATAGTAATACTCTACTGGGCAGCATTGGTAATTCGCTGATAATCACTGGTGACACTGGAACTAATGTGGGTGATATTGTAGTCTACCTGACGGCAGAGAAGGCTTGCTAGCTTTAGTAGGCCGTGCCGGTCTCGAACCTGCGACACCCATATTGTTTTTATTAAGAATATTCCTGCTTTTCTCAGGAAGTCCCGTATTATTCTTTCTTAGGAGCGCTTATTGCGCCCAGTCTTTTCTCTTCTACTCCCCTCTTCCCCTTCAGCTTAAACGTCCAGTACTCCCGGTAAGAAATCTTCTCGTCGGGACGTCCGAAATCCAGCTCTTTTAGTGCCTCGACGACTTTCTGAAGCTTCGGTGCCATTTCCTGCATGCCCAAGCCCCTTAGATGTAGCGGGAGTTCCTTCCGCTCTTCAGGTTCCATTAGTATTGTCAAACCGAATTATTTGTAGTAACATCTGGGTTGGGCAAGTATTTCCCAGTTAAAGCAAAATCTTGAGAAAGGATGGCAAAAATGGCCAAGGAAATTATTCTTTACAATCTGGCGGACAATGTAACTGACGAAGAGTACAAGGCTTTCGTTACCAATGAGAAAGGCCCTCTACTGGAGAGCCTGCCATCGGCCAAGAAATTCGAACTGGTCAAGATAACGAGGTCGGCGACGGGGAAAATCCCCTATAAATACGTTGGAATCCTGCACCTGAAAAGCCTGGAGGAATTCTATCAAAAAGACGCCCCATCACAAAAATTCCAGGACTTTTTGAAAAAATGGCAGCCAATGACTTCAGGATTTCATATCCTGTCCGGGGAAGAAATCTATTAATCTCAAATTAATTAATTAAAGGAGGAAGAAATGTTAGACCAGACCAGTCAATGGTACAAATTGCAGTACCCGGAGTGTTTTGTTAATGAAGAGCTGCGGATGATGCAGAAGACGCTTGCCGATTTTGTTGACAAGGAGATTATGCCAGTCCGTGACAAGATTGACGACGATGTCACCCACGAAAAGGTAATTACCCCCATCCTGAAGAAACTACAGGTAGGCCTAGGCTACCAGAAAAACAAGATACCCAAAGATTTCGGTGGCAACCAGCAGCTTTCTATGGTCGGGGATGCCCTAATACAGGAGCAGCTTTCCCGCGCTGACTACGGCATAAGCCTCCACAGCGCCTGCACCGACTGGGGGTTGGTACCAGCTATCCTGGCCTACTTGTCACCATCGCCAACGGGCAAGGCATGGGGGAAAGCGGTGTTCAGTGAATTTGCCCCCAAGTTCACCGACAAGGAGCTGGCCATCGCCTGCATGAACTTCAGTGAAGAAGAATCCGCCTGTGATATTGAGAACCCCATGAACGAAGGCAAGACGGTCAAGGTGAAGGCGGAGCTTAAGAGCAACGAGTGGGTAGTAAACGGTAATAAGCTATGGGCATCCAATGCCGGCATTGCCGACCTCAACTGTGTTGTCTGCAATATGGACCCCAGTAAGGGCATAGACGCCTTTACCCTGGTCTATGTTCCTGAGCCCTGGCCGGGCGTCTCCCACGGCGAGTTCGAGGTCAAGTGCGGGGCTAACGCCGACCGGAACACCCCTACCTATTTCGATAACGCCAAAGTACCCAAGGAGTGGGGCATACAGGGGCCTGAGGCCTGGGCCCTCTTCACCCTTGCCGTGTCCGCTCCCATGTCCCTGAATGCCGCCAACGCCATTGGTCTTTTGCAGGGAGCTTTCGACCTCCTGGTTGAGTATACCGGGCAGAGAGTGGCCGGGGGCAAACCGATCAACCAGCACCTCCACGGGGCGATGATACTGGGCGAGATGGCAGCGTTTATATCCGTGGGCAGGGCCGCCATTCTGGAGCTTGCCCACCAGTATGACCACATGGATATCTATGGTATGTGGAACACAGAAAGTATGATGGCTAAAGGGCATGCCGTGCACGCCTATATCACCCGCACCGTGCCCGACCTGGTTTCAAGAGGTTTAGAGCTGATGGGCTCCTTTGGCCTTGTCCGGGAAAACGGCTACGAGAAGTATTACCGTGATGCTGTAGTGCTGAAAATAGTCCTAGGTGGCTCACACCTGGGTTACTTTGAAACCTGCAAGCAGTTTTACGACCTGGATTACTCTGCATTTGGCCCGGGAAAGCTCAAGAAGCCGGCTTGAGGTAAAAAGGCAGTACTGAAGTTTTGCCAAGCAAAATCCTTGATAGGAGGTGCCAATATGAACCTGAAAGGAAAGGTAGCCCTTGTCACCGGGGGAGGTACCGGTATAGGCACTGCCATCGCTGAGCGATTTGTTGCCGATGGAGCCAAAGTCTGTATCACCGGCCGCCGTAAAGAAATGCTGGAAAAGGTGGCTAAATCACTCCCCTCAGGGACAGTAGTCATATGTCCGGGAGACGTGTCTAAGGAGGAGGATGTAAAGCGCATGGTGGATACGACGGTGAAGTTCGGCGGCAAACTCAATGTGCTGGTGAACAACGCCGCCATAAACCACCCAGCGCCTATTGTCGAACTTGACCCTAAGATGTGGCAGGAAGTTATCGGGGTGAACCTGACCGGTCCTTTCCTGCTCATGAAGGCGGTAATACCGCATATGCTCAAAGAGGGCGGCGGTTCTATCATAAACATTGCCTCGCTCGGTGGAATGCGCTGTCTGCCCGGTATGCCTGCCTACTGCAGCTCCAAAGCGGGCCTGATTATGCTTACTCAGCAGGCGGCACTGGAATACGGGCGTAACAACATTCGATGTAACGCTGTTTGCCCCGGCGGCGTCAAAACGGATATGACCAAGAAGGACTTCGGTCAGTTCGGGGAGATGCTCGGCATAGAGCCCGAGACTTTCATCAACCAGATAGCAGTGGAGATACCCCTGCACCGCTTCGCCGCCTCATCCGAAATGGGCGGACTTTGCAGCTACTTGGCCAGCGATGATTCATCATTTATGACCGGGGCGGTTATCACCATTGACGGCGGAACTGCCATTGTCGATGTTGTGGGAGCCTCAATAACGGCAGCACTCAGGAGAGGGGGTATTGTGGATTAAGTGCGAATCTGAAATCTATTCAGGCGATTAAAGAGTACAAATTCTTAGAAAGGAGTAGTGGAGAAAATGGCTAAATATTACAAGAACCTGGTGCAGAAACCGAAGTATGAGGTGGGTACGGTATATGGTGAAATCAAAGGTCGGCAGTATCCTACAATGACATTCATGAACAACGAGCTTGTGCCCGGAAGCAATGTGTATATTGAAATGGGCTGGGTATATGCTATGCCCGACCCGAACCCTCATATACCCGAGCATACTCACGCCGATTCTGACGAATTTGTTTTGCATATCGGTTCCGACTATAAAAATCCCGAAGACCTCGGCGGGGAAATAGAGTTTGTGGTGGGGGGTGAAAAACTTAAAATCAATAAAACCTCAGCCCTCTACGTGCCAGCGGGAGTAGTACACGGTCCCCTGACCTGGAAGAGTGTTACCCGACCGCACCTGCAGATGACCATAATAATGGGCGCGGGCACCCTCGCCGAAGCAGCACCGGCGGGATACAAAGGTAAATAAAATAATAGGGCTATCCCCTTATAAAAAATCGTATATTCTAGCCTCCTGATAGAAAGATAAGGAGAAGCTATGACACGAGGCTATATGGGAAAGATTTTATTTGTGGACCTCTCCACAAATAAGCTGAGAGATGAGGTGCTCGACGAAAAGCTTAGCCGCCAGTTCATTGGAGGCTATGGCCTCGGCGCCAGAATCCTCTTCAGCCAGCAAAAGGCTGGCGTTGACCCACTGGGCCCAGACAATACTCTGGGCTTTCTTACCGGTCCATTTACCGGTACCCCGGCACTTTCGGGCACAAGGCACACCGTGGTGGCTAAATCACCCTTGACCAGCGGCTGGGGTGATGCCAATTCGGGTGGCTATTTCGGTGCTTTCATGAAGTTCGCCGGCTATGACGCCGTGTTCTTTACCGGCATATCAGAAAAGCCGGCCTACCTCTTTATCAATAACGGCAAGGCAGAACTGAGAGATGCTGCCTACCTATGGGGGAAGGATACTCGCCAAACCGAAGACATACTCAAAGCCGAATTAGGCAAAAGTGTCGAAGTAGCCTGCATTGGGCCATCAGGAGAGAATCTCTCTCTCATCTCCGCAGTTATAAGTATGACCAGAACCGCGGCCCGCTCTGGTTTGGGTGCGGTGATGGGCTCAAAGAAGCTTAAGGCAGTGGCAGTGAAGGGCAATATGAAGGTTCCCCTCGCCGATGAAGCAAAAGTTAAGGCGCTAAGGAAAGAGTACCAGGCTAAACTGGGAGGGCATATTGTCTGGTTAAAGCCGACAGGCACGCCGTTCCTAGTTATCCCGGGTGTCCAGAATGGCGATTCGCCGGTCAAAAACTGGGGAGGGGTGGGGGTTATTGACTTTCCCGATTTTGAACCCATCGGCGCTGACGCTGTGATTGAGCGTAGGGCGAAGAGGTATGCCTGTTACCTCTGCCCCATTGGATGTGGGGGGTACATGAAAGAAGGAAGCGGAGGGTATAAATACGAGGCTGGCGCACGCCGACCGGAATATGAAACAATTGCCATGTTTGGCACCAATTGCCTCAATAATAACCTCGAATCGATAATCAAAGTCAACGATATCTGTGACCGCTATGGAATTGACACCATCTCAGCCGGGGCTACCATCGCCATGGCTATTGAATGCTTTGAGAACGGGCTTATTACCAGGGCAGACACCGATGGTATCGAAATGACCTGGGGTAACCATAAAGCCATCGTCGCCATGACGGAAAAACTGGCCAAGAGGGAGGGTTTCGGTGCCGTATTAGCCGATGGAGTAAAGGTGGCGGCAGAGAAGATTGGCAGGGGCGCCGACAAATGTGCCATGCATATTCAAGGGCAAGAGCTTCCAGCCCACGACCCAAAGCATGCCTTTAATTACGCAACTAGCTACCGGCTGGACCCCACCCCGGGTCGTCATTTTGTGGGCTCAGAGTTGTCAGATGCCCCTGGCCATCCCTCAGGACTGCTGCCCAGATTCGACTTAAAGTCCTTTGCTGGCAGGGGAGAGGCTCGCCGGATAGGTAGCAACTTTCACCAAGCCGTGGTTTGTACCGGGACATGCTTGTTCGTGTACTGGGCTTTTCCCAACATTGACCCTATCGCTGAGTTTATGAGCGCAGTTACCGGCTGGGAGGTAACCAATGACGAGCTGCTTGAGACCGGGGAGAGAATCTCTAATCTTAGGCAGGCCTTCAATGTTCGCGAGGGTTTGAACTCACTACAGTTTAAAGTCCCCGACAGGGTACTCGGCCGACCGCCGCTAAAGGAGGGCCCTCTGGCCGGGATAACCATTGATGAGGACACTATGATTAAAGAGTACTTTGCTGCCATGGATTGGGACATCAAGACAGCCAAGCCGAGTAAAAAGAAGTTACAAGAGCTGGGCTTAGAAGACGTGGCTAAAGCACTGTGGCCCTAAACGATAATGCTGGCTACTGTTATAGGGGGAGAAGGCATTGAAGAGGGACCGGTTGTTGGAACGATTGTCGTTGTCTTTCCGTACTTCCTGCTAGCCAGATACGCTGAAATCAGCCTAATCATACAGGGCGTAATATTGGTTGGCATAATGTTAGTGGCACCGCAGGGTATTATGGGCTCTATACGCAAGACCTGAGTTTACCGCTCCCTGTTACAATTAGCTACCAGGCGGTAAATCTGTATCTGTGGTAGGCCGTGCAGGTCTCGAACCTGCGACACCCTGATTAAAAGTCAGGGAGTGTCAATTCAGGCACGAAAGGAGGTGAAAACAGTATTATTGACACCCTGATTCGTCTTAACACCCTTATTTTTCAAGCGCTAGGTCTAAACCGACAAGTAATAATCGAGGAGGCCAAGACCCAGCATGTTAACGCATATAAACAACCGAGAAACGGTAAAGAAGCTCTCCGAATGCATAGACTACTACGAAGTCTGTAACAGAGCCGAAGGTAAAAGCCCGAAAACGATAAGCTGGTATTCGGCAAATTTAAGACATTTTCGTAGCTACTTAAAAAGCAGGCACCTTCCAGATTCAATAGATAGCATAGATATAAAACTGCTCCGAGAGTATGTCCTCTATCTACTAAAGAGAAATAAGTTTGATGGTCACCCGTATACCCCAGTAAAGATGGAACCACTGTCAACTGCTACTATACATGGTCATGTTAGAACTCTACGTGCTTTCTTTAGCCGGTTAGTAATAGAGGGGTTAACTCAGAACAACGTTGCTAGGGATTTAAAACCGCCAAAGATATCCCAAAAAGTCGTAACCACACTTCCCGATCAGGAAATAGAATCTATACTCAACACATTAAGCCCGACAAATCTATCTGAAGCCAGGAATCGAACAATCTTCGTGATTCTGCTTGATTCCGGGCTAAGGATAGGTGAGCTTGTTAATCTGAAGATGGAAGATGTTCATATGGATGATGGATTACTAAAGGTGATGGGTAAAGGCAAAAAGGAGCGTATTGTACCTATTGGAAGCAACGCCCAGAGGGCTTTGCAGCGTTATCTCTTCCGCTATAGGACCAATCCGGCTCTTCCGGGAAGCGACAACGTCTTTCTCTCAATTCATGGCGCCCCTTTAACTGAGAATAGTATAAAGTTGATGTTTGCCAGACTAGCACAAAGATCAGGAGTTCAACGGCTTCGTGCTCACCTTTACCGACATACATTTGCCACCAGGTTCCTAATTAACGGCGGGGATGTATTTACATTACAACAAATTTTAGGACACTCCACACTGGAGATGGTACGGCACTATGTGAACCTAGCATCAAACCACGTAGCGATACAGCATCAAAGATTCTCTCCGTTAGATCGCCTGAATATACGTAAGTTCTGATATGGGATAGGATTCGTTGTCACCCAAATACAATAGCCACTTTGTTCAAAGCATCATAGATTGAACAAAGTGGCTTCTTGTTATGTGCAGGTATAGTTAACCTTCCTGTACAAATCAACCACCCAGGCAAACAATGATACCACACTCTACCTTTAATTTTGCTTCTCTAGCGAAGAAGAAGTATAATCCACTCCAGTCAATGTGCTTCCCAAGCTACATACCTGCTAATACAGCTTATCGTGAATTTTCACTCTGCAGGCATGGTCATAGATAAAGGTGTGTAAATGAAAAGCATTATTTGTTACCGGTGATGAATACCAATTAAGACTTTGAGCTTGTTCAATAAAGTAGCTATCGTAGGGAGGAAAATTGACATGGGAAACCTTAGTAAACGTACTCCGTCAGCGCAAGAAGTAGTCAGGGATGGAGCTTGCTATATGTGCGGTGATTATTGTCCAACAAAGATCCACGTTCGCAAGGGTAAAGCGGTTAATATTGATATGTTAGACCAGCGTATAGCCAAAATATGCCCTCGCTGGCAGGCGCAGTTAGACTTTGTCTACCATCCTGATCGCTTAAAATACCCATTGAAGCGGGTTTCCGAGCGGGGTGCTGGTTCTTTCATACGAATATCCTGGGATGAGGCTCTAGACACTATAGCCAGCAAATTACAGAAGATTAAAACGGAATATGGGGCTGAGTCGGTCGTTTTCTATGTTGCCTATACGAAGGAACCCCGCCCCTACTTTCGTCGTCTGACTCATGCATTTGGCTCTCCGAATTATTGCACCGAAACCAGTAGCTGCTTCTCCTCTGGTTGGCTAGCCGCTTCCTTGAACTACGGCCAAGACTACGGCTACCTTATCGTGAACTCATTTGAGATCGACCCAGCAACTAAATGTAAGCTAATATGGAGCTCCAGCGTGATAAATTCGTCTCCTCGTCTGTGGCAGGACTATCTGGATGCAAAACAAAGAGAGATGAAGTTCATCGTCGTTGACCCACGACGTACTAAAATTGCCTCCATGGCAGATATTCATCTTCAGTTGCGACCGGGTACGGATGGTGCCCTAGCGTTGAGCATGATGAATGTAATTATCAGCGAACAACTCTATGATAAAGAATTCGTCGAGAAGTGGACGGTAGGATTTGACGATTTGAAGAAACTGGTACAGGAGTACCCACCGGAGAAAGTGGAACAAATAACTTGGGTGCCAGCTGACAAGGTAAGGGAGGCAGCTATACTATTTGCCACTCAGAAACCAGCCAAAATTAGGACGAGCCCTGGCGCTACCCTCCATCACTACAACGGGGTGCAGACCACCCGAGCCATCCTTCTACTATCAGCACTGACCGGCAATTTCGAAGTACCGGGTGGCAACCGAAAGGGCCGAGATTTTCCCCCAACAAATAACATTACTTTAAAAGAACGAGGAGCCAACTTCCCACCAGGCCTTGGAGCAGATAGATTCCCACTATTTACTGATATGTTTGGAGAAATGCAATCTAACGTCCTAGTAGACCGTATTGAAAGTGGGCATCCTTACCCCATAAAGGCCCTCTTTGCGGCTGGTCTGAATCTACAGTTTTTCCCTAATTATAATCGGCTAGTGGAGAATCTCAAGAAACTAGATATGATTGTAGATACTGATTACTTTCACACTCCGGCTACGCAGCTTGCCGATATAGTTCTTCCCATATCTTCATGGTTAGAGCGTCATATACTGGTAACCAGTCCGACCGGGTTCATTAGACTTATAGAGCCAGCTATTGAACCCGTAGGGGAAAGCTGGCCTGAATGGAAGATCTTCTCCGAACTTGCTAAGAGATTGGGCTTTGGTCATGAATTCTGGGATGGCGACATTGAAAAGTGTTTTAGCTACATTCTTGAGCCAACGGGTATTACACTTAAAGAATTGAGAGAGCACCCTGAGGGAATTCAATACCCCGAGCCTCCCAGACCAGCCAAATACTATGAAAAGGCTGGGTTTCAGACACCATCGGGCAAGGTAGAAATTTCCTCCTCTATCCTAGCCAAGTACGGCTATGAACCACTCCCAGTTTACAAAGAACCGGTGGAAAGTCCTGTGAGCCGCCCAGACTTGGTGCGGCCTTTTCCCTTGATATTGACATCAGGGGCTCGCACAATCTATTTTACCCATTCACAGCACCGCAATATACCTCAATTACGCAAGATGGTACCAGAGCCATTACTGGAGATAAATCCCTCCGATGCCGAGCTTCGCGGTATACATTCAGGCGACAAGGTAACAGTCAGTTCACCAAGAGGCGGTATCGAGCTAAGTGCCAGCGTTACTGATACAATACTGTCAGGCGTTGTTCACATTCCACACCACTGGCCTGGTAAAGCGAACGTAAACATCCTTACTGATGATAGATACCTTGATCCCATCTCGGGGTTTCCTGCGTTCAAATCACAACCTTGTCAGGTTACCAAGTCTTAACATCACATAGCCGATGTTATAATACCACTTTGAACAATGTGACGAATTGTTAGAACACACTTCGATGAATTGTTGGATAAGAAAGAGTATAATAACAACCGCCAGCTAGCAGGACTTCGGACTCAAAAGTACGCGCTACTTCAAGGGTGCGCAATATCCTACTTTTGCACAAGGGGGGGGTCAAATGGAAAATGGGAAAAAGCTTCAAATCCTGCAACTTGCCTATGCTGGAGCATTAGCCGATGCAGTACTTCAAATGGGTAGGGCAGGAATCTTGGAAAAGGTGGTAGAACAGAAGAAAAAGGAACAGATGCTCACGGGGAAAATGAGAGCAGGGCAATTTGCTATTACCCGCCCGGAAGACGTCTTTTTCAGGCTTTCCGAGATCTTTAACTGTGCAAGCTGGGAAATAGAATCTGAGCCAGACGGATTTTTTGCGGAGGCAAAGGCTTGCAAACTCTGTGCTTTTGCTAAAAAAATGGGTGCACAGAGCCCCTGTAACCTCTACTGTCTTGACCCGATGGAAGGCATGGTAAAAGGCTTAGATCCTAATTTGAAGTTTGTGGTACGGGAAACACTTTGGAATGGGCAAAGGTGCAAGGTAAAAGTGGGAAAATGATACTTATCGCCCAATCCACTTGAAGTGGAGGCTGTTTGAACTTTTTGGCTAATTGTTACCACAATCCGCTCATAAAGCGACAATTAGAGAGACAATGTAGTAAGAGATAAAGCCTCCTTACATAGCTTTTATTTTGCCCTGTTCACCTGTAATTGGTGTTAGAAGTGCATTTAATATGAGACCGATAATACCGATAGCAGCACAGATCAGGAAAGCCAAGTGATAGCTACTGGTAAAATCAAAGATGTAACCAGCCAGAAACGGACCGACACTTGCCCCGATGCAGTAGCCAAGGGTAGTAACCCCCAGAATTAAACCATGCGACCTCAGGCCAAAAAGTCCGGCCACTAGGGGCGACTCTGACATAACACAACCCCCAGAGGCAAAGCCAAAGACAGCGGCAAACAGATACAGAGTCCACGCCTCTGTGGCTGGCACCAGCCAGAACAAAGCTACTGCCATCAGAACAAAGCCAATAATAAAAACCTGCCTATTCCCAATTCTATCAGCAGCACAACCCTGCCAATAACACCAACCCCGCCAACAGTAGCCAAAATGTTGGCCGCATTGGCAGCGGAAAATCCCAGGTCAGTGGCATGCGGTGCAATATGTACCAAGATGGTATTCATACAAAATCCCAGGCAAAGGAACATGCTGAAAATAAGCCGGAATTGCATGGTGGAAGCTGCCTCCTTGAGGGAAAATGCCTCAGTGCCCCCTTTCAACCCCGTTTCTTCTTTATTCTCACCGTAGGGCATTTGACCCACCTGAGTTGGGTCACGCCTTAGAAGCTGGGCAACAAGAACAACAACGACCAAAGCTATGCTGCCCAGTATGATGTAGGATACCTGCCAATCATAAATAGAGATAAGCCAATTAGCCACTGGTGGTGCAATCAATCCGCCTATGCCTGTGCCAGCTACAACGATCCCAGTCATCATGCCTCTTCTCTTAACAAACCACCTGGCTACTGTTGACGTTAGCGGGACAAAGGTACCACTCATGCCAGTGGCTATCAGCACCGCATAAAACAGATATAGCTGCCAGAGAGTACTAATCTGTGACATCAACAAATAGCCTAGACCCAAAATGGAACCGCAAACCGTAATCACTATCCGAGGGCCGAGCCTATCGTTAACCCTCCCCACAACAATAGCCAGCAAGCCTTGTGTAATCCAAGAAAGTGAAAAGGCGCCTGAGGTTACTGCTCTAGTCCAGCCAAACTCGGTTAAAAATGGCTTGAAGAAGACACCAAACGTAAAAAATATACCCCACATTAACAACATAATAAAGAAGGCAGCCATAACCACGATATAGCCATAGAAAAACCTTGGTTCAGCTCCAGGAGATTGCGAAACTTTCTGATTAGCCATGATAAAGCCCACCATGCGTAGTTAGGCTAAGTGCTGTAGCCTTTAAGAGCGTCTTTTAATACCAAAGTCCAATTATAGCATATTATGTGGTACGGGAATGACAATAGTAAGGCCCCTAACTAAGAGTGCAAGCCCAGTGTAATGATTAAACTAAGCAATATCGGTTTCGAGAGTTTGGGCACATCTACGTTCATAAGCGAATTCTCCTTCAAGTAGTCATTTGTTAAAAAAGTCGTTTATATCTTTAGGGTTCAACTTGTAACTCTCTATAAAAGGCTTGAGACATGTTTGTAGAATGTTATGGTATATGGAGATGATCCTTGCCTCCTAATAGAGAGTAATTTTGTTAACAAACCTTACAAATGTTCAGACATTTCACACAAACAGATTTCCTAATAGTTGTCAATAGTCAGTACTTGACCTCCTGATCTTTCTCAGTTAATTTATTAGTGGGGAGACGGCTTGGACTCGTACAGGTTGAGGAGCTTTAGCTGCCTCGTTTGTCCTGTCAG
>Ga0315544_1000431_pt1 | contig 39753 bp, 33 predicted proteins | sample SalMarSW160130MG_2_FD_202543 | JGI IMG/M metagenome (GOLD analysis project Ga0315544, IMG submission 202543) | Salt marsh sediment microbial communities from the Plum Island Ecosystem LTER, Massachusetts, United States - Salt Marsh Sediment SW1601-130 ... | reverse complement strand
CGATGGGTCGGGCGGCGGGTGATATAAATGGTAGAGCAAATGTGGTGAATCATGGAGCGGGTGATACCAAAGGCAGACAGATGTGACGAATTGCTGAGCAGGTGATATCGATGGCAGAACAAGTGAAACTTCAAGTAATGACAACAGCCCGCGACGGAACATACAAACAAGACATACGCGATGGGTCAGGCAGCGGGTGATATAAAAGGTAGAGCAAATGTGGTGAATCATGGAGCGGGTGATACCAAAGGCAGACAGATGTGACGAATTGCTGAGCAGGTGATATTGAAGGCAGAACGGGTGGAACTTCAAGTAATGACAACAGCCCGCGACAGAACATACAAACAAGACATACGCGATGGGTCGGGCGGCGGGTGATATAAATGGTAGAGCAAATGTGGTGAATCATGGAGCGGGTGATACCAAAGGCAGACAGATGTGACGAATTGCTGAGCAGGTGATATCGAAGGCAGAACAAGTGAAACTTCAAATAATGACAGCAATGAAGTCAGGCCCGAACAACAAACAAGTCAACACCTCAAACTCACCAATTACAAAACGGAATATAACTTTAAATCGATTCGCGATGCTTAGAGGATTTTGAGACGCCGCCTGCGCCGGGCGGGGAGGAACAGAGTTTTGGTAATGCGAACAAGGTCAACGGCAGAGACGGTTGAGATTCCCGCGAGACTGTACAGAATCGGGGATTTGGTTCGGTGCACGCCTTTTTCGAGACAGACCCTTCACAACTACACGACCATGGGACTGATACGGGAGGCGGACTGGACGGAGGGCGGGCATCGGCTGTATGACGAATCGGTATTCGAGAGATTATCGATGATAATGGAGTTGAGGAAGACCAAGTCGCTCTTTGAGATAAGAAGGATACTCAGCAAAGAAAACAGATGAAAACGGCGGGGTAAAGCCCGCCCTATAAACTCGTTAAACGGCTGCGGTTGCGCAGCTCGTTAGCCACAGGCGGATAAATCAGGGATGAAAATGAAAGAGACGGGGATGAGCAGGAGCTCATTGACCTGCGCAGGAAGCGAAGATGCAAGGATGCATCGCCAAGTGCGGGCAGACTGCAGCTTCAGGAAGGAGCGAGAATGAATTTACCCGCGCTCGCAACGGATAACATTACGGAGCTTCTGCAGAAGATAGTCGAGTTCACCCAGACCCGGCAAAAAATCCTCATCCATAACATAAACGGAATGCACAGCGGCGGTTTTGCGCCTAAAGACCTGGCGGTTGAAGAGTTTTCCCGGTTGATTTTCTTGGCTGTCGAGGAACATTCGGACAGACAGCGGCTGGTTCTTTGCGACGGGGAGCATATCAAGTTCGGAGCGGGCGGCAGCTTCGAGGCGACGCCTATAATCGACGAACAGGCAAAGGCGATGTTTGAGGAAGACCGTGACGAATACCTGCGGGAGCAGATAACCAAACTGCTCGAGAACTCGCTCAACCAGAGAATCGCCGTCGAGCTGCTAAAACACAAGCAGACAAATGAACAATGTTTGGGTCGGTATTTGAATTGAGGCAAACCTGCCAATGAATCCGCCGGAGGTGGATAAAGCAGGGGGTTTAGTAAATGTCTTTCATTAAAGTTACCGATGAAAGGGCCGATAAGGTAGTTTGATGAAGGCAGTTCCGTCAAGACAACAGCGAGTCAGCTCAAGCGAGAAGCAAGTAGGCAGTTATAGGACTCAAATCAAGGGTATAGTGGCTAATTGGGGGCATTAGAATCAAGGATGGGTAATACCGGCCAAAAGTCACGGAGGAATCAGGTGAAGACCGAACAGCATCTCAACACTGCCGGCCACGGGAAGTTAGACATAAGCGAGATATGGAAGCACTTTCACAAAGAGCATGATGAGCGGTATCGCAATATGCTGTTGGAGCACTACCGCTATCTCGTTCGATATACGGCCGAGCGTCTGCACAGCAAGCTGCCCGACAAGGTGGAGGTTGACGACCTTATCAGCGCGGGCAACTTCGGTCTGATGGATGCCATCGACGCATACGACCCGGAAAGGGGTGTCAAGTTCGAGACCTACTGCTCGCCACGGATACGAGGATCGATTCTTGACGAATTGCGGAGTATGGACTGGGTTCCGAGATTGGTCCGGGCGAGGGCTCACCAATTGACCCGCGCCAGGCAGTCGCTTGAGGCGCATCTTGGGCGAAAGCCCCGCAAAGAGGAGCTGGCTGAAGAGCTTAATATGGGTATGGAAGAATTCAACCGGCTGCAGCAGGATGCGGACGCAATTGGTATGGTATCGCTGAACAGTCAATACGGCGACGACGAGGGGGAGAAGGACATCCGCGAGATAGACATAATCAAGGACAGGAAAAGCGAGGACCCGCCTATCGAGGCGCAAAAGAGGGATTTGAAGGACCTGTTAACCAAGGGCCTGACCCGTGCAGAACGACTGATTGTGGTCCTGTACTACTATGAAGAGATGACGATGAAGGAAATCGGGGCGACCCTGGATTTGTCGGAATCGCGCGTTTCACAGATGCATTCATCGATACTTGCCCGCCTGAAGGCGCAGCTTAATACCCGCAAAAGAGAGTTCTCGTCGTAAATTCGTATTGCGTATTGCGTATCGCGCTAAAATCATAAATCCCAAACACTAATCTATAGACAAATCCGTCTCGCCATAGGCAAGCTCGCCCGCAGGAGGCGGATAAACTGCGGCTGACAGTCCGAATTACCAAAACACAAAATTTAAAAAAAGACTCCCCTTCGATTAAACTCAGGATGAACTGACCCCTTTTTCCTGTGAAGGCAAAAGATTTGACTCAAAGGGTGAATCCGACTAAACTTATCGGCGATATGAAACAGCGGAAAATGAGATTTACGAAGATGCACGGGACAGGCAACGATTATGTATTTGTCGATTGCTTCAGTCAGCGTGTAACGAATCCGGCAAAGGTTGCGCGGGCGATAAGCGACAGGCATTTCGGTATCGGGTCGGACGGCTTGATACTGATATGCCCATCACGAAAGGCGGACGTTCGGATGCGGATATTCAACGCCGACGGGTCGGAGGCGGAAATGTGCGGCAACGGGATTCGGTGCGTGGCGAAATACGTATACGAACACAAGTTAGCCAAACCGAGCGGGGCGGTTGTGATGGGAACAGACAAGTACGCACGGTCGCTTTCCGTGGAGACAGGCAGGGGCGTGCTTACGTTAGGGCTGGCTGTGGGGCGAGATAAGAAGGTGCACGGGGCCTGCGTGAATATGGGTCAGCCGATATTGAAAGCCAAAGAGATACCGGTGCGTCTGACAGGCAAGACAGTGATAGAACAGCCAATCAGGGTTTTAGGGCAACGACTGGTAATGACGTGCGTATCGATGGGTAATCCGCACGCGGTATTTTTCTGCAACGACGTGGAAGAGATTGAGCTGGAGCGACTTGGGCCGGCGATTGAGAATCACCGGCTTTTCCCAAACCGGACGAACGTTCACTTTGTCGAGGTCGATTCAACGAGCAGAATCAAGATGCGGACGTGGGAGCGGGGCAGTGGTATAACGCTTGCCTGCGGGACGGGTGCGTGCGCGAGTTGTGTGGCTGGGGTTCTTACCGAGCAGTGCGACCGGTCTTGCGCGGTGAAGCTGCCGGGGGGGCAACTGCAGATTAGCTGGTCGAAGGCGGATAGCTGCGTTTATATGACCGGTCCTGCTATGGAGGTATTCACAGGCGAGTGGGCGGGAGGGTAAAGGCCGATTAATCGAGCGGCCATTTAGTGCCAATAGGGGGGTGATAAGGGGCATTTTATCGGTTGTGTTGTTTTTTTTCAACGCAGGTAATTGACAAAAAGCAACACGGGGTGTATGATTATGAAATGGCCTCGCAAGGAGCCGGGGGGCTTAAACACACGCGTCACGGATGGAAGGGTAAAAGTAGACATCTGGCAACGGTTTGGGAACAGGGCGAAGAAATGCCGGAACAGGCAATTCTTATCGTGGACAACGACCCGATAATCCGTGACTGCCTGAGGGATTTTCTAACCGAGGAGGGATACTCAACGAGGGGGGCCGAGAGCATCAAGCAGACGCTTGTTGAGCTGGAGGAGCGCGACTACGCAGTAGTTGTTACCGAAATCAACCTGCCCGATGGGGACGGCTTGCAACTGCTGGATATGATAAGGCAAAACTATCCGCAGACAGTCATTGTTGTGATAACCGGCTACGGGACAATCGAAAGCGCGGTCCGTGCGATAAAATCAGGGGCATACGACTACCTGACCAAGCCAATCAACGACGATGAGATGCGGATGGTGCTGGAACGGGCGATGAAACAACAAAAGCTGATGAGCGAAAACATCCATTTGCGCTCACAACTCGAGCGGCGATACAGTATGGAGAGGATACTAAGTCACGATTACAAGATGTCGCGGATATTCGAGCTATTGGAGGCGGTAGCAGATACGAGGACCACGGTGCTGATGACGGGTCCTTCGGGCACAGGTAAGACGATGCTTGCGCGTGCGATACACCAGCGTTCGGGCAGACGTAAAAACGCGTTTGTGGAAGTAAGTTGCGGAGCGCTGCCTGAGACACTGTTAGAGAGTGAGCTTTTCGGGCACGTTAAGGGTTCGTTTACGGGCGCAGTGGCCAACAAAAAGGGTAAATTTCTTGCGGCGGACGGCGGGACAATTTTCTTGGACGAAATCAGCAACGCCTCTGCAGCGCTGCAGGTGAAACTGCTGCGGGTGCTCGAGGACAGGCAGTTCGAGCCGGTGGGAAGCAACAAGACAATCGCGGTCGATGTGAGGGTAATACTCGCAACGAACAAGGACCTGGACGAAGAAGTGAAACAAGGCAGATTTCGCGAGGACCTTTATTACCGTATTAACGTTGTTACAGTAAATCTGCCCCCATTACGAGAAAGGGTAGGGGATGTTGGTTTATTAGCCGGACATTTTTTGCGGGTATACAGCTCACAGCATAACAAGAAAAAGATGGGCATCACCGTTGAGGCGCTGGGCTGTCTGGAACGATATCACTGGCCCGGCAACATTCGTGAGCTTGAGAACGTAATCGAGCGTGCGGTACTGCTGGGCAAAAACAGTTTTATAACCGTCGATGACCTGCCTGTTTCCCTGACAGAGGGACAACCGCGTCAGTGGCTGGAATATAAACAGGTGAGCTTGAAATCAGCGATGGTTGAGCCGGAGAAGGACATCATACGAGAAGCGCTCGAGGCGCATCAGTGGAACCGGCAGGAGACGGCGAAGGCGCTGCAGATAAACCGGACGACGCTGTTCAAGAAAATGAAACGTTATGGTCTTTACGCCGAAGCGGAGCGCCTGGGTCTGCTCTGAAAATTAGAGACGGTCCTTTCGTTACGCCCCGGGACCGCAAGATTTTTTTCGCCCTCAACTTGTATATCGCCGGCGAGCACGTTCAAGAAAGCTTCGCCACTTGTTGATGTGGCCGTTCTCGTCGGCCTGGTTTTTTTTAATCATGTTTTGTGTATCCTGGTCCCAGTCAACGCGTTCGAGCAGTTCGGCATAGTGTTTGACTGCTTTGCTTTCGACCCAGATGGCGGTTTTGAGAATTGCCTTTTGTCCGAGCGATCGTGAGCCGAAACCAAGCACAAAACCAACCAGCCAGTACGCGGTCCCGAATATGCCGGGTCTGAATCCATATTCGAAGAGCTTGACCTGAAAGTCCTGCAGATGAGTCATTTCATTGCACATAGCCGCGATTAACTGGCGGTTCAGCTCAGAGTTGGTGTGAGTGATTTGAAACCTGTAGATGCTGACGGCCATTGTTTCGAGTGTATGAAAGGAATGAAGCGCTTTTCTGATTGCCCGGGCCCTGGCCTTTGGTATCAGCTCACGTCGTAGCTTGACGTCGTCGGCCCGCATTTGGGTCCTGACTATCGAGACATCGTATTTGTTCTGACTGGAATCGACCATTGCACACCCCGCTTCTAAAAGGCCAGAACTATTATTACCAATGCAGTTGAGCTTGTCAAACCTGAGTGAGGCGGCCCCCAACGTTCGATTTCGACCGGCTCGGCGATAGTGGGAGAAAACCCTTGCGAAAACGGGCGTTTTTGGTTATCGTCCCGGTTTGTTTTTGTTGGGACAAGTTGAAAGAAAACAAAAGTTTTTCAGGAAAATTGCGATGGCAGAACCGGCAAGAGTAAAAGGTGTAACGGGCATCGATGAACTTTGTATAGACACGATAAGGTTTTTGGCCGCCGACGCGGTTGAGAAGGCCAAGGCGGGGCATCCCGGAACGCCGATGTCTCTGGCGCCCGCGGCTTATGTCCTGTGGATGCGACATCTGAAATTTAATCCCGTCAATCCGAGATGGCACAACCGTGACCGATTCGTATTGTCGGCCGGCCACGCCTGTATGCTGCTGTATTCGCTGCTATACCTGACGGGCTACGATATGACCTTAGAGGATTTGAAGAACTTCCGCCAGTGGGGCAGCAAAACGCCGGGGCATCCGGAATATCATCCCGACCTGGGCATCGAGGCGACAACCGGGCCGTTGGGCCAGGGTATTTCGAATGCGGTTGGTATGGCGATAGCGCAGAAGTACCTTGCGAATTACTTCAATCGGGAGGGATTTCCCATAGTCGATTACAAGATTTACGTTGCGGCCGGCGACGGCGACCTTGAGGAAGGCGTGTCAAGTGAATCAAGCTCATTGGCGGGACATCTGGCACTGGATAACCTGATTGTTATTTACGACGACAACCATATTTCCATCGACGGCGACACCGAATTATCATTCACCGAGGACGTGGCGAAGCGCTACAAGGCATACGGCTGGAGGGTAATCGAGGTGCCGGGCGACGGCAATGATATGCTCGCGTTTGAAAAGGCACTCAAAAAAGCAAAGCGGACGAAGGGCCAGCCGACACTGATAAAGCTTCGCACGCATATTGCCTTCGGCTGTCCGACAAAACAGGACACAGCCGGGGCGCACGGGGCACCTTTGGGTGAAGACGAGATAAAGCAGACCAAGCAGAAGTTCGGGTGGGACCCGCAAATGTTGTTCAATGTTGCCGATGAAGTGCTGGCACATACACGCAAGTCAGTTGACAAGGGAAAAAGAGCGGAGGCGAAGTGGAACCGATTGATTAAAAAATACGCAGCGGTGCATCCGGAGCTTGCGGAGCAGTTTCAAAACGCTGCTGAAGGGAAAATCACGGTCGATATCGACTCATTACTTCCCAAATTCGATTTGATGAAAGATGGCAAGCCCAATTTAGTGGCGACACGCTCTGCGTCGGGGAAAACCTTGGATGTCCTTATGCCGCATTTCCCGTTTATCTTAGGCGGCAGCGCGGACCTGACGCCATCGAACAATACGCGATGGAAGGATGTAAAGGATTTCCAAAAAGACGCCCTTGACGGCAGATACCTGCGTTTCGGGGTTCGCGAGCACGGTATGGGCGCGATTATGAACGGCATATCCATAAGCGGACTTACCCGTGCGTTCGGTGGGACGTTTCTGGTATTCAGTGATTATATGCGTGGAGCCGTGCGTGTAGCGGCGATATCGGGCTATCCGACGATTTTTGTCTGGACGCACGACAGTATCGGTATCGGGGAGGACGGCCCGACGCATCAGCCGGTGGAGCACTTCGCGGCGCTGCGGGCGATACCGAACCTGTTGGTCATCAGGCCCGCTGATGCGAACGAAACGGCGCAGGCCTGGAAATTTATTCTTCAGTATCGCGAAGGGCCTGTCGCACTATTGCTTACTCGTCAGAAGCTGCCCGTCTTAGACAGGACCAGATGCTCATCCGCAGAAAACCTTGTTAAAGGCGCATACGTGTTAATTAGTGCAGACGAGCCGGAAGTATTGCTTTTGGCGACCGGGTCGGAGGTTGCGGTTGCACTCGAGGCATACGATAAGCTTGCGGCCGAAGGGATAAAGGCGCGAGTGGTCAATATGCCGTGCTGGGAATTATTTGAAAAGCAGAGCAAAGAGTACCGCGATTCGGTAATACCGCCTGCTGTAAAGGCCAGAGTCGCAGTGGAAGCGGCCGTCGAGCTTGGCTGGCACAAGTGGCTTGGCGAAAATGGAGCGTTTGTCGGAATGTCAACGTTCGGGGCATCGGCTCCCGGCAAGGTCTGCTTCGAGAAATTCGGCATAACCACGGATGCGGTTGTGGCAGTCGCGAAGAGGATAATGGGGAGATAGCAAAAGGACACAGAAAGCATAAATGGGGGCGGAAAGGAGCGAGAAAAAGTGAGGGACAAGGGGAACGATACGCACACGGACCCGGTATGCGGGATGAGCGTGAAACGTAATAAGGCCGGGGGGACGATTGAATACGAAGGCAGGGAGTATATCTTCTGCAGCAGCAAGTGTCTCGAGAAGTTCAGGGCGGAACCGGACAGATATATAAAGAAGGATGAACCTGCAAAGCACCCGGAGGGAGAAGAGACCTCGGGGAGACCTGCAGCGAAGAGGGTTTATACATGCCCGATGCATCCGGAGGTCGTTAAAGACGGGCCGGGCTCGTGCCCTGTCTGCGGGATGGCGCTGGAGCCAAAGGCCGGCGCAGGCGAGGAAGAGGAAGAAGGCGGGGAGCTTGCCAATATGAGCAGGCGGTTCTGGCTGGGACTGGTGCTGGCTGTGCCGGTCTTTATTATTGCAATGAGCCGACATATACCGGGAAGACCGCTTGAGCATATTTCGTCGCCGGAGGTATTGACATGGCTGGAGTTTATACTGGCAACCCCGGTGGTGCTGTGGTGCGGGAAGCCCTTTTTCGAGCGGGGATGGACCTCGATTGTCACCGGCCGACTGAATATGTTTACACTGATTTCGGTCGGCGTCGGAGTATCATACGTTTACAGCGTTGTCGCGGTCGTTGCACCGGGGATTTTCCCTGAATCATTTCGCGGAGAAGGCGGACAGGTTGGAGTTTACTTCGAGGCATCGGCGGTAATCACTGTTCTTGTATTATTAGGGCAAGTGCTGGAGCTTCGCGCGCGGAGAAGGACCAGCGGCGCGATAAAGGCATTATTGGGACTTGCGCCTAAAAATGCGAGGATTGTCAGGGCGGACGGCAGCGAAGAGGACATCGCACTCGACAGCGTTGCGAAAGGAGACCATCTGAGGGTCCGGCCGGGGGAGAAGGTTCCAGTGGACGGTGTGAATATCGAGGGGCAGGCAAGCATCGACGAGTCAATGATAACGGGCGAGTCAATCCCTGTAGAGAAGAAAACCGGCGACAAGGTTACGGGCGGGACGGTGAACGGGACGGGGACATTTATAATGCGCGCCGAGCGGGTCGGGGCGGAGACGCTTTTGTCGCAGATTGTGGAGATGGTCAGCGAGGCGCAGCGCAGCCGGGCGCCGATTCAACGATTAGCGGACAAGGTGTCGAGATATTTTGTTCCCGCGGTCGTGGGGACGGCAGCAGTAACGTTTATTGTGTGGTCGATTTTCGGGCCAAAGCCGGCGTTTGCATACGCGCTGGTCAACGCGGTTTCGGTCCTTATCATCGCATGCCCCTGCGCACTGGGACTGGCTACGCCGATGTCGATAATGGTCGGGGTCGGACGCGGGGCCAGGGAAGGGGTGCTGATAAAAAACGCCGAGGCGCTGGAAATAATGGAGAAGGTGGATACGCTCGTGGTGGACAAGACGGGGACATTGACGGAGGGTAAGCCAAAGCTTATTTCGGTTGTTCCGGCAGGGAAATTCAACGAAGGCGAGATTCTGCGACTGGCGGCGAGCTTGGAGCGGGGCAGCGAGCATCCGCTTGCTTCAGCGATACTGGCTGGCGCTCGGGAGCGAGGGATAAAGCCGGCGGAATGCAAAGATTTCAAGTCTATAACGGGCAAGGGAATAACGGGCACAATCGAAGGAAAGCCGGCGGCGCTGGGCAACAGCAAGCTTATGGAGCAACTGGGTATCGACATTGGGGAGTTAGATGAACGGGCGAAGGAGATCGGCAGAGACGGAGAGACCGTTATGTTTGTGGCCGTAGGGAAGCAAGCCACGGGATTGATTGGGGTGGCGGACCCAATTAAGGAGTCGACTCGCGAGGCGATAAAGCTATTGCGAAAGGAAGGGATTCGGATAGTGATGCTGACGGGAGACAGCCAGGCGACGGCGGAGGCGGTGGCAGGCAAGCTGGAGCTCGACGAGATTGAGGCGGAGGTCCTGCCGGAGCGAAAGAACGAGACGGTCAGGCGCCTGCAGAGCGAAGGCAGGATTGTCGCAATGGCCGGCGACGGGATTAACGATGCGCCGGCCCTGGCAGCGGCACAGGTCGGCATTGCGATGGGCAGCGGGACCGACGTTGCGATGAAGAGCGCCGGGATAACATTGGTCAAGGGCGATTTGCGGGGAATTGCCAGGGCGAGATTATTGAGCCGGGGGACGATGCGAAACATCCGGCAGAACCTGTTTTTCGCATTGTTCTACAACTCGCTGGGCGTTCCGATTGCGGCAGGGATACTGTATCCTTTTTTCGGGCTGCTGCTAAGCCCGATTATTGCTGCCGCGGCGATGAGTTTCAGTTCGGTATCGGTGGTCGGTAATGCGCTAAGACTGAGAAAGCTGCCGCTTTGATAATGCAAGAGGCGTAAGTTCAGCGAGAGAAGAACATAAATACGCTTGCGAGGTCTGCTTCGAGAGGTTCGGTATAACGGCCGAGGCGGTCGTATCCGCGGCGAAAAAGCAGTTGGGCAGATGACAGCAGATTAGAGCATAACAGAAGAGTCAGGCCTGGAAGGCCGACGCACTATATGATACGTGGGTCGGGAGTGTCTACCTTGTTTTGGGGTGATAGGCAGGTTTGGCTTGTAGGGTTTTTAATCTTATAGTTTAATTGGCTGGGCACATAAATGGGACGGGGCCGCCCCCGCTCTTGTCTTCGTCAAGAAGACGCGGGGGGACAGGCAGTTCAAAAACCAGCATAGCTCAGCGGATAATCCCTTCGGGGCGTTATGTCGCCGAAGGGCGGAAAGTTGAAACACTTTCGCCTTGTGCGAAGGTGTGTTAACAAAAAGCCATGGGGGGCCATATAAGTTTCTTTCCGAGTTAGGGCCTTTGCGCGGTTAGTGCAGAGGCCCTTTTTTTGCGCGGTACACTGTGATGATGCAAGGCCGGTTAGAAATACCGTGACACCGGTTTTGTCGATTTTCAGGCGATAAAATTTCCAAGTATTTTATAGATAAAGTTTGCAAGGCGGCGGTTTTACGGTGAGTCGGTATTGACTGATTGGGCCGGGTAAGCTATACTAAGAGGGCTGTATGCAGGCCAGCGAGCCGCCTGGCAGAAGAGAGGGTAGGTATTATGGCGGAAGTGGAAAAACACATCGAGCGGGTGATTCCGTCTCCCCGAAAGGTTTTTACCCCCGCAGTGACAGTGATACTTGTAGGGATGGTCGCCGGTTTTACGATAGTTTACTACGCGACGGATTTTACGGTTAAATATCTTGCATTATCCGTGACAGGTATGAAACACGTAATGATATGGCAACTGCTGACGTACCCATTTCTCAACGGATGTAACTGGTCGTTAGTCTGGGGTGGTCTTTTATTGCTGTTTATAGGCAGTGCGGTGGAGCGGGAATGGCGGACGAAGTCATTCATTGGGCTGTGGCTGATTGTCTCGGTTGTCTGCGGGCTTATCTGGGTTGTAATTAGCGCGATAGCAGGAAAAAGCTACGTAGGTGGCGGGACCGCGAGCTGTGTATACGGAATAGTAGCAGTATTCGGCGTTCTTTACCGTCGGAGGCGATTTCTGGTTTTGTTCTGGTCCGTCGAGGCACAGCATCTTGCGTGGGCTTTTATCATAATCGGCATTATTCTCGGCATAAGGCAGCCGATTACCTGGATTTGGGTGGCAGGAGCATTGGTGGGTTATCTTTACGTCAAGCTGCGGATGCGAATGGAGTCTGCGGCCAGGCGCAGCCCGCAGAGCAGCTACCGGCCTGGTGATTTTGTGGATATCGATTGAGACTTTATGGATGCTGCGGCACACGAACAGGCGGCTCGCCGTGCGGGAATTGCCCGAGAGGCATTGCGTGATTGCCTGCTGTGCCCTCGAAACTGCCGGGTTGACCGAACAGCCGGCGAGAAGGGTTATTGCCAGCTTGATGACAAGGTTCGATGTTTCAGAGAGGTCCTGCGTTATGACGAAGAGAAGGGACTTAATCCGTCGCACCAGATTTATTTTGCGGGATGCAACCTGAAATGTGAGTTCTGCACGGTTTCGGAATGGAATGAGCGGCCGGATGCGGCGGATGAGCTGGACGTCGAGAAATTAGCTGCAACAATTGCGAGGCGAAAAAAAGAAGGAGCAAGGACGCTTAATCTGCTGGGTGGTGAGCCGGCGGTGAACGTGCACGGTATTCTCGAATTGCTCGCACGAGTTGACAGCGAAGCGGTCGTGGTTTGGAACACTAATATGTATTATAATGATATTGTCGACGAGTTAGTGACAGGGCTGGTTGACATTTATCTTGCGGACCTTAAGTGCGGAAACAGTGATTGTGCACAGCGGCTGCTGGGGGCGGGGGATTATGTCGAGGTGGCGAAGGCCAATATCCTGAGGGCCGCCGGTCATTCGGACGTGATTTTGCGGTATCTTGTTTTGCCGGGTCACTTGAGGTGTTGTCTTGAGCCGATAGTGAAGTGGGTGGCGGCGGAGCTGCCGGATGTCAAGCTGAGCTTGAGAGATTATTATGTTCCGCCGGCGCAGGTGAAGGAGGCGCCTGCGGAGTATCTTGGTCGCGATGAATATCGGCAGGCGGTGGAGCTGGCGGCCAGCAAGGGATTGACGCTGATAGAATGAAGAAGAAGCCATATCGGCGAAAGTGCGGCGATTTTGAGATTCGTGTGCTGGCAGACGGTCGGCTTGTAATGCTGGCGCCGGACGATGAGCTTTTGGCTATGGGGCGGGAGCTGGAGCCGGATAGCTCGCTTTTGCCGCCCGCGAGAGAGGACAAGAGGAATGGTCGAACCTAACCAGAAGCGCGCGAGCGGCCCGATAAAGAAGCAGGCGGGCCAGAAGCAGATGAGCGAAATCGAAGTGCTTATCCGCGCAAGATATCCGCTGATTTATGTAATCTCGTGGGAAGAGCAGCGTTTATTGAAGCACGTAGTCCGAATCGGTTCGCGATTGGGCAAGAGCGTGTTCGAATGGTCGCTAACGACGGGATTAGTGCCCGCGGGGACATCGGTTCAATCGCAGAAGCACAAGGACAGCGCCACACAGGACCCGCTGGTAGCGCTGGATAATGTGATTGAGCACGTTGAGCCGGCGCTTTATGTGTTCAAGGACTTTCACCCGTTCCTGAAGGGCCAGAATATGTCGGTGATTCGGCGGCTGCGCGAGGTTTCGGCCACGATGCAAAATACTTACAAGACGATTGTCATCGTCAGCCCGATATTCGAGCTTCCAGCGGAGCTTGAGAAGGACCTTACGGTTGTGGATTTCGATTTGCCGGGTGAGAGTGATTTTGCCGCCCTTGTGGCCCGGATAATCGATGAGGTCAAGGACAACCCGAAGCTCAACGTTCGGATGGAGGAGCGGACACAGGAGCAGATTGTGCACGCGCTTCTGGGGCTTACGCTCAGCGAGGCGGAAAACGTTCTGGCCAAGACGCTTGTTGAACAGCGCAGCTTAGGCGCAAGGAGCCTGGAGGTTATCCACAGCGAGAAAAGACAGGTTATCCGCAAGAGCGGGCTTCTGGAATACTACGATGCGGAGGAAGGCCTGGGTTCGGTTGGGGGGCTTGACGTGCTGAAAAGCTGGCTTCTCAAGCGAGCAAGCGGTTTTAGCGACCAGGCCAGGGAGTTCGGTCTTCCGTCGCCGAAAGGCGTGCTGCTGCTGGGAGTACAGGGCTGCGGCAAGAGCTTAATGGCCAAGACAATCAGCAACGCCTGGCAGTTACCCTTGCTGCGGTTCGACGTGGGTAGGGTTTTCGGGAGCTTAGTCGGCTCGTCGGAGCAGAATATCCGCAGGGCAATCAAGGTTGCGGAGTCGGTAGCGCCCGTGGTGTTCTGGATAGATGAAATCGACAAGGCGTTTCGAGGCTCTCGCGGCAGCGGCGCCGGGACCGACAGTGGCACGAGCGCGCGAGTGTTCGGGACGTTTCTTACGTGGCTTTCGGAAAAGGACAAGCCGGTGTTCGTGGTCGCGACGGCGAATGACGTTTCGCTTTTGCCGCCTGAGCTTCTTCGCAAAGGGCGTTTCGATGAGATATTCTTTGTGGATTTGCCGGCGTTCGCCGAGCGAAGAGAGATATTCGAGATTCATCTGAAGAAGCGTCGGCTTGAGCCGGCATCGTTTGATGTTGATGCTCTGGCTCATGCGTCGGCGGGATACAGCGGGGCAGAGATAGAAGAGTCGATTATCAACTCGCTTTTTGAGGTGTTTTACGAGAAGCAGCCGATGACGACGGGACGTTTGCTGGAGAGCATCAGGCAGACTGTTCCCCTGTCGAAGACAATGAGTGAGGACGTTGAGGGCCTGCGCCAATGGGCTGATGGGCGTGCGAGACTTGCAACGAGCGACGAGGCAGCCGTGGAGCCGGGCGGCGACAAGAGGAAACTTGAGATATAGCGAGGCGGAGAGAAGAAAGTGAGGAATGAGTTATGAGCGCGGTTGTAATTTTGACGCCTGTTATCATTGGCGGCTGGCCTTCGATTATGGCTGCGGTAGCGGGCGCAGCGTCGGCACTGGGGCTTGTTGTCAAGGAGCAGATTAAAGAGGAGCTGCGGCAGGAGCAGGCGGTCGAACAAAGTGTCGAGGTGGAGCTTGCCAACAGCGAAGTGATTGCGCAAAACCTTGCGACTGACAAGGAAATTGTCTTGGTCAAGGGTGATGTCGAGATTCGGGTTGGCCGGGACGAGCGAGGGCGGTGCAGGGTCTGTGTAAAAAGCAAGGGCAAAACCAAAGCAGATATGGAGCAGATTGCTGAAGAGTTTAGCCAGAAAATGACGCAGTGTTTCGTCTATAATCGCGTTGCCACCGAACTGAAGAGCAAGGGATTTCAAATGGTCAATGAGGAAGTTATGGAAGACCAGAGCATTCGGATAAACGTGCGGCGTTGGGTGGATTGAGAGATGGCACAACAACACGAAGTCGAGATAATTGTTTCAAAAACGGGCGATGTGAAGGTTCACGTCAAGGGAGTTAAGGGCAAGGCGTGCCTGGAATACACCAAATGGCTTTCCGAGGTAGTCGGGAAGGTCAAAGACCAGAAGCTGACCAGTGAATACTATGAGCCGGAGGTCAAGACTCGAATCAATCTTCATCAGGAGTTAAAAACCGAGCAATAGGGCGAAGATGCGATGTCAGCGTTGCCAGTTTGAGAACATGCCTGGGGAGAGCAGATGTTTCAAGTGCGGTTCGGTATTGAGCGGCCAGGGTGTGGCGGTGGACGTTCATCCGCCGCGGATGGACAGATGGAAAGGGCCGTTTCGTGCCGTGCCCCGGTGGATTCGGCTGCGCACGCGCTTCGGGGAGAGATTGCGTGTGCCTGCATTTTTGCGGATAATGTCCGGCAACGCCGCTTTGGGGCTGGTTCTTTCTTTAATACCCGGTTTGGCGCAGGCCGTTAGCGGTCGATTCCGTGAGGTTCGGTGGTTCGTGTTCGGCTGGCTGTTATTATTGCCGGCGGGAATATTTTTTTACGGCAGCGGGACGGGATATTTGCTGCTTGGTATAGCGGTCGGTCTTCACGGCTGGATTGCCTTTCGCCATTCGCTTATGAAGGAGCACGCGGAAATCGGACAAAGGATATTTGATTTCTCGATGCTGCTTGTTGTTTTCGGTTTACTTTATTTTGGTGTCCGGAGCACTTTGTTGGGGGATTTTATGTTTGGTTATACGAATCTTACAATTCCATATCAGAACATCGAGTCCGGAGATATGCTTCTGGCCCGGCGGAGCTTGTCGGGGGCGGAGGATTTGAAGCGTGGGGGGCTTGTCCAGTCGACTTTAAGGATGGTCGGGCGAGGCCGGCGTGTTTTTTCAGGCGGCGCCCGGACGATAGTGCAGATAGTGGGTCTTGGCGGTGAAAAGATTGAGATTACAGACGGGGCGTATGTCGTTGATGGCCGGATGCTTGATGGTGAGCAGTATCCGGTACCGGAATGGCTGAAGGGACGAAAAATCGGGCCGATAGTCGTTGACGTCAATTCGTATTTTGTAAATGCCGTTTATAATGTTGAGGGCCGCGGTATGCAGTTGACTGCGGAAATGGTAGGACAAGCGTGTATAGTGAAGTCTTCTGAGATAGAATCGAAGGTGATAATGCGGTGGTTTCCGCTGAAGCGGCGAGGATTTTTGAAGGAAAATGAATAGGCGTTTTTCACAGCTCGAATTCGGCGACAGGAGCGATAAGGAACCGGGCAAGGCCGGAACCGGCGAGGAAATACGCGACGAGGAGTATTTCCACAAGCAGGCGGTGCGTTACTGGCTTGCGGGAGATTTCGAGCTGGCGTTGAGGCACTATTCGCGGTCGCTCGAGCAGAACAGCAGCTTTTATCCCGGCTGGGTGGGACAGGTGCTTATGCTAATCGAGCTGGGAGAATACAGGGAAGCCGCCGTGTGGGTGGATAAGGCACTAGAGATGTTTCCCGAGCATCCGGAACTTCTGGCGGTTAAGGCGGTTGCGTGTGCTCGCGACGGCAGGATGGAGAAAGCCCTTGGGTATTCGGACAACTCTATCGGCAAGGATAACGTTACGTCGGCTGTCTGGCTGGCGAGGGCGGAGGTGCTGCTGAATCGCAGGAGCAATATAGCGGACAACTGTGTCAGCAAGGCGGTGAGTATAGCCGGCGAGGAGGCGCCGATGGTTCGGCTTCGCGCAGGGCGTCTGCTCAATCGACAGGGAGATTATGCCGGTGCATTGGGATACCTGCAAAAGGCCGTCGATGAGTTTCCGAAATCGGCTCTTGCCTGGTATGAACTTGGTCGATGCCAGGCGGGGCTCGGCCGGAGCGAGGCGAGGGTCAGCTTTGAACAGGCGCTTAAACTTCGCCCGAACTGGCGTGTGGCCGAGGAGGCGCTTCGCAAAGTCAAGGGCAGGGGATTTTTGAGGCGATTATTCGGAAGGTGAGATATGGCAATACCTCGTGAGATGCATCGAATACTGGCGGCGGCCAGGCGTGAAAATGCTTCGGATATTCATATCGTTGCGGGACTGCCGCCATTGTTCAGGATAAGCGGCGAAATCATACTTGCGGATTTGCCGCCATTGAGCAGGGAGGATACAAAACGGCTGAGCTTCAGCATGCTCAACGAGGAACAGAAAAAGGTTTTCGAGCGGGATTGGCAATTGTGCTGCTCGATACACGACGAGCAGTTGGGCCGATTTCGCGTTTCGGTTTATTACCACATCAGCAACCCGGAGGTGGCGATACGTCCGGTGATGGACCATATCAAGACGCGGGAGGAGCTTCGGCTGCCCGAACATATTGAGGATTTTACCCGGATGTCGGGCGGGCTGGTTATGATAACCGGGCCGACGGGCACCGGAAAAACGACCACGATGAATTATATGATCGACCTTATCAACAGCGAGCGCCGGTGCAAGATTATCGCCATTGAAGACCCCGTCGAATACATTCACAGGGCCAAAAGGGCAATCATCATTCAACAGGAACTTTATACCGACGTTAAGTCGTTCGGCAGCGCGCTGGTGCACGTTTTGCGACAGGACCCGGATGTCATCTGCATCGGCGAGATGAGAGACCTCGAGACGACTGCGACGGCGCTTATTGCGGCAGAAACGGGGCATCTGGTCATCGCGACCTGCCATACTCCCAACGCACTTCAGACGGTCGAACGAGTTGTGTCGATATTTCCCGAGAACCAGCAGCCGCAGATTTTTGCGCAATTAGCCAATTCACTACAGGGTGTTATAGCACAGCGGCTTGTGCCGTCGGCTGACAGGAAACGGCGGATTCTCGCCACGGAATTGCTTATTGTCAACCACGCCGCCCGAAAGCATATACGCGACCGGCAACTGCATATGCTGGTCAACGTTATTCAGATGGGCCATAAGATTGGTATGCACCTGATGGACGATTCGCTTATGCAACTGTACGAGGCGGGCGAGATAACATACGATACCGCGGTGAACTATTCGCACGACCCAATTGATATGCGCAAGAAAATCCACAAGCAAAGAGCATCGGGCGAAGAGCAGCCGTGAAGCCGGTGACGTGAGATTGGAATTCTTCCAATCTCAGTAATTAAAGTAGCAGCCGTAGTGTCTGTAGAAAAGCCCTATAGACCGCATAGTGATAATTGCAACAACCTGTCCCGTCAGATTCACTGCCAGATTTGCTGCGGTAGACAATAAGGACATTTTGTCCATCGGTGCGTATTGGCGGGTGTTGGTTTCGATGAGGCAGACGGCAACGAGTATCGCGACAACTACGAGGTATGGAACGAAGGCCTTAAAGATGGGGCCGAGGATACGGTCCGGCCGAAGTAGTGCGCTGTAGTCTTCTATGACTGCTATTGTTAATATCGCCATTGGAAATATAAACAGTCCTCCAAGAAACAAAGATATTAAAAGTAAATTCAGAGCATTTCTCTGACGCCAAAGCTCTTCGAAAGTCACAAGGTGGTCCCTGGAAATTGCCATAATGCTGAAGAAGGGCAGCTCCACAAGACACAGCGTGAACACAAAAACAAGAAGTGGCTTGAATATATACCATAGGAATGTAATGCTGATACCGAGTTCGATTTCTGGAAGTTTGTCTTCACCAAAGGCGGTGCTGCATATGATTTTGAGATAGAAACCCAAAAGATAACCCCAGGCGATAAAATACATCACATGGCCCAGGCAGCACGCTGCTGCCGAGAAGAACTTAAAACATACGGCAGCTGTAACAAAGACAATCGCCGTCAGATTGTCCTTATCTAAAAAGAGCTTCCAGCTATCGATGAAAACGGCGTGGTAGAATCCCGGCTGCGGCGTTTCGATTTCGACCTTGGGTTCGACCGGTTTCGCTTTTTGTCCGGTTTCTGCGGGTATAATTAGTTTCTGTCCGCAGGTCAGACAGTGTGCGGACTTGCCGGCGTGTTTGTCGCCAAAGGCAATGAGCGATTTGCACTTCGGGCAGTTGAAGCGTATGGTCATGCCTGAGTATATTCGTGCTGCATCGCATCAGTGAATGATTTTAGGTCGTTAACCCATTTCTTTGCTTCGAGCAGGTCCACCTTGTCCTGCTTTACGAGTATTGCAAGATGCCTTTCCATAGTAGTCATTTTTTCTTCGGGTTTTTCCTTGGTTTTGGTCTGGAGCTGTGAATAAATCTGTTCAATTTTGCCTGTTCTTATAAGATTTGCGCATGCGTAGTTGTTATTTAGTATCTCCATAGTGATGATTCGGCCTGTGGCGTCTTTTTTCGGTATGAGTTTCTGGCTTATAATATAAGCAAGGCCAAGGGAGAGCTGGTTGCGGACCTCGTTTTGCCTGCCAGGAGGAAAGTAGTCCAGCACCCGGGTTATCGTGCCGGAGGTGTCTCTTGTGTGCAGGGTAGAAAAGACCAGATGCCCGGTTTCGGCGGCCATAAGAGTCATCGATATGGTTTCAGGGTCTCGCATCTCGCCTACGAATATCACATCCGGGTCCTCTCGCAGTATCGCCCGCAGGCCCTGGGTGAAAGACTTTGCATCGCGACCGATTTCCCGCTGTGATATCATGCCGTGCTGTTTGGTAAATATGTACTCTATGGGGTCTTCGAGAGTAATTATCCGGCAGGGGCTTTTGGCGTTTATCCGGTCTATCAGGGAGGCGATTGTTGTGGATTTGCCGGCGCCGGTGATACCGGTTACCAGGACCAGGCCCTGCTTGCGCTCGATGATATCTTCCCAGACGTTGTTCGGAAAGCCGATTGTCTCGAGCTTCGGAATGTCCATAGACAGCGCCCGTATGGCAGCGCATATACCGTCGTTTTCCTGGAAAATGTTTATGCGGAACTGCAGAGAGCCGACTCGATAAGAGCAATCGACCTCTTTTTCCTGCTGGAACTTGTGAAAATTGGCTTCGCTTAAAAGCGGCATTATGAGTTTTTTGGCGATTTCGGGCGTTACGGGCTCACCCTTGAGGTATGTCAGGTCTCCGTCGATTCGATATGCCGGCGGGCTGCCGACCTTGATGTGAAGGTCGGAGACTCGCATTGCGCCTCTCTTCTCGAAATACGTGAGCATATCGAAAATACTGAGCGGTCCCATATTTTCGGTATGGTATATCTTGTCGGTTACCACGTATGCTTCGGTCATATTCGCCTCCGTTTCCGGTCGAGTAATTTGACCTATGGACTCGCGGGGTCTGCCGTGGTGATACATCAGTATATCATTATATTTGTGTAAGAGCAAAGCCGGACAGGAGGTTTTGCAGGGGGCAGCCGGTATAGACGTGGTGTTGTGATAGTAGTTGAGTTTCGGCCCGGCTGCTATTATATTGTGCCCTCATGACTGAAGTACCCCCTGTAAAACCGGTTAATGCCGAACAGCGTATACCGTTGACGCGAATCCAGAAGCTCATCGGCGAGAGGATGTTCCGGTCGAAAAAGACCAAGCCCTGTTACTATATGGGGATAGATGCCGACACGACCGAACTTATGGACAGTCGGCACGAATTGAAGAAACGATTATGCGTGAAAATCACTTCCAACGCCTTTTACATCAAGGCCCTCGGTGTTGCGGTTAAAGAGTTTCCCTTAATGGTCGGCTCTTTGGAAGACGACTCAATCAAAATAGCCGATTCGGTGAATGTTGGTTTTGCCGTCAGTGCGCCGCAGGGGCTGGTTGTGCCCGTGGTGAAAGAAGCCGACAAAAAGACATTGGCTGAAATAGCGACGCTTGAAAAGGTGCTGACCGATAAGGCGAGGAGCAATAAGCTTTCTCTGGATGATATTACCGGCGAGACGGTCGGGTTGAGTAATCTCGGTGCTTATGATATTGATTCGTTTATAGGCATTGTGCCGCCGCCAGCGACTGTGATTTTAGCCGTGGGTAATACACTGCGGACAGCCGTGCCGCGAAACGGCAAGATTGTTATCCGCAAGATTACCGACCTGACGATAGCCGTGGATTCGACAGTTGTCCCCGAGCCCTATGCCGCGAAATTCTTAGCCCGAATCGCTGAACTGCTCCAAGAGCCGAACCGGCTTGTATAGTAGTCGTTGATCAGGTTGTGATTGTTCCTACAGTGTTGATGTTTGCTGGGTATTGTTGATTCCATCAGTTTGGTTGTCGGCATCCGTGCCGGTTGCTCTTATCGGCTCAGCAGGTGTCTGAGGGATATTTTTGGAGGGTATTTCAGCAATCTCGATTGGGCAGGGTTGGGATTCGTCCGTGGCAGTAGTTTCAGTTTGGGGTGAGGTTGTTGTCTGCATCTGAGGATTGATTAGCTCGGCGACTTTTTTATAGTCTTCGGCGCCGTGGCAGTTGGGTTCGTACTCGAAGATGGTTTTGCCGTAACTGGGGGCTTCGGCGAGTTTGATATTTCTGCGGATGCTTACGGGTAGAATCTGCGCCTGTGACCAGGCACAATCCGTATTGCGTGCGCCGTTTAAAAACTGCTCAATATCCGCCTTGACCTCGTTGGGCAGTGACGCTCGGCTGTCAAACATACAAAGCAGGACCCATTTTACTTTCAGGTTTGGATTGATTCGTTTGTTGACAAGGGTGACGGTCTGAAGCAGTTTGCCGAGTCCATGCAGGGCGAGGAAGTGCGGCTGAAGCGGTATCAATATATCATCGGCGGCGGCGAGAGAGTTGAGCGTCAAAAGACCGAGCGAGGGTGCACAATCGATGAGAATGTAATCGAGCTTGTCATTAACGCTCGACAGCGCTTCTCGCAGAATAGTCTCTCTGCCGACGACGCTTACAAGCTCGGATTCGGCGCCGACGAGGTCGATGTTTGCGGGCAGCAGCCAGAGATTCGGTCGGACGAGCATCATTTGCGATTCGACGCTTTGCGACTGGGTAAGGACTTTGTAAGAGCCGGTGGCAACGACATCGGGGTCGACGCCCAGATGTGTTGTTAGATGTGCCTGCGGGTCGAAATCGATGGCGAGGACCCGCTGGCCGACATTTGCCAGGGCGGCGGCGATGTTGACGACCGTGGTAGTCTTACCCACGCCTCCTTTTTGGTTTAATACCGCAATGGTCCTCATTACTTTTCTTTGCTGTCCGTAGCTGAGTGTTGTTTTTTGAGCTGCAGTGTTTTCAGCACGCCGTCGAGTACGCCGTTTACGAAAGCCGGCGATTTTTCGGTGCCGAATTTTTTTGCAAGCTCAATCGCCTCGTTAATCGCGACCTTGGGTGGAATATCGGCACAGAATTTCAACTGAAAGACCGCCAGTCGAAGTATGCTCTTGTCGACAAGCGACAGTCGCGTTAGTTTCCATTTCTTTGCGGAACCCGTTATAAGCTCGTCGCAGGCCAAATGGTTTTCCCAGGCGTCTCTGGTCCAGTCTGACGCGAGCCTGCGAACGGAATTTTCCTCCGCGTTTTCGTTGAAAAAGGTGTTTAAATCCGGAAGCAAGGCCGAGCCCTGCACATCGAGCTGGAATAGCGCCTGCATAGCAAGCTGACGTGCCTTTGTTCTCGGGTCCACGCATTGCCCTCTATCAGATAGTGTATTGACTTTCCAATAACCGGCTTAAATTTGTTCCATCACGCTGGCCATTTCCATTGCGACCAGTGCCGCGTCGGCGCCGGCATTTCCTTTCTTGGCGCCGGCCCTGTCGACTGCCTCTTCGAGAGTATCGCAGGTGAGCACGCCGAAGACGGCGGGTGTTTTTGAACCGTAGTTAATCTGTCCGATTCCCCGGACCACCTGCTGGCAGACCGCCTCATAGTGCTGGGTCTGTCCCCTGATGACAGCGCCGAGGCAAATGACGGCTGCGAACTTGCCGTTCTGTGCGAGCTTTTTGGCTGCGATAGTAATCTCGCAGGCGCCCGGCACCCATACGACGGTCATCTGTTCGTCACCGGCCCCGTGACGCTTGAGGCAGTCGGTTGTGCCGCCGAGCAGGCGGGCGGTAATGAACTCATTGAACCGGCTTACAACTATGGCGTATTTTGCTTTGCCGGCTTTAAGCTGACCTTTTATTTCTTTAATCATACGTGTAATTCTCCAAAGTAACGCACTCGGCTTTTGGCCGAAAAAGCGGACTGCGCCGCGACTTTATTTGTGGCACATTATAAGACTAAAAGCCGGCCATTTCCATAAAAACAGCCAATCCCGCCGGGCACGGCCACTATTCGGTGCCATCCAAATCAAACTAAGCCCTTCAAATATAAGATGTTACGGCCGGTGTTTCCAGTGAAATTTCCAGAGTGGCACCGAAACTTCAAACGCGGGAAAAATCCGTTAACCGGCGCCTGCCAGCTGGCGATAAGGCCTGTGGGTAGCGAGGGGTGGTCCGGGTTCGCGAATGTTTGCTGTCTATTTCGAGGCAGGATGACGCTATGGTTTTTGATGAGATACCTTACAGCTCTTACGACAACAGTGAGCAAAAGGCGCAAAAGGCGTTCGAGCTATACGAGGACGGCAAGATAGCACAGGCAATCTCGGAGCTTAATGAAGCGCTGGAGATAAATCCCGCAAGCTGCTCACTTCATTTCGACAAGGCACTTGCTCTCGACAGCTTGAGCAAGTTCGATGATGCGGTTGGCGAGTACGAGGCGGCGCTTGCGTTGAATCCGTGTGATTTGGAGATACTCAACTCTCTGGCTATCGATTACACGCGGATGGGCCAGTATGACTTGGCGATTGAGACCTTCGAGCGGGTTGAGCAGCTCGATTCGAATTTCGAGCCATGTTACTGCAACAGGATTATCACGTACACGGAGATGGGATTGCATGAGCAGGCCGAGCAGATGTTCTATATGGCCCAGCAGATAAATCCGGATTGTGCACTTTGTTATTACAATATAGGCAATAGTTTATTCAGCCGGGCGGAATACAAAAAGGCGATTCACTGCTGGATTAGGACGGCCGAGCTTGAGCCGTCACATCCGCAGATTAATTATCACATTGCGCAGGCCCTTTGGGCGGAGGGGGAGCTGGAGCGCAGCCGTCACCACCTTTTGAAGGAGTTAAGGGTTAACCCCGGCGACGTCGATGTGATAATGGATTTCGGAGTATTTTGTCTCGAGCGAGGTGAAATAGAGAGCGCCAGGGAGAAATTCCACAGGGCTCTTGAGCTTAGGCCGGATACTGCACTGGCGACATTTTATCTGGGTGAGATAGCTCTTAATGCCGGTGAGTTAAAGACGGCGGAAGAGCTGTATAGCCGGGCGATGGCAAGGGACGGTTCGTTGCCCGGGCCACGGTACCGGCTGGCGTGCTGTTCTTTTTTACGGAATGATATCCAATCCGCGAAGACATATCTGGCTTCGGAAGTAAAGCTGGCAACGGATGATGCAGATGTGCTGGTTTCAATGGCGTCGATGTTTCTTGTTTTTGCGGCCCAGCCACAAGTCGACAGCGACGAGGCGATTGATTACGCCCTTCATTTTTTGTTGCGAGCGATTGATATCGATTCGTGCAGCGCAGATGCATATTATTATCTCGGCCTGGCCAATGCAATTAAAGGACGGCTGGAAGAGGCAAGCGAGCTGTTTGCTCAGGCGCTTGGTATCAATCCGGAGCATGTCCCGGCGATTCGCGATTCGGCGGCGGTCTGTCTTGCGATGCACAGGATTGAGGATGCGGCAGAGATTGTCGAGAAGGGTTCAAAAGCTATCGGCGACAACCCTCAGCTCAAGGCCATCCGCCGAAGGGTCCGTCGCTCCCAAGTTACGCGGCAGTTAACCGACTTGCTGGGCCGTATAAAGCATTGACCTCTCGGGCAGAACGATTGTCCCCGAGTAGTCAGCAAGAGAGAGACATGTCCCTTTTTCTCAGTTCCACACGAAGTTAGAATTCGATGCGAAGGCCGCCGGACATCCTTTGTGCGTCATAATCACCCCTGAGTTCACCGTCATATCTGAAGTAGATACTCACGCCTGTTTTATTCAGTAATGTTATCCCGCCGCCGATGATAATCCCGTCCTTATCGATATCTCTACTTTCGGTGGTAAAGGCAACACCCGGTGAGCCGTCAAAGGCGGCCGTGATGGCACGGTCGTCAATATCAAAATCATGCCGCCAGGCAACAGTTACATCGGGAACGCAATGCCAGGAGTATTTTTCAAACGGCCGGGTGAATCGCAGCCCGAAGTCCGAAACCAGTGACTCGGTTTTTCGCCCTTCGACAAGGAGGTTAACACCGCTTGCACCGGATTCTCTGTAGCTTTCCTCGTCCAGATAGATGTATTGTAGTGCAGCAAACGGCTGAAGCAGCCATTTTTGCATATCAATATTACAGCCTGCTTCTGTATAGACGGAGAAAAGGTCGCCGTTGTGGCTGCTTTGGGCCTCTCTGGTTAGTCCGCCGACCTCAAGCCGGCGAGTGTTATCGTAAGACTGTCTTCCGTATGAAAGGGTGCTGTCAAGGTAAGCCCGGTCATTAAACAAACTGCCGTAGAGCGAAACGAAAGAGCTTGCGACGTCGCCGCGGCCTCTTTCGTTGTCAAGGTCAATAGTAGTGTGTGACTGCCCAAAGCTTACACCGCCGAGGAAACAGTCCTCAAAAAGGTAATCCAATCCTACTCCAACTCCACTGACGGTATAATCAAAACCGGTGAACCCATCATCCGCATCCTGGTCGGCCAATTCTCCGAAACCGTCTATCCAGGCACCGTGTGGGAGTGTTTGACGGGCACCCGGTGCTCCCCCTGTTGCATCAAGATATGAACGTATGCTGTGCATTCGTTTAACCAGGGTTTGTGTGTACTGCTGCGTCACTTCAAAGGTCGTTGTTGCAAGTGCGTCATAGGTCTCCGGGCTAAGCTGGTCGTAGGCATCGCCGAGGGTCTTCAAATCGGGCAGACTGAAAAGCTCAGCCGCAAAGGGAGCGAACGTCTCTGAGCCGCCTTTAAGCTGGATTTTATTGACAGCATTACCAATAACTCTCTGGTTGTGACTCAGCCCATCAGGACAGAAGTCAATGCTGGTCTGGAGGTCGACATCCGTCGCGCTTGGCCAGAGCAGCTCATAGTCAATGATGGGCGACGGCTGAACGTCAAGACCAAGGCCTGAATCCATTACACCACCAGCGCTCGAGAGAATAGTCGACTGCCGTGTGCCGGGTTTGGCCCAGCCCTCATTCACAAGATTGATTTTAGCTTGCCCGGCGAGATTGGAGGTCCCATTCACATTGAGCCGGTCCGGCTCGTAAGCTGCAAGGTCTAAATCCAAGGTGAGATTACCCATGCTTGTCTGTGTAAAATTGCTGGTCAGAGCGGTTGTTAGGACCATTCCTGAATCACCGGGTGACAATGTCCCGAGATTGATAAGTGACTGATCAGTTCCCAGATAAACATCTTCTCCTGTATTAAAAATCCCTTCATTATAATTAATAAAAACGTTGTATCCCGCCCCTAGATTTACATTTCCTGTAATCGTTCCAAAGTTATATATTGTCTCGTTGCCACTTCCGCCTCTGATTGCCATTCCGCTTAGTGCATAAATTGAGCCTGCAGTATCAATCGTATTGTTTTTCCCGCCATCGATATATACTCCCGTTCCTGCCCCCGAGCCGCCCTGGACTGTGCCGCTGGAGATGGTCACGTAAATATCGCCATTGCCGTCATCGCCAATGCTCTGGGCGAAGATACCGTGAGAGCCGGCGCCGTGGGCGATTATGTCACCAGTAACTGTGATATCAATCGCACCACCGAGGTCCGGACGGTCAGGCAGGTCGATAAGAGGTCCGAAGACGATACCTCCTGAAGGATCTGTAATGAGCTTTCCCAGAGCGTCCATAAGTCCCAGGCTTTGGGCCACCGAATCGTTTTGACCACCCGCGCTCTGGGCAAAGATACCGTGCGAATTATCGCCGAAGGTTGTTATATTGCCGTAGTGCTCAATCGTAATGTCGCCTCCTGAGCCGTCACCGCCAACACTTCCTGCAAAGCCCAAACCAGTGCTAATGTCACCGGTAAGGCCGCCGCCGCCACCGATGCTTTGTGCGAAAATGCCATTCGAACCGGTGCCCCTTGTGGTGATGTTGCCTGAACTGGTAACAGTAACATCGCCGCCGTCACCGGCGTTTCCGCCGTTTTGTCCGACTCCGAAGGTTAGATCTATTCCAAAACCATCAATGCCTCCATCAATGTTGCCGGCTATTCCGCCACCACCGCCTATGCTCTGCGCAAAAATACCATGAGCGGCTACTCCGACAGTATCGATATTGCCGCTGATGTCGACGTCAATATTACCACCGTCACCCGCAGCACCACCGCTGCCGCCTATGCCTACAGTTCCTGAACCCTGAGCGCCAACACCGCCTGCACCACCGCCAGCACCTATGCTTTGTGCCAAGACAGCGAAAGAGCCATCTCCCATTGTGATAATGTCGCCCGCATTAGCGACGTTAACGTCGCTGCCGTTACCACTACTGCCTCCCTGTCCTCCCACCACAATCTGAATATTGCTGCTGTCCTCAATGGGAGCAAGATCCAGAAATGGAGCGATATCTTCAGGTACGCCAAGGTCTTCCCAATCAAGGCCGTGGTAACCGCCGCCTCCTTCACCGCCACCTCCGCCAATACTCTGGGCAAAGATACCGTAAGCATCGGCGCCGCGAGTAATCGTGGTACCTTCGTTATTCACTGTTACAATTCCACCGTTATTGCCGCTGCCCGCATTACCTCCGATGGAGATATTCAAGGCCTGACTGATACTAGTTGGTGAGGGAGGTGGATCCAATGGACTCCAGTTGGATGGGTCGATGCTAAGGGTCATTGACCGAGCATCTCCACCCCTGCCGCCGCCTCCGCCGACACTTTGGGCAAATATGCCGTGTGAACTGTCTCCAAAGGTGTCAATTACGCCACCATTGACAACATCAACGCTACTGCCTGAATTACCATTACCACCGTCACCCCCAATAGCCAGAGCAAAATCGACCTGAACTTCCATCTGCGGTTTAGACCCCCCTCCACTCGGGTCTTCAGGAAGTGAGATATTGGCTGTTGCAGCAATGCTCTTTCCGCCATCTCCCCCGCCACCGCCGATGCTCTGGGCAAAGATACCGACAGAGAAATCCTCGTATGTGCCAATCTTTTCGGCATTATTAACGTTGACGCTGCCTGCCTGGCCGCCAATGCCACCATCACCACCAATACTGACTGCAAAATTCGCACTGCCTGTGATGGGAATCTCGGGTGGTATTGGGATTAAACTGCTGAAGTTGACCATAACTGAGCCGCTTGTGCCGCCCGTTCCTCCACCGCCACCGATACTTTGAGCTATAATTCCATGCGAGTACTCGTTGATGGTTTCAATGGTGCCGCTGTTGTTCACATCGACTGCACCTCCGCTGTTGCCATTTCCGCCATCGCCACCCATGCTGAAGTTCAGTCCGCCAAAGGCTGTAACGGCAGCACCGAGGCTGAATCCGCCATTTCCACCGCCGCCGCCGATGCTCTGTGCCAGGATACCATGACTCATCTGGCCTTGTGTGAAGATGTTGCTGGAGCTGTCAATATCGACCGTACCTCCCAGGCCACCCATACCTCCGTCGCCCCCGAAACTGAATGCGATGGTTTGACCGCCAAGCAACTGACCTGTGATACTGGAACCTCCGGAACCGCCACCGCCGCCGATACTTTGTGCCATGACGCCGAAGGCCCGGTCGCCGGATGTAGTGATATTGCCCTGTAGGGGATTGAGCTGCGAACCGACGCTGACAGCGCCACCTTCATTACCTGTACCCCCACTGCCACCGAAGCTAAAATTCAGGCCCGTGCCGCCACCATAACTGGCCGCTAAGCTGAATCCACCATTACCACCGCCGCCGCCGATACTCTGGGCAACGATAGCATGTGCATCATCACCTTTCGTAGAGATGTGACTGAGACTGTCTACGTTCACGGCGCCACCCTTTCCGCCGCCACCGCCGCCGCCTCCGATTGCAAGATTTATCCCTGTGCCGGACAGAGCGCTGCCAGCGATGCTGAATCCGCCGTCACCACCGCCGCCGCCGATACTCTGGGCCAAAATGCCGTAAGAGCGGTCGCCGAAAGTGGTTATCTGGCCTTGAAGAGGGTCGAGTTCTGTGCCGACGTTTACCACGTTGCCCATGCCACCCAAACCGCCTTTTCCCCCCATAGCCATTTGAAGACTGACACCGCCTCCAAGACCGCCGGAGACGGCGAATCCGCCTGTGCCGCCGCCACCGCCGATGCTCTGGGCAATTATTCCATGTGCACTGTCGCCTAAGGTTGTGATGCTTCCTTCGTGATGCATTTCAACTTCGTTACTGTCTCCCCCGCCACCGGCCTGACCGCCGATAGCCAGGTTGACTATGCTTGAAGGGGCTGCAACAGACACGGCAAATCCGCCGTTGCCTCCGCCTCCGCCTACGCTCTGAGCAAACATCCCGAACGAACGGTCTCCTGCTGTGATGATATCGCCGTCACTGCTATTAATAATGTCAACTTTGCCGCTGTATCCGCCATCGCCGCCTCGACCGCCAATCGCCACAGTTGCATATGACACCCCGATACTCACACTGTCACCACCGTTACCTCCTCCTCCGCCGATGCTCTGGGCAAAAATTGCGCTTGAATCATCTTCGAGTGTTACGAGTTGTCCGCTGTTGAATACCTCAACCGTGTCACCATTACCTCCGTCGCCGCCTGAGCCGCCGATGGAGATCATTCCTCCCGAATCACCGCCGTCGCCACCGCCTCCGCCGATACTTTCAGCAAAGATGGCGTGTGAGTTTTGTCCGGCCGTGGCGATAATTCCAGTGTTAGTAACATATACGGTCCCGCCGTTACTGGTTCCGCTGCCGCTGCCGCCGATAGCAACAAGCCCCGTGGAGCCGCCACCGTCGCCGCCGCCTCCGCCGATACTTTGAGCGTAAATGCCGCGGGAACGATACCCGGATGTTTGAATAATGCCTTCATTTGTGACCTGGACGGTACTGCCATGACCACCAGCTCCGCCATCTCCACCCAAACTTGCAAACAAGCCGAACTCGCCTCCGCCGCTTCCACCCCCACCACCGATACTCTGGGCAAACATAGCGTGAGCCTGTTCGCCATAGGTTAAGATTGAACCATAGTCCAAGTTGACAAGTGACACTTCTCCTCCGCTGCCGGCACTGCCACCGTCACCGCCAAAAGACCAGAACAAGCCGAAGCTTGTCGCGCCACTGCCGCCGAAACCACCCACGCTCTGGCCATACATCCCGTATGAGTCATTACCAAGCGTGGTTATCACGCCGCCACTCGAGATTAAGACGTTACCTCCGTTGGAGCCCACTCCGCCGCTACCAGGCGAGCCGAACAGCCAGCCACCACTGCCACCGGGGCCAGCGCTTCCACCGACACTTTTTGCCCATATGCCGTGTGCTTTGTCGCCCTCGGTAGTAATACTCACGTTTCCCACAACATTGACTGTGCCGCCCATTCCACCGAAACCGCCGCCGCCGCCGCCCATAGCGCCCGAGCCGCTTCCGCCTGTGCCGCCGACACCGCCCTGGCTAATCGCAAGAATACCGCTCGAATAATCGCCTGTTGTATGTATTTTCCCGTTCTCTGCGACTGTGATTTCGCCGCCTGTGCCTCCCGTGCCGCCCCGGCGGCCATATCGCCACTCGCTGCCATTGCCACCGTGGCCACCCACGCCGCCCGTGCTGTATACAACGATTCCTCCGGAAGAATCACCATTGGTTGTGATTTTCCCGTTATTTATTACCGCAACTGCCCCGCCATTTGAGCCGGGGCCGCCTTGTGTTGGAATCCTGCCTGAATCCCAGAATGAGCCGTTTCTGCCATGGTAGCCCTGGCCGCCGGCGGTCTGAGTAAAGATACCGTGAGAAGATACGCCGCTGGTTGTGATAGTTCCATTATTTGTCACTATGATGCTGTCACCGGAACCGGCGATTCCCATATCGGCCGACAACCCGTCAACGTACTCCTGCAGGTTCGGCCAAAGCGAAGGTGGCTGGTCATCAGTAATATAGTTATAGGAGTCAAACTGCTCGAAATAAATTTCGGGAATAATATCAAGCGAACCATCATCATTCTTGGTGACTCTAAGTGCAATGGAGCCATCTGAAACCTGGCTGCCATATTCATAGGGCAATAGAGGAAACAGCAGGCCCGGCGTATGTGTAATCTGAACCTGATAATTTACCCTTGTCACAATGGATTCGTCCGGCTGAAGGACCTCTGCTATGCCGGTGGAGTTGAAATCGTATGTCCCGTCGGTATTAAGGATGAAAAAGCCGCCGTTGTCTCCCGCGACTTCCTGGCCGATATTACCTGCTTCTCCGTCAACTGATACGAGAGAGGTTGTAATATCATCCATAGAAAAGTTCGACAGTGAAATAATCGTAAAAGGATTGTAAACGCCTATCCTGTTGTGAGCGTAAATGCCGTAAGCGTTGTCGCCGCTTGTCGTGATATCGCTGTAGCTTGTCACCTGCACAGGACCGCCGCTTCCGGACGGCCCGGAGGGGGCCAAAACTCCAAGCCCTGAAAGCCATGTGACGCCCGCGGGTGCACCCTCGCTTATTGCCACAATACCCGAAGCGTTATTACCCTGTGTAGTTATAGTGACACTGGCCTGACTATCTCCGCTGTTGATACCCACGCTCGAACCGCTGGTGTTGAGAAAATAGATGCCCGTCCTGCCGGCAGCAGGCGCAATGGCGCCGGAAAGGTTATTTATATTGAGTGTTGTAACGGGCGGGGAGTTAAAATCGACGCCGCTGGTAATACCACCTGACTGGTCCCCCGTTGATGTAGCTATAGAGCTGCTCTCAATCGTAGGACCGGGCCCGGCCTTAACTGAATATCCCCAACAAAACGCGACAACCGCAACCAGGAGCAAAACCTTGGAAATTTTTCTCTCATGCATACTTGTTTTCTCCTATCAGGTGCTTCGGGAGCACCCCTTCCACAAATACGTCACGCGGCGACAGCGCCCTTGCCGGCACCTGCCAGAGACGAATTGAGATAAACTGAGAAAGCGGTATTTTTCCTCTGACTCCCGCCCCCATCCTTAGGGACAACAGAAATATTATACGGCGCCAAGCTCCAGGATTAAAGTTGATTTTTTCAAATCAGCAAATAGGTACGCTCCCTTTAGATAGTCCGGTAAAAAGGAATATCCGATGTTAGCAAACCTGGGCAAAAGGAAGTGATGACAGCCAACGGTCGGATTCGAACCGACAACCCCCGGTTTACAAAACCGGAGCTCTACCATTGAGCTACGTTGGCAAGATTTTTAACTATACACGATTGTATTGAAGATTATCGTCTTCTGCAAGGTCTATGATAAGCCGCTGGCTGTTGAATTGTGTTATGTCGCTGCGTTTGCGGCGGGTTTTTGTTTTGGCTTGCGGGGCGGTGGGGCGGTTGGTCCTCGATAGACTATGACGCCCGTGGGGCATTTGGCCAGGGCGGTTTCGGTCTGCTCGGAGGGTTTATAGTTTATGTAATCGAGGCGGGCGAGATTGTCGGCGACCTTGAACAAATCAGTTTGCTTTGCGCAGATTCCGCAGGCGATGCAGCCAACAGCGCACATCGAGCGTGTTACCTTGCCCTTTTCTCTGCTGCTGCAGGCGACGGCCATCATATTCTCGTCGTTGAAGGGGACCATTTCGATGAGATTTAGCGGGCAGGCCTTAGAGCAGGCGGCGCAGCCGGTGCATTTGGTGTAATCGACAACGGCGAGGCCGTCGATGATGTGCAGTGCGTCGAATTTGCAGGCGCGGACGCAGTCGCCGAAGCCCAGGCAGCCGAATTTGCAGGCCTGAACGCTGGCAAGAGCGTTGGCTGAGGTGCAGGTCTGGATGCCCTGATAAACGGCGTAGAAGGTCTTGTCTTCGGTGCGAGCACGGCAGTGGACGATTGGCTTTTTGGCGGGGCCGGCATCGCTGACCTGAAGGTTCAAAACGTTTCCTATCGCCGCGGCTACTTTTTGTCCGCCGGGTGCGCAGCGACCTATCAGCTCGGGATTTGCGATGACTGCCTTTGCATATTGCGAGCAGTTGGCGAAACCGCATGCGCCGCAGTCAAGGTGAGGAAGGATTTGATGGACCTGGTCGACTTTCGGGTCGACGGTGACCTTGAGCTTTTCGGATGCAATCAAAAGGGCAATTGCGAAAACAACCGCAAGGGTGAACATTATCAGGCCTGCGGGCCAGGCGGCGGACCACAATTGGGTAATATTTGCAAGAATCATATTTTCAAATACCCGTAAATCATACTCAATGTTCAATCCCGTGACTCGTGACTCGGCCCCGATGGCTCGTTTTTATCGAGTGACGGGGCACGAGCGACGGCTACTTAACCATTCCTGCGAAACCCATAAAAGCCAGTGCGAGCAGGCCGGCGGTTATAAGAGTGATGGGAGCACCTTTTAGGGCTTCGGGAACGTCGGCAAGCTCGAGGTCTTCGCGAATGCCGGCCATTATACATATCGCCATTGTAAAGCCGATTCCTGCGCCGAAGCTGACAACGGCGGCTTCGAGGACGTTGTCAATGCCCCAGATGTTGAGGAACAGGCACAAGCCGAGAATCGCACAGTTGGTTGTGATTAGGGGCAGGAAAATTCCGAAGCTGTCATACAGGGCGGGGAAAAATTTTCTAAGATACATTTCGACGAGCTGGACCGCCCCGGCGATTACAAGGATGTAACCGACGTAACGTGTGACTTCGAGGTGCAGCGGAACGAGGATAAAGTGGTCGAGGATGAAAGTAAGTGTCCCGGAAAGCGTTATGACGAAAGTGACGGCCAGGCCCATTCCGAACGCCATATCGATTCTGCCTGATACGCCGAGGTAGGGGCAGATGCCGAGGAACTTGGTAAAGACCAAATTATTTATCAGGACGACGGATATAAATGCCAGCAATAAAGTTGTGAACAGGTCCATTTTTTCTTCCTCGTATATCACATATTCCGAATATCCCGCTACGCAGCGGTGGCGGTTTTCCTTTTGCTTATCAGGTTCATAAGGGCAATGAGCAGCCCGAGGGTGATGAAGGCGCCGACGGGCATTCTTAGCGCGGTCCAGGGAACGAAGGATTTCGGCATAACGGGGATTTCCCAGACGGCGCCGGTTGAAAGGATTTCTCTTATGACGCCGAGGACGCAGAGCGAGACTGTGAAGCCGGCGCCCATGCTGATTGCATCGAGGAAGCTGATGACGAGTCCGTTTTTACTTGCGCAGGCCTCGGCGCGGCACATAATGATGCAGTTGACGATGATGAGAGGGACATACGGGCCGAGTTCTTCGCTCATCGTTGGATAATACGCCTTGAGGAACAAATCCGCTATAGTGACGAACGTTGCGATTGTCAGCGTGAACATCAGTATTCTAAGATGTGGCTTTAACTGCCGGCGGATGAAGCTGATGACGAGATTGCTGCAGACCAGCACAAAGATAACGGCGACGCTCATAGTCAGTGCGGGTTTAAGGGCCGCGGTGACGGCCAGCGTCGGGCACATCCCGAGCAGGAGGCGAAAGGTCGGGTTTTCCCGCCACAGTCCCGCCGTGAGCGTTTGTGTATAGACGGATTTTGTCGGTTTTATTTCAGTTTCCACCGGTGAGCAGTCCCTTCTGCTGCATCTGAGTTTTTAGCGGCAGCAGTGTATTGTTTATAATGTTTACTACGGCCTGGCTGGAAATGGTGGCGCCGGTAATCGCGATGATTTGGTCGTCGATTTTATCGTGGTTGCCGGTCCTTTCGAGCTGCAGCTGCCCGACCGAAGCGCCGGCGAACTGGCTGAGATACCACGGGAGTTTAATCTGGTCGCCGAATCCAGGTGTTTCGTTGCTCGATAGGACCTCGTATCCTGCGATTTTTTTGAAGTCGGTGTCGACGGCGACGACAAGCTCGATTTTGTCCGCGAAGCCGAAGCCGGAGGCATTGAAGGCCCATCCTATGTTTTGTCCGGTGTCGGAGATGGCTTTGTAAAGGTCTATTGTCCGGGTTTGCCCGGAAGGGGATTCAAGCCGGATTTGCTCATCGAGCTGGAATTTTTTCGCTTCGGGAAGCAGCACGGCCATAAGGCCGTCAAGTTTTTTGATTTTGTTGGCTTCCATTATTGGCGCCCAGGCGGCGTTCGCGACTGCGAGGATAAGGCCGAAGAACAGTGACGACGCGATGAGAAGCCATGACTGCTTTATGAAGTATTTTATCTTAGACATTGGGCTTGCCTCCTACAGGCGTGAGCTTGCAGAGACGGTCAATCAGAGGAGTGACGGAGTTCATAAGCAGCACGGCGTACATAACGCCTTCGGGGTATTCGCCGACAACTCTGATGAGAATTGTAATGGCGCCGACGCCGGCGCCGAAAATCCAGGCGCCTTTGCCGGTCAGCGGCGCGGTGACGGGGTCGGTGGCGATAAAGAATGCGCAGAGCAGTATGCCGCCGGTTGTAAGGTGAGCAATCGGCGAAATATAGCGGGAGGGGTTAATAAGCCAGGGAATTGAGGCGAAGACAAAGGCGGATAGCAGGACCGCAAAGGGTATTCGCCAGTTAATGACCTGTCTGATAAGAAGATAGATTCCTCCCAGCAGCAGGGCGAGCTTGCTGGTTTCGCCGAGGCAGCCGCTGGTTGAGCCGACAAATAAGTTTTTTAGCTGCGAATTTACGAGCTGGGCCTGACTGGCGGCGGTTTTGTCGGGGGCTTTGGCTTGTTTTATTGCCTGCTTGCTGTGGCCGAGGGGCGTGGCCTGTGTGATTGCGTCGGGCGAAGCGGCCGAAACCTGCGGCATAGTCTTATCAATAGTAGCAGGGACGGTCCAGGTTGTCATAAGCATTCCGAAAGACGCGGTGAGGAAGGCGCGGCCGACCATAGCGGGATTGAATATGTTGGAGCCGAGGCCGCCGAAGACCATTTTGCCGATGGCGATTGAGACGGCACTGCCGATAATCACGGCCCAGAATGGTATTGCTGGCGGCAGGGACATCGCAAGGATTATGCCGGTAATGACGGCGCTGAAATCGCCAAGAGATTCGAGCGGTTTTTCATTTCTGCGGAGCAGGTTGCAGAGGTATTCAGTAATAACGCACGACAGGACACAGGTTGGCAGCAGTATTAGTGCGTAGGCGTGGAAGAAGTAACAGGCCGCGAGCATCGCCGGAGCAAGAGCAATTATGACATCGACCATCACCCGGCGGGTTGAGAAAGGCCCGCCGATATGAGGTGCACACGATACTGTCAGTTTGCTCAGCATTTATGTTCTCAGTTTATTGCGGAATAAGTTTTTTCTGTCTTGCGAGGTATATTTTCCCTGTTCTGATATAGCCGGTAAGCTCGATATTCGCCGGGCAGATATAACTGCAGCAGCCGCATTCGGTGCAGGCCGTTATGAAGTAGTCCTGTGCGATATCGAGGCGATTTTTCTTAACGGCGTGTGAAATTTTTGTGGGATTTAGCCGTTCTGGGCAGACCTGCAGGCATCTTCCGCAATGTATGCAGGCGGTCTGTCGGCGGGCGAATTTTGCCCTGCCGATTTGCTCTTTTGTCAGGACGGTAACGGCGTTTGTGGTTTTTGTGACGGGTATGGACAAATCGGCAATAGCGATGCCCATCATCGGGCCGCCTACCACGACTTTGGCGCTTTTTTGCGTTACGCCGCCGCAGAAATCTATAAGTTCGCTAATGGGAGTGCCGACCGCCACGTAGTAATTGCCCGGATTTGCGATGGCTTCACCGGTAACTGTAACGACGCGGTGGGTAAGGGGCGAGCCGCACACCACTGCGTCCGCGATAGCGGCGACCGTTGCAACGTTGAGGACAATCAGGCCGATTGTTGGAGGTATTCCCCCGGTTGGGACAAAGCGATTTAAGACGGCTTTTATGAGCTGGCGTTCGCCGCCCTGAGGATATTTTGTCTTGACGGTAACTACCTCAATGTCTTTGCAGGCCGGAGTGTTTTGCAGAGTTTCATTTAAGACCTTTATTGCTTCGGGCTTGTTGTCCTCGATACCGATATATACTTTGTCGCAGGCGGAGGCCTTTTGTGCGAGCTTTATTCCCGTGATGAGCTGGTGCGTCCATTCGAGCATAATTCTGTAGTCACAGGTGATATATGGCTCACACTCACAGCCATTGATTATCATGGTATGCTTTGGCAGGCGGGGGTTGGGTTCGATTTTGACGCTTGTCGGGAAACCCGCTCCTCCCATACCTACTATACCTGCTTTCCTAACTGCCTGGCATATCTGGTGCTGGGTATAGTCGTTGAGACCGGTGTCTGCTTGAAAGAACCGCTGGGCCTGAGGGCGTGGTTTTCTAACAGGGATTGAGGCGTGCGGCTCGATAATAACGGCGGGCGCTCTTCCGAGCACGGGGTGTGACTGCAGTGCAATTTCCGTTACGCGTCCTTCAATTGGCGAGTGGACTGGAGCGGATATGAAGGCATCGGAATCGCCGATGAGCTGACCTGCCTGAACGATAGTGCCCTCGGTGACGGTGGGTTTGCATATTGCGCCTGTATGCTGGCTGAGCATTACGACGGCGCGTTTGACGGCCGGGCCGGACTGAATGGGGCTGTCGGCCGTCAGCTCTTTTTTCCCCTGCGGGTGCACCCCGCCGGAAAATTCTGTTCCCACTACTGTGGCCACATTCATACAATCAACTCTTGCCGGACCGATTGCCGAGCATCCTTGCAACAGCTACACAGAGTACTGCGGCGCCAATAGCCGGCAATAAAGCGACTATAGTACGCAAGGGGACCGACTCAATCTGTTTTTCGAGTAGCTGTTGTGCGGTCGCCAAAACACCCATAAAAACCACGATTGGCAGCACAAAGGCCACCAGGGCCTGGCCGATAACAGGGGGTTGCTCGGAATTGCCGAGCAGCTGCAAGACCTCCCGGCAACTCGATTTATCACCACACTGGCTGCACTGTTTATGCTGGACCATAGTTTTGACTGCCAAAAAAAGAAACGTAACTTATAATAGATATTATCGCATTATGCAAATGTATTGTTCACAGTTAAGGGGATTAAAGATGCTGCACAAACTTGCCTTGTTAGCGGTGATGTGCGGATTGTGTTTGTGTGTCGGCTGCGTGGTGAATCCGATAACGGGCGAAGAAGAGCTGATGTTTTTTCCCGATCAGCAGGATGTCGCGATAGGCAAACAGTATGCGCCGGAGGTGGAGAAAGAGCTAAAAGGCAAAATCGAAGACGTGTCGGTGCAGAATTACATTAACAGCGTCGGGCAGAAGATAGTCAAGGTCAGTCACAGGCCGGATTTTGATTACTATTTTGTAGCAGTCAATGACAAGTCGATAAACGCACTGGCTCTGCCGGGTGGGTATATATTCATTACAAAAGGTATGTTGCTAAAGCTCGACAGTGAGGCGCAATTGGCGGGGGTGCTGGCGCACGAGACTGTGCACGTGGTTGCCAGAGATACCTCTAATATGATGAGCAAACAAATCGGTTTGGATATATTATTTGCCGCGGCTATGTCGCAGACCTCATCCGAGGGTATGCGGACGGTGGAGGACCTTACACGGCAGATAATCGGCCTAAAGTACAGCAGGGATGACGAAAAGACAGCGGACCTCGGCGGGATGGATTATATGGTCCGTGCGGGTTACAATCCGTATGGTGCCGTCGAAGTGATGAGTATGCTGGAGAAAGAGGAAACCGTTCGTGCCGTTGAGTTTCTTTCCTCTCACCCTTCGCCGGAAAATCGCGTGTCTTACCTGAAAGCCAGGGTTCAAACCCATTACTTCAACAGTATTGCGGGGACAAAGGCAGGGAAGGAGGATTACCAGCGTTTCGTTTTGGACAAGATAAAGAAACTGCCTGACTCTCCAGATGAGAATAAAGCACGGGAATAGCTGCTTTTGAAAAACTAGGGGTGTGGGCTGCTTGTGGCGGGCTCGGTTTTTTCGAGGTCGAAATCAGCGTTCTTATTGCAAGGCCTTCTTCATTTCTTCATTTTTGCTGAAACCGCACTCGGGACATTTATCCTCAGATTCGCCTTCGACGGTTCCGGGGAAGAAGACCTTGCCGCACTTTTCACATTTTATCGCCGCGAAGACGCTGTTCTCGCCGCATTTTTCGCATTTCATAGGCGGTGCGCCGTACATTGCCGCCATTCGTCCACCTTCGGTATCAACGAATTCGCGGTAAACTATTTTGTCGATTTGATACTCGTGGCCGCAATTAGGGTTGTTGCACTTGACCCACATCATTGTGCCGCCAGTCGTGCCTGCAGTTTGTCCGGACCCTGTAAAATAAGTAATTGCTCCCGCCGCGACAATACACACAACAACGACGACTATTAAGGCGACTTTTTTTGTATCAGCATCCATTTACCAATCTCCAAAAAGTATAATCGTGCAATAGGGTAACAACTGAATGGCATTTTGTCAATCGATAAGGACCAGTGATTGTTAATGAGTGCAAGGCATATCTGGAAAAGCGTAAAGCCGAAATACAAAAAGGTAAGTAACGATCTAATTTTTTAGCTGCTGTTTTAGGTCATCCAGGATACGGTTGTAATCGTCCTGGTCGATTGCCTCTCGAAAGTCAGGGTCGGATTCCCAGAGCTGCTCAGTCCAGTCGATAAGCTTTTGAATCTGCTCATCGGTAAAGACTATGTCTTCGGACGCAACAGCTTCGCAGGTTATCTGCTGGGGCCATTGCTCGGCGGGATAAA
>Ga0315544_1000429_pt1 | contig 40165 bp, 33 predicted proteins | sample SalMarSW160130MG_2_FD_202543 | JGI IMG/M metagenome (GOLD analysis project Ga0315544, IMG submission 202543) | Salt marsh sediment microbial communities from the Plum Island Ecosystem LTER, Massachusetts, United States - Salt Marsh Sediment SW1601-130 ... | reverse complement strand
AATAATAGATATCTTACAAAGAATCACGTGATGGTGTTTGATTTTCTTGCGACAAACAATTGGGAACGACCTATCTATTATGCCATTACCGTGTCCAGTGATAATTATTTAAACCTTGAAAGTTATTTTCAGGTTCATGGACTCGCTTATAGAATTGTCCCTTTAAAATCAGATAATATGGCCTATTTTCGGGGAAGCATTGATACTAAAACAATGTATGACAATATTATAAATAAATTCAAATGGGGAGGCATAGATAATCCGGATATATATATTGATGAGAATGTGTTGAGAATGCTTTCAAATTTTCGTAATAGCTTTGCATCATTATCAGAAGAATTAATTGAAGAGAATAAAAAAGATTCGGCTAAAATAGTTCTTGATAAATGCCTTGAATTGATGCCTAATAAAACTGTTAGATTTGATGTTTTTACAATTTCAATGGTTGAAAGCTACTATAAGCTGGGAGAGGTTGAAAAAGCAAATCTTATTACTGGTATTCTAAGTGATAATGTATGTAACGACCTGGATTATTATATGAGTCTGAATGGGAAATACAGTAACTGTCTTTTATACCAGAAAAGATTAGCATTACATATTTTAAGCGAGCTGGAGAGGATTTCAAAAACATATAGACAGGAAGAACAAAGAATGACCCTTGAGGAAAAATTGCGGACTTACGCATTAGGATTAAACTTCACTCGATAATGATTTTATGGTTTCAGCCCGAACCCCGTATATTATAAAAAAAATCTACTATAGCCTGATCTGGGATCTAAATAACGGGGAAAAAGACCTATATCTGACTTTCGATGACGGCCCTACTCCCGGAATAACTTTGAAGGTTCTGAATATTTTAGACAAGTACAATGCTAAAGCTACATTTTTCTGTATTGGCAGAAATGTTGAAAGGTATCCTGAAATATATGGCCAGATCCTGAAAAGAGGACACTTTGCAGGCAATCATACATACAGCCATTTAAAAGGATGGGAAACAGAAAGCAGAGAATATTACAGTGATATTAAACTTGCCGGTTCTTTTATCAAATCAAACCTCTTCAGACCGCCTTACGGTAAAATAAAAAGAACCCAGCTTAAACACCTGAGGCATTATTACAACATTATAATGTGGGATGTCATGAGCTTTGATTTTAGTCAGTCTGTCACCAAAGAAAAGTGCTTATCTCTGGTATTGAATAATGTACGTCCGGGCTCCATTATTGTCTTTCATGATTCACCCAAAGCCAGCGAAAATATGTTTTATGCACTGCCGAAATTAATTAAAATATATAGTAACCTGGGTTACAATTTTAGTACAATAAATATCCCAATTATTCAGCGCGAACTTCAAAATGTCTGAATTAATTAATTCTATTAAGTTTTTAATAGTAACCCCTTTTACTTGGCCTGATACTGCAGGGACAGGGATTAATGCATTCAATTTCTGCAAATATCTTCTTCGAAAATCTATTCCATTTACACTTCTAACATATAACCGCAATCTGAAATATAAAAAATATGAGGTAGTTGATAGCATAAAAATTACAAGAATACCCTATTTCAATAAATCACTAATTCATAGACTTTTTTCTCTTCCTTTAATAATTATAAACTATTTGAAATATATCTTTAATAGTAAATGCATAATTATTTATGGAGGGAAAATTATTGGTTATGAATTTATAATTCTTTTAAGTGTAATCTTAAATAAAAAAGTGATCTTTCAATCACAATTAATGAATGTCGATGATATTTATTCTATAATTCTTTCAAAACCAGGTGTGATCAGAGCTGTCTATAAATTTTTATTCCGTAAAATCAATATATATTTTTCAATAAATGGTGAATTCTCAAATAAGTATAAAATTGTTTATAACGATGATTCAAAAATATTGCAGATTCCTCAGGGTATAGATACAAATAGGTTTAAGCCTGCTTCTGGCATTGAAAAAACCAGACTGCGAAAGAAATTAAATCTTCCTGCTAATAAATTTATAATCTTTTCAGCTGGATTTTTAATTAACAGAAAGGGGTACGAGGAGATATTTGAATGTTTAGAAGATCTAAAAATCCCTTTCTATTATTTGATCGCTGGAGAAATATCTTTAAATAAAAACCATTTCCTGTCTGATTTCAATTCCGAAACCCAAAACATATTAATGAAAGGAAAGTCAATACTAAATGAGAATATTCAGTTTTTAGGCTTTAAAACCAATATTGATGAATATATAAAGGCATCTGATATTCTGCTACATAATGCTTATCAAGAGGGCCTTCCTAATATTATACTTGAGGCTATGGCGTGTGGTACGGCTGTTATTACAAGAAAAATAAAAGGATTGGATAACTTTATCCTATACAACAAAAAAAATGCCCTGGTTTTTGAAAATAAAAATGAGATGGCAGATCAAATCTATTATCTCTATTCTAATCCGAAATCAAGATTAAATCTTGGTTCAAGTGCCAGGCAATATGCACTGAAAAATTGTTCATTTGATAAAGTTTATTCAGAGTTGATAAAGGCTTTAAATTGTTAATTATAAATGAATAAAAGTGAAACAATAAATTTAAAAGGTAAGAGTCCGATAAAAATTCTTTACTTTATACAGCTTCCTCCTCCAGTACACGGAGTTAGCTTAACGAATAAAATTGTATATAATAGCCTTCACATTAATAAGAATTTTGAGAAGTATATAGTTGAAATAAAATTCTCTTCTCAGTTTCGTGAACTTCGCCGATATAATCTGAAAAAAATCTTAAAATTCTTTAGAATAGCAATAAAACTATTAAATGTACTTAATAAAATAAAACCCGGTATTGTTTATTTTTCACTGATGCCAATTGGAACAGGATTTATCAGGGACTTTTTCTATATGATCATTATAAAATTATTTAACCCAAAAATTATATTTCATCTACATAATATTGGCATCAATAAAAAATCAAAAAGACTATTATTTAAATGGATGTATCAGTATGTTTTCAGCAATTCAACTATCATACATCCTTCAGATATTTTACTAAGAAAAGAATTTGAAAATTTAAATCTTATAAATACAAATAAAATTGTTATCCCAAATACCTGCATGCCGTTCTCTAATTCAAATATAAACTCTGTTAAAAATAAGAATGATATTATTAAAATTCTTTTTCTTTCAAATCTCTTGCCTGAGAAAGGTTTAATGGTGTTATTTGAGGCTATAAAGAATGTTTCAGGTAGATTTCAGAACTTCGAGCTTAATATTTATGGAAATTATTACAGAGCCAAAGAAGTTACCCGATATAAACGTTTTATATCAAAAAATAAACTTTCGGAAAAGGTTTTCATTAAAGGGCCATGTTTCAATAACGAAAAAGAAAGAGTATTTTGTGAATCAGATATATTTGTTTTCCCTTCATATTTTCGGGAAGAATGTTTTCCTTTGGTTATACTGGAAGCAATGCAAGCTGGCCTTGCAATAATCTCTTCCTCTATTGGAGCAATTCCTGAAATTATCGAAGATGGTGTTAATGGTATCCTTGTTGAACCAAAGAATTATTTGCAACTTGCTGCTAAAATTCAATTATTGGCTAATAATGAAAAATTGAGAAAAAGAATAGGAAATAGGGCTAAAGAAAAATATTTGCAACAATATTCTATTAGAATATTTGAAAGTAATATATATGATTCCTTATTAAAAAACATAGAGAATTGAGGCTTATCTTCATTACATATGTGAACAGATCAGGATCCACTTTTCTAGCAAATGTTATTGATAAATCTAATGATATACTTTCGTGTCCCGAAGGGGATATTCTTTTAAATATTTTATGCCTTTATCCAAATAGTATATTTAATGAAAAGTATTATATCCCAATATTGGAAAAGGAATATCGGTCTAATCTCAAACTAAAATATTGGAATTTGCATAAGTTGGATATTAATTACACCCTTTTCGGTATAACATGTTTTGATGTATTCGTATCCATTATATTTCATTATAAACAAAAGGTAAAACCTGGAGCATCAAATATTGTATTCAAAGCTGAATCTATCTTTCAATACTATAATAAACTGAATCATACCTTTATTAGTAAATATAAAATTATACTTTTAGTCCTAATACGTGATATCAGGGGAATTTACGAATCTCAAAAAAGAACAAAATTTCCTGGTAGTAACAAATATATGAGTAAAAATCCGGTTCGTACAGCCTTATTCTGGAATAAATTCATAAAGAATGTATTTGAATTAGCTCATAATAAGAATGTTTTTTTGATAAAATTTGAAGAAATGATTTTGCAGACAGAATTAATAATAGATAATATCAAAAATTTTCTGAAAATAGAAAGAATTGATTTTAATGTACAAAATGACGTTTATGAGAGACTTCCAGAGAGTCATAAAAGAATTCACAATAAAATTAATATTTATCCACCTGATATAACAATAATCGATAAATGGGTCAACAACTTAAAAAAGCATGAAATTTTTATATTAAATTTCTTTTGTAGGAGGAATTTATCAATCCTTAAATATTATCCAATTTCGTTTATAAAAAAGAAAAGACTAATTATATTGCTTATGTTAGCTCTTTATATGTTTGAAGCAATTTTTGTTAAATTAAATAAATATCTTGTTTATAAACTAAAAACACTCTATTTTAAAAAGCTATATTTTTATATTTAATATATATGTTTTAAGGCACTCCAAAGCGATAATCAGAATCTAACCAATTTCTTTTATATTTTAAAAAATATTTTTAAAATATCAAACCATTTGTTTAAATAATAGAAAAACATAAATTAAAACAATTATATATTAAACTATACTACATCTAGAATATTAGTCATAAAATAATATTTACTTTTGTAAAGTTTATAGCTAGGCCAATTATATATAAAATTTATGAAGGTTCTTCTTTCTGAAATAAAGACCAGATCAATAAATAAATTTAAATTTATTTATTCCTTTTCTTCATCTGCTATACTCGGTTTTCTTTCCCAAAGAAAATATAAAAACATAAAGACTTTCTGCCTTTTTATTGGATATCCAAGAAGTGGGCACACTCTTATTGCATCATTACTTGATGCACATCCAAATATAATAATAGGAATTGAGTGGGATGTACTTGACCATGTCAGACTCGGCTTTAAAAGAAGACAAATATTTTATTCGTTAATCAGAAGTTCAAATCACTTTATGAAGGTTGGTAAAAATTCTTGGACTGGATATTCTTATAAAGTGAATAATAGTTGGCAAGGAAAATACAAGATACTCGAAGTTATTGGTGATAAATTTGCAGGAACATCGACCTTAAAATTGAAGGAAAATCCTGCTTTATTAACTAAGCTTGAAACTATAATAAAAATAAAACCCAAGTTAATTCACATAATTCGAAATCCGTTTGATATTATTACAACCGAAACATTACGCCGAGTTGAGTATAGAAAGATTAATAATACTCCAAATCATTTAGATCTATTAGTAGAAATAAGAAAATTTTTTCAACGCGCTGAAAATATTAAAAAGCTTAAAACTGATAATAAATATGAAATTTATGACTTGTATCACGAAAAGACTATTTCTGAACCAATAAATAGTCTTAAAAATTTAATTACTTTTTTAGGTTTAACAGCTAATAATAATTATTTAAATAATTGTGCTACTATAATAAATTCAATTCCTAATAAGTCAAGATTAAAATTCCATTGGCCAAAAGAACTAATAGACTTTGTAACAAATGAAATTCATAAATACGAGTTTCTGAGACATTATAATTTCACTAATTAGCTATATATTCCATCTATACGAATTTTGAATTTTGATTGATTGCTATATGGAGTAATTTTAAATTTTCTTTTATTTTTGTTCAATATGAAATGAAAATACATAAGCTCTTGATATGCGTTAGAATCAAATAATATTCCATTGTTCCATTCTATTAGCCAATTGCTGTTATTCTGCCTATTATACATTAAATCTGAATAAATACAATATAGGCGCAGAATTTTAATATTTCCTAATTTTTCTTCTTTTTCCAGGACTCTAGATATATCATATTTTAGCGGAAGTATTTTTAACGACCTGTATCTTATGCTATTTATAGCTCTTTGAATAGTATTAGGGATTATTTTGAAATTGCCTGAATTCTTGTTTAGAAATTTATAGCCTATGTAATTTGATTTTTCATCTATACAATAATGACGATTATTATCTCTTAGTATCTTCTTAATGTTCCATATATTCATATATAACTGATTTGTATTAAAGTTATTCTTATATAGAGTGAAATGCCCTGCCATATATTCTTTACGAGTTGTTATTATATCAAAATTTTTAAAATGAAACTCCTTAATAAAATTAGAAATTTTCCCAAAGATCAAATCCAAATCACAATAACCCCAAAAATCAAAGTCCCTGATATAATCATAAAATATATGCCCGAATGCAGGCTTAAAATCACATAGCTTATAAAGATTGATAATATTAATTGGTAAATTTAGCTTTGATGTCGCAAGCTTGTTAAAATCTTCTATATCAGCTTTCTCTAAGTGTACATTTTTTGGTAGCCAAGACTTTATTATGATATCACTGAATAATAACCAATTTATTTCCGGATTATATGAGCAGCTTTTAATAAAATAATCAATCCATCCGGGTGTTTTACCAAAATACGGTACTATAATAATAATTTTCATATTATACCTGTTTAATCCCTTCCGATGAAATTAAAAACTTATTTGCATATAAATCAGCCTTATCTATCTTAAATTTCTTTCTGTTTTTAGACATCATAAAATGAAAGTACATTATTTCCTCACCTGTTGTTAAATTTCTGAGGGTCCCATCTTTCCATAAAATTACCCAATTTCTTATTCCTTCTTTGAATAACATCATGTCGCAATTATATGTTCTTTTAAATTTGACATTAAGATCTCCTTTTTGCATAAAATGTTTCACAATAGAAGTAAAATCTTTTGGCATTTTTGATTCACCTTTTTTCTTAATATAATTTTTAATTGCATTTATATACCAAAAAGACTTGTTTCGGAATTTATTAACCAAATAATAAACTAGTAAATGATATCTTATTTGAATTGACTTAGAAATTTTAAGGAATATTGGACTTGGAAATACTTTTATTAGATTTAAAATTTCATCAAAACCATTATATAATTTTGATTGAAATACTCTTTTATATATAGGTGAATATTTAAATAAATTGTTTACTAATTCAATATTCTTTAATAAACATAAATGCCCTGGGACAAACTCATTATGATTTGATATTATGTCATAATTACTAATACTATTAAAAGGAAGAAATTTGTTAATATTTCCATATATCAAGTCGATATCTCCATATCCCCAGAATTTATATCCCTGAATATAATCTGAAAATATTAATCCAAAGGCAGGTTTCAAATCACATAATTTATAAGGATATTTTATTAATATTTTAAATCCTAATTTATTTGAGGCAAGCTTATTGAAATCCATAAGAGTCATACTATGAAATGTAACATTATCAGTTTTTATTTTTGAATAAAGACAATCTGTAAAAAAGAACCAGTCAATATTTTTATTCATACTACAAGAAAGAATAAAATAATCAAACCAATATGGATTACTTCCAAAATATGGAAATAATAATACAATCTGGTTTTTTCTGTTAGTTTGTAATTCCATTGTTAGTAATATAAAACCATTCTTTTGTTTCTAATGATTTAATAGTAAAATCATTGTTCAGCTTAGTTTTGCGAAAATGAAATGCAAATATTTCTCTTTTTGATTGCATATTAAATAATTTGCCGTTAACATATTTCATTTTCCAATTATGTATTCTATTAACTCTTTTCAGGTGTTCATCAGATATTAATACTTCCTTAAAATAAGCTTTAAGCTTATTGCTTTTTTGAGCTTTCCATACTGCTTCTGTCATATCAACCGGGCTATTATGACGAAGCATTCTTTTTTTGAAATACCATTGAAATTGATATCTTAACTCCTTGAAATTATAAATAAAGCCCCACATAAATATTTCTTTCAATAAAAATACTATAAAGCAGATTACTTTTTTAAGACTAACTCCTGTTAATTCAGGCCTAATAATATTTTCATCCATCGCATAATGCCTATCACTACAAAAGATTTTTTTGTATGTTGGAATGCTTTTAAAGAGGTCTACTATATTATTACTATTTCGAAATATGCAGAATGGCCCTGATAAAAATCCTCGATAAAAACTTAAAACATCATATTCTTCTAAAATGTTACTTTTTATAACCGTATCTATTTCCCCAAAAACTATATCGTTGTCACAATAACCCCAAAATTGATAACCATGTAAAATATCATTAAAGATTTTTCCAAAAGCAGGTTTAAAGTCACAAATTTTATATGGATGTTTTATATTTATTTCTAATCCAAGTTTCTTTGATGCAAGCTTATTGAAATCACTCATTGAAAAATAATGTACTTTTATATTATCATATTGATAGTTTAATTTATTATTATCAGAAAGAATTATAAACATTATATTATTATTTCTAGCACAACTGTGAAGGAAAATAGGAAACCAATCGGGTAAATTACCCCAATACACGCTTAAAATGCAAATACTTTTATTAATGTCTTTTCTTGAAATCATTTACTGTCTGAATTTTAACATTTTATAAATTAAAATTAAAATTTATTAATATTTTTACATAATATATGGTACCTTTTATTAATATTAAATATTTTATATCTAAGTCCTATTAATACCCTAATCCTATGAAAAAATTACTGGTTTTGGTTTATATTCTCTTCAGCAGTATAATATTAATCAAAGGGCAAAACTGGAATTGGTCTAATCATTTTAAATGTGATGGAAATGTAGTACCGACTTGTGTTATTCCCGATAATTCATCGAATATATATATTGCAGGATACTACATAAATTTCCCACTTTCTGTGGAAACTGCAACTATTCAAAATTTAGGAGACTGGGATGGTTTTATAGCAAAGTTTAATATGAACGGAGCTTTACAATGGATTACAAGAATTGGTGGAACTGAGAGAGATGAAATAGTATCACTTGTTATTGTTGGAAATAATTTATACGTTGCTGGTAATTATAGAAATAGTACAGTTTATTTTACACCAACAGATTCACTTATAAATGAAAATCTTTGGGATTCATTTCTTGCCAGATATGATTTAAATGGTAATTATCTAGAATCTACCATCATATTTCACGGTAATGAAAGAGAACGTATAGGTAGTATGATTTTTGACTCTTATGAAAATCAATTGATAATTGTCGCTCAATTCAGAAATGAAATAAAGTATAATGATCTATCCGGGCCGGTAATAATTCCTGCACGTGGATCAAAAGATTTTATTATCGCTAAATCAGACTTTTCCGGCATCATCAGGGATACTTCATTTTTTTACTCATCAATCACAAACTCTATATTAAAGAATATAAATCTTTCTCAGAATGAAGGTTATTTCGTAAGCGGAGATCTTTTCGGCACAATATATTTTAATGCTAGTGATTCAATTACTGGAAATACAACTTATAACGCAGATGCCTTGGTTTTTAAAATAAATAAAAACCTTGATTTCCAGTGGGCAAGAAAAGGAGGAGGACTTGGATATGATCATGCTAACTCAGGAATTTCTGATAAATATGGTAATGTTTATATTGCAGGCAAATGCGAAAGTACTATAACTTTCGACAGCACGGCAATCTTAAGTTCTCATTCCATTTCAGGTTTCGGAGCCCAGGATCTCTTTCTGGCAAAATATAATAAACTTGGAACTTTACGTTGGATCAGGCGAAAAGGAGATGCCGGAAATGATGACGGATTTGGACTAGCACAAAGAGAAAATCTTGTGCAGTTTTGCGGAAATGTATCGGGCACTGTAATATTTAATGTAGATACACTTAAAACTTCAGGCACTTCAGATGTTAATACAGGATTTGCCATTTTCAACACTAGTGGCAATGAAATTGGTGCACAGGGAATAGGAGGTACCGGACTTGACAGGGGTGAAGTTATAACTTTTACACCAGATGGTAATACAGTAATTGGCGGATATTTTGATTCTCCGACCATAAATATCGGTGATTCAACATTCAATAATTCTACAGGAACATATAATGGATTCATCGGTGAATATCATTATCCTTTAAATGCTGTATTTACAACAATTGAAAATATAACCTGCAATGGGGGAAATGATGGCAGCCTAATAGTTACGCCTTATTTTGGTGTCGGACCATATAATTATCTATGGAGTGCCAATGTTACATCTTATACTGACTCCCTGGCATTCAATCTTTCTGCAGGCAACTATTCGGTTACTGTTACTGACAGCAGAGACTCAACTGCATTTACAAACATAATTCTTTCTCAACCATCTGCAATTACAATAGATTCTTCACTTACTCATGTAACATGCTATAACGGGAATAACGCGTCTATTGATATTACAGTGAGCGGTGGTACGGTTGCAGGTAATTACCAGTATTCCTGGCAGACAGATATCGGTTCGGGCCTTAACCCTACGGCTGCTGATCAAACAGGACTGACTTACGGGAACTACTTCCTTGCCGTTATGGACGACAATAGCTGTGAAGCTTTCGATACATTCACCATAAACCAGCCTGACAAAATAAACTTTGGCCAGTCAGTTGTCACAAATGTTACAATTCCGCCCGGAGGTAATGGAGCTATTGATCTTACGGTTTCAGGTGGCACACCAGCTTATTCCTATTCATGGACCGGTCCGGGTACTTTTAGTTCAACAGATGAAGATATAAGCAACCTTGATGGAGGTACTTATATTATTCAGGTAACGGACTTTAATACATGTACAAATGATACTTCTTTTCTCGTAAACGACAGCACCCTTTTAATTGCCTATATATCAAATAAAACTAATGTTGACTGTAAAGGTAATTTTACAGGAAGTGCAACTGTTTCAGTTACAGGTGGGTCGGACGATTATACCTATGCATGGAGAGATGTATTAAGTAATCCTGTGGGAGGAAATGATCCGGTTTTGTCCGGTGTTCCTGCAAATACCTATTTTGTTCTGGTTACTGATAATACCGATGCAAGAACTGCCGAAACTTCTGTAATCATTAATGAACCGACTCTGGATCTGACTTCTTCCATTTCCGGAACAGACCTTAAATGTTACAATGATGGCAGTGGTGTTGCCAATCTTTCAGTTTCCGGAGGGACATTGCCATATTATCATAACTGGTCTAACGGAGCAACAAGTGAAGACCTGATAAACCTTCAGTCAGGCACCTATAGCGTTACGATCACAGATGCAAATGGTTGTATAGACAATAATAGTATATTTATCGACCAACCTGAAGTTATGGCAGTAGACATTATAATTGAAGCGGAGATATTATGTAATGGAGACCTTACAGGGAGATTAAGGGCCGATGTAACGGGAGGTACAGGTATGTTATCATACCTGTGGAATGATCCTGGAAGTCAGGATACAAAGACAGCAACTGACCTTGAAGGTGGAAATTACACTGTGACAGTTACTGATCAAAGTAAATGTAAAGTAACAAATTCTGCTCAGCTCGTTGAGCCCCTCGCAATAACTATAACTGAATCAATCCAGGATCCCGCATGTTTCGGACTTTCCGACGGCCAGATAATACCAACAGTATCAGGTGGTACAGCTCCATTTGATTATGTGTGGTCAACCGGCTGGACAAATAGAATTATAAATAATATTGAGGCAGGAGATTACACACTAACAGTAACCGATCATAACAATTGTACTAAAGTAGGAGATTATACATTAACAGACCCTCCTCAAATCACCTTTGAAAATATTTCCCTGACAGATGCATCGTGCTTCGGTTACGATGACGGCTCTATAACCATGACTGCTTCAGGAGGTACGGGCACTTATGAGTATTCCAATAATAATGGTGCAACTTATCAGACCTCTCCGGATTTTATTACACTCTTTGCCGGAGATTATACGCTGATAGCAAAAGATGAAAACGATTGTGAATCAGCTGATTCATTAATCACTATAAATCAACCTGATGGAATTGATATCCAGTCAGAGGAAGTCCAGCATATCACCTGCATGGGAGACAATAACGGAGCAATTACTATTGTTGCATCGGGAGGTGCAGGCAGCCTGTTATATTCAATTAATGATGGTGCAGATTATTTTGACAATAGTGGTTTATTCACCGGATTAATTGAAGGAGAATATCCTGTTAGAGTTATAGATGCCGATAATTGTGAAGTTTCCGGAAGTGTATTAACCATTACTACCCCTGACTCTCTGGTAATTACATCAGAGGAAGTTCAGAATATCACATGCAACGGATACAACGATGGCACTATTATCGTTGTTGCGTCGGGTGGTACAGGTACACTATTGTATTCCATTAATGACGGCACTGACTATTCTGATAATGGTGGTACATTTACCGGTCTTTCAGGAGGAAATTACAATATAAAAGTCAGAGATGCCAGTAATTGTGAAGCAACGGGAAGCGTTTTAACCATTACAGAACCCAGCACGTTAACAATTGATACTACATCGGTTATTCATATGTCTGATGTGGAGAATGGTTCAATAATACTTGGTTTCTCAGGAGGAACAGAACCTGTTACTTATATCCTTATCCCTGAAACTACAGACAGTCTGACTAATAACACCGGTCAGTTTAATGATCTTGAAGCTGGAAATTATATAATATATGCCCTTGATAATAATGCGTGTATATCAAATTCCATTAATGTCCAGATTCTCCAAATTCCTGAGCCACCTCCTCCACCCCCAGATACAGTGATAACTATCTACGATGCATTTTCACCGAATGCAGATGGGAAAAATGACGTATGGAACATCGGAAATATTCAGGCCTACCCGAATTGCGTTGTAAAGATCTTTAATTCATGGGGCATGGCAGTGTTTGATTCCAAAGGATATGACGAGCCTTGGGATGGTAAGCATAATGGTAACGAACTGCCGGCTGGTACATACTATTATTATATAGACCTTGGAGATGGAAATGAAACATTTACCGGAACAGTCAATATTGTAAAATAAAATATTAGTTATTCAATTTGTAATTATAAAAAACATATGAAAATATTTATTATTAAAATACTTCTGATTCTGGTTGCTTTCCAGTTAGCTGGACAACAACTAACACATCAAAGCCAGTATATGCTGAACCATTTTGAAATTAACCCCGCTGCTTCGGGAATTAACGAATTCCTTCCCCTGTCATTTTCATTTAGAAAACTGTGGGCAGGAATCGAGGGATCGCCTTCTCTGCAAACACTATCAGCTCATATGGAGATATATGATAATATGGGTGCAGGTATAAAGATATTTAATTATACTGCAGGACCCGAGAGAAAAACCGGTCTTGAAGGAGCATATTCATACCATATTCCTCTGGATAATATTGATTCAAAATTAGCATTTGGAATATCATTCCAGGTATACCAGTATTTCCTTGATAAAACCAATATGACTGTTGAAGATGAAACAGATGAAGTCTTTCTCGGAGATGAGAAAATGATTGTGCCTGATGGTTCATTCGGAACCTATCTCTATGGTAAAACCTATTATGTGGGACTCGCAATACCACAGCTGGTTCAAAGAAATATTAAATTAAAATCAGATATTTTAGAACAAAAGCGCGTAAGACATTATTTCTTGCATGGCGGCTACATTTACCATGTTAACAGGGAACTTAAAATTGAACCCTCCGTTCTTATGAAACTAATTGAAATAGGTATCTTTCAGGCTGACATAAATACCATGCTCACATACAGGGACATGTTATCATTCGGCCTGTCTTACAGAACCTCTGATGCAGTTGTATTCATGCTTGGATATCAGTATGACAGGTTCAGAATTGGTTATTCATTTGATTTAACATTATCAGATATAAGAACCCAGAGCAGCGGTTCACATGAAGTATTCATTTCATACTCATTTGAAAATTTCCTTAAATAACCATTATTTCCTTTCCATAGAAAAAAATTCTATTGAGTTTAAAATAAAACTTTTAAATTCAACCCTTCAAAGTATTTAACAACATAATATAATCAGATTATGAATATTTTATTGACAGGGTCCGGGGGCAGAGAACATACCTTAGCCTGGAAAATAGCTCAAAGCAAAAGACTTGGTAAATTATTTATTGCACCGGGAAATGCCGGGACAGCTTTGGTTGGTGAAAATGTCAATATTAAAGTTGATGATTTTGAAAGCCTTGGTAAGTTCGCCTTAAAACAAAAAATAAATATGGTTGTTGTAGGGCCGGAAGTTCCCCTGGTAAAAGGTATACACGATTATTTTTCAGACAGAAGGGAATTATCACATATCGCCATTATTGGTCCCCAAAAAAAAGGTGCAATGCTTGAAGGCAGTAAAAAATTTGCCAATGAATTTATGTCACGCCATAATATACCCACAGCAAAATTTATAAGTGTTACAAAAAACAATATTGAAGAAGGACTTAAATATATCGAAAATACTTCCCCTCCTTTCGTACTTAAGGCAGACGGACTGGCAGCTGGTAAAGGAGTTATTATTCTCGATGGAGTGGAAAAAGCTAAGGAAGAACTTAAGCTAATGCTTGAAGGTAAATTTGGTGAATCCAGCAAGACAGTTGTTATTGAAGAATTCCTGAAAGGAATTGAAATATCAGTATTTGCTCTAACAGATGGAAAGTCATATAAAATATTCCCCGAAGCAAAAGATTATAAAAGAATAGGAGAAAATGACACCGGATTAAATACTGGCGGAATGGGAGCAATATCACCTGTGCCATTTGCAGATAAAATATTCCTTAATAAAGTTGAAGAAAGAATAATAAAACCTACAATAAAAGGATTGATAAAAGAAGATATAGTATATAAGGGATTTCTATATTTCGGATTGATAAATTGTGACGGAGATCCTTATGTTATTGAATATAATGTTAGAATGGGAGATCCTGAAGCCGAAGTAATTATTCCCAGACTTGACTGTGATTTGCTGGATTTATTTGAAGGGGTTGCAAACAACAACCTTTCTGAAAAACAACTCGCAATAGATTCCCGCTCTGCGGCAACTGTTATGCTGGTCTCCGGAGGATATCCCGGCTCCTATGAAAAGGGCAAAGAAATATTCAACCTCAACAAAGTGAAAGACAGTATAATATTTCATGCGGGAACCCGGCAGGTTAACAGCAAGGTTGTTACAAACGGAGGACGGGTTATTTCTATAAGTTCCTACGGTAAAGATTTTAAGGATGCGTTAAATACATCATATAAAGCCGCTGAAATAATTGATTTTGAGAAGAAATATTACAGGCGCGACATTGGCTTTGATTTGTGAGTCTATGGTAAAGTTCTTTCTTCTGCCTTAGCAAAAGAAAGAACTAAAAAAAAATCAGGTTTATACTAATCCCTCCTTAACTATATATTCAGCAATCTGTATTGCATTTAATGCGGCGCCCTTCTTTATCTGATCTGCTACAACCCATAACACAATACCTTTGGGATTTGTAATATCCTTCCTGATGCGCCCGACATATACTTCATCCTTACCTGCTGCAAATAAAGGCATGGGATATATCTTATTTGCAGGATCATCTTCAAGTATTATCCCTTCTGCATTTCTGAATGCATTCCTGACCTCCTCAACTGTCAGTTCTCTCTCTGTTTCACACCATACTGCTTCGGAGTGAGCTCTCACAACCGGTACCCTGACACATGTTGTGCTTACAACAACATCTGAATGCATGATCTTCCTTGTTTCAAAATGGGCTTTCATTTCCTCCTTTGTATAATCATTATCAAGAAAGATATCTACCTGCGGGATAACATTATATGCAAGCTGATACTGGAACTTGCTAACCGTAGGCTCCTCCCCTCTTACCAGCTGCCTTATCTGTTCTTCCAGCTCCATCATAGCAGCAGCTCCTGCACCGCTTGCAGACTGGTATGTAGCAACATGTATCCTTTTTATATGCGATAAATCTTCAATCACCTTCAGTGCTACTACCAGCTGAATTGTCGAACAATTTGGATTTGCTATTATATTTCTTGGTCTGTTTTTACAGTCTTCTGCATTAACTTCAGGAACAACCAGAGGTACATCATCATCCATGCGAAAAGCACTCGAATTATCTATCATTACCGCACCATGTTTTGTAATTGTTGATGCAAACTCCCTTGAAGTGCCTGCGCCAGCAGAGGTAAGAGCAATATCAACACCCTTAAAATCATCATTATGTTTTAATTCCTTAACCTTATATACCTTATCCTTAAACTTATACTCTTTACCTGCACTTCTTGAAGAACCAAATAATACTAATTCATCAACTGGAAAACTACGTTGATCCAGGATCTGGAGGAACTCTTGTCCCACAGCTCCGCTTACACCAACAACTGCTACATTCATGATATAAAAATTTAAAGGTTAATAAATTGTATATAAAAACATCAAAAAAAAGAGGATATCGCCAGAGTAGTATTTACAACTTTGAGCATTAAACACAATACCTTAAGAAATGCACAAAGAATTCTATTTCAAACGTTTAGAATTCGTCTGCTTTAAAATATCTTCAACCGGTGTTGTGTTTAATACTAACATATACCACTCATTAGAAATCCTCTTGCTATAATAAATTCTAATATATACTTTAAATCTGTTTTAGCAAATGCAAATTTCGAAATAAAATTTAATTTATGAAACGAACATGAATTTTTTTAATCAAAAATTTAAAAATCTATGATTAAAACAATCTTTTTTTTATTAATGCCAACTACTTTATTAGGCCAGATAAGCGAAGATTTTGAAAATTCGTCTCCTGAAATGTGGCTTCAAAACAAAAACTCAAGATGGGATACTTCTTCATTTCAACCGATAAATGGAAAATTTTCCCTGCATCATATATATAACAGTCCGATTGCCAATCATGATCAAATATCTTTAAGCCATAAAGCACTTCTTCTGGATTCAGCATTAACCACATGGCAATTTAAAATCAAATACGGTTACAATCCGTCCTCTAATAATAACTGGGGTGTATTTATTGTCTCTGACAAAAATGCAGTGAATATGGTTCCCGGGGAAAATATCAACGGCTATGTAATAGGTGTTAATTTTACCGGATATGATGACTTAATTAAACTATGGAAAGTATCATCAGGAAATATTTATACTATCATAACCACAAATTTTAACTGGCAGGACAATGTTGGTACAGAAAGAGCCGCGGAATTTGAAATAATAAGAAATAAGACCGGTATATGGACTTTAAAGTTAGATACATCGTCAGCCTCGAAAAGTCCTTTATCACTTGGCACCGTATATGATTCTGAATTCAATTATTCACTGTTTTTCGGAATATACTATAAATACTCTGCACAGCAGGATCAAAAACTATGGTTTGATGATTTGCATATAAATGGCTGTTTTTATGAAGATTCAACAGGTTTTTTATCTTATGAACCCAATCCTTATGATGTTCTTATTACTGAAATAATGGCCGATCCTGAACCGCCGGTTTTACTACCGGAATTTGAATATCTTGAAATATATAATAAAAGTGACTACGATATCAGGCTGTCGGACTGGAAAATTACTATTGGTAATTCAACAGTCAGTCTTCCCTTTTCAAGGGTAAAATCAAAAGAATATATAATTATTACTGAATCTGATAATGATTTTACTTCGGTAAATGTGAAAAACATATTATATGTCGATGCATTACCCGTTCTGAACAATTCAGAACAAACTGTTACGTTAAGAAACAATGAGAATTCTATAATACATTCTGTTAATTACTCCAGCAGATGGTATAGTACTAAATATAAAGCTGAAGGTGGCTGGTCACTCGAAATGATTGATGTTAATAATCCATGCGGGAGAAGTAATAACTGGGCTGAATCAACTGATTATAGAGGCGGCACACCAGGACAGGTAAATTCAGTTACAGGTTTCAATCCTGATTATACCAAACCATCGCTAAAAAGAGCTGCAATTATATCTGACTCTACGATTAAAATTTACTTTAATGAATCATTAGACAGCCTTTCCTTAACTGACCACCGTAATTATTTTATCGACTATAACATTGGATATGCGACAGACATTGTCCCCGTTATTCCTGATTTCCAGACTATAAAACTAAAATTTGATAACTCTTTTAAAAAAAATATTATCTATACAATAACTATAGGAAACACGATTAAGGACTGTGCAGGTAATGCTCTGGAGAAAAAAAGTCAGGCCCCATTTGCCATGCCTGAGGAAGCAGACAGCCTCGATCTTATTATAAACGAAGTATTATTTAATCCTGATGAAAATGGAGAAGATTTCATAGAAATCTACAACAGGAGTAAAAAAATAATAGACATCCGTTATTTTAACATAGCTTCCCGCAAGTTATTTTCAAATGAATTCAAGGATTGCTATCCGGTTATTAAAGAGCATTATCAGCTTTTCCCGGGTGAATATGTTTTGCTTACAACCAACACTGATATTATTAAGCAAAAATATGCCAACACAAATCATGATTGTCTGATTGAGCTTCAGTATATGCCGTCCTTTCCTGACGATGAGGGAATAGTTGTTATTACGGACAATGAACTTAACGTAATTGATGAATTTCATTATTCTGAAGATATGCATTTTGAATTACTGAATTCCTGTGAAGGAGTATCTTTAGAAAGGATAAACAGTGAAAGGCCAACGAATGATCCCAATAACTGGCACTCTGCATCAGAGCATTTTAATTTTGCCACTCCGGGATACAGAAATTCACAATACAATGATTTTGAACCAGCGGACAAACATATAATTATTGAACCAGAAATATTCTCACCGGATAATGATGGTTATAATGATTTTGTCAATATTCATTACAATTTTGATGATTCCGGATATATAGCAAATATTACTATTTTCGATGCAAAAGGCCGGATAGTAAAATACCTGGTTAAAAATACACTGCTGGGGACTGAAGGAAGTTTTACATGGAATGGTATAAATGAAGAAAACAGAAAAGCCAGTGTCGGAATATATCTTATATATGCTGAAGTATTTGATCTGAACGGAAAAACTTATAATTTTAAGAATAGCTGCGTACTGGCTTCAAAAATTAATTAATGCCCGCAACCTTCCCGTACTATTATTCATCAGATATAAAACTCCTAATACAAATAGCTATGAAAAAATTGGTATATTTTTTAACAGTATTGTTAATATCCTTTATTTCCTGTGATGAGAAAAACACTTTAACAACAGATTACGGCAATTATTCATATTATTCTTACTCGAATTATAATGCCAGTGAGGGCGGATTTAACGATTATACAGGCGGTGACCGGTATAACGAATCCACAGAAAATCCTTTCATTTATACATCAGAACAACCTGTATCAACATTTTCTATTGACGCTGACGGAGGATCATACAGTAATGTAAAGGATTTTATCGAAAATGGCGAACTCCCCCCGGTAGAAGCTATCAGGACAGAGGAATTTATTAATTATTTTAACTTCAACTATCCTGATCCTGAAGGAGATCATTCTCTTTCAGTAAACAGTGAAATATGTTTATGTCCGTGGAATGAATCCAACAAATTGCTGAGGATTGGAATAAAAGGGATCACAATTCCAAATGAGTTATTGCCTCCTTCAAATCTCGTTTTGCTGATAGATATTTCGGGATCTATGACTCACGAAAATAAACTCCCCCTGTTAAGAGAATCCTTTCAAATGCTGGTCGATGAATTCAGGAAACAGGATAGAATAGCAATAGTAACCTATGCTGGCAGTGCCGGAGTGGCATTGGAATCAACAAGCGGAGAAAATAAAAACATGATTAAAAATGTTATTAACTCTTTGCAGGCTGGAGGCAGCACTGCCGGCGGCCAGGGAATAGTAACGGCATATGAAATTGCAGAGCAAAATTATATTGACGGCGGTAACAACAGGATTATTCTGGCAACAGATGGTGATTTTAATGTCGGCATATCGAATCAGGATGCTCTTGTAGAACTTATAGAATCTAAAAGAGACAAGGGCATATTCCTGACCATAATAGGTGTAGGAAGAGGTAATCTTAATGATGCTATGATGGAGCAGGTAGCTAACAATGGTAATGGCACTTATGAATATCTGGGAAATTATACTGATGCTAAAAAGATCCTTGTTGATGAGTATGGAAAATTCTTTACTATTGCCAAAGATGTCAAGATTCAAATTACTTTTAATGAAGAAACGGTTCAACAATACCGGTTAATAGGATATGAAAACAGGGTAATGGATAATGAAGATTTTGAAAATGACGAGGAAGACGCTGGAGAAATAGGTTTGGGCCAAACAATTACAGCTCTTTATGAAATTGTTCCTGCACAATCATCTGATTCAAATATTGAAATCTGCAATATAGATTTCAGATACAAAAAGTCCGGCGAAAATCAGAGTGTACTTATCAGTGCTACAGGAGAGGATAAAGGAAATAATTTTTTAAATGCTTCTGACGATTTGAGATTTGCTGTATCAGTAGCAGGGTTTTCATTGATTCTCCGTGATTCCGATTATAAAGGGGATCTTACGATGCAGAATGTATACGAATGGGCTAATAATTCAAAAAGTTATGATCCTTTTGGATATAAATCTGATTTTATTGAGCTTATTAGCAGTGTTATGGAAATGAATGTTAATCCTTCAAAGGATTAATTCTTTTTTTCATATACCCGGAAAATTTTCGTAACTTGTATTTACTTTTTTCTGCTTAATTATTTAAAATCAGATTAAAATGAAAAAACTAGTTTACATAATAATTTTAATTGTCACACCACTATTTTTAATTGAATGTGGCGATGACGATGATGAAGGAGATAATGGGCCTGCTGGTGATAACGTAGTCGTTATTACCGATGATATTGATGAAGTAACTACATGGTATAGTGATTCAATATATATTATAAAGGACCATGACTTCTGGATCAATAATTCTCTTACAATTCAACCTGGTACTGTAATAAAGTTTACTCCGGACGGACAGGGAATGTCAGTGCACGAAACAGGGACCGTTATTGCCAATGGTAATGTGGATAATCCAATAATATTCACTTCATATAAAGATGATGCTCATGGGGGTGATAATAACGGGGATGGCAATGCAACCTTCCCCGCAGTTAGAGATTGGGGCAGTGTTTTAGTTGAATCAAATGGTTCAAGTTTTATACATTGCCTTTTTTACTACGGGGGTAATTCATCTTACCTTAGTACTCTTGAAATATATAGTGGCCGGGCAACAATAACAAATTGCATATTTGCCCATAATAACGGGGGGAAATTCGGAGACTTTTATTATGGCGCCCTTGATGCAACTCAGGCAGATTTATCAACCCAGATTAAGAATAATATTTTTTATGATAATAATCTACCTCTTTCAATTCTCTCAGAAATAGATATTGATAATTCGAATACATTCGAGGATCCAAATGATCCTTCTGTTAAAAATGTTATGAATGGAATTTTTATTTATGATCTGGATAATATAGATAAAGTAACCACCTGGAGTGAAACTGAAGTCCCATTTGTAATTAATGATAATGATCTGTGGATAGTATCTCCCGGGTCACTTAAACTGGGACATAATGTTATAATAAAATTCACTCCTGATAGTTATCTGGTTATAGGAGAGGGTGCGTCCCTGGATCAAAGCCAGGGAAATGTTTTTACGTCTTTCAAAGATGACAGTTACCTGGGGGACACAAATGGAGATGGCAATGTTACAAGTCCGAGTGATGGAGATTGGGGAGGCATCTATGATGATGCAGCCTCTGCATATCTATCAGGAAGCAATATTTTATTTGACAGCCATTAAAATATTATATTATCCTGTATATCTTCTCCCCCTGTAAATACAATTTTTATCATCACACTGTTTACAGGGGTAATTATTTTTTTCAACATTTTTTCCGATACCAATTATCCCGCTAACAGATTTTATCGGGTACATAAAAGAAATATCAGACAACTTAATACCACAAAAATTTTTCGGGAAAAATGTGAATAGCTTTTGCTGTTCTGAAACATTCCACCCGCAATACCCGGGACTATATCTGTTTGTTATATATAATCCCTGGTTTTTCATTTCCATTTCCAATGAATTCTGAATGTTGTCCATAGCTGATTCAACTATTTCAGAACCTACTACATCAATGATGTATCCTTTTAATGTTTTGCCCTCTGACATGAGCTTTTTTGACCACTCTCCAATTTCTGGCCCGACAGTACATAGAAAAAGTGCCATTTTCTCTGATTTCTTTACCTGCTCTATGACAATCTTCTGAGTCCTAAAATCTACAGCACCAATTATTAATTTATGATTTATTAAATCAAAACTTATATCACCCCTTACAATATATCCTCCTTCGATTGAAGAATAGGTGAGGGCAATATCAAGAATTTCATCTATTAACCCGGGAAAGGGATCCGGAGAATTCCCGGACTTAAACCCCATTGCTTTCTCAATCTGTGATTTGGTAATATTCAAATCATCAAGTTCAATATTAAACTGCCTCATTTGCTTCAAGTTTCTATAATATCCTTCTTGTGTTTTTTCAAAATCAAACAGTTCTTCTGACAATTTCCGCAATCTTCTTAATATGATTTGGTGTAGTGCCGCAACAACCACCTATTATATTCGCTCCTGCATCTATTAACTGATTTACAAAACCTGCCATATGTTCAGGTGTTTCAGGGAATACTGTTACACCATCTTTATAGATTGGTATTCCGGCATTTGCATGAATCAAGACTGGTATATTTTTATTTACTTTTCTTATTTCTTTAACAATTTGAATCATTCCTTCAATACCGTTTCCACAATTTGCTCCTATTATCTCTGCCCCATATTCTATAATCTCATTAACCATTTGAGAAGGCGATACTCCCATCATAGTCTTATAATCATTATCAACAGTCCGTTCAAAAGTCATCGTACATATTATCTCACAACCTGTACTCTCTTTTGCTGCCTTTACAGCTTGCTTAGCTTCTTCCAAATCACTCATTGTTTCAACTACAATTGCATCTGCACCTCCCTTTTCCAAAGCCATGCTCTGTTCCTTAAACGCCTCATATAATTCTTCTGGGGTGACATCACCCATTATAACAATTTTACCAGTTGGACCAACTGACCCAAGCACATGCTTTTCTTTTCCGGCTGCTTTTCTCGATATTTCTGCTGCGGCTTTATTTATTTCAACAACTCTTTTTTCCAGTCCATAATGTGCCAGCTTAAACCTGCTCCCACCGAAACTATTAGTCTCAATCATATCAGCACCGGCATTAATATAACTTTTAGCTATTTCAAATACTTCATCATAATGTTCAATATTCCATAGTTCGGGACATTCACCGGGTCCTAATCCTTTCTGTTGAAGGAAGGTTCCCCAGGCACCGTCAGAAACCAGAATTTTACCATTTTTTACTTTTTCATTAATTCGTTGCATTGCAGGTATTTTATTTAAGATAAAATCCTAAACAGGAAATTTAGTGAATTAAAATTAAAAAATTTGTAAGAATTAAATTACCTGCTTTCAGGTATTAGTTAAATTTTTAGTTCTTTATTATATTCTTCCAGGGCCTCAAAAAATGCATCAATATTTTCTTCAGGTGTTCCATAAGGAATGTCACATCCGCTTGATAGAACAAAATTTCTGTATCCTGCAGCTTTTTCAAGAAGGTTTCTTACTGTTGATTTAATTTTATGCGAATCACTGTTTTTTATTATACTGACAGGATCAATATTCCCAAATATAAGCCTGTCAGTTGGTGCTTTATTTAAAATTTCCATTATATCTATAGCATTCCCAAAATGTAATGCCAGAGCTCCTGTCGAAGCCATTGATTCAACAAGTTCGATGGTATTGCCGCAATTATGCAAAATAACCATAAATCTGTCGTCCTGAACATAATCAACTATATCCCTGATATAGGTTGATGAATACTCTTCACACATATCGGCTGATAGAAGGCCTGCTGCGGGTTCTGCAATCATAATACCATCAACACCGCATTCTTTATACATCAAAGCATATTCCTTCAGGAATTCACTGCATTTTGAAATAAGTTTATGGGAATTTTCTATGTCAACAAGCGTAAATACCAGCATTTCTGAAATATCAAACAGCCGGCCAGCGAGGGAGAATGGACCAATCATATTTCCAAAAACAGGCTTATTATTTATATTTTTAGCTGCCAGTTTTGCAGCTTTTAAAAATTCAAAGGTTCTTGCCGTTCCGACCTTAGGGATTTTCAAATTTTGAATCATTAAAGAATCATGTATTAACCTGCTTTTAATTAACGGGACTTCATTATCCCTAAGATAAATACGGGATCCGAAAGCTTCTGCTTCTACAGATAAATCCATTGCCATTAAGCTTGCTGCCGATGGATATCTTTCTGCTAAAATCTTAATACAATTATACTGTGCCTCACCTCGTGTAACAATATCGCTTACTTTCTCCCCGGTAAAATTTAATCCCGGATAAGTTAATACAGGCATTGCATTTTTAATCTCTGACCTTACAATACCATTAATCCAATTTTTTATGTCAATAAATTTCTTACTTTTAAACAATACTTATTCAACTTTCATTAATAAAATCTAAGCAACATGTTTATTCAGGTATTCAACAGCTCCCTGAGGATCGGGAGAATAAAAATCAGCTCCAATCTGAATCCTGAACTCATCATTAACCGGCGCCCCACCAATTAAAATATTAATACCTGAAGTATTAGATTTTATTTCCTTAACAGTCTTTTCCATATTAATCATAGTAGTGGTTAGTAATGCCGAAAGTCCTACATAATTAGCGGAATGCTTTTTTATGGCTTCAACAAACTTTTCAGGCTTTACATCTGTGCCAAGGTCAATAACTTCCCATCCATTCCCTTCAATCATCATTGCTACAAGGTTTTTCCCAATATCATGCAAGTCTCCTGTTACGGTACCAATTATGAAAATGCCCCTGTGTTTTACTTCACCTGACTGGAAGAAAGGTTTTAAATGCGCCATGGCCGTACTCATTGCTTTAGCTGACATAAGGACTTGAGGAACAAATACCTTATTCTCCCTGAATTTAATCCCAACCTTCTCCATCCCTGTTACTAATCCATTTTTTAGAATCATATCGGCATTTATACCCTGATCAAGGGCTTGTTTTGTTAATTCGTCTGCACCATCCTGATCTTTCATATCAGGCGGATAAGGTGCTTTTTTATTTATTTTCCCAAATTCAACACAATAGGCTATTTTTCCCAGTAGCGTTTCCATAACCGAAGAATTTATTTTTTAGTAATTAAAATTTTTATATTAAACCGTATGTCTGTTTAATTTCTAACTGTTTAAATGTCTTAGAGTGAATTTTCACTATAAAATATGACTCCTCCCTCATATTAGTATCTCTATATTTATTATATATCCGTAAAGATATAAAATAATAAAATTGAAAATACCGGTAAATAAGCTATATTGTTAGTAAAAAGACTATTATAGAATGCAAAGCTTTGCGGGAAGGTTTGCATAAATATTTTTTTACAGAAATGTTAAATATTTTTATTAATTTATACTGATTTTAAATAATATAATATAAAGTCATTTAAAAATACTAATTTACATTCTTAAAGTGATATTTTAACCGTAAGTCGGTTCATAATTTTTGCTATTTATTGAATTTCTATATTTATACCTGAAAACAAATCATATTCATGTGAAAAAAAGTCATGTATCCTTAAAAGATATAGCAAAAGAATTAAACCTTTCTATTTCAACCGTCTCCAGGGCTATTAGAAATATTGGAGAAGTTAATCCGGAAACAAAAAAAGCTGTACTGGAACTTGCAGAAAAGTGGAACTACAAACCAAACCCGTTAGCTATGGGTTTGCTAAAGAATAAGACAAATACTATTGGTGTCATTATACCGGATATTGAAAGTTATTACTATTCTTCGATACTCAGGGGAATTGATAAAATTGCAGCTGATAATAGTTACAGGATTCTTACATGTTATTCAAATGATATGTATAGAAATGAAATTCAGGCTATTGATGAATTGTTGTTTTCAAGGGTGGATGGATTAATTACCTGTCCGGCACAGGAATCCGTAGATTTTTCTTATTATCAAAAATTAATAGACGATAAATTTCCTTTGGTTTTAGTTGACAGAAAATGCGGAGATATCAGAACTTCTGCAATTGTTACTGATAATTATCGTGCTACTTTTGAAGTTGTTGAACATCTAATATCACTGGGGTGTTCTCGTATTGCATTAATTACCAGCCTTGAACCCCTCTATCAGTTGGCCGGCAAAGATATGAAGCCTATAATGATGCATTAATAAAACATAATATCACCCTTAAAAGGGATTTGATTATCCATGCTAATCTTAGTATGAGTACATCAATTGAAGCTGCAAAAAATTTATTAAAACTTCCTGTATTACCCGATGCTATAATAGGAAGTGATGATACAGTGGTTATGGCTGCAATGAAGGTAATCAAGGAATCCGGCTTAAAAATTCCTGAAAATATAGCTGTTGTAGGATTTAATGATGACCCCTTTTCATCATTCCTCGAACCATCACTTACTACTGTTAGCCAGCCCGCTTATCTTATGGGAATGAAAGCAATGGAAAAAATCCTGCAAATGATTACCGGAGATATTGAGATTAACTTCTGGCAAACAATAGTAATGGAATCTGCTTTGGTTATCAGGGATTCAACAAAAAAGCTCTAACCAGGGGCAGTATAACTTCCAGATTCCCGAATATAGTTAATTCTGATTACGGGTACATCTTTTAACAAATGAAGTTAATGCCCTAAGTGATTCTTCCACTTCTTCAATGAATCCCATATGTCCTGAATTTTCAAGAGTATATATTTCTCCTTTATCGTTCAATTTAATTCTCTCCTTAATAAGATCAAATGGAATATAATTGTCCTTTCTGCCCAATATTATCAAGACAGGAATTTTACTGTTACTAAGTATTTCTGATCTGTCCCTGCGCAGCTTCATTCCTTCAAGAATAACCTTTACGCCTTCATCAGTTGTATTCTTTGCAATCTGTAATGCTTGTTCAACTTTTCTTTTTAGCTTTTTAAGATTATCATTGGCAAAGGCTTTCGGAACATTTGTATTAAAAATCATTTCCTTTTTACCCTGGTTTACCAGTTTAATTTCCCTGTTTCTGTTCTGTTTTTTTTCTTCAGTATCTCTAAAAGGTGTCGAATGAAATAATGAATAACCATATAATCTGTCCGGGAATAAATCAGCAAAAGCCATTGTAACATATCCTCCCATTGAATGCCCGATCAATATACATTTGTTAATATTTAATTCGTTTAGAACTGTTTTGACTCCTTCTGCCAATATTTCCATAGTATGGGTATCAGAAATAATCCCTGATTGTCCGTGTCCGGGAAGGTCTATACATATTACCTTGAATTTTTTCATCAGCTCTCCCGAAAATACAGACCAGATATCCAGAGATTCCAGGTAGCCATGAAGTAATACAACAATTGTTCCCATACCTTCAACTTTATATCGTATAAATATGTTTTTAAATTTTACTTTACCAGTCATATTTTTTTAGTTTTCATTATGCTTTCGATTTCATCCGGCTCGATCGGTATATCTCCTGTCAAATCAATATTGCCTCCTTCAGTAATCAGAATATCATTTTCCAGTCTGATCCCTGTATTTTCTTCAGGGATATATATTCCCGGTTCACACGTTAGAACCATACCAGCTTTAAATTCCACATCTTTATTCCCGGCATCATGTGCATCCAGCCCTAAAAAATGTGATGTTCCGTGCAAATAATATTTTGCCCATAAAGGTTTGTTTTTATCCTGGTTCTTAACTTCTTTCCTGGTATATAACCCTAATTTTATATGTTCTTCTTCCCATACGGCACACACCTCTTTGTGTAATTTATTTATTGTAGTTCCCTTTTTCATAATACTTTTTGCAAATCTGAATACTCTTAAGGTCGATTCATAAAGTTCCTTTTGTCTCCCGCTAAACCTGCCGTTTATTGGTATTGTTCGTGAACAATCAGCTGCATAATTTGCATATTCAGCGCCAAAATCCAATAATACCAGATCGTTATCCCTGCATTTTTGATTATTTTTAATATAGTGCAGTATGCAAGCATTTTTGCCTGAAGCAATAATTGGTTGAAAAGCATGCCCATCAGACCCTCTTTTTAAAAACTCATGAGTTATTTCGGCTTCAATCTCATACTCCATAACACCTGGTTTAATAAATCTCAATACCCTGATAAATGCATCTTTTGTAATAGCACAGGCTTTCTTCATCAACTCAATCTCTTCAGGTTCCTTAATTAACCGCAATTTATTTGAGAGAGGAGTCAACCGTTTATAACAATGAAGGGGATATTTATTCTTTAATTCATTAGTAAATCTTAATTCTTTGACAATAACTTCAGGATTAAATTTTGGATTCTCCGGCAGAGCAATATAAACATTGTCTGCCTTTGTCATAATATCGGATAAAATACTATCAAATTCATCCAGCCATTTTATTGCCTTTATTCCGGATATCTCTTTTGCTTCCTCCATTGTAAGCTTTTCACCTTCCCAGATTTCCAGCTTTTTATTACTTTTTCGGATAAAAAGTATTTCCCTCAAATCAGTATTATTATGATCCGGATATAATATCAATGATGTTTTTTCCTGAATTATTCCTGTCAGATAAAACAAATTTGAATTCTGCCTGTATGGGAAATATTGATCCCCGCTACGTGGCATTTGATCATTGGAATGAATTATTGCAATTGAATTCTTATTTAATTTGCTGATAAGCTTAGCCCTGTTCTTTTTAAACAGACTTGTTTCAATTTTCGAATATCTCATATTATCTTTATGTAAAAATTTTTTAACACTAAAATTCAATTTATTCAATAGGATTGAAAAAGATAAATTTGTATATTAAACATTTCCAAAATTATTATTCTTTAAAATTAAATAACATCTATTAAAAAAATTTCTTATGAGCAATATTTTTAGTTCATCGATAGGGAAAAAACTTATTATGTCTCTTGCCGGACTTTTTCTGATAATTTTTTTGATAGTCCACCTGGGTATAAATATTAGCTTGATACTATGTAAGTCACGAGAATATTTTAATATAGCAGCTCATTTTATGAGCTCCAATATTATTATTAAAATATTTGAAATAGTTCTTTTTGGAGGTTTTATTTTACATATGTTATATGGTGTGATTCTGCAAATTCAGAACTGGCTGGCCAGACCAAAAAGATACAGAATTGAAAATTATTCACAAACATCTTTTTTTTCCAAGTTCATGATTCATACTTCAATTATTATAACCATATTCTTAGTATTACACCTGCTTGACTTTTATATCAAATCAAAATTTACTGAGAGTGTAGAAGAAGTTATTTATAACGGAAAAGAATATAAGGATCTTGCATTATTGGTAGTTCAAAGGTTTAAAATAGGATGGGTTGTGATTGTATATGTTGCGGCACTATTGTTTTTAGGATTTCATCTTCATCATTCTTTTCAATCAGCATTTCAAACCCTTGGATTGAATCATAAAACTTATACTCCCATCATCAAAACACTTGGTGTAATATACTCCATCGTAGTAACCGGAGGTTTTATGTCAATTCCTTTGGTGATCTATTTTTTAAAGTAATTTAAAATTGCACTGATATGACAAAACTCGACGCAAAAATTCCGGAAGGATCTCTCGCAGAGAAATGGACAAAACATCAAGCATCAGTCAGACTTGTAAGCCCTGCAAACAAGAAAAAACTTGACATTATTGTTGTTGGCGGTGGTGCAGCAGGAGCATCAGCAGCAGCATCCCTGGCTGAGTTAGGATACAACGTCAAGGTTTACGTGTTTCAGGATTCCTCCCGCAGGGCACATTCGATTGCATCACAGGGTGGTATTAATGCAACAAAGAATTACAAAAATGATGCTGACAGTGATTATCGCTTATTCTATGATATGATAAAAGGCGGTGATTTTCGTTCAAGGGAAGCAAATGTTTACCGAACTGCTGAAATAAGCAATAAAATAATCGATCAATACGTAGCGCAGGGAGTTCCTTTTGCAAGAGAATATAGTGGTTATCTTGCTAACCGTTCCTTCGGCGGAGTTCAGGTATCCAGAACTTTTTATGCACAGGGTCAAACCGGCCAGCAGTGTACATTAGCTGCGTATCAGGCACTGATGAGACAAATAAAGGCGGGAAAGGCAAAAATTTTTACACGCCGGGATATGCTCGATCTGATAGTTATTGAAGGCCGAGCACGAGGAATTATAACAAGAAACCTAATAACAGGTGAGATTGAACGACACTCGGCCCATGCTGTTGTTTTTGCAACCGGAGGTTACGGAACAATATATTACCTGTCAACACTTGCTATCAATTCAAATGGCAGTGCTACTATGGCAGCTTTCAGAAAAGGAGCCCTTTTAGCCAATCCAAGTATGGCACAAATCCATCCTACCTGTATTCCCGTTCTTAATGAGTATCAGTCGAAACTCACCCTCATGTCGGAGTCACTCAGGAATGATGGGAGGGTTTGGGTGCCCAAACAAAAAGGAGACAAACGACCTGCAAACGAAATAAAGGAGGAAGAAAGAGATTATTATCTTGAACGTAAATACCCTGCTTTTGGAAACCTGGTTCCCAGGGATGTTGCCTCCAGGGCTGCAAAAGAAAGATGCGACGAAGGTTATGGTGTTGGAGATACGGGATTATCTGTATATCTGGACTTTAGAGATGCCATTGAGAATCAGGGGAAAGATGCTATAAAATCGAAATACGGAAATCTTTTTGATTTATATGAAAAAGTCACAGGAATAAATCCCTACAAAGAACCTATGCGGATATACCCGGCTTCTCATTATACAATGGGAGGATTATGGGTAAATTATAATCTTATGACCACCATCCCCGGTTTATATGCTATTGGAGAAGCCAATTTCTCTGATCATGGTGCTAACCGCCTTGGTGCAAGCTCGCTTATGCAATGCTCCGGCGATGGTTATTTTATACTGCCTGTCACCATTGGGGACTACCTGGCCGACCAAATCAGGACTCCAAAAATACCGACCGACACCCCTGAATTTGATGAAGCTGAAAAAGCAATTAAGGAAAAACTGAATAAACTTATGTCAGTAAAAGGGACACAGAGCCCAACTTCGTTCCATAAAAGGCTGGGCCATATATTATGGACTTATTCCGGTATGAAAAGAAACGAGAAAGGATTGAAAAAAGCCCTGAAAGAAATAAAAGAATTAAAGGAAGAGTTCTGGCGAGATGTCAGAGTAGCAGGTGAATTATACGAATTAAATCATGAACTTGAGAAGGCAAACAGGATAGCCGATTTCTTCGACCTTGCCCAGTTGATAGTTCTCGATGCTCTAAACCGAAAAGAATCGTGCGGCGCACACTTCAGGGAAGAATATCAAACTGAAGAAGGAGAACCAAAACGGGACGATGAAAACTATTCCTATGTTGCAGCCTGGGAATACACCGGCGATATATTAAAGTCTAAATTACATAAGGAAGAGCTTAAATTTGAATATGTCACTCCCACGCAAAGAAGCTACAAATAGGGAAAATAATTAATAATCAAGTCTTTATGATATGAATATAACACTTAAAATATGGCGTCAGAAAAACAAAGATGATAAAGGAAAATTTGTTACATATAAGCTTAATAGTGTCTCTACTGAAATGACCTTTCTTGAAATGTTAGACTATCTGAATGAAAAGCTTATTAGAGAAGGCGCCGATCCTGTTGCTTTTGACAGTGATTGCCGTGAAGGAATCTGCGGAACGTGTGGATTATATATCAACGGCAGACCGAATGGCCCCATGAAAGGTGTAACTACGTGTCAGTTAAGTATGAGTGTTTTCAAAGACGGAGATACAATAACCGTCGAACCATGGAGATCAAGAGCCTTCCCCGTAATTAAAGACCTCGTAGTTGACAGATCTTCTTTTGATAAACTCATACAAGCAGGGGGATATATCTCGGTTAATACCGGTGCCGCTCCTGAAGCAAATGCTACTCCTGTAAAGAAAGAAAATGCAGAAAGAGCTTTTGATGCAGGCGTCTGTATAGGTTGTGGATCATGTGTGGCAGCATGTAAAAATGCATCTGCCATGTTATTTGTTGCTGCCAAGGTTTCTCACCTGGCAATGCTTCCGCAGGGCAGAATAGAAGCACGTGAACGGGTCATCAGAATGATTGAAAAAATGGATGAATTAGGATTTGGTAATTGTACAAATACAGGTGCATGTGAAGCCGAATGCCCAAAAGAAATTTCTATGTTATATATAGCAAGATTAAACAGGGAATATTATACTGCCAAGCTGAAGTAGAATTAAAAATCTGGTCATTAATCTTTAATAACTCAACTGAATTCAATAAGATTAATTTTTACATCTGTTTCCATTTCAAAGTCCTGAATCTCATCTATCATATCAGGGTCCTCCGGATCATAATACCAATTCACCGAAACCCTTCCACCATCATCCTGATATTTTTTCACAATGTCTAACATATCAAGAATTAATCTTGAAGAATTAGTGTTAAAATAAGTAAGCTTGAAATTAAGAGTCAGAGGCCTCTTCACTTCATTGGTATACTTTGTAATCCAATCTATAAGAGGAGAGTAAAATTTGAATGTCTCTTCCATATATGATTCACCTGCTATTTCACATATACCACTTTCGGCATTAAAATTAATTGAAGGATAATAAGGTGAATCTTGTACTTCCTTTATTACTAAATTCTCCATGTCTTTAATTTTACAGGTTCATTAAATTATATAATAAGTTATTTGTCTAATCTCACTGATATTGTAAAATAAGAATGTTTTGAATTAATTTCAGATACTTTGAAATCCAGTGGATGTCCGCTTAGCAAGCCAGTCTGTATTAATCCTATATGCGCCCCAATATCTCTAATCTTAGCTTCTCCCCTGGTTTTTCGCTTTAATATTCTTAATTCTTCCTCATTTAAAGAATTTATCTCATTACAATTTCTGTCTAACTTATATCCATCTTCTATTTTAATAAGATTACCGGTAGTGAATTCAAAATGTTTACCATGTTCATTAAGTAAAAACCAGCCTACTCCCGATTTAATTCCTTTTTCTATTTCTTTAACTTCTGCTGAATAATAAGAGACATTTTGCGTTAACTCTATAAATATTTTATATAAACGAGAAGCTAAAACCTGATCTGTATTAATTACCAGTTTTAAATAATTGCCTACGAATGAAAGCAGGCTTATTGTTAAAGGTCCGTGAAATGATATTATTTTCTTCCCTTGATTGTTTATATTATTCATTACCAATAATTCAAATATTTAGAGTATTCTTAATCCCAATAAAGTAATATCATCTCGTTGTTCTTCGCTACGCATAAAATTATCTATTTCTTTATTAATATTCTCGCTTTGTTCTTTAATGGAAAGTCCGCAATTATCAACAATCATGTCCTCAAACCTTTTACTGCCAAATCTTTTTCTGTCAGGTCCATTCTGATCAATAATTCCATCAGTTGACAGATATATACAGTCCCCTTTATCCAACAAAACCTCATGATTGCTAAAGCTTAATTTTTTACTTATATTCTCAACACCTCCAATAGACTTTCTGGCGCCTTTGAGCATTATTAACTCATGATCTTCCTTACGCATTATATATAAAGGTCTCTTGGCTCCTGCAAAAATGAGCTTTAATCCACTTTTGTTCAGTTTATCAAACCTGCATAATAATAAGTCCATACCATCATTATTATCTGTCTGATCCTGTCTTAGAGATTTTCTTATCTCATCATTTAACGCGCTAAGAATTTCTTTGGGACTTTCAATCCTTTTTTCATTAATCATCTCATTTAATAAACTGTTGCCTATCATAGACATAAACGCACCAGGCACCCCATGTCCTGTACAATCAACAACTGCAATAAACAGAGAATCCACATCTGGCTTATAACTATTCAATTTCGAAAACCAGTAAAAATCTCCCGAGACAATATCTTTTGGCCTGAAAATTAAAAAAGATTCAAAATAATTATTAAGTAAAGAATCCTCTGGCAATATTGCTTGCTGTATTGTTTCTGCATATCTAATGCTTGCTTTTATATTCTTGTTTTGCCTGTCAAGTGTATTTTTCTGATTCTTTATTTTTTTATTTGCCCTTATAATTAATATTAACAGGAAAGTTAATATAATTGAAAAAAATGAAATTACAATAAGTACTCCTGAAATATAAGCTCTTTTTAGTTTTTCTTCCCTTAATTGAGATGCTGCTAATTCAAGTTCCAGTTTTTGTTCTCTTGTCAGTTCTTCAGCTTTCTGAAGTGAATCAGATGTAATTTTTAATTCCTCTTTCTTTGTTTTTAATTCGTCTTCTGTAAGCTGTTTCTCAGCATAAGCCTTACTTACTTCAGATTTTGCCTCGCTCTTTACCTGGCGGATTTCCTGTTTCTTAATTTCCTTGTCAAACGATAAATAGAGCTCAAAGTATTTATGTGCTTTTTCAGAATCGCCCAGTTTATCATAATTATCATACATTAATCCATACGAACTATGTAATAACCTCAAATTATTGATTTCCTTTGCTAATCGTACTGCTTCTTCTAATTTTTTATTGGATTCTTCATATCTTTTTAATCCCTGTAATGCTAATGCAAGATTTGTGAGGCCTGCTATTATTCCCTCCTTCTCAGATAACTCTCTGCTTAATTGTAATCCCTTTTCAAGATAAGGTAATGCATTATTAAATTGTTCCAAATCAGAATATATCATGCCGATGTTATTATAAACAACCATCAATCCTTTTTTATTATTTAATTTCTCATTTATATCCAGCACCTGTTTAAAATAACTTATCGCCTCTTCATATTGATAATTGTTCTGCAAAAGAAAAGCTGACTTACTGAAATATTTAGCAGCTTCAGTTAAGTTCCCATCTCTTAAGAATTCCTGAGCCTTTGAATCATACTCTCTGATTCTTATTTTAATATCAGATTGGTTATTCTGAGCTGCCAGTTGAATATTTTGGAGGGATAATATCACATAAATTACTAATATTTTTATTACTGCTTTATGAAATATTATGGGCATAATAAATATAAATCTTACAATAAAAATAATTATTTTAATAAAGTTAATCAAAATTTACTCTAATTCCCATAATTAATATTTCATCTGTGAAGTAATGATATTATTCATAAAATTGTTAATCCGGCATAAAATAATTTGTTTTTTAGTTACGAATGAATTGTTTTTAATTAAACATTTTATATCTTCGCCACACTAGTACTATATAATTCTACAATCTAAAGCCCGGGCAAATGCCATATCGAAGGCTTCCTAATACTGATGCTGCCAGATTAAGGGCATTAAAAATAGCTTTTGAAAGGGGCAAAGAAATACCTCCCTTTAAATTATCATTTTCGCAGAGTACTCTTCATAAAATTCAGACTTTTCTTCCTTCATTTGAAAAAGCCATATACGAATACAAACAAGCATATGCAAAACAAATTGAAAAAAACAAAAAGTATATATCTGTTCTGAAAAAAGCCAAAATTTATATATCTCATTTTATACAGGTAGTAAATATGGCGATCCACAGGGGGGATTTGCCAGTATCGGAAAGAAAATTCTTTGGCCTAAAAGAAGATATTAAGAAGTTACCATCATTAAATTCAGAAGCAGACGTAATAAAATGGGGTGAAAAACTAATACTTGGAGAAACTATACGCACCAGGGAAGGGCGGTCACTTATTACCAATCCGACAATTGCAGTTGTTAAGGTCAGATACGAGAATTTTCTTGATAGTTATAAATATCAAAAAATGCTGCAAAAGAACCATCTTCGGGCACAGGAGAACCTAGACAATCTAAGAATAAAAGCAGATGAAATAATTACAAATATTTGGAATGAGGTAGAGGATTTTTATAAGAATGACCCTGACAATGTGAGAAGAGAAAAGGCAAAAAATTATGGATTGGTCTATGTTTTTAGAAAAAATGAATTAGCTAATAAAAAATCTTCGGGATAATTATCTGTTAATAACCCTTGATCTCGTTATAATATAAATTGAAAATATAAGCGTAAAAGATAAAAAGATACTCAACGCCAGAAAAATAAAATCCTCTTCTGAAGTACCTAAATTTTCAATTTCTGAATGTCCTATATCGCTGCCAGAAATATAATAATAAACAACTGCAAACGCATTATTCGTGAAATGAGCTATGATGGGAAGCCAAATTGTCCTGCTCCATGCAAAAAGGTATCCAAAATAAATACCAAGTAATAATCTGGGTAAAAAGCCAAAAAACTGGAAATGTATAAAACTAAAAAAAAATGCTCCTAAAAGAATTCCAATATGAATATTCTTTGTCCACTCTATAAATAGTCGCTGAAATATTCCTCTGAATAAAAGTTCCTCACCTATTGCAGGTAAAATGCATATCATTATTATGTTTAAAATAAATCCCTTAATTGTCAGTGTATCCAGGAATGATTCCATGAGGTAATTAGCCTCATTTTCCATATCAATAATTTTATCTTCCAGGATCCCCATAAAATCAGGCAAATCAATATTTGAATTCAAATATGAGAAGTAATTGATTACAGGAATTGAAATTATGATTGATAGAATTGCCAATATCATACATATAACATGAGGACTATTTTTTAATTTCAAATACTCCCGGTAATTACCATGAAAAATAAAGGCCAGTATGAATGAGGGAATGATAAACACACCAACTGATTGAAAAATTTGAAAAAATTTTACGATTACAATATTACTTAAATCAGGCCCTGATATTATATATTGTTTCACTTCCCCATAACTCAGGTTAAAAAGTGGTATTGCCAGAAGTAAAGCAATAAAAAAAAATATCAGGAAACATGAAACTGTGACAAAGAATGCAATAAATACTTTATTCCATGCAGGTATATCATAAAATAAATCAAATTTCCTTCTCATTTAAGCCTTACTAAATAAAGAAAAAATAATACTTCCGCTTTTATTTAATAATTTTGCTTCGAAATTAAACATTTAAATTGGTTTTGGTAAAAATAAATCATATTGAACTGGGAGAAAGACCTTTATTGCTTGCACCTATGGAGGACATAACAGATCCTTCTTTCAGGTATATGTGCAAAAGCTTTGGAGCAAGTTTAATGTATTCAGAATTTATATCAGCTGACGGTCTGATAAGAAATGGTGAAAAAAGTGTAAAAAAATTGAATATTTATGATCATGAAAGACCTGTCGGAATACAACTTTATGGCCATACTCCTGAATCAATGGTTGAAGCCACAAGAATTGCAGAACATGCACATCCTGACATAATTGATATTAATTTTGGATGTCCGGTAAGGAGAATAGCTGCCAGCGGCGCAGGTGCCGGTATATTAACTAACCTTCCATTAATGATAAAGATTACTGATACTATTGTAAAAACAACAAATGTCCCTGTTACTGTCAAAACAAGACTTGGATGGGATGAAAAAAACAAGAATATTATTGAGATTGCAGAAAAGTTGCAGGATGTGGGGATTAAAGCTATCACAATTCACGGTCGCACTAAAACACAGCTGTTTAAGGGACCAGCTGACTGGACTCTTATTGGAAAAGTAAAGAATAATCCACGAATAAAAATTCCGGTTTTCGGAAATGGAGACATTTCAGGTCCTGAAGGAGCAAAGCACGCATTTGACAGATATGGAATTGACGGGATTATGATTGGACGGGCAACTATAGGGAGACCATGGATATTCAGAGAGATAAGGGAATATCTGGATACCGGAAATTATATGAAGCCATTAACATTACCTGAAAAAGTTGACCTTATTAAAGAGCATTTCGAAAAGTCATTGGAAGCTAAGGGAGAACCAAAAGGTATTTACGAAATGCGCAGGCACTTCTCAAATTATTTTAAGGGATTGCCGGATTTTAAAAATTTAAGAATAAAATTATTAACCTCTTTAGATATAGCTGAAATATATAATCTTTTAGACTTAATATCTGAAAAATATTGTTATTATTAATTTGATATTTACACTGATGGAGGGTAATCAATATTATAGTGCAATCCTATACTTTCTTCCCTGCGCATAGCCATTTTAATAATTAAATAACCAACATTAATTAAATTTCTAAGTTCGCACAGCTGTTTTGACAGCTTCGATTTTCTGTATAATTGTTCGGTCTCTTTATAAATAATCTCCAACCTGTCAAGGGCTCTTTTTAAACGTAGATTTGAACGGACTATCCCTACATAAACACTAAATATTTGCTGTACTTCTTTGTAATTCTGAGTTATTAAAACCATTTCTTCAGGATGCGTTGTACCCTTATCATCCCATTCAGGAATATTATTCTGTATCTCAACATTTTTTATTTGTTCAATGGCATCCTTTGCAGCACGATCAGCATAAACTACAGCTTCAATAAGAGAGTTGGAGGCGAGTCTGTTTGCTCCATGCATACCGGTTGAGGCAGTTTCACCAGCTGCGTACAATCTCTTTATCCATGTTTTTCCATTCCTGTCAACCTTAATACCCCCACATAGATAATGAGCAGCAGGAACAACAGGTATCATGTCCTTTGTAAAATCGCAACCTATAGTCAAACATTTTTCGTAGATATTGGGAAAATTTTTCTTAAGCTCTTCTGCAGCAAGATGAGTGCAATCTAAATAAACATAGTCATCACCCCTTACCTTCATTTCATTATCAATAGCTCTTGCTACAATATCGCGGGGGGCCAATGAACTCCTTTTGTCATATTTATGCATAAATTCTTTACCATCAACTGTTTTCAATATGCCTCCAAAACCACGTAAAGCCTCAGTTATCAGGAAAGAGGGGCGTTCTCCCGGATTATATAATGATGTGGGATGAAACTGAAAGAATTCCATATTTTCAACAGTGCCCTTTGCACGATATACCATTGCAATCCCATCACCTGTTGCAATCAAAGGATTGGTTGTGGTTGTGTACAGGTTACCGGCACCACCAGTAGCAACGAGAGTGGCTTTCGATAAAAACGTATTAATCTCATGAGTTTTCAAATTAATGGCATAAACACCATAACACTCAGTATCACTATGTATACGTTTAACGAGTTTCCCAAGGTGATGCTGAGTGATCAGGTCTATTGCAAAGTGATATTCAAATACATCCACATTTGGATGGCTCCTAATTCTGGCACTTAAAGCTCTCTGTATTTCATATCCCGTATTATCTTTATGATGCAGTATTCTATGTTCTGAATGCCCCCCCTCCTTAGCCAAATCGAACTTCCCGCTTGATTCCCTGTCAAATCTTGCCCCCCAGTCAATAAGTTGTTGTATTTCTGTTGGAGCTTCTCTTACAACCATTTCAACAACTTCCCTGTTGCATAAATTATTACCTGCAATTATTGTATCTTCAATATGTTTATTATAAGTGTCAGGTTTATACGTCACTGCTGCGATACCCCCCTGTGCATAGCTGGTATTAGTTTCAAGTAAATCGACTTTTGTCAACATTGCAACTTTACCATAATCAGCTGCTTTCAATGTAAAACTCAATCCTGCCAGGCCCGAACCTATAACTAAAAAATCATATACTTTATTCATAATACATAAATATAATTACAAAGATATAAAAGGAGTTGGTTCTTTTAAAAGTAGAATTGATCAATGCAATTTATTCAAAAAGAATTTATTTTATGAAATGAACATTTTAAATTACATTTGCGCCAATTTAAGTTCAAAGTTCGGGATTAAATGTTTAAAATTTATCCTTCTATCTAAAAGGTTAACAAAAAATTAGTTATAACTTTCAAAAATTAATATCCATACTTATTAATTATTAATCGATTAACCCTGAACCCGGAGCTTTAAACCTTAAATATTTTTTTATGGCAAAGGAAGAAGTTTTTAAGAAGATCATTGCACATTGCAAAGAATATGGTTTCATATTTCCGTCCAGTGAGATCTACGATGGTCTAGGAGCAGTTTATGATTATGGACAAAATGGGGTAGAGTTAAAAAATAACATTAAAAAA
>Ga0315544_1000427_pt1 | contig 40328 bp, 33 predicted proteins | sample SalMarSW160130MG_2_FD_202543 | JGI IMG/M metagenome (GOLD analysis project Ga0315544, IMG submission 202543) | Salt marsh sediment microbial communities from the Plum Island Ecosystem LTER, Massachusetts, United States - Salt Marsh Sediment SW1601-130 ... | reverse complement strand
ATCTATGATTGGAATAATCCAGTGAAATCCGGGATTGGCAAAATTATGGTACTTTCCAAGCCTCTCAATTAAACCTCGTTCAGTTGGCCGTACAATTCTGATTCCAGCGAAAAATATCACTACAATTGGAATTATTAAATACAAATAGTTCATTTTAATTTCCTTCCTTTTAATAAATAATTATGTTTCAAATTTAAAACAGCCAGCTTGCAAACTCGATGTGTAAAGAATACAATGATTTAACTCTTTAATGAATCTTTAAAAGTATTTTTAAAAAGATTAAAATCTTTATGTCATATTTCTTATAAAGATAATAATAATTATCTGAAAGTCAATAGGTATTGATTATTATATAACCAGCATAGCATTCTATTTTAATTGGGATAAGTCCTAACAGCATAGATTTAGCATTTGAATGCCCGCCTTCAACAGGTTAAGTGAAGAATAAGGGTTGTACTTATTTGATTATGTGCAAATTACAAAATCCATCACCAATTCCGTCAACAAAAAATTTAAAAACCCTTGTAATTTGTCGATCTACAAGGATCTGTATCTGGAGGTTGAGTTGCTACTCAAACTTGGTAAAGCGGAAGTTCAGTTATTTTCAGAAGGGATTGTCGGGGCTATTTTAATTTTTTAACTGCAACTTCCTTAAAATAAACCGTCGATAGAGAATCATGATTTTGCAAACCAATATAACCTGATTCGGGTCTTGGCCCTCTCTCTGGTTCAAAATCCCTTGTTTTTGGAGGTACAGCATCTCCTTCAGTAAAATCAGTCACCTTTTCCCCATTAATATAAACAATGGTTTTCTGACTGTCAAGAGTTATTTCCATCGTATTCCATTCCCCAGGCTTTTTTTGAGGATGAGTTAATGCTTTTGTTAGAGAATACAATACTCCTGAACAATGATAATCTCCGCCTACATGTCTTGTACCATTGTCAATCTGAACTTCATACCCGGTATTTACAGCTACCCATTCATCAGATGGTTTTTCGGGTATTCTTATAAACACTCCTGAATTGCAGTCATTATCCTTCACCATGTAGACGACATGAATAATAACATTACTAAATTTTTCAGCGGGATAAAGAATCATACCCATCCCACCAACCGTCTTCAGGAGGCCATTTTCAACTACAAATTTACCAGGTCCCACCTGTTTCCAGCCTGTTAAATCCTTACCATTAAAGAGCTGACGCCATTTCATGTCCTGACATGACCATGAAATCAGAACAATAACTAAGATTAAAACTGAGAGGTATTTTTTCATTTTATAAAAAATTAGAGTTAACTAATTTACGAAATTCTATAAATTCCATGTGGTTTCTTTGGGTATAACTACTTGTATTAATACCAATGATGGAAAGTTGCCAGACAAGATATAATCTGGGTGATAGGAAGCATTCTATTGAAGCCCAGAGGGTGAGCAATCAGGTGGTAAGTGAACTATGTAATCAATTATTATTGATATTGTGATGTTTATGTCCCTAATTCAGATGCTCAGTTTCAATCAGAATCATATGCTCAATGTACTCTGATTTGATTTTCTCACTTTGCTTGGTTTTTGCAATTAAAAGATGAATATCCAACTAATATCCTACTGCAATGTATTGATTATGTATATGTTATAAAATCCGTCACCAATTCCGAAACCCTCTATAATTCAAAATCCCGCAGATCATTGATCTTGCGGGAAGCCATTTACTCAGATTGGTAAACACCTCGCTAACCTTATCAGATGGCTACTAACCATTCCACCGAGCCGTTATGCATAAGTGAAGCCCTCGTAACAGGCTGAAAACTTCAAAGAAAAAGCCTTTGAATAAACATAATAGAGTCAAAACATTTATTTAACTTTGTTCCATGGGAAATTATAAAGAAGATACAAACCAAAACTTTGGAACTATATTTTTCATAATTCTGTTCTCACTCTTTGCATTAATTTTTTCAAGTAAATCAGAAAGTCAGACTTCAGCATCATCAGGATATTCTTTTCAAAATGAACTGGTATTTGGAAATAACCCGATTCATTTCGATGCCACTGTGTTTAATGCTGTTAGCTTACCTGATCTTTACAAAAACTGTGTATTTGCTCTACACAATACAAGCCTTAATCTGTTTTCATTACAATATAAAATATCCAGTTACAACCATAGAACAACTCAAAATTTCATTAACATTCAAAAAACCAGGCTTGTAATTGAACCTTTACTTCTTTGGAGGTTATATTATCCTCTTTCTTTAAGTGGAAAAGAAGACTTGCCCGTTTTAAGTTAAATTCTTTTATCGATTTTGATAATTTCTCTTCCCAAAGGGAGAAAAGAGATAAATTTTAACTTAAAACTTACTTTTATGAAAACAAATTTTATTATTGTTGCCATCATTATTGTAGCATTTTCGTTCGGAGGATGTACGACGAATGAAAACTTTGATTTTAAAGTTACAGTTGTACCGGAATCAAAAAGTTCTGTTATAACACTAAATGACATGAATACAGCCGCTGAGATAGTTAGTAGGAGGCTGAATAACTCTTTTGGTATCCCGCAAGAAAGTATGAAACTTGATGTTACTGAGAATCAAATTTCATTAACTATATCCAAAGCTGACACCAGTAAAATAGCCTCGATTAAAGAAATAATCACTGGTTACGCCAGAATGGAATTCTGGGAAACATATGAGAACGCGGAAATCATGGGATATCTGTCGAAAGCAAACAATTTGCTGAGAGAAATGAAGACTGTTGCTGATGTTAAAAATGCTAATACTCAGGATGAATTTATCGCTCAGAATCCATTGCTTGGAATACTAAAACCCAGGATAACTGCTCAGGGTGAGCCATTACCTTCATGTTTGATAGGGCTTGCCAGCGCAACAGATACTTCAAAAGTTAACAGTTATATGCAAATGCCAGAGATAAAAGCTTTGTTGCCTCGCGAACTTAAGTTAATGTGGAGCCGGAATCCGTATAAATATGATCCTTCAAAAACATTATATGAACTCCATGCAATCAAAGTGACAACTCAGGATGGGAAAGCTCCTCTTGATGGGAGTGTAATTATTTCTGCCAAACCGATTACAGAACCTTCTAAATCAGATATTAAAATCGATTTAGCAATGAATGCTGAAGGGACCAGCACATGGGCCAGAATAACACGAGAAAATGTTAACCGATGCATCGCAGTTGTTCTTAACGGCTATGTCAGATCCTACCCGAGGGTCATGGATGAAATTTCCGGAGGAAATACCGAAATTACAGGAGATTTTACAGCTGAAGAAGCAAATGATCTTGCCAGCATCTTTAATTCAGGGAGTTTACCATTTGAACTTAAAATCGTTGAAGAACAAATTATAAAAAGGGAATAAATTCTAAGTAGTAGATGTATTAGAAAAATGAGTAAAAACCTCTCCTTCCCGCAATAAGGAATGCTATGAACCAAGGTATGACCTAATGAAATTTTTTATATTCTACTATAGTGCACGATGGAACTAGCTTAATCATTAAAAATAGTTAGGTATGTATTTGATTAGATATGTATTATAAAATCCATCATCACTTCCGTCAACAAGAAATTTAAAGACCGCTGTAATTTATTGATTTACAGCGGTCCACATTTTAAGATTGTGGTGCCACTCGCACCCCAGAAATCTGAAGAAATCGAGCGGAAATTCTCTTGTAATGATTTGATTTTGATGCAGCTATCGAGTTGTCAACGAACTATAATGTATATATGTCCCAGGTAACCAGGGGGTGTGAAATGAGGGATTTAAGGTTATGAAATTTTATATTAACATACTTGCATTAATAAAAACAATTCAAATAATCCGGTTTAATGATTATAGCAAGGTTGTTTTGATCATTTTCAGGTTTGTTTCCAATCCCTCAAGATAAATAAATGTCCATGACAGGGTATTTGTTATATTATGCCATATCAATAACGGCTCATCTTTATACTGCTGACTAAGATCAAGAATTGCCGGGATTGCTTTTGCCAGCTCTTCACATTCCGGTGTGTTTTCAATCTCCTTGACAAGTGCCTTAAGGCTGTTGTCAAGCTTTTCTCCAACCTTCACATTACCGGTTGTTGATAATGCCTGTATGGCAGCTCCCCTCAAATCGGGTCTCAATAAACTTCCCGCGTCGTTATATTGTTCAGGGGAAATACCTTCAGAGCTAAGAATCAAATTCTTATATTCATTCACAACTTTTAAGGCTTCATCAATCTTCAAAGCAACCCGGGATTTTGAATCATTTGCAGGAAGCTGGTCCAGAACCTTTCCAACCTGAATGTATTGCCTTGAAAGGTTATAACTGTCCCTGATTCTTTCTGCAGATACATTCAATGAGAGCAAGGCGGATAAAACGGAATTGGCAGCAAGGAGCAGAAGAACGAAAACTGTATTATAAATATTAAAGTTCTTGTTCTTCGAGGTGGTGACTAAAAAAATCGGAAGAAAAACCACATAGGGAAAAATAAGTGCAATAGTAAGTATAGCGTTTGCAAAAGGCCAGTGCAATATTTTGAACAGTATTCCGGTGAATACTACAAAACAGGTCAGCCATATTACTATATGAAGCAGTAAATTCTGTCTCTTTCCCTCAGCCTTATAATGATCTATCAATGCTAAAGGCAGAAAAACAAGAACCAGGGTAAGCAATCCTATAACTATCATGAATCCGGCAAGCGGCCAGTGATTCACTTTAAAGATGGTGCCTGCAAAAATAATCAGGACAGTAACCACACCTAATATGTACATTTTTTGCTTCATGATTTCATTTATTAAGTTGATTATTTGTGCCTTGCAATAACTTCTAAACCATTTGACTCAACAGCAAGGAGACTGTTCTTTAGAAGTTCAAGTGAATGAAGACCGGACATTAAAGAAATAGCACCCTCATCCGGCATTGTTACTGGTAAGTACAAGGAAGGCTCAAGAAGACTTGTATAATTCTGAGGATCTTCCCCTGGGATTATCCCTGATATATAGTTTGTATATTCTGTCAGAGCCGAATTAAGTTCCTTACTTGTGTTGCAGCCCGGTGCAAGAAAATCCCTGACAGGAGCTTTATGAAAAGCCCTTGATAGTTTTTTATACTGAATCACAGTCCCAGTTTCAGTCTGTCTGATCTGATCCTTGCTTAAAGCAGGGTTGCCAGGGTCCCCTTCCGATTCCTCGATCATTTTTGTCTGAACATCTCCTATTAGAGTAAGCAGGTTGATTGTTTTCGCATGCAGTTGTTGCATCTGAGAGTAGCTCAGTGAATCATGATACCGGGTCATAAGGGAATTGTTATTCCTGGACAAATAACCATATAAAGCCTGCTGTTGTTCCTGGTGAGAATAAAAACCTTCTTCGAATGAATATTGCAGGTTAAGATTGATAAGGGCCCCCGGAACAATTATCACGAGCAAACCTATTACCATATAAAGGAACTTTGAGCTGATATGATTTTCCTTCTTCCAGGTAAGCCAGGTATAACATGGAAAAGTAATGATGCAAAGAATGATCATCCCCAAGACAATAAGTGTTCCTGCAAGCGGCCAGTGCTGGATCTTACAAAACATGCCTCCGGCATAACAGATCATTCCAATTGCACCAAAAATATAGACGGGCTTCATAGATTTGTTTTCCAGATCCCGTAACTTATTGACAAGCAGTGCCGGAGCAAAGAAGAGTATTCCAAAAAGCACTGCCAGAGTTATAATAATACCTGCTCCGGGCCAGTGCTGTACTTTGAATAAGGTACCTAATATAAAGAGCATCCCTGCCAGGAATGCTGAGATGAAGAGGATGAGTTTCTTCCTGCTGTGAGTCTCTTTCCAGAGTACTCCAAAGGCCGAAGGTATGAATCCTAATGCCAGAGTAACAGCCCCGAGGGTCGCCATGGTACCGGCAAGTGGCCAATGCTGGATCTTGAATAATGCACCAAAGCCAAGCAACACTATGCCGGCAATGCCAGAAATTTTCATCGTGTTTTTCATAAGTCTGTATTTAGTGTCAACTGCATAAAGTGTCTCTTCCTGAATTTCCTTTAATCTGCGTGATCCCATTTTTTGTTTTACCCTATGATATGCCTCACTGAAATCGAGACCATTCTGCATCTCGTGCTCCACATCGCTGCATATATGATCAATAAGGTTTTCGAGGAGATGTGAAAAAGTAATCTCCTGTTGGCTTATATCATGTCTTATCTGGTCAATATTATTCAAGCTAAGTTCAGGCATAGCTCAAACCGGTTTTGGGTTCAACAATCCGTTGAAGCGACTCAATGAATTCGTTAAGTTCCCTGAGCTTTTCTGCAACAACGGAATCCCCCTTTGGGGTCAGACTGTAGTAAATGCGGATGCGGTTATTGAAATTTTCTGATTCTGTAATAAGAATCCCGTCACTTTCCAGCTTATAAAGCACCGGATAAAGCGCTCCATAGGTCAGATTTATCTTTCCTTCAGTCAGGTTTTCAACCTTGCCGGTAATTTCATAACCATACATACGGCCATTCTCCTTCAATAGTGTCAGTACTATTGTTTTTAGTGATCCTTTAAGTAGTTCATTTGATATCATACTTTCATAATATATATGTTTCTTATATATTGCAAATATATATTATTATATTTTAATAATACAAGGATTTTTCGAAATATTTTTCGAAATGCTGCAATTTTTTCAATTAATTCAGGCTAATCTGTTACTGTACCAGAAAAGCCAGTGACCTTGACCATAATCGGCCGGAGTAAATTGACCATCTCAGGCCGGTATTAAGTGCTTGTTTTTAAATTTAATACGATAATCTCGTTTTAAGTGGCTAAATGTGGTCAAGCCGCCGGCTTTTGCAGTTTGTTACAAAATCCGTCCGCAATCCCGTCAACAAAAAATTTAAAGACCCCTGTAAATCATTGATCTACAGGGGTCTGTGATTTAAGGTTGTGGTGCCACTCGGAATCGAACCAAGGACACCAGGATTTTCAGTCCTGTGCTCTACCAACTGAGCTATGGCACCCCTATTTCGGATTGCAAATATAAATCTCAATTCTGAGTCAGCAAAACTTTGATCAAAAAAAATCAATTTGGATTCGTTCCATCCTTATGGTAAATTTGTAACCTGATCATTAACATATTATGGACCTGCTCCTTCACACTCTTAGTAATGGTATCAGACTTGTACACCACACGACTGCCGGGATTGTCGCCCATTGTGGACTGATAATAAACACCGGCTCGCGAGATGAGAAAGAATCTGAACACGGAATAGCTCATCTGATTGAACATATGTTGTTTAAGGGTACACGAAAAAGAAAAGTATACCATATCCTGAGCCGGCTCGAAGATGTGGGCGGCGAACTTAATGCCTATACAACAAAAGAGGAAACTGCTGTATATGCATCCTTTATGAAAGAGGATTATGAAAGAGCTTTCGAAATAATCAGTGATGTAATTTTTAACTCTGTTTTCCCTGCCAGAGAGATAGAAAAAGAGAAGGATGTCATTGTTGAAGAGATCAACTCCTACTTCGATAATCCTGCGGAACTTATTTTTGACGATTTTGAAGAACTTATCTTTCCCAACCAGCCAATCGGAAGAAATATTCTCGGAACACCGTCAACAGTCAGATCATTCACACAGAAAAATATATCTGACTTTATTTCAAATAACTACCATACCAGTGAAATGGTATTTTGCTCAGTCGGAAATATTTCCGATGTCAGGATTATGAAACTTTTTTACAAATATTTTGCTGATATACCTTTAAAAATCAGAGAAATACAACCAAAAACTGCCTGGCTGTACAAACCTGTATCTGTTACTAAAAACATGGATACATTTCAGAATCATTGCATAATAGGAAATATTGCCTATAACCTGAAAGATGACCGCCGTATGGGTATGTTCCTTCTGAATAATATTTTAGGAGGACAGGGACTTAATTCGAGATTAAACCTTTCGTTACGTGAAAAGAACGGTCTTGCCTATAATGTGGAATCCAACTATAATCCCTATTGCGACACAGGTGTCTTTTCAATATATTTTGGCACCGACAGTCAGAATCTGAATAAAGGCCTTTCAATAGCAATGGCTGAACTGGATAGGCTGCGTTCCTCACAACTCGGTATAATCCAGTTGAGTAAAGCAAAAAGTCAGATAAAAGGCTATCTTGCAAGAGGCTATGAAAACCACGAAAGCCTGATGTTGAGTCTGGGAAAGAGCCTGCTCGTCTTTGATAAGATCGACAGTATAGAAGACATCTGCAAGAAGATTGATACTGTAACATCTTCCGATATACTCGTAACTGCCAACGATATCTTTGAACCGACTAAATTATCAACACTGATTTATAAATGATCACCGACCGGCGACTTGAAAAATTCATACTCGAACACTCTTCTCCAGAGGATCCGGTTCTTGAGGAATTGTACAGGCAGACACACATAAAGTTTGTCAATCCAAACAGGGTCAGTGGTCACCTGCAGGGTAAAATCCTCGAGTTTATTTCGAAGATGATCAAGCCTGAATACATTATTGAGATAGGGACATTTACCGGTTATTCAGCTATATGCCTGTCGAAAGGCCTTAAAACCGGAGGAAAACTGATTACTATTGAATTAAATGATGAGCTGGCGGATTTCAGTTATTCTTATTTCTGCAAAGCAGGGATTGAATCAAAAGTATTGCAACTATCAGGCAGGGCACAGGATATTATCCCGGCACTTGATCGGGTTTTTGATCTTGTTTATATTGACGGGGATAAAAGGGAATATTCAGAATATTATCATCTGGTAATTGACAAAGTGAGATCAGGAGGATATATTCTTGCAGATAATGTTCTCTGGGGCGGAAAGGTACTGGAACCAGGGACAAATGATTCACAAACAAAAGGGATCATTGAGTTTAATGATATGATCAAAACACAAACCAACATAGAAAAAGTGATACTGCCGGTTCGTGATGGATTAATGTTAATCAGAAAAATTTTATAAATATTACTTAGCCCAGGGTGCTGGGTGCGGATTAATATTGGTTATTGGTTATTGGTTACTGGGTGTATACAACTTACAACCTGATTTAATTAAACTGGTACAATTTTTGAACAAATCAGAAAAAACAGATATATGAAAAAATTAATACTTTCTATCCTGTTGTTAGCAATGATTTTTAGTGCACAGGCACAGGAGAACAGGACTAACATCCTGCAGGATCTTGAACAGGATCAAATTACTGATCAGGATGTTACAACAACTGCAGCCACTACAACAGCAGCAACCCGTCTGTTTGCCGATAAGTATGATCTTACTTCTGTTATTCTCATAATTCCATCAGGTTCTAAGGTTGAAGTACTGGGATCCGAAGAGAATTATCTCTATGTTATTTTTGAAGAATATGAAGGATTTATTCGAAGCCGCCATGCAGCTATTGATAAGACTCCTGTTGAAACCGGGCAGGTATTGCAGGAACAGGAAGAACAACCTGTTCAGCTACAAGAACAGGAAGTCAGCAGGTTTACATACCTTGAAAATAAGTATGGCACTAATGTGGCAGCTAAACTGAATGAAGGCAAAATATGGAGAGGTATGACTGCTGAGATGGTGAAGGATAGCTGGGGAACACCACAGAAAATCAACCGGGTAATTAGCGGCAATAATGTAAGGGAAGAGTGGATTTACAGGAACACCTGGTTATTTTTTCAGAATGACCGCCTTCGTGAGTGGGGTCCCATCAGGAAATAAAAGAAGGAAACGGGATTGTCCCGCCTGCGGCGGGACGGACCCTTTGGGAAATACTTTCAAAGAAAAAAGGCCGCTTGCGCAGCCTTTTTTCTTTGAGCGGAAAACGGGACTCGAACCCGCGACCCTAACCTTGGCAAGGTTATGCTCTACCAACTGAGCTATTCCCGCAGATCACGGGTAAAATTACGATTTTTTTTTTATCTGCAAAAACGTATCTTATTTAGTTTTTATTATTAATTTCGGCTCACTTAACTAAACTGGAATTAATAATAAACATCTTAGTATGAAAAAGTTATTTGCACTTTCATTTATTCTTCTGTCAGGGATTCTCTTTTCCTGTAAAACAGAAAAAAAAGAGACAGCTCTCTCTATCCCTATTGAGAAATACACCCTGAACAATGGTCTGACAGTTGTGCTCCACGAAGACAAATCTGATCCCATTGCCTCAGTAGCGATATACTATCATGTCGGTTCGAGTCGCGAAACAGAAGGTAAGACCGGCTTTGCCCATCTTTTTGAACATATGATGTTTCAAAGGTCAGAAAATGTTGGTGAAGACGAATTCTTCAGGAATATTCAGAGAGCAGGTGGTTCACTTAATGGCAGCACAAACCAGGACAGAACCAACTATTATGAAGTTGTACCAAAGAATGCTCTTGAGCTGGCACTATGGATGGAATCAGACCGCATGGGTTATCTTGAAAATACAGTAACCCGTGCTGCATTTGTTAATCAACAGAATGTGGTTCAGAATGAAAAAAGGGAAAGTGTCGATAATGCGCCCTACGGATTTAATTCAGGTATTATACTTAAGAACCTTTATCCTAAAGGACATCCTTATAGCTGGACCGTCATCGGTGAGATGGAGGATCTTACAAATGCAACAATTGAAGACGTTAAAGCATTCCACAGGAAATTTTACTCTCCATCCAATGCATTTCTTGTAATTACAGGAGATATCAACAAGGATGAAGTGAAAGCAATGGTGGAAAAATATTTCGGAGAAATACCTGCCGGTGAGAAGATTGAACCCAGAGGACCAATGCCGGCTACACTTACATCTACAGTTAAACTTTATCATGAAGATAATTTTGCCAGAGCACCACGGCTCACCATGGTATTTCCAACTGTGGAGCGTTACTCAAAAGATTCTTATGCCCTGAACTTCCTTGGCGAACTGCTTGCCAATAGCAAAAAAGCTCCCCTCTATACCATTCTTGTAAAAGATAAGAAGCTTACATCCAGCGTAATGGCAAGAAACAGCTCACAGGAACTTGTCGGTTCATTTACAATTTCAGTAACTGCAAATCCCGGTGTGAACCTGACCGAAGTCGAAAAGGCAATCTTTGAAGGCTTCGAAAAATTTGAAACTGATGGTTTTTCAGAAGATGATCTTACAAGAATCAAAGCCGAATATGAAACCAGTTTTTATAGCAGATTTGCCAGTGTACAGGGAAAAGCTTTTACACTTGCCGAATACACAATGTTTACAGGTGAACCTGACTATTACAAGAAAGATCTTGCTAATATTCAGGCTGTTACTATGACTGATGTAAAAGCTGCATTTGAAAAGTATATCAAGAGCCAAAACTACATTCAAACAAGTTTTGTTCCAAAAGGGGAAGTGAACCTGATAGCTGAAGGATCGGTTAATGCAGGTGTTGTTGAAGAAGATCTGTCAAATGCAGCTGAGGTCAAGGCAGAATCAATCGCAGAAGAACCTGTAATCAAAACCCCGACAAAACTCGATCGCAGTATAATGCCCCCTGTTGGTCCGGATCCTGAAGTTACAATACCTCAACCTTGGTCTGGATCCCTTGCTAACGGACTGAAGATATGGGGTATACAGCACAGTGAGCTGCCCCTTGTACAATATTCCCTTGTAATTGACGGTGGACATATGCTGGACAACATGGAAAAAGCTGGTCTTGCCAGCCTTGTTGCTGCTATGATGAATGAGGGGACAAAAAACAAAACACCGGAAGAGCTTGAGGATGCTATTGGATTACTTGGCGCTTCGATCAGGATTTCATCAGGTAATGAATCCATCTCGATCAGGGTAAGTTCGCTGGCACGAAATTTCGAACAAACTATCGATTTGGTCGAAGAAATGCTGCTCGAACCAAGATGGGACGAGGAACAATTTGCTCTGGCAAAAAGCCGTATCATAAACACACTGAAACGTAACGAAGCCAACCCCAACTACCTTGCATCAAGAACGTTGAATAAACTGATCTTCGGTGATAATATTCTTGCAACTGAAGCATCGGGGACAGAGGAATCTGTAACAGCTATCACAATTGAAGACCTTAAAGATTATTACAGCAGGTATTTTTCTCCGTCAACTGCAAAATTCCTGGTTGTCGGAGATGTTGACAAACCGAGAGTAGAAGCTGCTCTTGCCGACCTGTCTCAGAAATGGCAGGCCAAAGAAGTGGTTATACCTGAGATCAGTGTTCCCGGACCACCCGAAAAATCACAGATATATTTTGTAGATGTCCCGGGTGCAAAACAATCAGTGATAACTATAGGCTGCCCTTCAATTCCAAGAACAGACCCGGATTATTACCCGGCATATGTAACGAATTACAAGCTTGGAGGTTCCTTTAACGGGCTCTTTAATCTTATCCTCAGAGAAGAAAAGGGATTTACTTACGGAGCAAGATCAAACTTTTCAGGTTCAAAAAATTACGGATCATTTACAGCTTCATCAAGAGTCAGAACGAATTCGACCCTGGAATCAGTGAATATTTTCAAAACCGAGATGGAAAAATACCGTGAGAATATCCCGCAGGAATATATTGATTTTACTAAATCATCCCTGCTGAAAGGTAATGCCCGCCAGTTTGAGACTATTGGCAGCCTGCTCAACATGCTCAATACCATGACATCATATAATCTTCCTCCTGATTATATCAAACAGGAAGAAGCGTTTGTAAGAGGATTAACAGCAGAAAAACAGCTTGAGCTGGCGAAGAAATATATTGATCCATCAAAAATGTATTATGTTGTGGCTGGCGACGCCAAAACCCAGCTAAAGGAACTTGAAAAAGTCGGTCTGGGCAAACCCATACTTGTAAAAAACTAATCTGTCTTTCTCTGTGAATTCTCTGTGTGTCTCTGTGTAATAAAAATCATTACAAGAGGGTCACAAAGGGAACACAGAGAAACACAGGGATTATGACTTTTAATAATACAGCAGGATATAAATCGGAGTCAATTTCTTATCTTTATATAGCCGTTATCCATCAGTAACTAAGAAAAGGAGGTAAGGATGAATGATTTTATATGCCCAAAATGTAAAGAGCACATTCGTGTTGGGGACCATTTAGTTTTCAAAGTAAAAAATTCAAAAAAACAATCAGGAATACTCCTGTTAAGTCCGCAAATCGGTAATTATACCAATGTTAAGCATCCAACTTTTAAGATAGTCCAGGGAGAATTCCTTGATTTTTACTGTCCTTTGTGCAGTAATTCCTTAAAATCAGATATACACCAAAACCTAGCGCATGTAATAATGCAGGATGTCAAAGGAAAGAGTTTTAATGTAAATTTCTCACAAATAGCAGGAGAACACAGTACACATGAAACTGATGGTGATTCTGTTCATGCTGCCGGTGAAGACGCTGGCCGGTATACATATTTCAAAATAGGAGATAAATTCAAGAAATACTTTTAATCTCCTGTCCTGACTCAATACCAGGCTCTGGTTCAATACTCTCCTCAAAAATCGGTGGAGCCTCCAATTCTTTCCTGATGAGAATATTACTTCCTATCATTACAATTATTGTCATCAGTATTACCAGCGTAACTACCTCTTCATTAATCAGAGCAATTTTTGATACTTCAGGAATACTAAGAAACAACAGGATGGTAATAAGTCCCCTGGGAGCAAAGAAGACCAGGGTTAATGATGGTATTTTTAAAACGTAACGGAAATAAAGCCATCTTATCGACAGCATACCTGCGGTTATCAAAAGGCTTACTATGATATTGCGCAAATTGAAAAGACCTCCGATACTGGCATAATAGCCAAACATTATAAAGAAAAAAGATCTTACAATAAATGTTAACTCACGTAGTATTCTACGAAAGGAATCAACATCATTTCTGAATTTCTCAAAATCCACATATCTTCTGATTACTGTATTCTCAACCAACTGACTGTTTGATAACACTATACCAAAAATCAAAACAAGGAAGAGTGCCGGAAGATGAATAAGTTTGGCAAGCACATATACCATTACAACAGATGTCAGGATTATTACATAGTGTACATGGTAACTTATCTTATGCAAAAGTATAGCAAGAACAGTAGTTAAGGCCACTGCCACAACTATGGTAAGCATCCCGTTAAACGCAAAATTTATCAATCCCCTTCCAATGGAGTCCTGGTTTATGATAATAAAATCAAAAACAAGGATCCCTATTATATCGGAAAAAGAGCTTTCGTAAACAATGAATTCCTTTTGTTCCGTATCAAGATGAACAGAAGATGATATGGCAACGGCACTGCTGATGATTCCAAGAGGGATAGCATTTAAAAGGCTATCTATTACCTTGTAGCCCATAACATATACCATAATTAAAGTTAGAATCGCCACAAAAAAGACAAAAAGAAAGATTGCTGATGAGACTGATTTCATTATCAACCCGCTTCTGTTCTTTTTCAGCTTTATATCAAGGCTTGCTTCCATCACTATCAATATCAATCCAATAGTGCCGATTACAGGTAAAAGTGGTTTCATATTGGGCATATTGAAACCAGTATTGGCTACCAATAGCTGGATCACTATTCCCAGCAGGATAAGCATACCCACTCCGGGAATTTTTGTGTACTTGCTTGTAATGTCAAAAATGTATGAGATGATAACTATCAGACACAGAGCCAGGAGTATATAATTTGCCATTTATTCAGGAAAAGATTAATATAACAGATTAAGGTATCTTTAAAAAATCAGGCATCATTCTGCAAATATACTCATGTAATCCAAAGTAAAAATGTATATACAAACAAAGAACAAGCTGATTGATTCAAATGTTTCAATTGAGGATTATTTGTTGTAAATTTGCGGAAATGCTTAGCCAGGGTGATGTAATGTCTGCCCGGATGGTGGAATGGTAGACACGCAGGACTTAAAATCCTGTGGCCATAAAGGCTGTGCGGGTTCAAGTCCCGCTCCGGGTACCAAACGAGACAAGAGGTCAAAATCGACCTTTTTCTTTTTTTTCTGAACTTCCCAAAACCTCACTAATCCTGAGGATGAGCTGGATGGATTCTGTGAAGACGGGTGTTGCAACTTTTCCTTTTCCGCTGCGCGGGACTGCGTCCTTCGGAGTGATAACCCGATCCATTAAATCGTTTTGAAGGTTTGATTTACGGATTTCAAGTTTCTCTAGCTCCTTCTTTGTCTTAGTGCAAACAGCAGTGCAAGAAATACACCAAAAGCTAGAAAAGCCCCGAATTCCGCAAAAGTAGGTAAAGGTGCTGTTATTAATGAAATGAATCCTGCCATCGTGGTTAAGCCTGCCATCATCACAGGTGTTATGATTTTTTTCATCGTTGATGTAAGTGCTTCTTTTTTATCGTCTGAATACTTAAGCTCTTCATAATATTTGGCAATCACATGTATGCCATTGAGAATACATATAACCGTTGTCTGTAAGTTTTTATAATGTCGGCATATTGATGCCTCCGCCGAATTGCGACCAGGCAGCTATACCTGTATCATCATAAAGGATGAAAAGGATTTTGGGAGATCCGGCGGGTGCTGTCTTTGGAGTATATGGACCCCAGTCTGGCTTAGAATCGCGAACATCAAGTTTACCCAAATCTAATCTGGATATTCCATATTACTTGGTATTAGTTCTGAATCTAACTAATATTGAACTTTAATTGATTGAGGTGTTTTAAACGATAAATGTTCAGTTGATTTTTATCAGGTGATCCCCATCTTCATGAGTAAAGCAAAAATTACCTGAACGGATCATTTTTTAGGGGTTTTCACTACTTTTGCAAGCTTAGCAAGATAAAATGTTAATTTTACGATATTAAAAAATTAGTCATTGAGATGCAAAACAAGAGCATGAGCTTTGATCTGACCATTATTGTTCCTGTATATAATGAAGAGGGTAATTTAGAGCGGCTGTACGAGGAACTTCTTAAATTCATGCAAGATTCACCAAAGAAAACTAAAGTGCTGTTTATCAATGACGGATCAAGGGATGGGAGCCTGCAGAGAATAAAGACAATCTGTAAAAATTCAGAATCATTTACATACTGTTCCTTTGACAGGAATTATGGACTCAGTGCGGCTCTGAAGGCAGGTTTTGATCATTCGGATACTTACCTTACCGGTTATATTGATGCTGATCTGCAAACGTCTCCCGAGGATTTCAAAATCCTTCTCGGTTACATTAATGATTATGACCTTGTCCAGGGTGTCAGGCAGGACAGAAAAGATTCATTTGTAAAGAATGCCTCCTCAGTGATTGCCAACAAGATCAGGAGAATGTTTACCCACGACAGTATGGACGACACAGGCTGCCCGTTGAAGATCATCAGGACCGATATAGCCAAAAGAATTCCGATGTTCAACGGATTGCACAGGTTCCTGCCTGCAATGGTAATGCTTCAGAACGGGAAAATACTTCAGGTGCCGGTCCGACATTTCCCAAGGATTGCCGGCAAATCAAACTTCAATCTCTGGAAACGTTTGCTGGGTCCCCTGTCAGATTGCTTTGCTTACCTTTGGATGAAGAAAAAATATATCAATTATTCAATTGAAGAATTCAGCCAGAAATCCTGATCAAATACATGAAAACCTGGATAGTTTACGCAATTGGCTTTCTGGCTCAGCTACTGTTTTCAAGCAGAATAGTGCTGCAATGGATCATTTCGGAGAAGCACAAGAAGGTTCTCACACCTAACCTTTTCTGGAAAATCAGCCTGGCTGCATCAGTACTTTTGTTCATCTATGGGTACCTGCGTGATGATTTTCCAATAATGCTTGGACAGGTAATCACATACTATATTTATATCAGGAATATCCAGCTTGAGCATGAATGGGAAAAGATCCCTAAATGGCTGAGGATCTTTCTTTATTTATTCCCGACCATCATACTGATCTACGGATATAACAACAATATCATTGACAGGGAGATACTCTTTAATAAGGAGCATATTCCAACATTTTTAATGATTCTCGGCGTTGTGGCACAGGTGTTGTTCACCCTCCGATTTGTTTATCAATGGATCTACTCTGAGAGGAGGAAGGAATCCATGCTGCCGTTGGGTTTCTGGGTAATGAGCCTTGCAGGCTCCTCACTCATTTTTATTTATGCCATTTTCAGGAAAGACCCTGTTCTCTTCCTGGCACACCTTTCAGGGCTTGCCGTCTACTCAAGGAACATTTATATTTTAAGGAGGTATGGAGCTTAAGCTGAAATCGATCAGGCGCGAAATCATATTGTTCGTTATGGCAGGACTTCTCCTTTTTACCGGACTTGACAAGATCGAAGTGAATATAATGGAGGCCCGAAATTTTATTTCAGCTCGCGAAATGGTCGTGAATAACGAGTTCCTGTTAACTACACTTAATAACGAGCCCAGGTATCAGAAACCTCCACTCCCGACATGGCTGACCGCACTTTCAGGCTCACTCTTTGGATTCGATTCACTTTATGGAATGCGGTTACCGGTAGTTGCAATGACGTTTTTACTTCTTTTTGTTTTCTATTACTTTTCAAAACTCATCGGTTTAAACTCTGAACACAGTTTCAACAATTCACTGATACTCATCACATCATTTTATATCTTCTTTGGCGGACGGGATAATCAATGGGATATGTATACCCATAGTTTTATGATGGTCTGCCTGTTCTTCATCTGGAAACTGTTCAATGAAGATTCACACCAGGTCAGGAATAGTGTTTTGTCAGGAATATTCCTCAGCCTTTCCTTCCTCAGCAAAGGTCCTGTATCCCTTTATGTTCTGATGCTGCCTTTCATTGTCAGTTATGCGATCGTATATCACTTCTCATTCAGGAAGAAGGTCCTTCCCCTGCTCAATGTGTTTGTAGTGGGTCTGGCAATAGGATTATCATGGTACATTTATGTTTTCATAAAGGATCCTGTGAATTTCAGAATTATTACGGGAAGGGAAACTTCAAACTGGACAAATTATGAGCTTAAACCCTTTTACTATTACTGGAATTTTTTCATTCAGAGCGGATTATGGACTATTCCATCAGTCACAGCTCTGATATACCCGTATCTCAAAAACAGGGTAAAGAATATAAAAGAATATCGCTTTGCAGTTCTCTGGACATTATTATCAGTCCTGTTCCTCTCCTGCGTCCCTGAGAAAAAAGCGAGATACCTGTTACCGGTACTGATCCCGCTCGCACTCACGCTTGGATTCTATATTGAATACCTTATAAAGGAATTCAGCAAAAGTATGGGCAGAAAGGAAACCATATGGACTATTTTTAATTTCGGGATTATCACTTTGGTCGGATTATTATATCCTTTTATATTATTTTACCTTTTCAGGGATAGAATAAAAGATTATCTGCTGCTCCTTATACCTTCAACCCTGATCATGTATTTTCTTTCCTATCTGATAATAAAGGGATTTATGGAATGGGATTTCAGGAAAATATTTTATCCATCTGTTTCAATATTTATTACAATAGTAATTTCGATAATCCCGATGAGAAGTCATCTTTTTACAAATCCCGGATTCGCCCCGGCCAGGAAAGCTCAATCAATTGAAAAACAGTACAATATTAAAACTTATGGGATCTCTGAGATCGCACCTGAGATCATCTGGAATTTTGGTAAACCAGTCATAATGCTTCAGAAAAAGGATGATCATTTGGTTTTGCCGCCTGAGAAGATATTCGGACTTGTTGCAGCTAAAGGTGATTCTGCAATTATCAGAAATCTGAGTGTTAACTTTAATATTGAAAAGAAATATTTGATCGACATGAACTACGACCGGAAAGATAAAGACCGCTTGAAAAAGGATTATTATATTTTAACAAGATATTAAAGTAATCTTATTGTATTTGTTTCATTTTACCCGATAGTGTATCATCTTCTTCAAAGAATAATTAATTATGGAAACAAGGAAACTTCTCTCAGTGAATGAAATTGTAATTACTTCAGTTTTATTCATTTCTATTCTTATTGCCATCTATCTCAGGTATTTTGTCAGTATTGAATCATATCTTGAGTTTGTAAAGGAGGACGGGATTGTAGAATATTTAACTTTCTTTTTCCTGTTATTAAGCAGCCTCGTTTGTCTGTACAGAGTCAATCAATACATTAAAATTAAAAAAGGCCTCTGGATCCTTACCTGGGCGATTCTGGCAGTTATGTTCTTTTTCGCAGCAGGTGATGAGATCAGCTGGGGCCAGAGGATTTTCAACATTCAGAGCAGCGAATTTTTCCTGGAGCATAATAAACAGGCTGAGACAAATCTGCACAATCTTGTTGTAGGCGGGACAAGTATAAATAAGCTCGTTTTCTCACAGCTTATGTTCGCGGTATTGGTGATCTATTTTCTTTTTTCCCGACTGATGGTTTCAAAGACATTGTTCGTTCGTAATCTGATAAACAGATTCCGGATACCACTTCCGAAATTATTCCATATAATAGTTATGGGGGCTGCCATACTACTTATCCTTACCATTCAAGAGATCAAGGACAGCGAACTCAATGAACTCTCGTTTGCTATGATCTTTTTCCTGATCTTTCTGAATCCTGCAAACCTTGATCAGGAAAAGTCAGACTGAATGAGTTATAAATTTCCATAAAATAAAAATACCAGTGAGGACCAGAACAGGTCACCGGCAAAATCAACAAAAAATTAATTCAGGAAATGTATTGTAAGTACCAGCTGCAGAATTCTCTGATTCCATCCTTCAGACTGGTTTGAGGTTTAAATCCGCACAATGAGTTTATCAGACTAATATCAGCAAATGTTTTGTTGACATCGCCCTTATGCATTTGCGTGAATTCAATGATTGCTTTTTTACCAAGGCATCTCTCAATCTCCAGAATAAGTGAATTTACTGAGACAGGATTATTGTTACCAATATTCATTATCAAGGCAGGGGGAGTATTTTTTTGTTCTTTTAAAATACTTATTATCCCACTGATAATGTCATCTATATAGGTGAAATCTCTTTGGAGTTTCCCTTCAGCATAAACCTGAATAGGTTTATTTTTAATAATAGCTTCGGTAAATTTGTAAACTGCCATATCAGGCCTTCCCCAGGGGCCGTAAACGGTGAAAAACCTTAAACCGGTTGCAGGTATATCGTAAAGATAGGAGTAAGTATATGCCATTAATTCATTGCTCTTTTTCGTTGCCGCATAGAGGCTGACAGGTGAGTCAACATTATCTTCCTCGCTGAAAGGCACTTTACTGTTGTTACCGTAAACACTTGAGCTGCTGGCATACAATAAATACTTTACAGGGTACTGCCTGCAAGCCTCAAGAATGTTAAAGAATCCGATGATGTTGCTCTGTATGTAAGCATCAGGATTTTCCAGACCATACCTTACTCCCGCCTGAGCAGCAAGATGAATTACATAGTCAAACCTTTCTGATCTGAAAAGATTTAACATATCTTCTTTGTTTTCAATTGACATTCTTATAAAGCGGTAACCTGCATATTTTCTGCTATCGAGTAACTTGTTCCATTTACCTTCATGTCGGTCAACCCCCAACTCGTTCAATCTGGCAAACTTAAGGTTTACATCATAATAATCGTTTATATTATCAAGACCTATAACCTCTACTCCCATTTTTATAAGAGCATTGATTACATGAAATCCTATGAATCCTGCTGAACCAGTTACTAAATATTTAGACATTGAATTTTTCCAATTAATAATTTAAATAGTTGATCCTCAATAATTCCTGTTTTTCTTATATGCTATATCGTTATATATTACATGAACCAAAGCAAGTCTATGGCAAATAAAACAAAAGGTTAAATTAAGAATTTTTTGTCTTTTCAGCCTTTCCCATATCCTAATTTATACGCTGCATCAGAAATATTGTATTGATCCTGAATGCTATCCTCTTGCGGGATCCTGTTACTTTTTCGATCAGCCTTCGAATATGTACAAAACCACCCGAATCAAATGGATAAACATAATATCGAAAATCATTGATCTGGCTGATTTTAATGTCCATGGCTTTAGTACAGGATATAAAAATTAGTCGCTGAACTGGTTGCAACTTTTGACAGCTCGGGTACCAAAAAAGAACGAGGTTTTCTGAAAAAATGCTATCGGGAAATATTTTTAATAAGAAATATATACTTTTGCAATAATTAAATGATTATGACAACCAAAGAATACATATTATCAACCATTAGAGAGAATAAAAAGGAACTTTTTCGTTTTGGAATCCGGAATGTAGGACTCTTCGGTTCATACGTAAGAGGCGATCAATCTGAAGCAAGCGATATAGATATACTGATTGATTTTGAACCTGCCCTTGAGAACTATGATAACTATATGGCTGTTTATGACCTACTTGAACAGCTTTTTAAAAACGAAAGGGTTGACGTTACCACAAAGAATGGTTTAAGTCAATATATTGGCCCGATAATCTTAAATGAAGTCCAATATGTCTAAGCAACCAGTTGAATACCTGAAACACATTCGTGATGAAATATTATTCATCTTTTCAGTCACTGAAAAAAGCCTTAGGAAAGAAGAATTCCTGAATGATGAAAGCTTAAAGAGGGCTATTGTTAGAAGTCTTGAAATAATAGGAGAAGCCACCAAAAGGATTCCGGCTGATTTCAAGTTAAAATGGAATAAGGTAAAATGGAAAGAAATGGCTGGAATGCGGGACAGGCTGATTCATGATTATCTGGGCGTCAATTATTCAATTGTTTGGGATGTGATAAAGAATAAGATCCCGGAATTACATGAGCAAATTTTAGAGGTAATTGAGAAGGAGAGTAAAAACAGGTAATATGTCAGGATGCTGACCACAAGCCTCAGCATTCAAGTCCCACTCCGGGTACAAATAATAGATCGAGAGCGAGAGTAAGAGCGATACAAATAGCTTTGCACCGCTTTCTTTTATTACCAATCGGGTTCCTGGTTTAAATGTTCATCTAAAATTTTTACTCTGGATTCATTTCCTTCCACGTTACTGTAAGTTATAAATTTTAAAGCCATAACTGTAACTTCCCTGTTTATAAAATATTACTTTTGGTTATCAGATCTTTATTATACTCCGATTTCAAAGACAAATCAATTAAAAAAATTGAAATGAAAAAACAAGGTATCCGCCAACTGATAACAAGTTTGGTTCTTTTTGTATTATCAGTATGTGTACATGGGAATGTTAAACTTCCTGTTCTAATAAACGACGGAATGGTCTTACAGAGAGACTCTGAAATCAACATCTGGGGATGGGCATCTCCCGGAGAGAAAGTACGGGTAAAATTTAATAATAAAATCTTCAGTACAGTAACTGATTCTAAAGGAGACTGGAAAATTGTTTTGCCTCCAATGAAAGCGGGTGGGCCTTATAGCATGGAGTTAAAAGGTAACAATACAATCATTTTAGAAAACATTATGATTGGTGATGTATGGTTCTGCTCGGGTCAGTCGAATATGGTACTAACCATGGAAAGAGTGAAAGAAAAATATCCTGATGACATAGCCAATGCCAATTTCCCGGAAATCAGGAATTTCTTTATCCCCACTGCATCGGATGTTACTTCAGTACATAAAGACCTGCCTTCCGGAAAATGGATGCCAGCAACACCTGAAAACGTTCTTGGTTTTGGCGCGGTTACATTTTTCTTTGCCAGAAGCATCTACCAGGAATATAAGGTGCCGATAGGCATAATAAATTCGAGTGTAGGAGGAACACCGATCGAAGCATGGATAAGTGAAGAGGGACTTAACGAGTTCCCCAACCTTACCCAAAGGATAGACCAATTAAAGGATACTTCTTATTTAAATCCAATACTGAGAGCCTCCCGGAGACGATCCCGACCAGTCCAGCCAATCCGTGATGGAGACAAGGGAATGAGTGGACCCAAACCATGGTACGACCCGGAATTTATTCCTGAAGGCTGGCATAAATTTTGGCTTCCAGGATACTGGGAAGACCAGGGTGTAGCGGACCTGAACGGAATTGTATGGTTCAGAAAAGAGATAAATGTCCCGGCTTTAATGACGGGTAAACCGGCTAAATTATTTATGGGACGGATAGTTGATGCGGATAATGTTTATGTCAACGGGGTATTTTCCGGGAATATTACATATCAGTATCCGCCGAGAAGGTATAACCTTCCGTCAGATTTATTAAAGCCCGGCAGGAATATTATTGTTGTCAGAGTGACTAATAACGCAGGAAAGGGAGGATTTGTTCCTGATAAACCTTACTGCCTTGTTGTCGGAAACGACAGTATAGACCTCAGGGGAGAATGGCTCTACAAGGTTGGCCAGGTTTTCAGACCTGTTGTCTTTAATCCTAATGCAGTACGAGCCATATCGATGCAGAACGAGCCAACAGGGCTATTCAATACTATGGTTGCACCGCTGATTGATTACCGCATAAAAGGAATTCTATGGTACCAGGGTGAAACGAATACAGGCAGACCAAAGGAATACACGGAACTGCTACCTGCCCTGATAAATGACTGGAGAAATAAATTCCAGGAGGGTCTCCTCCCATTCCTTTATGTTCAGTTACCTAATTTCATGGAGGTCAGGTACCTGCCATCCGAAAGCCAGTGGGCAGAGCTGAGATTCTCGCAGCTGAAATCCTTGTCCGTACCAAATACTGCAATGGCTGTTACAATTGATGTGGGCGAATGGAACGATATACATCCTCTTGAAAAAAAGGTTGTAGGCGAACGATTAGCCCTGGCTGCCCGGAAATTGGCTTATGGAGATGAAAAGATTGTCTACTCAGGACCCATTTATAAATCATCAACTAAAGAAGGAGATAAAATTATACTTGAATTTGACCATACCGGTAGTGAACTGATGGTAAAAGGAGGGGGTGATTTAAACTATTTCGCAATAGCAGGAACAGATAGAAAATTTGTATGGGCAGAAGCAAATATCCAAGACAATCATGTTGTTTTAAGGAGCGACGAAATTCCGGATCCGGTGTATGTGAGATATGCATGGGTTGATAATCCTGAAGGTGCCAATCTGTATAATATTGAAGGGCTGCCTGCCTCTCCTTTTGAGGCAACTATAATTAAATAAATCTTCAACCGCAGAAATATCCAGTATTATACATTCTTCATGGCATGCGAGAAAATGAGACAGGTTGGGGGAAACAGGAATGCCTGATTAATTCATTAATCCAAACTTATTCATTCCGACATCAAGATTATTATCTATATAGATAAGCCTCTCTTCCTTAAAAATACAGATCTCATTCATAATAAACATATCTATTGTGCCTTGGTTCCACTTATAAACTTCAATGATGAAGATGAAATTAAGTAACTTATGCAATTACCTGGAATAAATGGTTATTATCAATTGTCAAAAAGAAAAACAATAATTCTATAAACTATGAAACAACCGTAAACAGCGATGGAGGGGGAGTTTCAATAAGTTATAAGAAAGCCGGAAAATAATCCTCCTTCTAATGCCGGAAGCTTAACTAAATTCAATATGAGAAGTATTGCAGTTCTGATTGTTATCTCAACTTTAGGCAATTTAACAAGCGCTTTTGCCCAAGGTGGCAGCATTTCAGGTATTGTAACTGACAGGATTACCAATGAACGAATACCTTACGCAAATATTTCGATTATTCCCGAAAGCAATCCAGCTTCAATAAGCGGCACAGTATCAGACAGAGATGGAAATTTCCTTATCGAAAATCTTTCCTTTGGAAATTATAATGCAGTGATATCATTTATCGGTTATAAACCTGATACAATAAGAAATATTAATATTGATAAGGAAAACATACAATTTAATATTGGGACAATTCAACTTGAATCCATTACGGTAGTTTTGAATGAGGTGGTGATTCGGAATCCGGCAAGAACTGTAACTAATAAACTGGACCGGGTGACCTACAGGGTCGAAGACTTTGAGACGGCAAAAGGTGGTAATGCTTCTGATGTATTAAATAAACTGCCTTCTATATCAATCGATCATGATGGAGTAATTTCGGTAAGAGGCACATCCGATTTTATGGTTTATCTGAATGGGAAGCCTACCCAAATGGAACCTGCTGTTGTGCTGGCACAAATTAAAGCCACAAATATAGAGAGTATAGATATAATTACTGTTCCATCAGCTAAATACGATGCACAGGGGAAAGGTGGAATTATCAATATTTCAACAAAGAAAACAGGTGAAAAAGGAATGTCAATATCTGCCAGTGGATTAATTGGCGGAGCTCCGTGGGCTAATTATACTCATCCGTTAAGTAACAAAAATATTAATGATAACAGGTTTGTTGGAGGATTAAACTTAATCTACAATAGAAATAAATTATTATTATATGGCGGATTAAATTTCAATGAAAAGAACGTGAACGGAACCCGTTCCGGCTTTGCAAGCCTGTTACAGGAAAATGATTCGTATTATCATATGGTCCCTGATGGACCTCGGATTGAATGGTATCAGGATTATACAGCAAATGCGGCAATAGATTATCAGTTCAATAATAAATCAATTATTTCTACTTCATACTTTTACGGGAAAAGTACTAAAGGCCGGTCTGCCCTTTATAATTACCATACCTTTTATGGTGATATTGATAAAAATCCCATAATTGGTGTTCCTGTTGATGAATACTGGATTTACAATCCAAATGAGCGTATGCGATATGGTATTTTTCATACTGCCAATATCGACTATACTCAAAAAATAGATAGTAATTCAGATCTTAAGATTTCTGCATTATTCGAACATTCAGAACTCAGGAGTGAAATGGATAATCAGCACTACCAACTCAATCCATTATCTGAGTCAATTGGTGATATTGAAAATCATTTTCTGCAAACAGACAATACCCCTCTTAATGGTTACAGGTTATCTGTTGATTATACCAAAAAATTGGAAAATGGCCATACTTTAGGTTTGGGGATACAGCCTCAGTATTTTCAAATCACCGGAGGATTCAGCTTTGACACGCTTGATGTAATTAACAATTTGTGGGGCGGTTATAATTACTTTGAAAATACAGTTGATTTTAAACGTGGTATATATGCCGGATATGTTGATTATTCAGGAAGTTGGCGTAAATTAAAATTTATGGCCGGATTAAGGCTTGAATATACCGATCAGGTCCTGGATATGGAAAATCCTGATTACTTCACAATATTTGAAAGAATAAAAAAGTCCAGGTATGATATTCACAGGTTGGACTGGTTTCCATCAATACATATGAATTACGATATTTCGGAAAAGAATAAAGTTACATTAGCTTTCAGCAGACGAATAAGCAGGCCGCCGTTAATAAATATGACGCCTTTTCTGTATCGGGAACATTTTGAGGTTTACGTTTCAGGGGACCCTGCCCTTGAACCGGAATACCTTACGGGTGTTGAACTTGCGTTCAATAACAAAACTGAAAAGCATAATATCAACTTTACCGGATTCTATCGTAGAACAAATAACGCGGTTTTTCGTGTTAATACAGTCTATGAAGAAGAGAATGTGCTGATACGAAGCTATACCAATTCTGCAAATACCCGGGCAACAGGTGTGGAACTGTCCATGAATTTTGAAGTAGCCACTTTTACCAAGGTTTTTATAAGTAGTTCCTTGTACAATTATAAGGTTCAAGCCGATATTTTCGGATATCAGGAAAATAATAGAAGTACCAACTGGAGCCTTAAGGGGAATGCGAATTTCATCATTACAGAATCATTAAAATTTACGGTAGATTTTGATATTAAATCGGCAACTATTACTGCACAGGGAAGGGATGAAATGTTCTATATGACCAACACATCATTGAATTACACACCAAAAAGACTAATAGGATGGGATTTTTCCCTGAAATTGCTCGATATTTTAAGATCAAATATAACCAGATTAAACACACGCGCATTTAACAGTAGTGGCGAACAGATATTCTATCAGGAAAGCGAATATAACCGATATGGGCCAATTGCTGAACTAACCTTGTCCTATACTTTCAATATGACTGGCCGATCGGAAAAGAAAGCTGAAAGTTCTTTTGGCAGGGAGCAGTTTTGAATCTATAGGCTTCTTGGAATATCCTGCTACTTTGATCTTAGTATTACATATCTGGAATAGCTACCCTTTACTAAAGAACAAAATGCCTTAAATCGCTTAATGACAGGCTTATACGGCATAACTTTGATATGGTAGTAAGCATATAATAAGGTTCATTTATCAACCTGATTAGGTATTTATGTTTACTTTTATTACACATATAAACAAATACACAATCTTATATAACTCCAATCAAGGTAGTCCTTTAACATTTTATGTCTGCCTTTAAAGGACAAACTGTTATAAGACTGTGTATAAAACACTATTTAATTATAGCCAATGTAGGCTAACTGCCAGATTAATAGGGATTATTGTTTAACTTAAACAGAGTAGCTAATGACTAAAAACATGCTAAGTAAAATATTGCTTATCCTAATAATTAACTTGTTAAATGGTCAAATAATAGTTGGACAATCTAATCTTTTGAATCCAAACAAAGAATTAATAAATGACATAAAATCAACCAATGGTTTTGTTGCATTATGGCAATTCAACGAAAAATCCGGCAAAGAACGAAAGGCTATTGGTAAATACTCTTACCCATTAAAAGAATCTGGCAGAAGAATAGTCAGGATAAATGAAGGACCTATTTCAGGATACTCAATAAAGCTTGATGGAAGAAATTATCTGAGTCTGCCAAATTCAAAAGCCAAGCAATTAAACATTTTCGGAGAAAAAAGTGAAGTGACTGTTATTGCTTGGATTAATTGGTCCGGCGAACAAACCGGATTTGTCGCCGGTATGTGGAATGAATATCAGGATGGCGGCAAACGACAATATGGATTTTTCATTTCATTGCCTCACTATAATGGTAAAGATCAGGTGTGTGGACATATCTCCAAAACAGGAAAACCTACTCCGCCTTTCCCTTATTCTATTGACTACTCTGCGAGCAGACAAAAAGTCCCTAAAAATGAATGGTGCTGTGTGGCATTTACTTATGATGGGAAATACATTAAATCATTTTTAAATGGAGAATTTGAACCTCGCGATCCAGAATTAATCAATAATACAACTGGGTTTGAAGGATATCCTAATGGATTAATTCAAAGTAAAAATCCGTATTTGTTTCCCTATGGAATCGGTAATAATGGATCAGATTTTACTGTTGGTGCTGTTGTGCTTAAATCCGGAATGGGGAATTTTTTCAAGGGCCTTATTGGAGGATTAGCTGTTTTCAATAGGGCACTGACTGAAAAGGAGATAAAGAGCCTGAGCAGATAAGTTTTTTTTGAAGTCCTAAGTTCAAGACATTCTTAATTTAAATCATTTAAAACACTGGCTATAATACGGACAATGCTGACGGGTATCCAGCGGTACTGATGCTCCCTGGGTGGTCATTTCAACCTCGTCTATGCTGCCGTCTTCGTTGAATGTGATAGGCTCCAGGCAAGCTCTCCGCATGGTATTGGACCCATGTGAGGCACGATGGTAAAATACATACCACTGTCCTTTAAATTCAACAAGTGATCCGTGGTTGTTCCAGTTTTTCGGATCACTATGATCATTGTTAATAATGATACCTCCGTATTTAAAAGGCCACCGGCACTGATTTCCGAGGGCTCTTACAGGAGGATGTTAACTTAAATACCCTTATTATCATAGGCATCTGTTATTCCCAGTGAAAATATACCGGTCAACTCTCTTCAGAAGCGGGGTGAATCCGAAACTGATTGTTAAAATACAGTGTGTCGTGTATTGAGCTGATCAGGTATGACAAAGCCGGCAATTCACCAATAATTCTGACGCAAATATTTTTCTGGTATGTTAATGCAGAAAATGCCTGTATCCATCACATAATTTTAATAACTTTACGTAAGTATTAACCAATAAACAGAATGATGAAAACCAGAAATCCTAAAAACCTGTCAAGACGTAAATTTCTGGGCACGGTAGGTGTTGCCACGGCTGCATTTACCATTGTCCCGAGGCATGTCATTGCCGGTAGTGGTCGTAAGGCTCCCAGCGATCTGATTAATGTAGCCGGTATCGGTATCGGCGCACAGGGCTCCGGTGATCTGAGTAATATCTGCGATCCTGAAGTTCAGGTTAACAGGCCGCCTCGAACAAGGACTGGTCAACCGTTGAGCAAAGCAGAAATTGCCAGGCAGGAGGCTGAGCGTGCTGCACGCATGGCCCAGAGGCAACGGCAGCAGGGAGCTCCTGGAGGACCACCGCAGGGCGGCCCGCCACAAGGATTACCGGGCGGCCAGCAGCAGAGGGAACCAAGGAAACTTGCCAACATTTATGCTTTGTGTGATGTGGACTCACAATATGCTGGATATGTGTTCGCCAGGTACCCAAAGGCCAAAGTCTATTCTGACTGGCGCGAAATGCTGGAGAAAGAGCCATCAATAGATGCTGTTGTGATTGCAACAACCGACCATAACCATGCTCCAATCGCAGCGGCATTTATGAGAGAGAAGAAGCATGTTTATGTTGAAAAGCCTATGGCCAAAACCGTTTATGAATGCCGCAGGCTTGCCGAGATAGCAAAGGAGTATGATGTTGTATCACAGATGGGTAACCAGGGTCATGCCAGCGAAGGGACCCGCAGAGTGGTGGAATGGGTACGCGCCGGTGTGGTAGGTAATGTGAGGGAAGTACATATGTGGACCGACCGCCCGGTAGGATACTGGACACAGGGTGATGTACAGCGACCGGAAGGTGTAAGGGTGCCCAAACACCTGAACTGGGATGTATGGCTGGGTCCTGCCCCGGAAAAACCTTACAATCCTGAGATATGCCATTTTGTATGGCGTGGTTTGTGGGACTATGGCACAGGTGCAATGGGCGACATGGGAGCCCACATATATGATGCACCACTATGGGCCCTTAACCTGGACTACCCGACAAAGATCCAGGCCACTTCCACTCCCTACAATGATGAATATCTTCCCCTTGCCCAGACCGTAACATATGATTTCCCGGAACGCTTTACTCCCGGTATCGGCTATATGCCTCCGGTGAAGGTCAAATGGTGTGACGGGGGGCTTCTGCCTCCACGTCCTGACAAGCTGGAAGATGGCCGCCGTGTTGGAACAGTTTTCTATGGTGATAAAGGGATTATGATGGGAGGTAATGCAGCTATGCCAACACTGGTTCCGGCAGATCCCGATTTCAAGGGTCCCGAACCCTGGCTGGAAAGAACAGGAAATATTTTTGAGGACTGGATCGGTGCCATTATGAACGGCAAAAAATCAAGCAACGATTTCTCCTGGGCAGCTAAAGTTACGGAGATCATGCTGCTGACCAATATTGCAATTCTGACACAACGGTCCAATACAACGCTTGAGTACGATGCAAAGAACATGAAGATCACTAACCTGCCTGAAGCGAATAACTACTTCCATTACGAGTATCGCAAGGGATGGACGTTATAAGGTTTTCATTTACTAACATTTAAAAAGCCGGTAGCCCTGCTAACTTCCGGCTGCACTAAACAGGCTGTTAATTGCAAAAGCCGGCTTTGTTGACCACATCCGGCCGGTCAGATTAACATAATTATATTTATTTATACATCAGGGGCTTAACTCCGGCAGCCAGTGGTCAATTTATTCCGGCGAAAGGTGGTCAGGGGCTGCGTCTTTTCCAATTAAAGCGAAGAAGTCATGAAAATGAAACAATGTAAGATATTCATTCCGGTGGCCGTCCTTTTACTTAGCATAGTAAATGGCTGCACGCAAGACACGCAGGACACGCAGGACTGGCCTCAGTATCTTGGACCTTACAGAAATAGTACGTCAGACCAGAAAGGTATTTTGCGCTCCTGGCCAGAGAAGGGGCCGGAAGTTCTATGGACGGTTAATGTGGGCATCGGTTTTGGCGGACCTGTTATCAAGGACAGCAAGGTCTACTTACTCGATAGAGATGATAAGGTTGGCGATATTATGAGGTGTTTTGACTTTTCCAATGGTGAAGAACTCTGGAGATATGGTTATGATGCTCCCGGGTCTGTTATGTTTCCCGGCTCACGGAGCGTGCCTACTGTGGACGGTAATTATGTCTATTCATGTGGTCATAACGGAGACCTCTATTGCATAGATATCAACACACACGAACCCGTCTGGAATAAGAACATCTGGACTGATTTTGGTGGCGATCGACTTCCGACATGGGCAATTACTCAGTGTCCCCTGGTCTATGGTGATATACTCATTATTGCTTCGCAAGCTCCGGAGGCAGGTGTTGTTGCATATGATAAACTAACAGGTGATATTCTTTGGAAGACGCCGCCTCTTGGTCCTGTCGGCTATGTCAGCCCGTCAATAGTAAAAATTAGCGGAGAAGACCATGTGATTATGGTAACCGCCTCAGAACGTGGTCGTCGGGGTGGTCCCCCACCACAGGATGCACAGCGGCAAGGACCGCCTCCACAGGGTGCACCGGGACAGGGAGCACCACTACCTCCTCCCCCTCCTCAGGAGGATAACACCATCTATGGTAAAATCGTTGGAATTGAACCACTCACAGGGGAAATCCTATGGGAATACTCAAACTGGGAATGTCATATTCCGGTACCGAGTGCACTTGATGCAGGTGAAGGCAGAGTGATTGTTGTTGGAGGATACGAACTCGGTACGGTAATGATAAAAGTTGAGAAGAACGTAAACAACAGTTATGATGTTACTGAACTGTTTAGGCATAACAATTTTGGCGATCACACCAAACCGCCGATATTACATAATGGTTATTTCTATGCTCAATTCTCAACCAATAATCGTCGTGACGGACTGGTGTGTATGAATATGGATGGCGAGATCATGTGGAAAACAGTGCGTTCTCCTTTATTCGATAAAGGCAGTATGATTCTGGCCGACGGACTGATCCTGGCTACCGACGGCAGAAAGACTTTGTACCTGATAGAACCGGACCCGTCAGGATTCAAACCGCTGGCATCAGCAGATTTGCTTGCAGAAGGAGGGACAGGTTCAGAAAATGATCCTTTAGCTTCAAGGGTTGGTGGTGCAACTCAAAACTGGGGCCCTTTAGCACTTGCTGATGGAAAACTCCTTATCAGAGATCAAGGCCAGTTAAAGTGTGTTAAGGTTGCTAAGTGATACCTGTATTCAATTGATGAAATGGTGTATGATATAAAGGAGAAAGGCTGACTACATTAACTGGTAAAATCTGGTGTAATTCCAGCCATATCAAAATTGGTTGGCAGCAAGAACTGCGAGATTAAAGAAGACTGCCATGAATGGCAAGTACTATTAATAGAATGAAGAATCATTATTTAATCAAAAGCTCAATAGTAGCTGCTTTAGCAGGTTTTTTATTTGGCTTTGACACTGTTGTCATTTCCGGAGCTGAGCAGACCATACAATCACTGTGGAAGCTTAATAGCACCTTACATGGAGTGGCTATCAGTATGGCCCTGTGGGGAACAGTTATTGGTTCAATGGTAGGCGGTTGGCCAACCGAAAAACTGGGAAGACGTAAAACTCTTCTTGGAATCGGAGTACTTTATCTGGTTTCATCTTTTGGCTCCGCCCTGGCTCCTGAAGTCTATTCTTTTATGGTCGCGCGTTTTATTGGTGGCTTAGGAATAGGAATATCTACCATTGCAGCACCGCTTTTTATATCTGAGATAGCTCCGCCAAGAAACCGTGGACGTCTGGCCGGAATGTTCCAGTTCAATATTGTCTTTGGCATTCTCGTTGCCTTCTTTTCAAATTCCCTTCTTCTGGGACTCGGGGAGAACAGCTGGCGATGGATGCTGGGTATCATGGCTCTTCCGTCAGTTATATTTACGTTGTTTTGCATCTGGCTGCCCGAAAGCCCGCGATGGCTGATAATCCATATGAAAGATAACGAAGGAGGATTAAAAGTATTCAGGAAAATCAATCCAGACTTTACTGATGATGAATTGAAAACTCTGGTTCAGGAAGTGGAAGATTCGGGTAATGAAAAGAAACATGCCGGGTCGTTTTTCTCCCGGGAATTGATGAAACCAATCTTCCTTGCTTTTTTTATTGCCTTCTTCAACCAGCTCTCCGGGATCAATGCTGTTCTCTATTTTGCGCCTCGCATATTCGAGATGGCAGGACTGGAATCACAGGCAGCATTCCTGCAATCTGTAGGTATTGGTATTACAAACCTTATTTTCACATTTGTAGGGTTATGGCTGATAGACCGCCTCGGGCGTCGCACTTTGCTTTATATAGGATCATTCGGGTATATAGCATCTCTGGGAACAACGGTCTGGGCTTTTTCCTCCGGGCATACGGGAATCATTCCGATGACAATTTTTGCATTTATTGCTGCTCATGCAATAGGACAGGGAGCCGTAATCTGGGTTTTCATCAGTGAGATATTCCCAAACAGGCAACGAGCCTCCGGACAGACTCTGGGAAGCTCCACTCACTGGTTGTTTGCAGCATTAATCACACTTGTTTTCCCATTGATGGCAGAGGCTCTTCCTCCTCAGACCATATTTGCAATTTTCTGCGGCATGATGGTTTTACAGCTGGTCTGGGTGAAGTTCTTTGTTCCTGAAACCAGGGGTATTTCACTTGAAGAGATGCAGGACACTCTTAAATCAAAATAGAAGTTCAAGATCCAAAGATATAATATGATGAAAAAGACAGTTCTTATAGTAAGCTTTTGAACACCATGCATCTGGGCACTCCCCATCTGACCTGCCATATAGGAGTCTTCACCATATCCCTCCTGGGCCCGTCCTCCTGCCGGGTGACGTAATAGATTGATACACACACCACCAAAATAGTTAGCTTCATTTGCCCTTATTTCCCTGCCAATTGCCTCGCCAATTCTGAATTCCAGATCTGTATCAAAAGAAGCAGCCCGGCCAACAGGGACCGGAAAACAGGTGGCCTGACCACTTACCATACCCCGGGGACCATCATAAAATCTCACAGTTGGAATGTTGAGTCGTTCATTACCTCCAGCCTGACAGGAATGATGATTATATTTTATCCCGTCACCTATCATTTCTAAAACGAACTTAAAATTACTTTTTAACCTTGGAGACATCATCTGGACCTTTTCTTCGATGGTCATTTGCCCGACAGCCTCTCGTGCCATCTTATCAATTTCTTCTTCTGGAATAATTCTGCGATCCAGTGCTATTATTTCAGGTTTTGGATTTTGCTTTAAAATGAAAAAAGCAATTACTACAATTCCCACAAAAAGAAGGAGCCCAATAATAATTTTCTTTAATATTCTCATGGATTGAATTATTTCTGGTTAAGAACAAAGGTATAAAAGAATTTTTTTTATTAAATTATACATATTTTGTATTTTATTACTATATTTGTAACATATATCATTTTTGTAATCATTGGTTATGAAAAAGGAAAATGAGAGCCCGAAGTGCAGGAAACTCCTTGAAACAGGCAGGAACCTGTTTTGGAAGCACGGCTTCAGGAGGGTTTCAGTAGATGAAATATGCAGGGAGGCAGAAGTAAGCAAAATGACATTTTACCGGTGCTTTGAAAATAAAATTGACCTGGCAAAGAAGATTTACACAAAAATAGTGAACCAGGGAATAATCAAATTCAATGCAATTATGGCTGAAGATATACCATCGGCAGAAAAACTTAAAAGGATAATCACTTTGAAAATGGAAGGCACAGATGAAATAAGCCGTGAGTTTATAACTGATTTTTATACAAGCAACGATACCGGACTGAAATCCTTTGTTGAAGAACTAACAAGAGAATCATGGGATGAGGTGATAAACAGATTCAGGATCGCACAGGAGAAGGGATGGTTCAGGAAAGATTTCAAGCCAGAGTTCCTGTTATATATCACCCAGCATCTTATACCAATGGTCACTGATGAGAATTTGCTTTCTTTGTATGATTCTCCTCAGGATCTCATAATGGAGTTCGCAAATTTTTTTACTTACGGTATCGCACCTCACGAATAAGTGCCTGATGGAAAGGCGTGTATATATATTTTTATTTATCTTGATCTTCACAGATTATCTTTGCGGACAGGAAGGTTTTCGTTTCAGCGGTCAGTTCTCCTCATGGGCAAATGTAAATACGGCAGGTGAAATGCCTCTCTGGGGTGGTGCACGTTATATTCCCCAAATTAATTTCGGCACCGGTTTTGGTAATAACGGACTATTGGATACTGAAGCCTCATTAAATATTTTTGGCAGCGGAGGTCTCCGTCCTTTCGATTCCACTACCACATCCGGCGATCTCAAGCCATATCGTTTTTGGATCAGGTACTCCTCTAACCAGCTCGAAATAAGGTTAGGTTTACAGAAACTTAATTTCGGCTCTGCAGCAATGCTGAGGCCCCTGATGTGGTTTGATCAACTTGACCCACGGGATCCTTTACAGCTTACAGATGGTGTCTGGGGTGTACTGGCTAGGTACTATTTCCTTAACAACACAAACATCTGGTTATGGGGATTATATGGGAATCATGAGAGAAGAGGCTGGGAGACTATTCCGGTAAACAGAAAGATACCGGAATTTGGTGGAAGGCTGCAGTTGCCTGTTCCGGGCGGTGAAGCTGCATTTACATATCATCACCGGATTGCTGACAGCAGGGATCTTGCAGATGACATCACACCATTTGAGAAGATCCCGGAAAACAAGTTCGGGATAGACGCAAAATTGGATATGGTAACAGGTCTGTGGTTTGAAGGTTCATATACTCATAAAGGGAAAAACCTTGGAATACTGACCAACCAGCTTATCCTGAATGGTGGTGCCGATTATACATTTGCTATAGGTAACGGATTATATATTGCTTTTGAGCAGCTTATGGCCACTTTTGATGAAGAACCTTTTACCTTTACTAATCAGACATGGTTTTCGCTTATGACATTAAGCTACCCTCCAGGACTATTCGACAGGCTAAGTACAATAATCTTCTATAACTGGTCGGATAACACCGTTTACAGTTTTCTGAACTGGCAGCGCCAGTTTGATAATATAATGTTTTATGTTATGGCATACTGGAATCCGGAATCATACCAGCTGCCCACACAGGCTGGTTCGCAAAATATTTTTGCCGGAAAAGGTATTCAGGTAATGTTTGTTTTAAATCACTAATATTAATTAAATGGAAAATACTCCGGTTATAAGAATTGAAAACCTGGTTAAGAGATTTCCTATGGGGAAGAGTGAATTCACAGCTCTTAATGGTATCGGTCTGACACTTTCCAAGGGAGATTTTGCCGGGCTGATTGGTCCCAGCGGATCGGGCAAGACCACGTTGCTCAATATCGTCGGTTCGCTTGACATGCCAACATCAGGTGAAGTAACGGTACTGGGGCAATCTGTAGGCACGCTTAATGCCAGGGAGGCAGCACGTTTGCGTAAGGAAAGCCTGGGATTCATATTTCAAAGTTACAATCTGCTCGCAGTCCATACTGTATATGAAAATGTTGAATTCCCGCTCCTTCTTCTTGGCCTTTCTGCTTCTGAAAGGAAGAAAATGGTGACAGATGCCCTCGAATGGGTAGGGCTCACCGATAAGGCAAAGTCTAAGCCGCCTCAGCTTTCTGGAGGTGAATGCCAAAGGGTAGCCGTTGCCCGCGCCATGGTAAAAAAGCCTTCGCTTGTGCTGGCCGACGAACCTACTGCCAACCTCGATGCAGCCAACTCTCATAATATCCTGAAGACGATGGAGAGTCTCAACAGGGAATTAAATACCACTTTTCTTTTCGCCACCCACGACGATAAAGTAATAAATTACCTGCACCGCAAAATATTTCTTATTGATGGCAAGGTTGAAAAGGAAGAATTAGTAACTAACTAAAAAACAGGGAGTATGAAACTTGCAATTAAACTGGCTTTCCGGAACCTTATCGGAGCCGGATTACGCACCTGGCTCAACGTGATTGTACTCTCATTCTCCTTTGTTATCATCATCTGGATGAAAGGGGTAATAACAGGGTGGGATCACCAGGCAAAAGTCGACATGACAAACTGGGAAATTGGTGAAGGTCAGTACTGGCAAAAGGATTATGATCCTTATGACCCGTTTACTTACAGTGAAAGTCATGCACCTGTTCCTCAGGAATTCAGGAAGGAGATTGAAAGAGGCGATATGGAACCTTTCCTCATCACACAGGGTACTATTTACCCCCAGGGACGGCTTCAGTCAATCATGATTAAAGGTATTAATCCAAAACAAAACATCTTTCTGCTTCCATCTCATAAACTTGATACTGTTGTGGTTGATGCCATACCTTCAATAATAGGCTCGGTGATGGCACGAAACCTGAAACTTGATGTTGGCGACAGGGTAATGATTCAATGGAGGGATGCCGGCGGCACTTTTGATGCTTCGGAAATATACATTACCGATGTGTTCTCTGTCAATGTCCCTGCTGTTGACCAGGGTCAGATCTATATACCGCTGGATAAACTTCAGTCAATGCTCAATTTTGATGATGAAGCTACAATTCTGACCTACAGGGATAGCGAAGTCGCCCGACCCGATGTTGAAGGATGGATTCATAAAAGCAAACAGGAGCTGACCAAATCTGTGGACGATCTGATAAAAGTCAAAACGGCAGGGACGTCAATTTTTTATTTTATTCTTATACTACTTGCCATGCTGGCTATTTTCGACACACAGGTTCTCTCAATTTTCCGAAGGCAGAAAGAAATAGGAACATATATTGCCCTTGGATACACAAGGCGCGAAGTGGTTGGTCTTTTTACGGTCGAAGGAACCATGCATGCCGTTCTTGCGGCCCTTCTCTCTGCTGCATATGGTCTGCCTTTTCTTGCCTGGCAGGCTAAGGTCGGCTGGACAATGCCAATGGACACCAGTGATTTTGGGATGGCAATAGCCCAGACCCTCTATCCTGTTTACAGTGCAGGACTGGTTATAACAACAGTACTGATAATCATGACGGTCACGGCAATTGTAAGTTACTGGCCGTCAAGGAGAATCGCCAAAATGAATCCAACTGATGCTTTAAGGGGGAAAATACAATGATAAAGTTTTTATTGAAAGGATTAATAAGGGACAAGAGCCGTAGCCGGTTACCGATAATAGTTGTATCCATTGGTGTAATGCTTACTGTCCTGATGCACGCCTATATAACCGGTTTTATGGGCGATATAATAGAGACTAATGCCAGGTTCTCGCACGGCCACCTTAAAGTAATGACCAGAGGTTATGCAGACAACATGCAGCAGATTCCCAATGATCTTGCCCTTGTCAACGTAAGTTCTCTTACAGGGGAGTTGAATCAGCAGTTTCCGGGTGTTGAATGGTCTCCACGGATACAGTTTGGCGGGCTTATTGATGCACCTGATGAAAATGGTGAGACCAGATCGCAGGGACCGGCAATGGGTATCGGACTCGATCTGTTAACTCCGGGATCTCCTGAGATCAACCGGCTTAATCTTGAAAAATCGCTTGTAAGGGGCCATCTCCCGGCAAATCAGGGTGAAGTCCTGCTCAGTGAAGTATTTTCAAAGAAGCTCAATGTAAATCCCGGCGACAGAATAACATTCATTGGTTCAACCATGTACGGAAGCATGGCTATTTACAATTTCATACTCTCCGGCACAGTATCAATGGGGCATGAAGCACTCGATCGCGGAACAATCATTGCAGATATTGAGGATGTGAGGCTTGCCCTTGATATGGATAATGCTGCCGGAGAAATATTAGGATTTCTTGAAGGAGGATTTTACCTTGATGAAATCGCTGTTGAGGAAACAGAAAAATTTAATTCAGCTAATCCCGGTAATACTGACGACTTTACTCCTGTTATGAATAGTCTCAGTCAGCAGGGAACCATGAATACTTATGTCAGTATGGCAAAGTCATGGTCAGCCTATATCTCTTTGATCTTCATATTTGCCATGTCACTTGTTTTATGGAATGCAGGCCTGCTCGGTGGCCTGCGCCGTTACGGAGAAGTTGGCATACGTCTGGCTATGGGTGAAGAAAAGGATCATATTTACCGGACAATGATCTACGAATCGGTAATGATTGGTATTGCAGGTTCAGCAATCGGTACAATTTTTGGCCTGTTCTTTGCATGGTTAATACAGAGATATGGAATCGATATATCAGGAATAATGAAGGGTTCGTCGATAATGATGCCTACAGTAATAAGAGCCAGAATATCACCGGTCGATTTCTATCTGGGATTTATTCCCGGATTATTCTCAACGGTAATAGGTACAATGCTTTCAGGAATAGGCATATATAAACGGCAGACAGCCCGGTTATTCAAAGAACTTGAAGCTTAAAATGAATGATCATGAAGAATATTCTTATACTTACCGCAGTAACACTGTTAACCTCAGGTCTTGCCGGACAGAATGCTGAAGAGATACTGAAGAAGGTTGAAAGTAATGTGTCGTCAGATAATCGCATCTTTGAGTCAACAATGATTATACATGGCACCCGCACAAACAGGACAATTACCGCTAAGACCTATTCTGTTGGCGATAAGCAATCATTTACCGAATATCTCTCCCCTGCCCGGGAACAGGGCACCAAGATGCTTAAGCTGGAAAACCAGCTATGGATATATTCTCCATCCTCCGACCGCACTATTCAGATCTCAGGCCATATGCTCAAGCAGTCTGTTATGGGTTCCGACCTCTCCTATGAGGATATGATGGATGACAGGAAACTCACCGAGGTCTATTCAGCAACCGTTGCCGGAGAAGAAGTAATTGACGGACGGAACACCTGGATTCTCGAACTCACAGCAAAGGTCAGCGATGTAGCTTACTATTCGCGTAAAATGTGGATTGACACAGAAAGATATGTGCCACTCCGTGAAGAACTTTATGCACGAAGCGGCCAGCTACTGAAACGCACCACACTTTCAGAAGTGAAAATGATCGACGGCCGGTGGTTCCCGACAAAAATCATTTATAAGGACATACTGAAACAGGGCGACGGAACTGAATTCAATATTACCTCGGTAAAATTTAACCAGTCAATACCCGATTATATCTTTACAAAGGCTGCTCTCAAACAGTAAAATTGCTATATTGCATCTGAGCTAAAGCCAACAATGTAATATGGCAACCTTACTGAGTATTTCTTTGCACTTCGACTACTTTCCCTTATTTGTCGTAGTGGGTCTGGCATGGATCATTCCAATGGCATTATCGGTGCTCAGGATCAAAAAAATCCCTTCGGTGGTTGTTGAGATCTTCCTCGGTTATTTTGCCGGGCGGTACCTTCTTGTCAATATAAGCCCCGAAAGTATTAATATCCTCGAATTTCTGGGACTGACGGGATTTATATTTCTGATGTTCCTCACTGGCCTGGAAATAGATATGGACCAGGTAATATTCTCTTTTCCGCGTAAACGGATTAATTATTCCAGGTTTGTAAAGAACCCTCTTGTAATGGC
>Ga0315544_1000425_pt1 | contig 40430 bp, 18 predicted proteins | sample SalMarSW160130MG_2_FD_202543 | JGI IMG/M metagenome (GOLD analysis project Ga0315544, IMG submission 202543) | Salt marsh sediment microbial communities from the Plum Island Ecosystem LTER, Massachusetts, United States - Salt Marsh Sediment SW1601-130 ... | reverse complement strand
GCAGGCACCATAACCGAAATTATTAAAAATCCCGGTCAATGGCTGATATGTCTCAGTACGGAAAATGGCAGGGAATTGCTGATCCCATTTCATGAAGATTTAATTATTAAGATCGATGAAAAAATGAAGATCATTAAAATGGATCTTCCTGAGGGTTTAACGGAGATCAACTAATCCCCGGGGGTATCTTCATGCAACAATTCCACAATTAAAACGTCTTTATCTTAAATCATTTAAAATTAAAAAATATATTATGATGAAAAGGCTGGCAGCATTTTTAGTTATCATGAGCCTTGCTTATGCTGTTTCTGCAGGGCAGACTGTTAAGGAAACCAGGGATGTAAAAGGATTTACCACCATCGGATTTGGGATCGCAGGTAACCTTTATATTAAAATTGGCCCGGAATTCAGTGTTATTCTTGAGGGTGATAAGGATGATATTGAAGAAGTGGTTACTGAAGTTTTTGGCGACAGACTTCAGATAAAACATGAAAGATGGAGATTCGACCTCAGGGAAAGAGTAGATGTCTATATTACTATGCCTGAACTGGAAGGCCTTGGTGTTTCGGGCTCCGGAAAAGCTGAGATACTTGATGATTTAAAGACAGAAGATCTTGATCTCAGTGTTAGCGGCAGTGGGAACCTGATATCTGCAAACCTGAATGTTAAAAATCTTGATTGCAGCATTTCCGGCTCAGGTAACATAAAACTTGGAGGTGGAAATGTTACGGACGCTGAAGTATCAATTAGCGGTTCAGGTTACTTTGAGGGAGATGAAGTGAAAGCTGAAACGATGGAGGTAGGTGTATCAGGAAGCGGTAATTGCCGTTGTTATGTTACCGGATCATTGGAGGCCAGGGTGTCGGGCAGCGGTCATGTGACATATTCCGGTAATCCAAGAATTGATGCACGTGTATCCGGGTCAGGGCGAGTCAGATCCTCTGATTAGGCTATTTTCTTAAGATCCTGATAACTCCGTTTGTGTCGATTTTTATTATTGGAGAAGGAGAAAATACCCGCTGTTCCTTTTGGCGATATTCTACAGTATAGTCAACAGATTTGATGATTTTATTATCAATTTCCCTGAAATTGGAAGGTGTGGACTTACCGGTTATGTTTGCAGATGTTGATACTAGAGGTTTACGGAACTGTCTGATAAGCTCCCTGCAAAATTCATCACCGCAGATCCTGATGCCCACAGATCCGTCTTCACTGCAGATTCCTTTAGCAAGGTTAATACCTTCCGGATAAATTATTGTCAGGGGGGTATCGGATACAGAAATAAGACTCAGTGCTGTTTCCGGGATCTCTTTTATATATCTCTCAAGCATTGATGAATCGCTGACAAGGATTATCAGACTTTTGCTGTCTGTTCTTGATTTTATTCTGAAGATTTTTTGTACCGCTGAATTACTTGTGGCATCGCATCCCAGTCCCCAGATTGTATCTGTAGGGTAAAGGATAATTCCTCCCTCTTTGAGGACCTTCAGTGATTTCTTCAGGTCTTCTTCGAAGTACATTGTTTTATGATGAGTTCTTTTTTTCCTCCCGGGCAAGCTTTCTCAGTTTGGCATATTTAAGATAGCTGGAATATGCACCGGTTTTGCAGATCACATATCCTTTTCTGCCGTCAAAAAATCCCAGGCGGATAAAATAAGTCTGGAAGAAACGCCAGATCATATGCAATGCAGGAGTCAGAAACCAGACTCTTTTACCTTCTTTATAATATTCGTGAGCGGCAATCTCAGAGTATTTTTCTATTTTTTCGGTAAGGTCCTGCTCTGATGTGCATGGCCAGTGAAGCAGATCTCCCTTTAGTTTGCCTATTTTGCTGTCATGATTCATAATAAATGTCTCATGTACATTTATTAATCCCCATGCACCGTTGGCTGCTTTAAAGAGGCGGAGCTGCCTGTCGGGGTACCATGCAGAATGCCGGATCCATTGTCCGCAGTAGTTGCTTAACCTGTTAAACTTGTAACCGTCAAATTTCAGATTCTTCTTTACCTCCAGCAACGACTTCTGAAGCTCTTCGCTAAGTGCTTCATCAGCATCAAGCGATAAAATATAAGGGTGTGAAGCTAATGATACTGCAAAATTCTTCTGGTCCATGAATCCTTTAAATTCATGCTTTACAAATTTAACATTGAACTTCTTGCAAACTTCTTCCGTGGAATCTGTTGAAAATGAGTCAACTACAATAATCTCATCTGCTACATTATCAAGTGATTGAAGACACTGTTCAATCAATTTTTCTTCGTTCATTGTGATGATAACGGCAGAGATTCTATGCATGACAGTAGGATCAGTTTTTTCGCGGCATAAATATAGTAACTATAGCTTTAATAAAAAACGAAAAGGATTCGAAAAATTATACTAAAGAATACAATTTATTTGTGAAAAATCAGAAATACCAGAATGATTTAAATTAACGTTTTATCAATTTTACACTAAAATAGTTAATAAATAGAATGAATTATCCTCTTTTTAAAACTTCAGGTTCAATAATCTCATTCTTTCCTTCATTTCGTTAATTACAGCTTTTTCTTTTTCTATTGAATCAGCTTCAAAGGTAACTGAGAATCTGACATATTTCCCGGCATCATCCCAGGGAACAGTTGATATCAGGGATTCTCTGATCAGAAATTCGGAGAATTCAGAAGCCGAATTAAATACTTTACCGTTTTCAGTTCCGGCAGGGGCTTTGACATAACAATAAAATGATCCTTTGGGCTTTTTAGCTTCAAATCCCACTTCATTCAGAGCCTCAACAAGAAGGTCGAATCGTCTTGAATATTTATTTATTGTTTTTTCGGTGATCTCCGTGTTTCTTAAAGCCTGAATGCCAGCTTTCTGAATTGCTCTGAATTGTCCTGAATCGGTATTGTCTTTAACGGTGGCATATGCATTAACGGCTTTGCTGTTTCCGCAAATGAAACCCATTCTCCAACCTGTCATGTTAAATGCTTTTGATAAAGAATGGACCTCAAGTCCTACCTCCAGAGCTCCTTCAACAGCAAGAAAACTGAGAGGTTTATATCCGTCATAGGTTAATGCGCTGTAAGCGGCATCATGAATAACAACAATACCGTTTTTCGATGCAAAGTCAACGACTTTCTTAAAAAATTCCTTTGTTGCTACAGCTCCTGTAGGATTATTAGGGTAGTTCAGATATAGCAGCTTGGTTCTCTTCAGAACTGCAGAGGGTATTGAATCCAGGTCGGGCAAAAAAGAATTTGTTTCCCACAGAGGAAGGTTAAACACTTCGCCTCCAAGATATTTTGTATATGTAGCAGTTACGGGATATCCCGGAACGGTAGTCAGTAAAATATCCCCCGGATTGATAAAACATATGGGCAGCATGGCAAGTATTGGCTTTGATCCTACCCCGTGAATTATATTTTCCGGTGTAATCAGGCCGGCAAGCCCGTATACCTTCTCCAGGTACTTAGTTGCAGCTTCCCGGAATTCGGGGATACCATTATCGGCGTACCATCTGTTTTCAGGTTTCCCTGCCTCTTCAGCCAGGGCTTTCACTACCAGGTTATCAGCCGGCCAGTCAGGCTCTCCAACACCCATGTCGATAAGATCCATATCAGGGTGAGCCTGTTTTGCAGCAGCCTTTGCTCTTTTTATCAGTTCAAATTTGTATATGACGGTTGATTTACCAAAGTATAAACCGCCAAGACGATCAGATATTTTATCATCAATAAAATTATTCATAGGGTCTGATTATTTCAGGCAACTGGCAAATGTAATAAAAGTAACATGGATTGAGCAATGTGATAGCATGTAAAATATATTGATTAAAAGCCTCTTATTAGTTTTCATTCTTCAGAAAAGAGTTTTAAATTTGAATGTGATATGCCAGGAAAGGAATTTCTTTATCAGGTTCATTAAACTTAAAATCATGAGCAAATACATTTATTTGACCTGTACCCCGGAAGCCCTTGTCGCTTCGATGCTGCCACCTGAAGGATTCGGAATGTATCTTTCAACAGGAACAAAGAAAAGGAATAAAGGCCAGACGATATTCTTCGAGGTTGATCTTGGCAAAGTAGAGGATCTTATTGATATGGAGAGCCTTAATAAGAGATGTGTTGCCAAGGAAGATGGAAGCCCAAAAAGCTCTGTTTATCTTTCTGTTTACAGAAGTCTTGAAATGATACCAACGGAAGCACTTAAAAGCCTGTATCTTACAACTGATCATGGTTGTGTTCTTGAACTCAAAAGGGCTCCCTATGATAAAAGTAAAGAACCACAGAATGCTCTTCACCTGTACCAGGAATTATCACCGGTCACTCCACTCGTTGCAAGCGGGCTTGCTCCATCAGCATTCCTTAAAAGACTTACTGACGGATCAACTCCGATAGTACTGCCAAAATTGTTCTTTGTCGAACTCAAACTTGGAGAGCTGGCAACTAATCCTCTTTCAGGTTCTGCCGAACATCTGCCCTATCCGAATATAGGTCACTTGAGGGATTGCCTTGAAATACTGAAGGGAGAATATGAAAAGCATATGAAGACCGTTCAGCGGATCTTCCAGGGCACACTCCTTTACAGAACCATTGAAACAGGATTTTATGTAGGTGCAAAGGATGACATAGTGTTCTATCCTTATCCGGATATGAAGGAACTTGAAGATATTAATTACGAGTTTTTCCGCGGGATATAATTCAAGGCAAATTAATTATCAGGACTTCTGCTTAAAAGGCAGATGGTTATATTAAATTTATTTCTCCGGAATGATTTTCAAGTTTGATTTTATTTATTTGTATTAATAAAAAACTAATATAGTTTTGTAGCCGTAAAATTCTTCACATCAGGATCTTTAATTTCTAATTTAAAAACAGATCATTATGATTAGTAGCATTTTTTGGATTGTACCGGTTTCAGCACTGCTGGCTCTGTTATTTGCCTGGATCTTTTTCAGAAGCATGAAAAGACAGGAAGAGGGAACGGACAGAATGAAGGAGATTGCAACATATGTCAGGGAAGGGGCTATGGCTTACCTGAATCGCCAGTACAGAGTAGTAATTAAGGTTTTCATTATGCTTGTTGTTCTTCTGACTCTGCTGGCATATTTCGGAATACAAAATCCTTTTGTCCCGGTTGCTTTCCTTACCGGAGGATTCTTTTCAGGACTTTGCGGTTACCTGGGAATGAAAACAGCAACATTTGCATCAAACAGGACAGCATGGGCTGCTTCCAAATCGCTCAACAAGGGACTTCAGATAGCCTTGAGAAGTGGCGCGGTAATGGGACTTGTTGTTGTCGGATTCGGGCTTCTTGATATTGCTATCTGGTTCCTGATCCTGAATGGACTGGTATTTACTCCCGAGCATATGGACACAGGATTGAGATTCATTGGTCTGACCTTTGTCCATCCTGGTACTACTGACCATGAGAAACTTATCGAAATTACGGCCGTAATGCTGACTTTTGGAATGGGTGCATCAACACAGGCCCTCTTTGCACGTGTGGGTGGCGGCATTTTTACAAAAGCTGCTGATGTAGGTGCTGACCTGGTAGGAAAGGTTGAAGCGGGCATTCCTGAGGATGACCCGCGCAATCCTGCAACTATTGCAGATAACGTTGGTGACAATGTCGGCGATGTCGCCGGTATGGGAGCTGACCTCTATGAATCCTATGCAGGCTCCATACTGGCTACTGCCGCTCTTGGCGCCGCTTTGCCAGCAATTACAGGTGATATGCAGATGAAGTCCGTAATTGCTCCGATGATAGTATCGGCAATAGGCATTTTACTCTCTATAGCCGGCGTATACATGGTACGAACAAAAGAGTCAGCAACACCAAAAATTCTTTTACGTGCACTTCTCCTTGGAACAGGCGGCAGTTCAGTACTGATACTCGTTGTGCTGGCAGTCCTGGCCGCCCTTGACTGGATCACCTGGGGAGTTTTTGGCGCTGCAGTATCAGGTCTTCTGGCAGGTGTGATCATAGGGCAATCCACTGAATATTATACATCTGATGCCAATAAACCAACACAGGGTATCGCCAAACAAGCACAACAGGGGCCCGCCACAGTTATTATTGAAGGCATGGCTGTAGGTATGTCTTCTACCTGGATCCCCGTTCTAACTATAGTGCTTGGTATTATAGCTGCATACGGATTCTCAGGAGGATTCCATAATTTTGGCATGGGCGTATATGGTATTGGCTTCGCTGCAGTAGGGATGCTCTCTACTCTCGGAATCACGCTTGCTACGGATGCTTTCGGTCCTATTGCTGATAATGCAGGCGGTAATGCTGAGATGGCAGAATTACCCAAAGAGGTAAGAGAGAGAACCGATGCTCTTGACGGACTGGGCAATACAACCGCAGCAACAGGGAAAGGCTTTGCTATAGGTTCAGCTGCCCTCACTGCCCTTGCACTGATGGCTGCCTATATGGAAGAGGTGCGATTATGGCTTGGAAGATTAATTGATAAAGCCCCTGAAGGATTCAAACAGATAGGGGATACACTTTTCTACAATAGTGCTGTTCCTGCAGTTCAGGACGGACAAACAGCAGTAAATATTACCTCTGCAACAATCAGGGATTTTGCTGCTGCCTACGACCTTTCTCTATTTAATCCGATACTTCTTGGAGGTGTTTTCATAGGAGCCATGATGGCTTTCCTGTTCAGCTCAATGAGTATGAAAGCAGTTGGCCGGGCCGCAGGCAAAATGGTTGATGAAGTACGACGCCAGTTCCGCGAAATACCGGGGATTTTGGAAGGGAAAGCAAAACCGGAATATGCAAAATGTGTTGAGATCTCAACAGCAGGCGCACAGAGTGAAATGCTTGTTCCATCATTGATTGCAATTACCGTTCCGCTTCTGGTTGGTGTGATCTTTGGCGTACCCGGGGTAATAGGACTTCTTGCAGGAGGCCTGAGCTCAGGATTTGTCCTCGCAAGTATGCTTAACAATGCAGGCGGAGCATGGGATAATGCAAAGAAGTTCATTGAAAGAGGAAATTACGGCGGTAAGAAAAGTGAACCGCATAAAGCATCTGTAGTGGGGGATACAGTCGGCGATCCTTTTAAAGATACATCAGGACCATCGCTGAACATCCTTATTAAGCTGATGTCAATGGTATCTGTTGTCCTTGCCGGACTGACAGTAGCATTAAGTATCTTCTGATAAAAACGATTGATATATTATATAAAAAAGCTGCCGGGAAGGCAGCTTTTTTTGTATTTTTAGATATAAAATGAAGCGGATGATCCTTCCTGCACTTAATGATATTATATCTGCACATGAACGCATAAAACCATTCATCCACAGAACGCCTGTTCTGACTTCTCAACAGATGAACAGGATCTTCGGATGTGAAATGTTCTTTAAGTGCGAGAATTTTCAGAAAGCCGGAGCTTTCAAATTCAGAGGAGCAACTAATGCAGTCCGGCTATTAACAAAAGAGGAAAGAAAGAAGGGAGTTGTCACCCATTCATCAGGCAACCATGCCGGAGCACTTTCACTTGCAGCTTCGATGAATGGTGTAAAGGCCTATATTGTTATGCCTGAAAATGCTCCTGCAGTAAAGGTAAATGCTGTAAAGGGGTACGGAGCAGAGATCACTTTCTGTAAACCGACACTTCAGTCACGTGAAGAGACAGCAAGGATCATAATTGAAAAGACAGGAGCTGTTCTTGTCCACCCCTATGATAATTACAATGTTATATGCGGTCAGGGAACTTCTACTGTCGAACTGCTTGAAGATATAAATGATCTTGAGATCATTATTGCTCCTGTTGGAGGAGGCGGGCTGCTCAGTGGTGCCGCTACAGCAGCCAGAGCTATCAATGGTAAAATAAAAATTATGGGAGCTGAACCGCTCAATGCCAATGATGCCTGGAGATCATTTGCCTCAGGTGTGCTTACACCTTCTGTTAATCCTTTAACAATAGCTGACGGGCTTCTGACATCTCTCAGTGAACTGACTTTCTCTATTATTAGAAAAAATGTTGATGATATTTATACTGTTAAAGAGGAATCCATTATAGAATGTATGCTGCTGGTCTGGGAGAGGATGAAAATAATCATTGAACCATCTTCTGCAACAGTGCTTGCAGTCATCAGGGAGAATCCGGGTTTTTTCAGGGAAAGAAGGGTGGGTTTGATTATAAGCGGTGGGAATGTAGATTTCCGGAAGCTTCCATTCTAATCATTTTTCCTGAAACAGGCAGCAACAGGATAATGATCGGAATACTTTACCTTGAAAATCTCAAAATATCTGCTCTCCAGCGCATTATCATACAATATATAGTCTATCCTGTTTGCAGGGTAGTTGCCCTTGTAGGTGAATCCTGCCCCATAACCTGAACTGACAAAAGCATCATTTAATCCCTTCCTTATTTTCCTGTACGAATATGAAACAGGTGTATCGTTAAAATCACCTGCCACGATTACCGGATATGGAGACTGATTGATCTGTGCCTTTACAAGTTCTGCCTGGACAGCTCTTACAACAAATCCTTTTTTAAGGCTCACAGAGAGATTTTTTACCTCGTCGAAGGTCTCATTTTCAACAGGAGAAGTTATCTCTTCCAGGAACGATCGTTCCATTCTCCTCAGCCTGTATGACTGAAGCTGGTTGTTAAAGATCCTGAAAGTATCCTGATCGATTACAATATCGGAGAAAATTGAAAGACTTGAAGATCCCGGATGAATAATCTCTCCTTTTCTTATTATGGGAAATCTGCTGTAAGTTACAATACCATAATACTTATTACTGCCGCTGCCAATAACCTTCATATGCGAGTAATATTTTCCGCCAAGAGCATTTCTGAGTGATGCATCTTTCTGAGATGGAACGCCGGTAACATAAAATTCCTGAAGGCAAAGAATATCAGCTTTCTGCACTTTCAGAAAATTGATTATTTTCTTTTCGGAATTTGCATCACTGCCCTCATAAATATTAAAAAGCCTGAGATTATAGCTTAAAACCTTGAAGGTATTTGTTGTGTCACCGGATGGTTTACCTATCCTGATGTAATTTGACAGATGTGTAAATCCAAGTGCAATTAAAAAAACAGATATAAGAGCCTCATATTTTAGCAGGGTCAGCCATATAATTGCCAGGATTATATTGGCAAGAAGAAGGTAAGGATAGGCAAGCCCGAAAAAGGCAGGTAATATAAAAGTATCAGGATTAATGTGGGCTGCCAGATATGATACAAGCAATGAAAATCCAAAAAAGAGATTGGCAGCAAGTAACAAATTATATAGAAATTTTCTCAAGCGTTATTCTTATGGAAAGCTAAAATAGCTGAAATCATCAAAAATGAATATCCCGGGAATATGAAATTTGACAAGTATAGGGAAAGATTATATAAAACCTGTTTTTTTTATGATCAGTTCTTTTTCTGGCTTTCCTTGAAAAGAATCTCTTTTTCCTCTTTTGTAAGGCTGTCATAACCCCCTTTTGATATTTTGTCAAGGATCAGGTTAATACGGGCCTGATGTTCGGTTTTCCTTTTATTATACTCGTAATCGGTGACAGGCTTCTTATATTTTACTTTAAGTTTTCTCCTTGGTTTGAACAGAGTGACAAAAAAATCAATAATTCTGTTGAATCCTTTTCCAATATCGCGTCCCCGCCTCAGGTTGACAGTATAGAGATAACCAAATAGAGCGCCTCCCATGTGAGCCAGCTTGCCTCCCGAATTTACCGAGAAATCCATAACTGATGTAAGTATAAAGATTCCGAGGGCCATATATTTTATCTTCACCCTTCCTAATAGAAACAGGTTAACAGTATAGTCGGGTACATAGGCGGCTATGGCAATTACCACAGCCATGACAGAAGCGGAGGCTCCGATAGCAACAGATTCATCCACAATTCCTTTAAATGCCGGAAAAATATTGAATGACAGGATATAAACAATTGCGCCACTCAGACCTCCGAGCAGGTAAATTGCAACGAGCTTCCTCTGATCGAGGTATTCAAGGAAGATCCTGCCGAACCAGTAAAGCCACAGCATATTAAACAGGATATGCCAGATATCCTTGTGTGTAAACATGTATGTGAGTAATGTCCAGGGCTTTGCGAGCAGGGCTTTAAATGAGGCAGGAACAGAGAAAAACTTCAATGTAATTGCCGGGACAGCAGGATTACTAATCAGGAAGCCAATGATTGCAGTTATTGTCAGCAGAAAGAATACGCCAACATTAATGTATATAAGTTTTGTAAGATTACTTCCGGTGCGGATTGTTTTTTTGATATTATCCCAGATTCCCATCAGTAGAGCGTATTTGTCGTTTTTCGCCAGTACCTTATCAGGATATAGCCAAAGAGCATACCGCCAAGGTGAGCAGCATGAGCAATATTGCTTCCGGGTTGTGTAAAAGCGAGGTAAAGCTCAATTGCTCCGTAACCGATAACAAAATACTTGGCTTTTATCGGAATGGGGGGTAACAGCAGCATTAACTGGGTATTTGGGAAAAGCACTCCAAAAGCAAGAAGTACCCCAAAAATAGCACCTGAGGCTCCCACTGTGGGTGTATTAAGCAATAGCTGGAGATCCTGCATAGTTTGATTCGTAAAAACCTTACCCTCATGCAGGTAGGCGGCCCCCTGATCCAAAACAATTTGAAGCTGTTCGGGGTCAATAATGTTCATAAGCTTTTTATACTCAAAAGCAATTACTGTTTCATGAACCAGAGCCGCACCTAATCCGCATATCATGTAATAGATGAGAAAACGTTTCGGGCCCCAAACATTCTCCAGCACCTGCCCGAAAATATAGAGTGCATACATGTTAAAAAAGAGATGCCAGATACCTGCGTGCATGAACATATGGGTAATAATCTGCACAGGCTTGAAACTTTCTGATTTCGGGAAATAGAGTCCCAGTATACCGTTAAGATCGATGCTGAAGACACTTTTAACGGCATAATAGCCTAAAAGCAACAATACATTGATCATTATGATATTCTTAACAACCGGGGGTAATCTAAAGAAGCCTCTGCCGTATCCGTTCATCTGTGGTTTGTATGAAGTTAAATTTTTATTTTGTAATTCCGGACAAAACTAATGTTTCTCTATTAATCTGGCAATTTGTTCAGGGTTACTATTTAAATTTTTTATCCAGATCTTCAAGTGTAATTATAATTATCACAGGTTTCCCCCCGGGGGAATAATTTGGAGACGAGCAGGCAAACAGGTTATCAAAGAGATTTTCCATTTCGTCCAGTGAAAGTACCTTCCCATATGGAATTGCTGAAGCCCGGGCCATGGCTGAGGCGAGTTTTTCCCCTGCTCCGGTTGACGGGTCAGACTGAGTGCTCCTGTATTCTTCAATCAGTATACTGAGCGTTTCAACAGGATCAGAGGACCCTGATATTGATGGTCTGCCCTTAATTGATATTTTATTCTTACCAGTAAAAAGAATTGTAAATCCCAGAGTTTCAAGGTTATCCCCGATCTCTTTCAGAATAAGGATATCAGCAGGATTCAAGTCTATAGTAACAGGAAAGAGTTCTGTCTGGCTTACAGACCTGTTTTTACTCAAACATTCAAGGTATTTTTCATAAAGGATCCTTTCATGTGCTCTTTTCTGGTCGATCAGCATCAATCCGGATTTAACCGGACAAACAATATATTTATTCTTGATCTGGAAAAATTTCCTTCCTGTTTCACTGATTTTTTCGACCTGCTCAGGAATATTGTCTCCTTTTTCCAGAGCCGAATATAGTTTTTCCCAGTTTGCAACATTCTCTCTTTCAAACCTCTCTATGAGATCAGAATCAAAGGGATTATAGTGTGGATTGATCTCAATTACCGGTGGCTTGGGGACTGAATCCGTAGAATTTCTGACCGGGATATCTATAAAGGCTTCATTATCAAAATCAAGCGAAGGCACGATATTGAAACGGCCAAGAGATTCACGTACCGATGCCATTAGTATCTGCCAGATTGATCTTTCATCCTCAAACTTGATCTCAGTCTTAGTTGGGTGGATATTAATGTCGATCGTAGCAGGATTTGCTTCCATGAAGATAAAATATATTGGTATGGCATCAGCAGGAAGGATGTTCTGGTAGGCCTCAACAACAGCTTTATGAAAATAGGGGTGTTTCATGAACCGCCTGTTGACGAAAAAGAATTGCTCACCGTATGTCCTGCGTGCACTCTCAGGTTTTCCGATATAACCTCTTATTGAGATGAGATTTGTATCAGTTTCAAGTGTAATAAGATCCTGGTTTATCTGTTTTCCGAAAACTCCGGTGATCCTTTGCCTGAAATTTCCGGGCACAAGATTATAAACCTCATTATCGTTATGGTGGAGATGAAACCTGATCTCGGGATGCGGTACAGCCACTTTCTGGAATTCATTAATTATATGCCTGAATTCAGTCATATCCGATTTAAGGAATTTCCTTCTTGCAGGGATATTGTAAAAAAGGTTTTTAACCGAGAAACTTGATCCTTCCGGGCAGCTGCATGGTTCCTGTGATTCAACCTTTGAGCCATTAATAACAATAGCAGTTCCGGTCTCGTTATCTGTCTTGCGGGTTTTCAGTTCTACCATCGACACGGCAGCTATGGAAGCCAGCGCTTCGCCCCGGAAACCTTTGGTACTTATGGCGAAAAGATCCTTTGCAGATGAGATCTTTGATGTGGCATGACGTTCAAATGAGAGCCTGGCATCAGTTTCTGACATCCCGTAACCATCATCAATTACCTGAATTAATGTTCTTCCTGAATCTTTAATTATTACGTTGATCCTTGTGCTTCCTGCATCAACGGCATTTTCCATAAGCTCTTTCACAACTGAAGCCGGTCTTTGAATAACCTCACCTGCAGCGATCTGATTAGCAACAGAATCAGGTAAAAGCTTAATTAAATCGGGCATTGAAAGAAGTAGATTTTCTTAAGCAGCAAATATAGGAATAATTGCCGGAAGACCTTTCCCTCAAAATTCAATGGCAATATTATCCTGTTTCCGGCAGGGTTGATTATCTTTGGGTAAAATGTATCAGAAATGAGAAGGCTGTTATTTTATTCCTTTGTTCTGTTATCAGTTTATTCTTTCATCGGTTGTTCGAACAGATCGGGCCGGGACAGGATAAAAGTGATGACACTTAATGTCAGGATGGATACTCCATACGACAGTATAAATGCATGGCCAAACAGAGCAGAAATGGTTTGTGATTTTTTAAAGGATGAAAAGCCCGACCTGCTGGGCATGCAGGAGGTGCTGTTACACCAGTATGAAGCACTCGATTCTGCCCTGGAGGATTATATATCAATAGGAGTGGGTAGAAGTGACGGTGCAAAATCGGGAGAGATGAATCCGATATTCTTCAGAAAAGACCGTTTTGACTTGGTCAGGACAATTACTTTCTGGCTTTCTGAGACTCCTGATACTCCGGGTTCACAAGCCTGGGGAGCAAATCTTCCGCGAATAGTTACATGGGCAGAACTGGTTGACAGGAACAGTTGCGAACATCTGTTCTTCTTTAACACTCATTTTGCACATGACTCTGATTCTGCGAGAGTTATGAGCTCAAAGATGCTGCTGAATAAAGTCGACACTATTGCATCAGGCTTTCCTTTTATTATAACAGGGGATTTTAACATGCTGCCAACAAGCAGGGGTTATGCAATACTTACCGGTCCCGCTGAAAGCGTGCCATTACTTGAGGATTCTTATGTCATCTCTGAGAAACGACCATACGGTCCGGAATATACGTTTAACAGTTTCAGCGATATAGGAGGTTCCGGTAGGATAGACTATATTTTTATTAAGGAGGGAATGAAGGTTCTTGATCACAGAACTACAATCAAAAAAGAACGCGGAGTATATATTTCCGACCACTGGCCTGTGGAAGCAATAGTCAGTCTTAGGAAGAATTAAAGATTTCTGATAAAGGCAGCCAGGTCGAGCTCGTTTTTCATAACATCAGTGATAAGCCAGCCTGAATTCAATTCATTACGGTTGAATTCCTTTACCCTGAGATACCACCCCGGGATATCAATGATATGATAAACAACCTCTTCAACATATTCGTATTTTATTATTCCCGCCTTGATATAGTAGAAGAAAAGAGTAAGGAAATCAGGCTCGTAATCCTGTGAGGCATAATACTGAAGGTAGTCGGTATCTTCAAGAGCTCTTTTCAGGTTAATGAAATCAGTTTCATTGCTTGAGGGGGGAATGAAACGAACCATTGAGGTGTCGGTTTTAAAAATATTCAGGATATCACCTTTGGCTGAGCGCAGAACCCACTTTACCGAATTATTACCCACTATCTCCTGAACCAGGAAAAGCCTTATTTGTTGGGGTTCTCCCTTATATATCACTCTGACCCTGGCTTCAGAGATGATTCCCGGGGAATATTTATATAGTAAAATGTTCTTTTTAGTTACTTCTTCAACAAACTCCTCTTTAATCCTGATATAAGCTTCGGAGTACTCTTTTCCTGGTATCTGTATGCGGGGATCTTTAAGGTCAAATAAAAGCGGGATCATTCTTTCGCGCGGCATCCTGGCCTTAAAAACTGAGTCGGCAGTATTACCATTGAAATCGGTCTTCAGGTTGAACCTGTCGGCAAATTCGTTGAACTGCTTGATTCTGGCGACAAAAATATCTTCCCGTTCCTTCTGCTGGTTGGTAAGCACCTGTGAAAAGAGGGAGCTGCCGGTAAAAAATACCACGCATACGAGGATAGAACCCCGGTGCAGTTTTCTTTTGAAGAAGCGATAAGACATCAGGAAACAGAGCTTTTGGTTTCTGCGGCTTTAATATCACCCAGGAATATTTTCCATCTCTTTTCTTTGAAAAAGGTATCTTCAACAATATCTATTATTATCTCAACCTCTTTCTTTGTTATATCAGTATAGATAATATCGTCGTCGCTGAAACCTGTGAATTCCTGGATTATGGTGGCCGTCGAGTAATATTTGCCGTCGGGACCCTTAGTAAATTCCCTTATATAAGCAATGTCGTAAAACTTAATAATTACCTTAGTATAGGGAAGTGATTTGAGCCTGGCCAGGTATTTTTCCATCGGCCGGTTAACCTTCTGTACTGATCCGTTCGGGAGGATTGTTGAAATTTCCATCTCTGCACCTTTATAAAAGAGCTTCAATGCTTCTTTTTCGGCCATGTTACGCTTTTCCGCAGGTTCATCCTTATTACCTAGTGTAACAATATATTGCTGGAATTCCTCAACTTTCTGCTTGGTTTGTTCCTTGAATACTTCTATATCGGCATCGCTCAGATTGATTTCATCAGTGATCTTTGCCTGTTTGCTGGTAACGGCAGTTTTTGTCTCCTGTCCTGTAACCCACATACTTAAAGACAATATCACTCCTGTTATTAAGATTTTTTTAAGCATATAATCCGTTGTTTTCCTATACTACTACAATTTGTATGCTAAACTTACTCTGAGACCAAAATTTTTGATTTTTGTCGGCTGGTGATTATATTCTTTACCAAAAATATCAATGTAGGTTTTTTTGTCACTGAGGATATCTGTCAGGCCGATAATAACCTCAGGGCCAAATGAGATTGATGAATAATATCCGAGAGGGATATTTATTCCGGCAGATCCATAGAAAGCAAGGTTGAAGCCTTTTATTTTCATCGTACCTGATTCATCTATTTCTCCCCTGTCATAAAAGCCTAATTCAGTCCAGTTTTTATATGTTACTATATCATCAGGATAATAACCTGTAAATTTATAACTGCCTGTTGTGTTATATGATGCCTTCTGCGGAACAGATATCTTAACCCCGCTTTCCACAAAAAATCCAAACTTTCCGGGTTTACCGCTTGTATAATTAACCAGAAGGGGAAGTGTCAGATAATTGATATTGACAAGCGAATCATAATCAGCAGTAATAATTTTATAATAAGTTATACTGTTAGCATCGGCAGAGAGGATATCATCTTGAAATTCTCCGCTGAGGTTGAAATTTGCCGAATATTTATTAAACTCCAGTCCGCTTCGTACAGCAATATTATCAGTAAAATAGTAGCTTACTCCAATGGAACTGATGAAGCCATAAAGCGGAGAAACGCTCCATGAATGGCTATTCTGGGCAAGGGAGAGGGTTTCTATGTCTTTATCGTTAATACTTGTAATGCCAAATGAACCTGTCAGCGACATGCCAAATCCTTTCCTGGTTACAGGTCTTATTATTATCTGGGGAAGCTGATCGGTACCTGCCCCGGGAGCAGCTTCATAGAAATCAACGGCAGAGATATCAACGCTTTTTATCCGAAAATCGGAAAATGTCTTACCGGCAGCAGTAAAGGAGATATTGAAAACCAGGGGAAACATTTCCCTGAAGGCATCCTTGCCCTTATAACTTCCCGAAAAGAATTTATTGGCATCGGTATAAGTGTAATAGGTTCCGTCTTCAGCCTTCATAACCTTACCGAATTTTGCCGAATCAACATTTATTGACAGATTCTTTATACCGTTAGGATAATCTGCAATATATTCTGCCAGATAATCAACGGCAGAAATGAGATTTGTTTCCGGTTCAGCTGTAATATCGTTATAGACCCTGGTATCGCCCCCTGGGAAGAGATTCAGAAAGCTCTCTTTATAAAATTCCTTGTCTTCAACTGTCTCCTGGGGATCGCCAATCAATGCAAGAAAATTAGTATAATCCTGGAGAATAGTTTTAATAGCACTCTGGATCTTTATAAGATCCTCCTCATCAAATTCTTCGGCATTAACCTCCCTGAGCGCCTGCGTATAGTCAATCACATAGTTTGATGCGGCACTTCTTATCCCTACAATTCTGAAGTTATCCGGCGATTTATTTTCCATGCTGAAAGCAATCCGGAATGTGAGATCCTCCTCATTCTGGTTAAGGGTCTGATTCAGATAATTCCCGTCTATTGATTTTTTAACAAGAATGTCGATAGAAAAAATGTTATCCTCATGGGTCATGATTTCGCTTACCATGGCATTGGCAAGATCCAGATTAATAGTTAATCCATCGGGGTACCAGAGGATAATATTGTTTGTGTAAGTCTCAGCTTCATAAAATTCACTTAGCTTATGGGCAGGATCAAGGTCGTTATAGATCAGTACCTGTCTGTTCACGAAAAGCTCAAGTAAACCCTCAGCATTACTCCTGGCTTTTTCGATATCACTGACAACATTTTCACCCATCTGGTTAATTACAATCTGATAATCCTCAAGCACCTTGATGGCGTTTGTATAGATTATCGATTTTTCCTTAACCGAAAAATCAACTTCAGCTTTTAATCCCGGTCCCAAAACAAAAAACAGAAAAAGGGTAAGAAGTACTGATCGTTTCATCTTTCAAAAATTAATCGATTATAATTCTCCTGACCGCAACTTGTTTATTTAAATCAAAGATAATCAAATAATAACCTTTTGTTTGTCTGCTAATATTTAACTTAGTTGAAAAATGAACTGAGGTTTTCTCAAACATAAAGTTAAACAATTCTTTTCCATCCTGACTAATAATCTTTATGAAAAGATTACCCATAATCCCATTTTCTATTTCAGCAACAAAAAGCCCATTAGTCGGATTAGGATAAATTTTAAGTCCTTCAAAGGGATCCACATCATCCATCCCGGTATCACCTGTAGGAATAGTAACAATTTCGCTTCTGGTGAAGCATCCCAGGCTGTTACTGATGCTGACCTGGTAATCGCCCATTTTGCGGCCCGCAATATAGTAGTACTTATTGGCCCTTTCGATAAGATTACCGTTGCAATACCACCTGTAATTTGATCCGGTTGTGTCGCTGCAGACAAGGTACCAGACTGTTGGTCCCTGTGCATGAATAAAAGGTTTATCGGGAGCATCCTCATAGTATACATTCATAATATCCGACTCTGCAGTACAGCCATCCAGATCAGCTTCAAGGGAATAATCGCCTTCAGTAAGGAAATCTTCAATATATGAAAGTGTTTCACCTGCAACAGGGATACCATTACGGTACCATTGGTAGCTGTATCCCGGAACCTCCTGATCCACATAAAGCCGGATCGGAGTTTCGCCCATACACTCACCGGGATTGTAATTATCAGAGGTGATAACAGGCACGTAAGGCATCGGTTTAACAGTAACGGTAACGGGTGATGTTATAGTAACACATCCGTATGAATTTGAGATATTGAGTTTGTATGTTCCGGTGGTAAGAGCTTTGTAACTGTTTGATGTGTCACCAGTTATTAAAGAGCCGTTATTTTCCCACTGGTAAGTATAGGCAGGATTGTCTGTAACACTGAGCCCCACGGTATCACCTTCACAGAATGTAGTGGGACCGCTGATATTTACTGTAGGAAGTGTCGGGACGGGGTTAACGGTTACACTGACTGTATTTGTTGCATCGACTGAACATCCTGTTGAATTTGAAACAGTCAGAGAATATGTCCCTGAAGATTTTGCACAATATTGTGATGAATCAGTACCCACGGCGCCACCATTAAGTTTCCACTGGTAAGTATACCCTGCAGTGGGAGTAACGCTTAAGACTACAGAATCGCCCTGGCAGAACTCAAGATCTCCGTCGGTGGATATCAGCGGAGCAGAAGGAGCATCCAGTACATTTACAGTAACATCTTCAGTCTTGATGAAACACCCTGATGAGTTTGTTATTTTAAGGGTATAGACTCCGGAGTTCTGAGCAATATAGCTGTTTGTTGTTGCACCTGTTATTGCAGCACTATTATTTTCCCACTGGTAAGTATAATCGGGATTATTTGTTACGCTCAGTTCGACATTATCACCTTCACAGAATGTAGTGGGACCACTGATACTTACTGTAGGGATTGTCGGAATCGGATTTACGATGACATCAACATTATTTGTTGCATCAACTGAACAGCCGGTTGAGTTGGATACAGTAATAGAATATGTTCCGGATGCTTTAGCAGAATAGCGTGATGAATCTGCTCCCACAGCCCCACCGTTTAGTTTCCACTGGTAGGAATATCCGGGAGTATTTGTGACACTCAGGATAACAGAATCGCCCTGGCAGAATTCCAGACTACCTTCTGCGGAAATAAATGGAGCTGCAGGAGCATCCTGTGCTGTTATTATTACTGCAAAGGATGTATCCCTGCAATTTCCTATTGAATTGATCACCTCGACCGTATAACTTCCTGATGATTTAGCCACATATTTACTCGAATCACCACCAGTAAGGTTTGCTCCCCCAACCATCCAGTTATAGAAATTGTTGTTATTGTAGGATACAGAAAGAGTAACACTGTCTCCTTCACAGAAAGTAAGTGGAGCGTCTGCCGTTACTGCAACCGCAGGATAACTGGCAACGGTAACTGTCTTTAAGACAGAATCCCTGCACCCGTTATCTGCAAGAGCTTTAAGTGTAACAATATAATCGGCAGCCCCCAGGTAACCGTGTGGTGCCGGTTGCTCGAGAAGCGATGTCTGTCCATCACCAAAATCCCAAAACCATGACGTGACTGTTAGTCCGTTATTATCAGTATTATTGGTTATTGGTGTTGAGCTACCCTGACATACAATAGGTGCGTAAAAGCCTGTCAATGGTATTGATTTAACAATTATATCCTGTACTAATGAATCCCGTAAACCAAGGTTATCTGTGATCAACAGTTTGACATTATAGGTGCCGCTGGATGCAAATGTATGAACTGGATTCTGTTCTGTGGAAGTCTCTCCATCGTGGAAATCCCAGTACCATGAGGCTATACCGTCGGTTGAAACGGACTGATCTGTAAAAGTATTAGCGAATCCAAGGCATACTGTATCAAATGTAAAGAAAGCCTGGGTGTTTTTTACTTCGAAGGAATCAATAACAGACCATGTGCTTCCCAGATATCCCTGGTCTACAGTCTGTACCTGCCAGTAATATTTTCCCGAGGGAAGATTTTTAAGGACATGAAAATTATTCATCTGAAGATTACCCATTTCAGGTAAACGTCGTAAGCCATTATCTCCTGCATGCGGTGCATTTTTCCAGTTATCTTCACCCTCTAATCTGAATCTTATATTGTAACTCAATGTAGATGATGGCGTTTCGTCATCATCAGCTGGTGACCAGGATAAATTGACTTTCCTCGGGGAAATTGAAGTTAATAAGTTTGTTGGGGCGGAAGGCTTCTTATTAGGCTTATAATTACCGGCTTTCATGATTAAATTATTGCGGTACATTTTAGCTATCATATCCCCATTTTCATCATTACCAGTAATCAGGATATCAAGGTCTCCATCGTTATCATAATCAATCCACGATACAGCACCTTCTTCAACATTTGTCAGGCCAGCAACAGTAAGCTCACTGAACGTGCCATTTTTGTCATTATGGTAAATTTTAGTATATTTTTCATTAAAATCATCACTCCCGTTAATCAAAATATCGGGATATCCATCATTATCATAATCACCAATATCTACAGATGAATTATAAAGATCCTTTATTGAGATTTGAGTCTGTTCCGTAAAACTGTTATCTTCATTATTCCTGTATATCTTGGTTGAAGCTTTATTATCCTGATCTTCTCCGCAGATAATTATATCCAGATCAGCATCGTTGTCATAATCAAACCATGCCAATGAACCATAAACTATACCTGTCAATCCGGCATCGATATCAGAGAAAACTCCATCATTGTTCTGATAAATTTTTGCTATTATTTCAGATCCTGAATCTCCTGCAAGTAATATATCCAAATCACCATCGTTATCGTAATCACCCCATTTACAGGAACTAACGGATAAACCGGGTAATACAACAGATTGATGAAATAATCCGTCATCGTTTCTGAACACTTTTGAAATCTCACTATAAATAGGATATGATACATCCCCTGTAAGTAAAATATCTAAATCGCCATCATTATCATAATCGCCCCAGTCTGAAGAACCATAAGCAACACCATCTAATCCTGCCTCGATGTCGGTAAAATCACCATTCCTTAGAATAACCGAGAAACTTTCATCACTGTATGGTTGACCTGATAATAAAACATCCTGATACCCATTGTTGTCATAATCACACCATGCAACACTTCCGTTATAGACTCCCGGTAATGAAAAAGCTTCTGTAAAAGTATTATCACTGTTGTTTTGATATATTTTAGAAATATAATCAGTATATATATCGCCTGTCAGTAATAAATCCATATCGCCATCATTATCATAGTCAGCCCAACCGATAGCACTGTTTTCCACTCCTGGCAAAGAAATTCCGGTTTGCTCTATAAATAATGAAGTACTGAATATTCCAATGTTTTCATTGGAAACTATTGCAGCATATTTTTCTGAGCCATTTTTACCTTGAAATTCTATCGCATGGACAATATAGTTTTTATCCGGACTTAATCCGCTGAGTAAAACAGAATCGCCAACACCCTTGTAGATACAATACCATCCTGAATCATCAATTGGGGACCCCTCTCCAAAAGCCGGATTATAATAATATGTAAAATTATCCACCGGTACAGCATTCCCTGTTTCACCTTCTTTAGCAAAAACAATACAATAGTCTCCGTTACCACGAATCCATTTTAGCATAAGAGATGAATTACTGATGTTGGTTCCGGTAAGCCCTGACGGTTGAACCGGATAAAACTCAAATTGAATTTCATCAGAAAAGGGTCCTCCCATATAAGAGTTATCAATTGCCTGAATACTGGCAAAATAAGTGTTCCAGCGAACATTCTTAAGAATATGTACAGTATCAAGCATTGTATTACCAATCTGTACTATCTTACGATAACCGGTATTTAAAGAATGTGATGGGACATAATCGTCAGAAAGGCTTGAAGTGCCTATTCTTAAATTGTATGATAAAGATTTTGACAGTGTTTTATCATCAGTTCCTGTATTCCATTTTAGTATTACATCTTTAAACAGTATGTCATAATCCAGATTCTGAATCTGATCAGGCGGATCATTAACAGTGGTACAGTTGTTACTGTATAGTTTGGAAATGTAACCGGAAGATGATTCTCCTAATAATAAAATATCCAGATTGTTATCATTATCGTAATCACCCCAGGCTACATTACCTACGTCTATGTCAATAAAAGATAAATCTTTGTTTTCAGTAAAAGATCCGTTCCCGTTATTATTGTACAACTTCGTTATTCGTCCACTATAGTTTATTTTATTCCCTGTCAGAATAATATCAAGATCGCCATCGTTATCATAATCTCCCCAGTCAGCATAACCATAACTGACTCCGGTCAGTCCGGCATTAATATCGACAAACGATCCTTCATTATTCTGATATACCTTTGAAATAAATCCTCCGGTTATCAATACATCAAGATCACCGTCGCTATCATAATCCCCCCATTTAATTGAACCATTATAAATGCTTTCCAATGCTGAAGTGATACATGTAAATGTTCCTTCATCGTTTCTGTACAAGTTACCACTGGAGAATAATAAATCTATATCACCATCATTATCATAGTCGCCACAGGCAATATTTTCACCATTTTCAATTATTCCAATGTCCTCTTCAGTAAAAACACCGGAATCATTTTGATATACCTCCCCGGTAGAGCATAAAATATCCAGGTCTCCGTCGCTGTCATAATCAGACCAGACTATTTCATTTTTGTATTCTTCTGACAATGCAGAAAATATCTCTGTAAATATTTCATTATCATTATTATATACTTTTATGGATTTCTCAGAAGAATAACCAGAAATTAAAATATCCAGATCACCATCGTTATCATAATCGCCCCAGACAACTGTACTACTGGAAAATCCAGCCAATCCGGCATCAATATCATTAAAGACACTATTATTATTTTGATATATTTTTGAAATATTCTCAGAACCAGTATTCCCTGAAATTATTACATCCAGATCATTGTCTCCATCGTAATCACCCCAGGCAGCTGAACCAAATCGTACTCCTGGAGAAATACTACCCTCATCAGAGAAATATGGTAATGTCACCTTTACCATATTACTCTGGTATTTTGTTGAATTATATACTGATTCGCATATAACATAATGAATACCCGGAGAAGAGAAGTTGGGTGTATAGGTGATATCTGTCTCTTCGGGAATATCAATAAAAGGGCTGTCTATTGCCATGCTGTATTTCCATTGTCTCGATTCAGGAGTGTTTGATTCTGATACGGTTAACATAGTGCCGTCCTGACCTGGCTCTATTGTCTGATTATCTTTTGGGGATATAATATTTGAAAATTCTATTGTAAAACTGTTTTCATCAGCAAATGGAGAGCCGGAATAAACGGCATCAATAGATTGCACGCTCCAATAGTATGTATCAGCCGGCAAACATTTAATTTCAATGGAATTGTTTTGCAAATCACCACTCCGGACAATACTCCTTGAACCACCCGGTATCTGTGACATGGGAGATATAATATTTCCGTTTGAAGGAGTGTTACCGATATATATATTATAGGTAAGACTGTTCTGGTCAGTTTCCGGATCAGTTGATTTATCCCATTCAAGCAGAGTAATATTATTATTTCCCACTTCGGCATGTAAATTTTCCGGTGCTTCAGGTAAAGTATTATGAATCAGTGAATAATTTTTATAAATGACTGATAATCGGATGCCGGTATCAGTATATCCTGACATAAATATATCCAGATTCCCATCCATATCATAATCACCAAACTTAGCCGAGCCCTGATGCAAGCCAGTAAAGTACAATCCTTCATAATAATCTGTAAAAATTCCATCATTATTCTGATAAATTTTCGAAATTCTTTTATAATCATTGGTCATACCGGATATTATAATATCCAGATCCCCGTCATTTTCAAAATCGCCCCAGTCTAAACTACTATATGAAACTGCTGTTAATATAATATCAGTTTGATCACTAAACGTGTCATTACCGTCATTGCGGTATATTTTTGAAACAGGATCATATGTATCATCAGTTTTTGCTCCGGACAATAAAATATCCAGATCTCCGTCGTTATCATAGTCTCCCCATTTGGCAGAGCCATACCATATGCCTGTCAACCCGGCATTTATATCTGTAAATGTTCCAAGATCATTACGATATATTTTGGATATGTTTTCAGATGAACTTACATATCCAGTAAGAAGAACGTCCAGATCTCCGTCATTATCATAGTCTCCCCATTCAACAGAACCATAATAAGCACCTGTTAATCCTGCATTTGAATCTTTAAAAATCCCGGAGTCATTATTATAGATTTTGGAGATGTATCCTGATTCACTCAATCCGGTTAAAAGAACATCCAGATCACCGTCATTGTCATAATCGCCCCACGCAACTGAGCTGTGAGAAACTCCTGTTATATCTGTACTAACCTCACTGAAAATCCCTTCATCATTATTATATAATTTTGTTATGCGTTGTGACCCTGTATACCCTGTTAATAAAAGATCAATATCCTGGTCATTATCATAATCACCCCATGCAACTGAGCTGAAAGAAACACCTGCAAGGCCGGCACCTGCGTCGCTGAAAATTCCGGCATCATTATTATATAATTTCGAAATACCTGTTGAGCCATTGTTCCCGGCCAGCACAACATCAAGATCTCCATCGTTATCATAATCGCCCCAGGCAAATGAACTACGATCAACACCGTCTAATGTGGCAATATTGGTTGAGAAAATCGGATTTATAAGTCCGGGATTATTTTCAGCAGATATTGTAAGGTATTTCTCTGATCCGGGAGAACCATTATATTCGCAAACAATTATTGAATAGACAGTTCCGGGAGCTAGTCCGAAAATATCTGTAGTGGTTCCTGATCCGTTATAAACACATCTCCACCCGCCCGTTGTTATATCATCAATATTATATGTAGTATTGTCTTCAAGATCAGGTGTTTCATTTGTTTGTTCTTTTACAAAAACAACTCTGTTTGATCCGCTTCCTGCAGTCCATGATATCGAAACCTGATTTAACAGAATAGTGCCAATTACTATATTTTTAGCCTGAAACCTGGGTTTATATGCAGGCATGACAAAGCTTTGTTCGGTGGCAAATTCACCTCCTGATAATCCGGCATCAACTGCCTGTACCGACCAGTAAAATTCTTTTTCAACCGGTAAATAGTTCAATGGAAAGCCATTTTCACTCCACTGTATATCTCCCATTTTTACTACCAGGCTTTGCCCGTTTAAGACATCGGTTTGTACGAAAGCATGAGGGGAGCGTTGGAAAGTTGTCTGCCCGGTTTCATAAACATATAAATTGTAAGTCAGTCCATCCCGGTCTGTTTCATTATCAACAGATTTATCCCATTGAAAGATTACAGATTCGTTATTAAATGATGCTTGTATGTTACCGGGTATTGATGGGTTTTGGTTATGATTAGTTAAATTATTCTGATATAGCTTTATGATACCACCAGTTCCGGGATTCCCGGTTTGTAAAATATCCAGGTCCCCGTCATTGTCATAATCACCCCATATTACTGTACTATTTTGCATAATATTTATATCAGAATTAATAGCATTAAAGATGCCAGCATTATTTTTATATATTTTAGTGGTGTTGGGCCCTGTTAATAAAATATCCAGATCACCGTCATTATCATAATCGCCCCATATAGCAGAGGCATTTGACAATATTGCAAGGTCAGCATTGATATCATAAAATTCGCCTGCATCGTTTCGGTAAATTTTAGAAAATAAATTCCCGGAAGAATTTTTTCCTATTGATACAATATCCAGATCGCCGTCATTATCGTAATCTCCCCATGCAGCACCTCCATAAGCCAGTGTTGCTAAATTTGAATTGATACTTGTAAAAGTTCCTGCATCATTGCGATAGATTTCAGAAATATATTCGCTAAAAGTGTTTCCTTTCAATAGAATGTCCAGGTCGCCATCATTATCATAATCACCCCATACAACATAACTATCTGCAACCGTAACTGTCGGTAAACCATTATTAATAGCGTAAAATGAACCGGAATCATTTCTATAAATCTTTGGTGCAATCCCAAAACCGGATATTAAGGCGTCCAGATCACCGTCATTATCATAATCACCCCAGGCAACTGAACATCTGTAAGTGCCAGTCAACACTGCGCCTATATTAGTAAAGGCACCTTCATCATTTCTGTAAATTGTTGAACTCTGGCCGCCAACCTTAGTCCCTGAGATTAACAGGTCCAGATCGCCATCGTTATCATAATCACCCCATGCAGCTGAACTTCTATATACTCCTGTTAAAGTGGCACTTATATCAGTAAATGTGCCTGAATCATTGCGGTATATTTTTGTAACAGCACTGCTGTATGAACCGGTAGTAGAACCTATAAACAGAATATCCAGATCTCCGTCATTGTCATAATCACCCCATTTTATTATTTCAGGATATGCTGCAACTGAAAATTCTGAATTTATTTCGGTGAAAACAGGATTGACAATAATGGGATTTCGGGTTGTCGTTTCAGTGTAATACTTTTCGTAACCCGGTGTACCATTATATTCACAAACATGTAATGAATAATCGACACCAGGAATAAGATCGGTTAATTCTATACTATTTCCTGTCCCATTATAGATACATTTCCAACCTCCGGGAGTGTAGCTGTCAACCGAATAGGAAGTATTATCAACCGGATCAGCTGTACCAGTGGATGATTCCTTTATAAAAACTGTCCTGTTCTCTCCGTTACCGTTTGTCCATGAAATATCTATTTTACTGAATGCTTCATTACTGCTGAAACTAATATTGCTTGCAGGAACACTGGGTTTATAATAAGGCAAATAAAAACTCTCTTCCGAAGTAAATTCACCTCCTGTCAAACCGGCATCAATTGCCTGAACTGACCAGGAATATGTTTTATCCGCGGTCAGGGTTTTTAATGTATATCCATTTTCACTCCATTGAATATTACCAATTTTAGCTATTAAACGTTTGCCGTTTAGTTCATGAGTTTGTTTGAAGGCATGAGGGGATCGTATAAATGTTTCGAGACCAGATTCAAAGACGTAAAGATTATAATTCAACCCATCCTGAACTGTTTCATTATCAGTTGATTTACTCCAATTAAAGTTTACAAGCTCATTATTTACTGTAACTTCCGGATTTTCAGGAGCAGATGGCCTTGTGTTTATATTAACAGTCTCATTACGAAATACTTTTGAAATATATCCTGATACGGTATTTCCTGTTAACAGTATATCAAGGTCCCCGTCATTATCATAATCGCCAAAAGACACTGAACTGTTACTCACTCCCGGCAGATTTGAATTTATTTCACTGTAGACTCCTGAGTTATTTGAAAATAATTTAGTAACTGGTTGTGACTCTTCATCTTTTCCTGATAATAGAATATCTATATCCCCGTCATTATCAAAATCTCCAAAGGATGAAGAATTGGTATACATCTCGGTAGTGAAAGCGTATGCATCATTAAAAGTTCCATTATCATTTCTTAAGATTTTTAAAACCGGGCCGTATCCTTTTTCACATCCAAAAATTATGTCAAGATCACCATCACTGTCATAATCACACCAGGATAAATTACCGGAACATCCGGGGGGGAAATCAATGGTAATTTCATTAAAAGTCCCGTTATCATTCCGGTAAGCTTTGGATATTTGAATATATGAATAGGTTCCCAGGTATGTTCCACTTAAAAGAATATCCAGATCACCATCATTATCGAGATCGCCCCAATCAACTGAACCGCCACCGACACCTTTTAATCCGGCATTTATGTTAGTGAAAACTCCGTTATCGTTTCTATATACAGCAGATACTTCAGCTCTTGTTCCTGTGTTTGCTGTTATTAAAAGATCAAGATCGCCATCATTATCGTAATCGCTCCAGGCACCTTCTGTTCCTGAGCCAATTATTAATGTAGCATTTATATCAACGAATGAACCTGAGTTATTCTGGTAAATTTTTGAAATATTTGCCGTACCCGTGTAACCTGCCAATAAAATATCCAGATCATTATCATTGTCGTAATCACCCCATGTAACAAAGCCAGTACCAACACCTGTTAATGGTAATCCAATTAATTCAGTGAAATTACCACTTTTGTCATTTTGATAAATTTTTGATATATACGATGAACCAGTATAGCCTGTTAATAGAATATCTAAATACCCATTGTTATCGTAATCGCCCCAGGTTGATTTCCCATTATATACACCTGTCAGGGAAATATCAGATTGTTCAGAGAAAGGATATATTATTGCCGGTGTTGTTAACTGTGTTTCCGGTATCGTTCCATCTGTTTTAAAATCTATGAGATCGCCTGTGTTTGTATAAGTATATATTCTGAAATAATAAGTAGTGGTGGGCAGGAAATTCATAAATGAATAATAATTTTCGATTCCTTGTGTTACGCTAACACAACCTTCTCCATCTGATAAATCACTATCAGTGGTAATATCTACTCCATCAACCGGATCAGTAAAGTCGTTTTCATCGGATGCATAAATTACATAACCATCAGGCAATTGACTTCCGGTTGCATCAGTCCATGAGAGGGCAATGCTGTAGTTACTGAAAAGTCCCGTATAATCAGTAGCATGTTCTGAAGGTTCCGGCTTAATTATAAATTCAAACTGATAAATTTGTCCCGTAACAGGTTTAGTGTCAATTTCATAAAATTCAGTAGTAGTGCTGAATTCTGGTGAGTCACTTGCATCACTCAATGACAGGAAATTGTCCGAGCCTGTATCTTGAAATGCCAGTCCAATTGAAGCAGAAGGACTATTAGGCTCAGCTGCTTCTTGTTGGTAAATAAACTCTATACGATTGGAAGTTTCATATAATTTAACCTGAAAAGAAATAACAGCTTCAGAAGCACTATAATTCCATTTCCAGTTCAGCCACTCAAAAGTAAATACACGATCCGGAGCAGTTCCTTCCAGTTTATATCCTGCTGTACATTCCTCGCCATTTAAGTCATCCCAGAGAGGTGCAATAAGCGGGCGATTGGATGAATTAGTAAGATCATTATTATATGCACTTGATGCATCGGTGTTAAATGAAAGAAAACCGTTAGAACTGGCAACAATCTGTGTATAATCTACTCTATTAAAAGAAAAGGTAAAACCAATATCAATAACGTCACTAACTGCATCATCATCTTGTATTGAAGATACCTGGGTTGGATTAGATAATGGAGTAAAGGTTCCATTCAGTGTTTTAAATTGCCAATTAGTTTGAGCTTCAGCAGTATATGTTGCCGAAGTTAAAAATAAGATCAGGAATATAAGAATAATTAACACTTTAGGTTTTATGATGCTTAGATTAATGTCATCTTCATTGAGTCTTATTCTTTTCATATTGCGATGTGTTAATTTAATGAACTATTCATTCGTATTAAATGCCTGAAAACAACCAGCAATGGCAATCTCTTAAGTATTAATTTGAAAAAATATCTCCAAAATTTAGAACATTTTCAACTAATAGTCAAGTTTTCACTCGCTTATTTGATTAAAGGAGAAAAAGTTGGGATGAACAAACGGCGTGCGGCTACTGGTATGCGGCAACCGGCGTGCGGCAGGCAGGGTGAAGGAGAAGATTGCTTCGTCTCCCGAGTACTCGGGATCCTCGCAATGACATTAACCAGTAACAAGCAACCAGGACCGAGAACCATTATTCTACAATAACTTTCCTCGCGGCAAAATATTTATCAATCAGCAGATTAATAATATATAATCCCTGCGGCTGCCCGCTAAGGTCGACTTCATATAAGAAATGCTCTGTTGTTTTATCCAGGTTCAGTGATATTACTTCTTTCCCGTTCTCTGTAATGATCCTTATCATTAATTCCCCGAAGATATTATTATCGATCTCAATTGTGAACAATCCGTTAGTAGGATTTGGATAAATCTTCAGTCCTTCAAAAGGATCGACATCATCCAAACCGGTATCGCCTGTTGGTATGGTAACAATGTCACTACGTGTAAAGCATCCCAGTTCATTACCTATACTAACCTGGTAATCACCCATTTTACGTCCTGCGATATAATAATAATTATTTGCACCTGGAATCAGTTTCCCGTTGCAATACCACCTGTATTTGTACACAGAAGTATCCCTTATACTGCATGTGAGGTACCAGACTGTCGGCCCCTGTGCAGACAGGGAGGGTTTGTCGGGGGCATCCTCGAAGAAGATATTTATAACATCAGATTCTGCTGTACAGCCGTTGAGATCAGCTTCAAGGGAATAGTCACCTTCTGTAAGGAAACCTTCGAGGGTTGATGATGTTTCACCCGGTACAGGGATACCGTTACGGTACCATTGATAACTGTATTCCGGAACTACCTGGTCAGCATCAAGCCTTAAAGGTGTTTCGCCCATACACTCACCGGGCTGATAATTATCTGATTTGACCAAAGGTTTATAAGGCATTGGCTTGACGGTTACATTCACAGGTAGTGTTCTGGAGGTACATCCGTAAGTGTTAGTAATTTCAAGCTGATAAATTCCTTCAGTGCCGGGAGTATAGCTTGTGGCAGTAGCGTCAGGAATAAAACCATTCTCATTTCGCCAGTGATAAGTGTAACCTGCGGTTGAAAATACGCTAAGCGTTACTGAACCTCCCTCACAGAAAGTACTTGACCCACTGAGATTAACTGTTTCTGCTGCCGGAAGCTGATTGACAACAACATTGACTGAATTTGATGAGACTGCGGAGCAACGGTTGGAATTGGTAACAACAAGGTTATATTCTCCGGGATTTTTCGCAACCATGCTGTATGAATCTGTTCCTACGGATCCCCCATTAAGCTTCCACTGGTAGCTGTATCCGGCAGTATTAGTTACACTTAGAATCACAGAATCGCCCTGGCAGAACTCCAGGTCTCCAACAGCAGAAATCAGTGGTGCCGAAGGTGCTGCTAATGTAGTTACGGAATAATCTTCAGTTTCGACATTACATCCATAAGAATTTGTGATCTTCAGTGAATAGACTCCTGTGTTAAGGGCAATATATTTGTTAGTTGCAGCTTCTGCTATAGCAGTACTATTATTTTGCCACTGATAAGTATAAGAAGGATTATTTGTTACGTCCAGTACCACACTGTCTCCGTTGCAGAAAGTGGTTGATCCGCTTATATTTACAACAGGAAGAGAAGGTCTGGGATTTACCGTAACAGTTACAGTATTTGTTGCATCGGTAGAACATCCGGTTGTGTTGGAAACAGTAAGAGAATATATACCGGCAGCTTTGGCGACATATATACATGTATCTGTTCCAACGGCTCCGTCGTTAAGTTTCCATTGATAGGTATATCCGGCAGTATTAGTTACACTAAGAATCACTGAATCACCCTGGCAGAATTCCATGTCTCCGTCACCAGTTATCAAAGGTGCCACAGGAGCATCGTTGGCTGTTACATTTACTATTGATGAGGTATCCCTGCAATCCCCGACAGGATTAATGACTTCGATACTATAACTACCTGATAGCCAGGCAACATAATTGCTTGTATCTCCTCCCGTGATACTTGTTCCTCCGGCCATCCAGTTGTAAGTATAATTGCTGTTATAAGGTACGGAAAGAGTTACACTGTCACCCTTACAGAAAGTGAGAGGTGTGTATGCAGAAATACTAACGTTGGGATAAACGGAAACAGTAACAGTTTTGGATATGATATCTGAACATCCATTGTCAGCAACAGCAGTCAGGAGTACCTCATAATCTCCCGGATTAAGATATCCGTGAATTCCCGGGTCTTTGAGGGTTGATTCTTCTCCGTCTCCAAATCTCCATAACCAGCTTGCCATAGAAATTCCATCTGTATATGTATTATTCGTAAACCATGTAAGCGCACCTTGGCAGGCAATATTTGCAGAAAAGTCAGCAACGGGGCCAGCTTTAACCTGAACATTATGACTCACAAATGCACTGTCTCCTGCATCAGTATAAGCCCATAATCCAACGCTAAAGATATCAGCAGATGCATATAAATGTGTTGGGTTCATTAATGTACTTGTTGATCCGTCACCGAAATTCCATTTCCATTTTGTTACGGGATCTGTTGCAACTGTCATATCTGTAAAAATAGTTGTATTTCCCAGGCAATTGGTCGAAAATGAGAAATCTGCATCTATACAACTGACTGTAAATGAATCTTCTGGAGCCCACGAGCCACCGGTATTTGCAGGGTCAACTGCCTGAACACTCCAGTAATATTGTCCGACAGGCAGGTCACATAATTTCCAGCTGTCATTTAAATATGCATTTCCGGGCTGGACAATATACCTGTAACCTGTACTAAGATCCGCCATTGGTGACATTATATCAACACCGCCAGGAGTGGTTCCGATCCTTATATTATAAGTACAGGCGGGACAATCTGACAATTTATCCCATTTCAAAATTATATCAAGCTGATCCTGGTCATATCGTGTATTTGACGGAGCAGAGGTAATACGATTATTTGAGCCCCAGTTATCGTGATACTGAATATAATTCCCATAATTGATCTTCATGAGAAAATCGAGGCCGTTCATATTATCAAGGTTTGCAACCATGAAAGGCAGATCAAGCTTGTGATTATCTCCAAGGTCGATTGTAATCTCATCCAGTATGCCATCATTATTAAGATAGAGCCAGGTTTTATTTGGAGGATTGTAAAGAGTTGTTGAAAAGATATCAAGGTCACCATCATAATCATAATCTGCCCAGAAGCTTGACATCCTGTAAGAGCTTCTTATCTGAAGATTCGCATCAGTAAAATTCATATTGTTGTTCAGCAGTACCCTGGCATAATTGTCATTCAGTATATTAACACCCGACATATATATATCAAGCTCACCGTTCAGATCATAGTCACCGGTCATAATACCGAAAGACAGATATTGTCTGAATAACTCATTGTTGGGAATTAGTACTTCATTGAAATCAAATCCGCCTTCATTAAGGTATATATAGGTATTTGGTATTCCCGGTTCATCCTTGCCGTATATTATTATATCAATATCCAGGTCGTTATCAAAATCTCCTGCAACAGCATTGCATTTTTCAAAACCCCTGATAGAATGCTCAATTTCCTGGAAGATGCCATCTGAAATATTCTTAAGAATATATGTTACCGGTTTGTTATTTTCCTCCAGGTTGGTAGTTTTTCCTGATGCTATTGCATCCTGGCGCCCGTCATTGTTTAAATCTGCCCATAAAACATATTCAAAACTGACATCCTGAATCAAGGCACTGTCAATTATTTCATAATCAAAAGGATCCTTATATCCGAATAATGCAATGGTAGAATCAAGAAGTCCGTTAACAGTAAAATTACCCGATACTGAAAAATCCATCAGATTATCATTATCATAATCATTAGGTGTTACTGTAATAATAGGATTATATCCGTCAGTAAGGATGGTTTGATAATTAGCTTCGCTGAAAAGACCAGATTGATTTTCTGCAATCTTGATACTATTTGAAGTGTTCAGTACCATATCAAGGTCATTATCATGGTCACAGTCAAAATAAATGGCAGGTGAAGTCTCATTAGAAGATTCGCCATATGAAGTTTCAGTGAAGCGTTCGTTGATCTCGAAAAGTGATTCGGATGAGAATGGTGATGCCCCGAATGAATTATCAATAGACTGAACACCCCAATAATAGGTATCCACAGGCAGATCGGTTATAATCCATACTGTATCCTGGATATAACCCTGTCTTGCTATTCTTCTGAAACCGGTTGAAATATCGGCATTAGGGGATACAATATCAGTGCCTCCGCTTACTGTTCCCATATATATATTATAGGTAAGGGATTTCTGTGGAGTGTTATCATCTGTTGAATGGTCCCACATAAGTTTTACGCTTGTCCCTTGAACGACGGCATAAAGATTTTGCGGTGCGCCTGGTATCTGGTTAGCAGTTCCTATAAGGTTCTCAGCAATAATTGTTACTCCTTCAAAATCAGCGTTGGCGCCGTTTGAAATAAAATCGAGATCGTCGTCATTATCATAATCTCCGAAGTTAAAATAACTTCTTGATACATAGGTAGATGTAAAGCTGGTGGGAACCAATGAATCTGTTAAGTTATTTATGAAAATATATTTGTTTTGAACCAGGGGAGATACTTTATAGCCTGATACAAAAGCATCAAGGTCGCCGTCGTTATCGACATCGCCGAATGCAGAGGTTCCTCGTTGAGCCAGTGGCACTTTTAATCCTGAGAGGGTAAAGTTGATACCTGAATTATTTATATACAGCAATCCTCTGCCGGAAGTGTTATCGTAACCTCCCAGAAGAAGGTCGGGATAACCATCACCATTGAAATCCCCCCAATCAAACTGACTGTATTCCAGGTTAATAAAATGATCGTCAGTTATTGTGTAAGTTCCTCCGGTGTTTTTCCATAACCGGGTATATTTGTTTGTGTTGATATCCCTCCCTGAAAGAAAAATATCGAGATCCTGGTCAAGGTCATAATCAATGAATCCGGCTTTCCCGTTAATGATACCAGGGAGATTTGAGTTTACCACTGAAAAAGTCCCTGCATTATTGGAGTAGAGCCTGGTTATAACATTCCCGGCAGCATCCTCACCACAAATCAAAGCATCATAATCACCGTCATTATCGTAGTCACCCCAGTCTACTGACCCATTATACACAGGTATAAAATCTCCGGTCAGGCCAGAGTAATCATAGGTGGTGAAATTGCTGAATACATCTATTCCTGCTGTTGGCTGTACATTTTCCTGGTTTGTACCGGCATAAAGCAGATCAGGGTATCCGTCATTATTAAAATCGCTCCAGACCTGGTCTCCCAGCAGCATAGGCCTTATATCTCTTTTAAGAGTCAGAGTGCCGGAGGCATTAAGATAGAGTTTTCCCTGGCCTGTTAACAAAAACAGATCACTGCCCGAAATTGAGAGGTCAAGATCACCATCACCATCTAAATCTACCCAGTTAACGCCTGAATCATAAGTGCCGGTCAAAGTAGATTTAATTGAATATTGTCCACTGGCACCAGTGGATATAAGTAACAATATTAAAAGAAATATTACCCCGGATTTGATATAAGATCGCGGTTTCCTGAGCATAGATATACTTTATGCCTGTTTCATATATAACTTATTCTTCTTTACGATGTTACTTTTTTCTTTTTCTTTTTCTGTACAGGGTAACTGCTCCGGCAATTATTATCAATGATCCCGGTATTATGTAAAGCAGCGATTTGTTTGTGGTAATTCTTCTGCTTTCCGACATATCCAGATATGAAAAGGTCATTTCAACATTCCTGTGTTTAATTTTTTCAGGTAGTGAAATCTTTATCATGAATGTCCCATCCATATTGTCTGTGATTCCTCCTTCAATCTTCCCTTTTCCGATATCAATTTTTATATCTTCGAGGACTGAAGGGAGAGGGACATTCCCATATTTATCTTTCAGTTTGAATGTAAGCTCAAAAGTTTTTTCACCTTTTATGAATTCACCTATTACACGTATGTTTTTAAAGGATGGGACTATTTTTATTCGGGTTCCGACATATGTCTGCAGATGGCTCTCTCTCAGTATTTTGTCTCCTTTACTGGTGTCGGTACAGGTTATATTAAACTCGTAACTGCCTTCCAGTTTTGGTTTATAAACAGCTGTGTATATACCATCTCCGGCTTTTTTATCACTGCCTGTCCCGTCATCTTTGAAATTCAGCCCTCTTATATGCACCCTTTGCTGTGCCGGCATCTGATATTCATCCCTCAGAGCATGAATCCTCAGCTCCACCGGATTTATTGTTTCAAGGAAATTCTTGCTTTGTGAATTGAGATATTGTTTTTTTGCCTCTGCACTCATATTCTTAATATATGTCTGGCCGGAAATTATTTTCAGATATTCTTCAAGCTGTTTTTGTTTTGCCTTTTCAAGCATTTTTTCGTCAAGTTTTCTGCTCACCAGCCAGTTCCCCGGACTTATTGCCGGCCGCGTTCCTGTAATAGTAGTCTTATTAAGGTCAGTTAATGGTTCGCCATCCAGCAGGAGTTCAGCATATATTTTTATTTTATCACCGGTTAAGTATTTCTCTTTTTCGAACCATGTTCTAAGGTCGAGCTTTTTGGACTTGTTCAAAACGGTATGTTGGTAATATTCTGAGGTGCCTGAAAGTGATGAACCATCTATTTTGAGTTTCCATATTCCTGTCATTCCCGGCTGATCCAGCACTGCATCATAAAGGGTTATGATTGTATAGTTATCGCGATTTATTACTTCAATACCTGCCTGGTTAAATGATAACTCATTCCCTGACGGGGTTACCAGGCTTACACCAAGATTATTCTCCTGTGGGCTTATCCAGCTTACAAAAAAGCAGACCCTGTCATCAAAAATTGTAACAGGTATATCGAACTGCCTGATTTCTCCCAGGTTTATTATATCCAGAGGATCATCAGAATCACCAAGTCCAAGGATTACTTTTGTGATATTTGTATATACTGAATTCAATGCAGTTCCGGCATTCCATGCATTGGGAGCTGATGGATCAAACTGGTCGGTTATCTTTGCTGATGTTTCAATATTATAATGAGTTCCTCCGGTCCCTGTAACCAGCTGGCTCAGGATGTTATTCGGAACGATATTGTTATCTCCAAATCCTATTGTAAACAGTTTTATCCCTTCTGCGATCAGAGTGCTGTTAGTACCTGATATTAATCCTGATATACCTGAATTCGGACAATTCTGGCGGCCATCTGTTAACAGTACAATCGTTTTTAGGCCGGTTGTTGTGTTGAACATTTTTATTGCGGTGTCAATACCTGCAAAAAGCGGTGTACTGTTCCCGTCGGCGGTCAATCCCGGGATTGTGACTGTTACAAGCTCGTTATGGTAGAGTGTATTTACGGTCTGAGAAGTTTCAATAATACCAGCATCGCATCCAGCCTGAGGTGAATTGGGGAACCTCGCCAGTCCAACTGAGGCCTGACATGTATTATTAGTATGTAAGAGATCGATAAATGCCTGGAGTGCATTTCTGGCATGATAAAGTTTAACAGCAAGAGCGTCTGTTGTATAATGATCATCGAAATCTCTGTTCATGCTGTACGAAAGATCATATAAACATATTACTTCTGGAAGTGAAGCAGGATCGGGGTCAATCACAGTAACCGTTGTTGTTGTGTAACAGCCTGAAGGGAGAGTATATGTGATAGTTGATGTGCCTGCCGACAAGCCTGTTACTTCTCCGGAGGAGTTTATTGAGGCAGTCGTAGTATTTAAGCTTTCCCACGTACCTCCCGATGATGCATTACTCAGAGTTATTGAAGAACCGGCACATACTGTTGTAACGCCTGTGATTGGTTCAGGCACAGCTGGTTGCGGATCAATAACAACATTGCCTGATGGAGGGGAAGGACAGTTTGAAGCATTGGTTACTGTAAAGGTATATGTTCCCTCTGAAAGTCCTGTTACCGTTGTGCTGGTACCGGTTCCTGTAGTGGTTATATTGCCCGGGGATCGTGTCAGTGTCCATGAACCTGGTGTAGGCAGGTTGTTCAGAACAACACTACCTGTCGCAATTTCGCATGTTGGCTGTGTAATTGTTTCGACAGATGGTGCCGCAGGAGTTGCAGGCTGTGCATTCACCGTTGCAGTTGCAGGATCCGAAATACATGAATGATCGGATGATCTTCTTACAAGAATTGTATGATCACCTGTTCCGACACCTGAGAAAACGGGGGAAGTCTGATAGGTGCCACTGTCAAGGTTGTATTCATATTCTACTCCCGTTGGTGCTGTAATTGTTATTGTTCCTGTTGCCAGCACACATGTTGGATGTGTCACTGATGATGTTGCTGCATCGGGTTTTACACAGGCTGGTTCGTAAAGTATAAACAGGGAATCAAGAATAAAAAGGTTCCCGGTGTTAATATTTGCATCATAAGTTGATTCTACTTCGATGCTGTCGACAGGTGAGGAAATTATGTATTTGACTCCGTCTGATTCCGGGGTAAGGACAGAAGGAGGCGTTTCGTTATGGTACGATCTTGCTGTCACAATTACCCCTGAGGGATTCTTTATCAGGAATTCAAGCCTCTCAACTTCACAAAATGATCCGGCTGTTTTGAATGCTATCCTGAATATCCCGTTCTGATCAGTTGTAAGGTTACATAAATTATTATTGTCAGCTGCGAATTTGTATTCTTTATAGGTGACAGTATGGTTCAGGAGCCTGTAGCCTTCAATGTTTCTGATAAAAACAATGGTATCCTGATCGGAGCTGTTAATGTCAACAGTTATTATAATGTCGGGGGTGGTAGTGCACCCCTGTTTTCCCTGTGTACATAAATCCAGAACGTCAGTTTGTGCCTTTACGGGAAAGCTGTTTAGCAGCAATGATGTGGCAATTGCCAGATATGCCGGAAGTCTAAGAACTGATTTTTTTTTCATTTGTTTAATACATTTGAATTAAAATTGTTTAAGAGCGATTGCTCTATTTAATAATATCCAGGGGCAAATGACATCTAAATCCCTTTTGTTCCACTTCTTGAGAACATGATAATGCCGGGATTCTTATAGGGAATAACAAGATTAAAACCAGGTTTTTTTGCAGACATTTTTTCATTTAAACAAGGCCTTGAAAAAATATTCACAAAATATACGATGATTTACTTTAAAAAGCAATTTTTTTTTCAGTGTGTTTGACGAAAGGGGAGGAAAGTGCGATAAACAAGCGGTGTGCGGCTAACGGCAATCGGCTACCGGAAGAATCGGGAATTGTAAAAAGATTGCTTCGTCTTCCGCTTTGCGGAATCCTCGCAATGACAGGATGATTAATAAAATATAGTATTTTCACCTGAAGTAAGTATTCCAATGAATACTGTCATTGCGAGGAGTGCAGCGACGAAGCAATCTTGTTATTCTACAATTATCTTCCTCATAGCAATATACCTGTCAATCAGCAGATTAATAATATATAATCCCTGTGGCTGCCTGCTGAGATCTACCTCATATAAGAAGTGTTCAGTTGTTTTATCCAGCTTTAATGACACAATTTCTTTTCCTGATTCGGTAATGATCCTTATCAGCATCTCTCCGAAAATATTATTATCCATTTCGATAGTGAAGAGTCCTGTAGTGGGATTGGGATATAATTTCAGTCCTTCAAATGGATCGATATCATCCAAACCGGTATCGCCTGTCGGGATAGTAACAATATCGCTTCTGGTAAAGCATCCGCCCTGTTCAGTTCTGATACTGACCTGATAGTCACCCATTTTCCTGCCTGCAACATAATAGTAGTCTTTTGCACCTGTTATCAGATTACCGTTACAATACCATTTATATTCATCAGCATCCGTATTGCTGCAGGTAAAATACCAAACAGTCGGTCCCTGGGCACTCAGAGTTGGTTTTTCGGGTGCATCCTTATAAAATATACTTATTGCATCTGACTCAGTAGTACACCCATCAAGGTCAGCTTCAACGGAATAATCTCCTTCAGTTAGAAGATCCTCTATGTATGATAATGTGGCATCCGTTACAGGTATTCCATTTCGTTTCCACTGATAATTGTATTCTTCAAATTCCTGATCGGGATACAGCTTTATGGGAGTTTCACTCATACATTCACCCGACTCATAATTGTCATAACTAATAACGGGTTTGTAAGGCATGGTCTTAACCGTCACATTTACTGGCGAGGTCATCGTAACACAATTATATGAATTGGTTATACTTAGCCTGTAAGATCCGGAGGATACAGCTTTATAACTGTTAGAAGTGGCTTCAGATATTACTGATCCACCATTTTCCCATTGGTAAGTATATGCTGTATTTTCAGTCACACTTAGTTCAACAGTGTCACCATGGCAGAAGGTAGTGGAACCGCCGAGGCTAACTGTAGGTAAAGGCGGAGCAGGATTTGCCGTGATGTTTATTTTATTTGTTGCATCGACTGAGCATCCTGTCGAGTTAGTTACAGTCAGAGAATAAGTTCCGGATGATTTAGCTGAATAACGTGAGGAATCTGCTCCCACGGCACCGCCATTGAGTTTCCATTGATAAAAATATTCTACAGTATTGGTAACACTCAGGTCAACGGAGTCGCCCTGGCAGAATTCGAGATCACCATCTGCAGAAATCAATGGAGCCGAAGGAGTTGTTAAGACACTAACAGTAACATTTTCTGTTTTGATAAAACAGCCGGTAGAATTGGTTATTTTCAGTGCATATACTCCTGAGCTATGAGCAGTATATGCGTTTGTTGTTGCGCTTGATATTGATGCTCCGTTATTTTGCCACTGGTAGGTATAAGAAGCATTGTTTGTTACACTCAGGTCAACATTTTCACCCAGGCAGAAGGTAGTTGGGCCGCTAATATTCACTGTAGGAATAGTCGGAGCCGGATTTACAGTCACACTCACTGTATTTGTTGCATCAACTGAGCATCCTGTTGAGTTGGATACGGTAAGGGAGTATGTTCCGGAGGATTTAGCATTATAGCGTGATGAATCTGTTCCCACAGCGCCGCCGTTGAGTTTCCATTGATAGATATAACCGGCCGTGTTTGTA